>ERZ724508.81-NODE-81-length-63349-cov-6.659683_pt1 | contig 63349 bp, 85 predicted proteins | sample MGYA00376041_ERZ724508 | MGnify/ENA primary metagenome ERZ724508 (study PRJEB28724, sample SAMN07190887) | wastewater metagenome | isolation source: effluent of sewage treatment plant in Hong Hong | place: USA: Christiansburg, Virginia | collected 2016-03-01 ...
TTTCCTCGACGAGGATGTAGTAGTGGGTGAGTCCCAGCAGCATCAGTTCATCCATTCAATTTAGCACTTCAGCCTTGGGTAAGCGTGCTGAGTACATCAGAATCTGCGGCGGCTGCTTGAACCTGTCCAGGATGTCTTCGATTGGGTACTGAAAGTCGTTGGATACTAGCTTGTCGGCCTAATCCAACACAAAGAACTAAAGAACTGCACTCGCTGAGAATTGTAGCTCTCCTCCGAATGATTTCTTTTACCCTTCCAGTAGTGCCCACCACAATATATATGTACGCTCTCATCGAACGTGTTCAGGTCCTCGCTGGCATTACTCGTACCCCCGATTAACATTAACAGTCCAACCTTCACTTTCGTAAACTTCGCCATGTCCGTACCAATCTATGCCATCTGATGGCCAGTTCTCTTGTCAGTACCAGAATCAGTGCTGCATTAGCCACGCACGACCCTGAACCTTATTACTGTTCCTTGATCTGGTTGATTATCGGCATTAGGAAGGCTCCTGACTCCCCGGTGTCATTCTCGGCACGAGCAATGATACTCTTGCCTTCCATAATAAGTGGGATTGAGTCCTACTGCACAGGCGCGGGAAGTGGAATTCAGGGAAGTTTATTCCGCAATCAATTCAGACCTCTTGGAAATATGTTTCAGCGTGATAATAACTCGCTGCTTCGACTGATAGGGGTTCTTGATGCGCGCTAATTTTGGAGTGAACTTAATAAAGTTAAAGTAATGACAGCCTTTCACATGGAGTCACTCTTGAATTTCTCAGCGAAGTTCCTCGACCAGCTGAACCATCCGATGTGCATCCCCTACTGCCTCACGGAATTGTGCAGTGGCTGTAACCAATCTCGCTTATCGACAGGGCATCAATAGACATTTAGGCAGGTCATGAACAAGCTGTCGAAGAACAAGTCAGCACCATTTCCACTATTCTTCCCCAACGTCGAATCAATGGAAGTCATATCGAACAAGGAGCCGGTGCTGAGAGATATCTTCAAAATGCTGAATACCGGAAGCACAAATCGGATCGACGGCATGTAACTCTACTCAATGTTTCTCTTCGTATCGAAGGGGGACTACTAATCAGCGCTTAGGTGTGCTGTGGATGTGTTTGGAGTGAGCAAACCAGGCAGCCTGACCAAAGATGAACTATTCTATTTTCTCGACGCTCTCTTCAGAGGACTTTCGAAGTTTCTCATTCTGAAGGATTAGGAAATACCGACAGTGATCAACTGGCGTTTAGAATCCAATTAGCTCGGCAACTTGGTCAAGAATTTGTTTCCCCAGGCTAAAGATCCTGAGAGTATCACCAGGAATGAGATTTACGAGTAATATTTTGGTCGAAGTAGAGCTTTCTGTGGGTTCCCACCACTAAATAACTTCCTCAAGTATGTTCATAAGGAGATATCAGCTTCAGTCGTCTATGCACGTGAGGAATCCATCCGCAACATGAAAATAGAAATGGAGGTCAAGACGGTTGTTCGAACATTCTACGAGGAAGTGGATAAGCGGCTCAAGGCGGGGAAGGCGAAATGATCATTAAACGATTGGCGTTTCTGATCATTAACTATCAAATCCCGACGGTTCATCATATCATGTGGGGCTGTTCATTCCAGTGGGCACCATGTTCCACGTCAGCATCGATATTTTATAGATATGCCCATCACCGCTTTCGTCATATTAATTAATGCAACAAAAGACCTACATCGAGGAGCTACAGGAGAAGGAGAGCTCCTATGGAAAGGTATTCAAGGTGTCTGGTCCACGTAAAAGCCTTCCTTGATGTAGTTGTCGTGGCAGAGCGCATGGCCGGTGCAAAGATGTACGAGCTGGTGCGAGTTGGTTATGACAAGCTTGTGGGTGAGATCATCAAGCTCGACGGTGATAGCGCCTTCATCCAGTGCTACGAGGACACATGTACAAAGTGATGGTAACGAAGCTGGGCTGACCGTCGGTGATCCCGTGCAGCGCACCAAGAAGCCCCTTTCTGTTGAATTGGGTCCTGGTATCCTCGATCAGATCTTCGACGGAATTCAGCGACCTCTTCAGGTCATCGCTGAGAAGTCAGGATCAGTATTTGTGCCTCGTGGTGTTGACGTGCCAGCCCTCGATGCTAAGAAAGAATGGAGTTTCCAGCCATCAAAGCTCAGAGTTGGAGATATTCTCTCCCAAGGAGACATCATCGGAACAGTTGAGGAGAACAGTCTGTTCAGTGAGCACAGTATCTTGGTTCCACCCAAGTGCAAAGGTAGAATTACATACCTCGCCGATGCTGGAGATTACAACATCAAGCACGAAATTCTGAGGCTTGAGCTTGACGGCAAAGAAGAATCTTACAGCATGAGCCATTACTGGCCAGTACGACAGCCACGTCCCATCTCTGAAAAGCTTGCTGGTGATGTACCTTTGATCACTGGACAACGTGTGCTTGACGCTATGTTCCCCTCAGTGCTGGGCGGTACCTGCGCTATTCCTGGTGCCTTCGGTTGCGGCAAGACCTGTATCTCTCAAGCACTATCTAAGCACTCGAATAGTGAGATCATCGTGTACGTGGGTTGTGGTGAGCGAGGTAACGAGATGGCTGAGGTGCTGGATGAGTTCCCAGCACTCATGACCGTGAAGAATGGAAAGGAAGTGAGTATTATGCAACGTACCGCATTGGTGGCAAATACTTCGAACATGCCTGTGGCTGCTCGAGAGGCTAGTATCTACACTGGTATTACACTTGCTGAATATTTCCGTGATATGGGTCGAAACGTGTCCATGATGGCTGATTCAACCTCTCGCTGGGCCGAGGCTCTTCGAGAAATCTCAGGACGACTGGCAGAAATGCCTGGAGACTCCGGATATCCAGCTTATCTAGCCACAAAGCTGGCACAGTTCTACGAGCGAGCTGGCAAGGTTACTTGCTTGGGTTCCCCCGACCGTCGAGGTTCCATCACGATTGTGGGTGCCGTCAGTCCACCAGGTGGTGATTTTGCCGATCCCGTCACCACAGCCACATTGTCTATCGTACAGGTCTTCTGGGGTCTTGATAAAAAGCTTGCTCAGAAGAAGCATTTCCCCTCAGTGAACTGGACCATTTCTACCTCGAACTATGAACGTCAGCTAGATCCCTACTTCAACCAGTTCGATAAGGAATTCTCACAACTTCGCCAAAAGATCAAGGAAATTCTGCATGAAGAGGTCGAGCTCACTGAAATAGTGCAGCTAGTCGGTAGGGACTCGCTGTCTGAAGATCAGAAACTCACTCTGGATCTTGCCAAGATTATCAAAGAGGAATTCCTGCAGCAGAATGCCTTCACTGAATGGGACTACATGTGCCCACTAGAAAAGGTACCACCCCTTACTAATGCAGACCGCCGGTATGATGCGCTGCATCATTCACTACTACGAATTGGCGCGCAAGGCCATCATCGAAACTGCTAAGTCTCCCAACAAGATCATGTATGCCTACCTTGCCAACCAAACCAAGCCTCTCTTCGACAAGCTGAAGAAAATGAAGTTCGAAAGCCCCAAGCAAACCAAGAAGGAACTCCTGAACTACTTCGAGTAGTTTGTGGGCGAAATCGAAGCTGGCTTCCGCAAGCTTATGGACAAGTGATTGAGTGTAGCAACAACAAACCATTGGCTATTATAGATAGTATTCCAATTATGCGCGAACCCAGCGACACAGATAAGTACATCCTCAGTCGAAACATCGCGACTGCGTCTCAGAACGGCATCAAAGTCTCCACTAAGGAGATCAAAAGTGCAATCAAGGAAATGCCAATGGCATCATCCATGAGGGATGTTGTAATTAACCTAGTACAACAGTAGAGTTCCGAAGAAGGTGCACAACAGCAACAGCACCAGCCGTCAGTTAAAAGTAGTATTCGCAAGCTACACAATTTCGTGTATGGAATTTACTTCGGAGAAGGAAGCATGAATGGCGAAGGAACTCTGCTTATTAGGAATGGAGAAATTTACAAAGGCACTTTTGTGAATTCCGCTGTGAAGAGTAACTGCAACAATATGGTGGACAACAATGAGAGGAAAGGCACTCTTGTAAAGGGAACGTACATCGGAAAAGGTATTGTATATATCGGTAGCTTCGAGAACTACGAGAAGAACGGTGAAGCTTACTAGTTTCCCCTTGGTCCGGAACGCTAGAATGATACCTTCGTGGGCACCTTTAAAGATGGGAAAAGAAATGGTTCTGGCATTCATTACCAACGCGACCGGCATGACAAGGGAAAGTGGGTCAACGGAATGAAATTCGGAGAGTTTATAGTTCAGTTTGGAAGTAACACAGCTAATCAGGCAAAGGAGTACTACCACAATGACCAAAGGGTTGCGGGTCTGTCATCATAACAACCGAAGATAACTCCGTTTGAGAAGACAATCGAAGGCTACAAGATCGACAACAAGAATCTGAAGACACTTGAGGAGAAGAAATGCATATCCCCCACCGTGCTGAGCGCCTATTACTGCCTTCTGAGTAATGAATATCGCAGAATGGCTTCACTATTGCGCAGACCTTGCAAACGAGTTAAAATTTTGAATGAAGTAATCGGAGGACTGGTGGGGCAGTCATTTAACGAGGAAGATATCAATTCCATGCGCAACTCACGAGCAAACATGGAATGTCCTGGCTCCAACTCGAAGTATACTCTTCCAGTATTCGACTACTACGATGTGTTGCTGTTCCCTATTCAGGTCTACCACGAGCATTTCGTGTTAGTTTAGGTAAGGGTAGCACGAACCATGGTCGAAACTGATAAAAAGTGGCAGTACAGCTTCTCAATTGGCTATATGGATTCGCTTCGGTACGAAGCTTAAACGCCGATCGAGAAGACGATCAAGAAGTATCTCATCAACGAGCTGGATAAGAACAAATACATGTAGGAATAGGAAAAGAGGCAGATTACTGAGACCATCGAGGAGACCAAGCTGAAGAGACCATAAGATTACCAGCTTCCCGAACAGCCCAACGGCTACAATTGTGGGGTGTGGGTAGCAACCTACATTAAAAATATCCTGCGGGAGCTGTTGACTGGTCAGGCCACGGATTGGTCGATTGTCAGCGAATCCCAAGTAAGCAACATGAGGACGGAAATAGTCGATTGCCTCAAATTCGAGGCCGCTCGTATCTTTTGATTGTCGTTGAATAAACGATATCAACCATTGATCACTAGCACACGCGCAGCGAGTTCAACACAGAAAAGCCTGTGGCCACTCCACCTTCGTCACAGCTTATTGGTTTGGTACGCACCAACCAGCCACCAATTCTGTTGCTTTTGTGTTCCTTGTTCGTGTAGAGCACGGTGCTATAGATGCTTATTTCGCTGATCACGCAAGGCTCCCGGTACAACTTTTGGTTTTTTATCAGCAAGTTGCATGTCGGCTGGGGGTAGATGCGCTCCATCAGGACGTACTCTGTCAGTGTGTCGGATGGTAATGATCGAAGTTTGACTGCAACATCCTTGCCATAGGTATTATGGCCTCCACCTTCACGGTTTGGTTTCAGCACTATCCTACCTGATTCGGTCATTGTAATCAGCTTCTCTCGCGTACTCTCATCCTCAAAGTTCCACATCTTTGCCATACAGTCAGTCAATAGCCTACTTTCCTCCTTGCTCAAGTAACTTTGGAGGAACTCCTCCGAGAGTTGTTGCTGAACTCTCTTGAAGTTCACCAATTGCATGGACACCGTCGGTACTGATACAGCTGTGCTTCGTTCGATCTTTTCTCGAAGTTCCCAGCATTGGTCAGTTGGATAGTGATCCGGTTCATAACCGTCCCGGAAGTAAAATAACGCGACTTTATGTTGCTTGTACGTTATCGTGCGAGATGCCTCATCTAGCACGGCATTGGCGGCCAAATCGACTAAAGTGGCTCTAACAGTGTCGATACCATGTTTTATTACTTCGTATTCCACTGCACGTTGATCGAAGATATTGCGTTAGTTAGCTGCCACCACGATGACAACCACACCTTCTCTCCCGTTTGCCTTCATAGCTTATACGATGCCGTCGCCAATTAACTGGGCATTTCGGAATTCCGGAAATTGTTCTTTCCTATAGACCTTTGGCAGGATACTGGGGAGGAGATTGCTTTGTACCTGTTGTACACGGTCAGACAGACCGCCCATCGACACTGCGATCAGGTTATACTCCACCAGTAAATACCTTTGGCTCTAAGCATCTCGCATGTAGTCCGATCGTACAATATGGAATTCCGGCTTTTCAGGTTGATCCTCTCGCGTCTTTGAGTAGATATCGTAAAGATGCTTGACAAAGGAGTCAACTTTTATAGTTTCTCTGAAAGCTTGCTCGATGAAGGTATGATCATGCGACAACTTCACTAATAAACGTCCCCAAACATCTTGAGCAAGACGGAGCTTCTCGTAGTCTTCCCGTTTGATCTACATCGACGGGTTGCCTTACTTAAAATGGTAAAACTGCGAGCATTACATGGTCAGTATAGTCACCTGTAGGTCCGCGATAGTTGTAAAGTCCTCCCCCAAGTTTGCACAAATCCACGAGAGAAGCCTTGACAGTCTCCTCCTTCTCCTCCGGGATAGGCACCTGATATGTTTGGCACTGCATTCTTCCCGATCCAATAGTTAATATTAAATGAACGCCCGGTTCAAAGCAACAGATTTAATAATTGGTGATTATGAGTCTAGTCATTGCTTACCACCCTTCTTCTTTTGCTGCTGTTGCTTTTATTTGAACTCGATCCTGTCCAACCTCATCCTCTCCAGAATCTGTTGCTTGTACTACTTCTACTTTTAATATTTTAGCTTGCTTTCCTTCACGAGCTTCTCGATTGCTGGGTCCAAGTCACTGATAACTTACAGCCCACCCAACCGCGAGTTCAGCAGATTATAGACCTTATTTACAATCTGGTAGGAATCCTCAGTGGAATGGTAGTCCCATGACTATGGTGCCTCCTCGAACCCAACACTCTACAGAAAGTCCTTCATGCCCACGAGGTCAAGCATGGGTCCAATCGCTGCATTACTTTTCTTTAGATGCCGGTATTTGTCGTCGTCAGGATGCTACCGAATGTTTTGGAGCACCTTTAGCAGCACATTGAGGCTCTTCACGTTGGCTTGGTTGGGAATATTGCATTCCAGCACATCCACAAGCATGAGGGTATGTACGTCGTCAGAGCCCACAAACGTCATAACCAGTGGCCCAAACCAATAATATTCCTAAAATTGCTGCAATGGTCTTTAAGGTCAAGATTGTCGGCCATGAAATCAAGGATGACAAGGTCTGCTACACGTTGCTTGTGAGCAACGACGGTACAGGAGACGAAAAAACCTTCCGTTACAGGTATAGCCAGCTCAAGGACATTCATGATGAGCTGGAAAAACTACTGGCAAAGCTCAAGCTGCCCATTATCCTACCAGAGTTCCCTGGAAGGAAGCTGTTTGGTGCCACGAACAAGTCTGAGGAAGCCGTACTGGAGAGAAAGAAAGAGCTTCAGATGGTAAGTCATTGGCTAAGTCAGTACCTCAATGAACTCATCCTGCTGGAAAAGCTCTACAACCTCGATGTATTCCGAAAGAACTACTTACCGGAGGCAAAGAAAAAAGAAGAGCTGAAGGCAACCTTCACAACAGGCAAGACAGGCGATGTCAATATGCAAATATGCATTGACAGATATACACTTGTCGAGGATGTCGTCATTTACTATGTTAGACTCAGGTAAAGTTGGGTGTGAGTTAGGGACCTTAACACACACGAAGAATGGACCTTCAAGACACGCTACAGCGACCTTCGGAATGTTCACGAAGCACTTGAACAGTCGAAGGTGCGATTCCTGTAATGCTACTTCTAATTTAGCCCGACTTTCCCCAAACGGAAAATCTTTGGCATCACAAATGACAGTCCGGAGGACATTTAAAAACGTCGAGAGGAACTCGAACGCTACTTCAACGAAATATTTACTACAAAGGAAATTGCCAACACTGAGGTCATAAGATTCTTTGTGGAGGACTCAAAGAAGCAGGCAGAGAGGGAGGTCCAACTGTAAAAGCTTCGTAAAGAGCGTAAAGAAAAAGGGCAAAGTACAAGCAATATTGTATCTTGAAACCGCCATTCAGTGATTCTTCGTAGTCTATCGGTCAGAAGTTATCAAAAGAAGATCAGAGTCGATGAGAAATGCAGTCATTACGCCATATGCATACTTCGACATTTCCGCTCGAATAGAGGCTTCCTTCACCTTATCGAAGCCCGTCCTTGAATCCCCCGACATACTTTACTCCTCCCTTTAGACTTAGAGTGCCCAGACCGTGAAATTTGCCATTTTCGAAAGCACCATTATAGAATTCCGTATCGGCAGAAACTGCATATGGCATCGCGGAACAGCAAACCACAAGCCTTCCGTGACCATGGGGAATTCCATTCTGCAGCGCTCCAGTGTAGTACTCATGTCTGTCAGGACAAAACAGACTGGCTGGTTTATTTCTTGAATTGACGGCCTGGTTCGAGGAGATGATCGACACTGTGGAATACGCCAAATCTGTGACTGCACCAGACTCAGAACTTGTTGACTGAAAGGATTTCCTTACAGATGGAGGTCTACAATATGGCGCTTTTGGTTCAAAAGAAGATCGGGTTTGCTCCGTTGACGGACCCTTGCTGGGATACTTGGCTCTACTCTCGTTGATACATCGAACAATGTTCTCTCTCTTTTCCAAACCCTTGAGATCACTAAGCTCCTTTAGAATTTTTTCGCGGAGAGTTCCGTTGGAAGTAGGTTCATCCGTAGCCTGCTTCTAGCAAAGAGGCTTGAGCATGCTGGTTGATTTTTTTGCATTATTTTCAATCATCGCTGCTCCGACAGCTGTTTCGCTCAAGTGGTACTTGGAAGTTGCTGCTCGGGTGAGTAATGATGTATTACTAGTTCCACTTTGATTTTCCTTGCTCGACGGGAAATCCCGTCTATACTGTACAGGTAGCAACCACTCAAATGGCTGCAGTCTTCCCTTCAGAGCCTCGAGCTACACCTTGATTGCCCGAGCTGAGTCCCTCAGCTTCGATAGTTTCTGCAACGCATGGCTTCTCTTCTCTTCAGCCGACACACTCGCCTGATTCTTAGTCAACGGCTTCCGCTCGTACTGCCTTGGCACATAGGGCTTTAACATGGACTGTCTGTTAGCAATGAATTGATTATCAATATAAACTGCCCATAGAAGGCGCCATAACCAACGATCATTCAGATTCTGTGAATTTCACAGCCATACCCTCCATCGTTGCCAGCTTCAGCATCCATCGTGTCAGATATTCGAGAAGTTTGTACTCCACATAGTCAACAGGTGGAGGTTCCTGAGGGCCATTCCTCATAATAGTCACAAATCGGCAGAAGCTTGTGATCAACCAGCTCCAGCTCAGAGAGTTCATCAGATCGTTCTTCTGCAGCACAAACAACAGGAAGAAGTACAGTTGCTTCGGTGTGATTGCTTGTTTTTCCAGGTAATTGCGGTTGAGCTGATGCAGCAGATACAAAGTGTCTCGATTTGAAGTATACTCCTTGAGTTCTTGTGGGGATAAGGCCGGCGAGCTCACCTTATACTGTTCTTCGAGGAAGATAAACAACTACTGTTAGCCGTGCTGCTGGAACGCCTTCAGACAGTCTGGGGTTGTGAAAGGACGCACCTTTTTATCTCTAGCAAACGCCTCGGTCAGGTTGTTGAGACAACGAGCTTCCAGCTCAATCCGGTACTTGTGCTTTTGCAGGATTTCCTGAAATTGCTCCTCTCGAACTGATTTTTGCGGACGACCCACGGCTCGATCCCGGTTCATCTAATAAATATAGTATTATCAATTAGAAAGAAGGGAAAGTGATGGTCATGCTGGTGGCAGCTGCTACTCGTTCCACTAACCACCGTCGTCCTAGTACTCGGCATCCTACTCTTCGATGTCGCCCATATTCTTATCGATTCGGTCAACGTGTCGGTAGAGTTCCAGCAGCTAAGGACCGTCGAGCTACTCGTCGAAGATCAAACTGAATCGGTTGTTTTCTAGTGGATTCTCACCGAGCTGGTATTTCTTGTTCGCTGGCCAATCCAGTGGGGGTTGGAACAGAGGATCAATCGTGAGTCTATATAAGAGGAATCTCTACTTAAAGGCGTTTTCGAGCATGCTTGGGATAATGCGTGCCAACAGTGGGCAGGCCAGCTCTAAGCAGGGGTTTGTATTAATTTCTATGAGCCACGGTTGGAACTCCTCATCGATCATGAAGTCCATACCGAAGACCTCAAAGTTGTGTGGACGACGGTTGGGGTCCAGCAAATGGTAACAGCTTTTGACTGCATCTGTAGCGATCCTCCGCATCTTTGGTAGTACATGTTCCTGAAAATTGAGTTTGCGTTGCCGATAATGCAGGTCCAAATACTTTTGAAAATCTGAGTAGCTGAGCTTGTTGCCCTTTTCGTAACGACCGTATTACGGGCAGTACTTCTGAACAGCATCGTTAGTGAGGTGCACCAGATTATCCCGACAGTTTTTCACAGAGTACTCGAAGCTTGTGGTTCTGATGTAACCCTCGGCATACCAGTAGCCCTTGAATTTTCCATTCACGCAGGTGATCATCATGTAGTGCCTGATGTCAAACTTTCTTTTGAAGTACAGGAAGGGACGCTAGAGGTATTTCTGGACAATAAAAGTTCGTAGTTTTCCGTTGGAATTTTTCTCTCTTCCCTTGAGTCTGATGATGATGTCCTATAGGGTCTCGCAGACGGTTATGCCGTGGCCACGATTTGTGAACTCCCCTGGCTTGACGATCCACACATTCTGAGTCTTTGTTTGACGGCGGCTGTTTCGAAATTCCTCATAATAGCGTAAGAATTTCTTGTACTCTGGATCTTCGGTTGCCCTGCTAATGTGGAAAGTCAATGGTAGAAAATCAAACACGTGTTGATTCGTAATTTCGTAGTATTTACGCAGACAATAAAACATTGCCTTTTTGTTACCGATGAAGTAGTTGAACGCGAAATGGTTCTGCACTCGGAGCTGAATGGGCTGTTATATTTTCAGAGCGCACTTGGCCCGTAGCAAAGAGGTGCGCTTGACATATACTTTGTCTTCCAATTTTGACTCGATTTATTTGTGGCGAGAGTAGTGCTGCCTCCACTCATTGAGATCCGATTCCGAGAAGATACTGCAGTGGCCGTCCACCTTGCCAGCCTCTGGAGGTATCGTCGCTTTGGACTTCTTAGGAGAACTAGCGTACTCACTGTCAGACGAAAAGTTATTGGTAGTCTCCAGGAATCCCATCGAGCAGTTGGTTGCTGATTGACTCTTATTCAGGCATTTATTAACCGGTAGCTTTTGTTGCTGGAAGTCTTGTTGTTGCTTTTCGTAAAACTCTGACACCTTTAGCTGTGTCCAGACTAAATTCACGTCATCACTGAGTTTGTCCACGAAGGTCCACCAGAACCGCCGTTTAAGTAAGGCTCGGATGAGTTGGCGATTATTGCCACGACCCACGTATACCTTGTATTGGTAGTCCTGCTGTGGCTCCACCAATAGTCCGTTGCTGTAGTTGATCTTCCAAAGAAAGTCGCGGTACAGTCCAATCTTATCTACGGATAAGCTGCAAGTATACTCTAGCACACTGCTCGAGAGTCCATGCCGAATACGAAATGATCCTTCTTATTCGTCTGCCGACGCTTCAAAATGTACTCGTTTGAATTCGCGGGATGGTTGTGTAGGGATGTCGCCAACATGCGTCTGTCCTCGGTGAGGTGAGTTATCAAGTCCTCAACTGTTGCATTCCTAATCGAAGGGATTTACTTAATGGGAGATTAGGGTTAGCGTTGCGTAGTTTTCTCTTGACAGCTGCTGATTGCGAGGACTGAGTTGGTTGTCTACCTACTCTAGATTTTCAGATGTTGACGGAGCTTCAGTTCAAGGGCACGTTGCCTTTCAGCTCTGAGATACTCCCTCGCAGGATGATAACCGACAAGTTTGCTCTCAATAGCGCAGATCGGCATCACAGCACGACTCTCATTTGCAATTGCCGACTGTTTTATGGCTTACGCCACGGACAGTTGCAGTTTACTTGTTCGCCCGCGACTATCTTTCCTGACAAGGATAAAGCTCTGCTCGTTGGCTTCAGTGAGTGCCTTCACCTTCTGCTTACTGTTGCGACGCCGGTTGTTCACTTTGAACAGTACGTTGACGATGTTTGTGCGACGGACATCGCTCAGCGATTAATTGACGTTCGTGTTGGATGGAGTGGGTTGTTTGCCATCCATCAGACTCACGGAGACTGCTTGGTCGGATTGTTGGGCTGCTGCGTAGTTTATCGGGTAAGCAAGCTTTGTATTGTTGCTCGTCTCCCTCGAAACGTTGCTGCCCTTCCCATGGATTATGCGTTTACCGACGGGTTGGCTTGCGGCGACCCTAACAACTCCGCCAGCAACCATGTTGGTCTGGGGAGACTACTCGTATCTGCCGAAGAGGTTAGAGAGTTTGGTCCTCTGTTCCCTCTCGAACAACCTGGTGAAGTTCATAGCAGGCCTTCCGTGAATAATATTTATTGGAGGTCGTCAGTAGGCTTCCCTGCCCAATTTGTTCCACTTTCTCAGAAACAAGTTAGTAGTGGCGGTGTGTCCCATATTACGCAGTAGAGTAATACCGATACAATAACAAATCTTTCCGATGAACGCGTACAACCTCATGAAGGGTGTGGCGACCTACTCCACTGACATGCTCTTCCGTGACATCGATGTTATCAATGCTGACGAAATTCCCCGAGAGGGCCCTGTTATCATCTACGGCAACCACAACAACCAGTTTATCGACGGCGCGGTACTGTCTCATCCTAATCCAGCTCCTCATGAGAGTCACTCCAAGGGTTATAAGCTTCGTTGCAGCTGCCAGATCAATGCGGAGACCTATCATAGGTGCAGCGATCAGAATGACTCGTGCTATTCCGTTGGAACGTGCTCAAGACGTGGCTGTTCCTGGACCGGGAGTAGTAACGGCACTGAAAGGTGATATGCTGCGTGGTAGAAATACCAAATTCACGACCCTTCAAACCGGAAGCAGTATTGAATGTGGGTAGGGAGGTGAGTTGCGTGTGAAGGCCATTCAGAGCGATGAGGAAGTAACCGTCGCTAATGAAGCCAAAGTCGAATTCGAGAAAGACCTCAAGTACAAGATCATACCAAAGCTTGAGTACAATGACCTTTACAAGTACATTTGGGAGAGCCTGAACAATGGAGCCTGCATCGGTATCTTTCCAGAAGGAGGCAGCCATGATCGGTCGGAGCTGCTTCCACTGAAAGCTGGAATCTGCATCATGGCTCTGGGAGCTATGGAAAAGTACGGCATTTCCGTGACGCTTGTAAGCTGCGGTTTCACCTACTATCAGCCTGAGAAATTCCGGTCGAAGGTGCTGATGGAGTACGGACATCCCTACACCATTTCTCCAGAGCTCGTGCAGCTCTACCGCACCGACAAGCGAAGAGCAATTTCGACCTTGCTTGCCGATGTCGAGGAGGTACTGCTGAGTCTGATGGTAGAACCTTAAAATGGTGACGCTGGCCTTTAACAAGCCCGAAAGCATATCTACTTTGTTCGTCAGTCGACAGCTTTATTCCCTAAACTCCAAGCCACTAACTTCAAAGGAGAAGGTTGAGCTGAACCGTCGCTTCGCCAAAGGCTTTCAAATACTCGAGAGTAGTGCAGAAGCCAGAGCAGAGGCGGTACAGCTGTTCGAAAACATCAAGTCGTTTGAGGATTTCTCGAAGATCTACCAGCTGCCCATCGCCTATAATGTGCAGAGGTCATCCGTCTTCCAAGACACGGTGGCGCTGGTGTTCTACATCGTCAAGTGCCTCAACCGCATCATATTCGTACTCGCACTCATAACGCAGGCCATCCCCGGTGTCATTTTCATGGGACCCATGACCAGCCTTGTGGTGTATCTCAGCGAGAAGGAGCGCATCAAGTGTCTCAAGGCAAGTAAGGTCAAGCTCCATGGCAACGACGTGGTAGGCTCCTACAAGATTATGGTCAGCCTTGTGCTCTTCCCCATATTTCAGATCGTCAACTCCCTCCTCACCTACTTCGTGCTCACCAAGCTCGATAAGTTTAGTGTGACCACCAACCGAAGGATAGCACTCGCCGTGTTCTTCCTGGTTCCGATATACGCCCTAATCATGGTCAGATCCGTCGACAGTCTCGGCCAGACCTTCAAAAAGCTCAAATACATGTTCATCAAGGTCTTCAAACGTGACCTGCTGGACACCTACGAGAAGAACATGCGGGAGCTGTCCAGAGCAATTCGCTCAGCCGTGGACAAGTTCGGCGGTTCGGTGTTTACCGACTTCGACGACATACGCATAATCAAGAAAGACGAACTGTGCTAACTACCCACTCCCAAGGTCAAGAAGACCGCTTGATTTTAGGTCGCCACGATTGCACATTCATCACTACTTCGGCTCCTTGCTCTCAGCGATCTTCAGCAAATTCGGGAAGGCTCCGCCCTTCTTCAGCACGAGCGTGCGTTTGCCCTCGGTAAAGTATATGAAGCCACGCACGTACCCTTCGTAAATGAGGTTCGATATAACGCACATGCACTCGCTGATGTTTTCTTTGCCGCCCATAATGCTGACTGCCTTTACTATGTGCTCGAACTCTATCTTCTCGCCCAGGTAGAAGGAGGTACGTTTCACGAAGTTTCTCCATACGAGGATACGCATCTTCTCCATCACTAGGTAGATGCCCCGCTTGATCCATAGCTTCTGGAAGCGCTGGATGCTTCGTTCGAATGTCTCAAAGTCGCCCCTGACTATAGCCTCGATGATGGGGAGGTACTCGGCATTGCTACTACCCACCGGCATCTTTCCGAGGAAGATCTTGCACGGGATCAGATAGCGCATGATGAGTTCGAGCTGGCTCTTCCTTTGAATGCGGATGCGCTGAAAGTAGTCCTCACTCTCCACGAACTTGCAGTTGATAAGCGCCATCTTTGCATACTGAAAGTAAAAGTTGTTGAGTTCCTGCTGCGAATATTTGGCGAGGTCGCGACGGATTAGGTCGAGCTGTCTCTGGCACTTACTGAATTCGTGAGAACTGAAGCAAATACTCACCTGCAGGTTGTTGATGAGTAGTTCTAGCTCGTCCTTTATCTTCTTGTCCATTGTGCGACTTGACCTGTAGTCTCTGAGCTGGTGAAATAATGCTTCCAGGAGCTTATCCGAAGGTTTGTTGATCTTCAATGCAGCAGAGCGGGCCTCCAACAGTACTCGCTTCGACCGACGAATGAAACATTTAATGACTGCTACAAACCAGACGTTGCTCTCAGTCATTTCGTCGAGGTACTTTAGCCCAAGCCCCAACAACCCAGTGTAGGTTTTGAAGCCTGCAAATAATGCTTCGTCAGATTCCGTGCGTGCCGCCATCCATTCCTTAATTGTTTCCAGCATGTTTAGATATACCGGTGCCATGTTATCCATATCCGCATACTGGCCGAAAGCGAAAGCCCCCTTCCACTTATCGCTGGGCATGCTATAGCTCCGATCAATGAGCTCCGTAAACCTGCGATTCAGTCGTGGCGAGGAACGTTCTTTGTAGGCCTTCACTAACGATTGGAAGCACAGGTTTAGGGTGCGTGGTTACTGTCCTGTTTCAATCGTTGGCTCCAAGGATTTGTCCATGTCTCAAATTATTATACTGGCAGAGCCGAATAGTATCACTTGGATAAAATATTGGTGATGCGGATGCCGTTGGCTCCTTTGGGTAGTTGTAGATCCACTTGACCTGCTTTGTTTCCAATGCGACTCGCCTCAAGAATCTCGCCACCTTCACTCTGGAGCTTGTAGTAGATATCGCCAATAGTCATTCGCCTTTCGGGATCGAAGACGATCGTGCCTTTGATGATGTCGCTAAATAGCGTGTTTATCTTCGGTTCAACAGGCAGTACAATGCTTTGAGTCTTTAATTTATTCTTGTCTTCGTACAGGGGGTTGAAGCCGGAAGTGCGAAACGGCTTTTTCCTGTAACACATCTCATACAAGATTATCCCCAGCGAGAAGCTGTCACACCGACCATCGTATGGGTTCTCCTGCCCAATCTCCGGAGCTTGGTAAACAGGAGTACCGACGTTAGTAGAGCACATTTAGCCAACCTTCGATACCCCGAAGTCCGTAATCTTTATCTTTCCTACTTTCAGCAAGAGGTTCTCTGGTTTGAGATCTCTGTGGATGATGTCTACATTTTGCATGATGGCTTACTCATTGAATGCATGTACCGTAGGCCCGATGTTACGTCTATCATAAACTCCAGTATCTCTCTGTCGTTCAGGCTATTAGGGATGCTCTGGCTCAGGTCCTTATCACACATCTCCATAATGATGTAGGTGTAGTCCTTATCCGTGATGAGGTCCTGGACTTGAATTACTGCCCGGTGGTTGAGACACTCTGCAATCTTGTACTACTTGTTGACTTCAGTGGTGAATTGTGCACCTACATGTCTTGAATGGCTACCTGTTTGATTTCTGACCTGTTTTACGGCGAATTTGGTTTGGGGAGCGTTCACGTCGTAGCATTCGTAAACGGTTCCGTATGAGCCGCTGCCAGCTTTTCTTATGGAAACGAGCGTGGTATTTTTCCACTTCAGCTTGATCGCTGGTTCTGCCATGAAGTGAGGATTATTATAAGGATCGGGTTGGGAGTATCAAAGGAAAATACAGAGAATGTGTTGCTGAATGACGAATATAAACATGGAAGAAGTGAGAGCTACTCCGGTGTAATGATTCATAAAACTGAATAGGGGAGTGATTTTGGGGATGTGTTGGGAAGTAGAGAAGACAGGAGACAAGGGTAACGTTGCCTTACTTCCTTATGTAAAACCAGTTCTTCGGTACTCAAGAAGGACTGTATTTTGTGATGACAAAGTTTACAACTAAAGTTGACTTGGAAGCTAATATACACATTCTGGTTGAGGACACTCGACAGCCTGCAGTTCGAGGGTTACTTTACCGATTCAACTATAAATTAGGCATACAGTCGATCTACAAGCCGAATTTAAACATACTAGATGCGCACTCATCAGAAATCTTTTCTTGCACGAAACAACCATTCCTCGATGGCGTGGCGAAGTTATCTCTACCGTGCTAAACTTTACTTCAATTCTGTTCTCAGAACTTCGATATCCTTGGCCTGTCGAATCATGGTCTGCTGGGCCTCCTCGTATCCCTTCTCCAAAATTTTGTATTGCTATTGAAGTTCCAGTCGATTTCCCATCTCTTGGTCGTCCTGTCCCTGCCCTATTGAGTAGGGCGTGTCTTCGATAAGCTTCGCGGATGTTTCCAACGGACTTTCCAGCTTCTTATCTCTTGCAGTATGGTACAGGAACAATGCTGTCGGATCACTGCCCATTCTATCGGTCTCCTGCTGCAACCTACTCAGATGTTCGGCACGAAACAACTCATACTCAGAGGTAGGTCTGTCCATAATTATTATTTCGTGATGATGTTGCGAGCAAACAACCCAGTTCTTCGAGGGCTTCTTCCTCTGCTCCGAAACAGCTACACCGCCAACAAAACACGACCAATCCAAGTGAGTAAGCCACCGAACTAACCTTAGATGATTGGGAAGCACCTCCAAAGTACGTGTACCACATCGGCTACCTGCCGAAATACTACCCGATAATGTACGGAGGCTACCAAAACCACAAGCACTACGATGCCTACGTGGATGAGGGCGAAAGCGCCTATGAGATCTTCCAATTCGAATATTCAGGACAGTGGTGGCATATGGGATCGGTAACCTTCAAGATTGCTGCGTTGATGGTGCCTTTCTTCCTCTGCTGGAGGTTATACAGCGCGGAAGCCGAGAAGAACAGCCGAGGACTTAGCAATTTGCGCAACAACCAGCTTGGAGAAAGCTACCGCCGCGGGGAGATGCCCCGATTCGAATATTGACCAGACCAATATATGCCAATGCCAATTCGGTTATGCGCATATCATTTGCGTGGTGGTGGTGGGCCTGGTGGGTCCCGGGAGTATAAATTTTGACTGAGAAGACTCTGCATGTCGAGCTTGTTGTTGGTGAATACTCCCTCAAAGTTCACAGAGCTGAGACGTACGGGCACCTGCCGCTGATTATTCAGTTGTGGGATGTAGGCTGGTGCCTGGTTGGGACCCAACCCTGGACCATTTGGGCCGTTGGTGGGTGTCATACCTTGCTGGTCCATCCTTTCCTCGGGAGTAATTTCCTAAGCTAAGTTGGATAGTTACTTTGCTGTCGAGGTAGGCTAGATTAGGTAGCTTCTTAATCATGGTGCTACGGTAACCAGGCTTGCGATAAAGACTGTTGCCGTTAAGCTCCAACTCCTTGAGATAGACAAGTTAGCAGAGCCTGTCCACATCATGGAACTCGTTGATGCGATTGCTGTTAGCGAAGAGATGCTGCAACCTCACCAGTTTTTGGATGTTGTTGAAGTTCTTGAGGCCATTATCGTCGATCTTGAGGCACTTTATTGGGTTTCTGGCTTCGAAGGAATTGACATCAAACTGCTTTATCTTGTTGTGGTTAACGTCCAGCTCCTTTAACTGCTTCAGGTTGTCCAGGTTATCGATCTTGGTGATCTCGTTCTGGTAGGCCTTCAGGATCTTCAGCTCACCTAATTTGCAGAACTGTAGGCCGTTGAAGTCCTTCAAGCAGTTCTTGCCCAAATCAATGATGTCCAAGTTCTGGCAGCCATTCAGACCCTTCTGAATTCCAGGGTCGGTGTTGTAGTATAGACTCTCAATTCGGTTGGCTTGCAGAATTAGAATCTTCAAGCACGGCAGATATCCAAGCATCTTCACACTGGTGAACTCGTTGCCACTGAGGACCAGTTCACTGAGATGGGGGAACACCCGATGATTGAACATCTCCTCGAAGTCCTTCAGACGACAGTTGCTGAGATCCAGTTCTGTGATATCCTCTGCGCGACGTCCATCAAGCTTTTCCCTAAGAATTTCCTCAGTAAGGCGACCTGTGAAATGCTCTCTGGCTTGCTGCTGCTCGAAGCCTTCGATAGTATTGCCATCCAACACCTTCAGCTTCTTGAGTACGTAGAGAGTGTATATGCGATAGCTGTTGTCCCTTGACAAAGGATTGCCAGACATATCGAGGATGATGAGTTTCTGGAGATCCTTGATTCGGTTGATCTCCTTCGTATCTGCCAGCTTGTTGTTGCCAAGATATAGCTCGAGCAGGCTCTTCAGCTATGGGAAGTCCTCAAGCGTCGTGAGCTGGTTATCCTCCAAAGACAGCTGCAGAAGATTCTGCAGGGTTTGGATGCCCTAGATTCTCGCGATACGATTCTTACCGAGTTCAAGCTTTTTCAGGTAGATCAGTTCTCCAAGTTTTTCGATTCGCGTTATGCGGTTCTCCTCGAGGTTAAGCTCCTCGGTCAGCTTGCAGTGCTGAATGTAGTCGATCTGGGTTAGCAAGTTGTGACTTAAGTTTAGTTGTCGAAGGTTTACCAGAGTCTCCAACCCTCGCATCGAGGCCAACCGGCAATGTGTGACACTGAGATTCTCAATAGACAACTTCCAGTTATGTTCCTGAAGGCCTTTAGTCTGCAGAATCTTGGTGTTCTCCTTAATCATCTCCTCTGTGATTTCCATCAGAGGCTTTTCGCTTTCCTCGAGCTGTAGCTGGGAAAGCTCCTTGTGGTTAATGCATTTCAAAGACTTCACTGTCTTGTACAGGAACAACTCAAGCCCTTCGGAAGTTGAAAACGGGTTAAACAGCAGGTTGATCTCCCTCAGATTAATGTTTAACTACAGCAGCCGCAAGCTGTCCATAGAAGTGATTTCATTGTGGCTCAGATCCAAATAGTTCAGTTGTTTGAGAGCCGCAAGTCCATGCAATTGACTGATTTCGTTATGACTCAAGTCCAAACTCTTGAGCAAAGGACACGCCTCAAGGTCGGTGAGTTTAGTGATGGCGTTGTTGGAGAGCACCAGTGTGTCCAGGTTCCCCAGCTGCCTCAGGAATGATAAGTCACGGATCTTCAGGTTGGAGAGGTTGGCATAACGCAGTTCCCCAGCATTCTCAATCTTAAGCTTGCGGAAGTCAAAGTCTTCTGATGGTTGCAGGAGGGCGTTAGGGTTAAGTTCATAGAATGCTTCGGATCGACTGAAGCAGTACTTGAAGTAGTTGGCCAGCATAACCTTGATTGAGCCAATATCCATCCGGTCAAGATCGATCGCTTGGATTTCCAGGTTGGGGTGGCTATCCTATTCGATGTTCTCGAACTGGTAATTGCTCACTTCCTCGACCAGCCTGTTATAGATTTCGTTGATGTCCTTCAGGTAAGTCGCAATGTTCTTTGGTGAGATAAACTAGTCGCTGTTGCTTTCCAGCAGAGCAACACAGTCTCCAAAATCGCTCACGTTGTTCTGAAATTTGCTCTGCACCACGTAGTCAAACTCGACGATGTACTCTGGCTGGACAATGTTGTTGTCAAGGTAGAACCAAAGTTTGTCTCTAGATTCATTGTCTTTGACACGATAGACGGCGTACTCGCCGGTATCACGAACTTACACTGGCTGGGTCTGCAAGGCTTCTATTGGTGATTGGGAAGGATTATAGTAGGGGTGGTTGGGATCCAGCGAGTGCTTCAGAACCAGTACCTTGCAGATTAGCATACTGCCTGTGGGGTAGGTTACCACCTCGCCAAGATTACGCTTTTTTATAAATGTCCTGCCAAACTTTTCCTCGTTCTTCTTGCTCTTGAGATAGCTAGTTAAGCGAGGCAAATCAGCACTTTGGAGGGTATTGGCAAGAGGAGTATATGGGCACAGTCCAAGCTTCTTGGCCTCTGCAGGAGTGCGGAATCCTTCTTCAATGACATGCTCCATTTAACCTGGTGCATTGGGATCCTGCCCATAGAATAGATACTCAATGAGTTTCCTGGTGCTTGTGTTGGACACATCCACCAGCGCCTCCATCTTTTCCTCGAACTTGTTCTTTAAGAACTTGTTATGGATGCGGATGACTCTCTTTATGTTGATATCGACTATTCCGAGAGGTGCAAAATCGTTGGCATCGAACCTTGATTTGATAAGCTCAGCGCAGCTAACAAACCATTTTTCGGTGGGCTTACCCTCTTCCAATCTGATGTTCCCTCCGGTTTCCAATTCGGTAATGAGTTTGTGGATGCAAGTGCTGTCGGTTTCGAATAGTCGCTTCTGAACTGACTCGAAGACTGTACGCACGTGGTCCATCTCCTCCATTTTACAGCTGTGCACTTCCTTGAGCTGTTGCAGCTCCTTGGCTTACTCTCCCAGTTCACCAATCTTAATGTTGAGGTTGATCAGGTCTTCGTTGAGACCGTCCACCTTAATATTGCTGGCCTTTTTCACAAGCTTTTCAAGAGTTGAGAAGCTAAGTAATACTTTGGATACCTTCTCTGCATTGTCTTGATGCGCATGTTGTAGTACATCTTCTTGCGCATATAGGTCGATTCGCTGAAGGCCTTGGCATCTTCACTGATAGCCAGGGTGTCGAGCTTGCTGATGTTCCGCAAGTGATATAACACGTAGGTCTGGTAGTTGCATAGGTTGCAGATCGGATTCTCTCCGAAATGGGGATCGTAGAACGACAAAATTTTTAAGTTTGGCAGCCTATTTAGGTTCAGTGCCTCCTTAAAACTACGAATCTTGTTGCCACTTAGATTTAAGTCGACGAGGTTGGTCAGGCTGTCCAAGCTTGTCTTGATGTACTCAATTTGATTCCCTGCAATCCACAGCTGCTTTATCGACTGCAGCTTTTCAAGGTTCTCCAATACTTCGATCTTGTTGTCACACAACCATAGCGTTTCCAACCGACCTAGGGTGTCCAACCCCTCAATTTTCCGAATCAGATTATGGCTGATGTAGAGGCTGCGTAAAGCAGTACACTTTTCGAGCCCCTCAAGCTTACCGATTGTATTCTCGTTTAGCCACATCTCTTCCAAGCGGGTAGCCTCCGAAAGTCCCTACAGTTACGCTACCTGCTACTTCGATTGAGGAAATGCCAACGTTGATTAGCGTCAGGGACTTGACACCCTTAAAGCGGTTGACGCACAACATTGTTCCAAAGTCCTCAAGCACAAGCTCGACTATCTCGATCTTGTCGATTTCCTTCCAAACGTTGTCCTTGAAGCCGTTCATCTTTTTCTGAGCTAAGTTTCCGCTGTACGATGATTTAGAGACAAGCTGCATCGCTCTTCTTAGTTGGTGGTGGTTCGGGCTTCTTTTCCAGCTTCTCCTCTTTCGGAGGCAGCAGGTCGACTGGCTTGGCGTCCATAACTCTGTTCGGTTTAAATGAATTATAGAACGGCATGTCGACAGGCAACAAACGCAGTTCAATCAGCTTAGATACTATCTAAAAAGGCACGATGAAGATTGCTGAGAGAGAGCCCACTACTGGTTAGAACTTTTAACGTTGTGGGGTTGCGTGTGAACCATTTATGGACTTTATGGCCATTGTGTGGGTATATGCGTCTACCCGTTAATAGCTTATCGGATTTACTGAGGAACTTAATAGAATCGATGCAGCCACTCATTATCGGAACCCTTGAGACCTTCATGGTATGTAAAAGATTGGCAGTTCGAATGAAAGCCAAGGCAAGGAGGCTCGCCAACAGAAAGAGATTCAGGCACTACTTCGTCCTCGATCAGATGCTTCAAGAGGAAATGCAGTTTACTCTATCTCTGAAAACTATCATTGGGTTTGGAAGGGCTCAGCTTCTCACTCGAAATCTTATCCGGGTAGAGGAAGACGAGCAGCTGTTTGGAGGTTTAAAGCCAATCATCTAAGCAAGCCAGCAGTTAGTAGATGAGCTTTCGCAACTGAGGGAACGGTGGGAACCAAAGACTTCATTACTCGCACCAAGCCTCAAATAACACCTGTCCAACTGCAAAGATGCCTATAAGCGCTATAAATTTGGACCCCGGTAGCAAGCAATCATTGGAAGGCTCGAGAGCGAACAGTCCTTTGAGAGCATCGAACGAGAACTGCAACAGATAATCTGTAACGAAGCATAGAAACAGCGTGGTTCTCCTGAACCAAAGCTGTTTCGTATGGGGTAGTATCTGACACAAGCAAGCTAGCACTTCAGTTGCTACTTGGTACTTTTACTGGAGTACCAGATCAAATTACCTGAAGATCACCCAGAGCGGTACGAACTCTTCGATATCATCGATCAGTACAAGCAAGCACTCAGAGAAATAGATCGAAGCTGACAACCTTGATGGCTTAATAAGATGGTGCTTTCGAAGGGTAGTCCTTATCCGATTTGGTGTCAAAGTACTTATGAGCATGACTAACTTAATTGGCGAGAGTACCCGACTCTTACTCGGGAGGTTGGGGGTTCAAGTCCCCCGTCATGCCTTTTTTATTATTACTATTTTATCTCACGAAAGTGTAGTAGGTTCAGTTCTGACCTTGTTAACGAGAGTTTGGTGATGCTCAATTGAAATCCCCAGTATACCGACTGAAGAGACAACACGTGATCCTGAGGTGTGTATTTTCATTAACATAAGTAGCTGAAACACAAATGGTCCAGCTTAATCAATCGCTCTGCACCTTATTGAGATTATCAATGTTTATGAATGAATCACCAACGATGCCGATCAGTCCGGAACATCACGCTCAGCAGGCAATTTGAGAGCCTCATTAAGGATCCTACCGAGCAGGTCTTTACGAATATGCCACTACAGTGGATAGGATAGCAGCAGTCCTCCCGAACCAGAGTCCTCCCACATATGGCACCTCCCAAATTTTTACATGTCAGGCAGGAGTTTGGACAAATCTCTGGGGTCAACTAAATTCTTTGCCCAAAGCATGTCGAACCGATGAGGCGAGAAGACTTACAACCTCTAGTACAGCATTCGTGAAAGGTGGTTCCGCAAACTGTGCCTCCTTGTAATTTGCAGCAATGCTCGTCAAGCTTCCTCCCTAGATCATGACTCGGGCCCATACCCGTAGCCGACTCATGTGAATGATGGTCGAGAGCAATTGTAGCTTGATCCGGTTGCGAATGCCTTCGGCAGATTTAAGCTGGGGAGATCGTTCACTCTCACATTTATTTCTAAATCTCAAGCGCAGCTCAGGACTATTCGCTCTTTGTGGCAAAGTAGTTATAAGCATGACTAACTCAACCGGCCAGAGTGTCCGACTTTTAATCGGAAGGTTGGGGGTTCAAATCCCCCGTCATGCCTTTTTTATAATTTTTAAACTGTGTGGGTATGCCATTACAAGTTGGCACAGACCTCAATAGAGCAACCTTTTGCAAGATATCAGTCATCAAAGAACCGTTACTGCCGATCTCCATTATACAATCCATTTCTTCATGAATATCCATCGAATCACCACCTCCATTTCGAGAAGGCCGTGTTTGGCATACAGTTACCCAACGGGATCTTGGTACCAGCTGCGCAAGTCCTGACGAGAAGGCCCGAACAGTACATAGGATAGCAGCAGTCCTCGCTGGTTACTGACGTTCCGCAGATGACTCCTCCTGCACGGCGACAGGTGTTTGCGCAGGAAGTGGGACATCGTTTCGAACTTAGCTGGATCTTGCGGCCAACGCAAGTGGAACCTGCTACAAGGCCTGGTCGGCAACCTCCACTGCAGCACTCGGGGAAGGTGGTACCACAAACCACTCCTCCATAGTAGCCACAGCAACCCCAGTCCACGATCTTTCCAATTTCATGGCTGGCCTCACCATCATCTTCTGCGAGCGAATGCTCCTGATGATCGTAGTGTTGTTCCTCGTGTTCGTGGTGGTGAACCGCAGCGGCAGCGAACAGCAGTGCTGCGAGCAGAATGAACTTAAACATAAGATTATAGTGGATCTGTGCCCTGTGAATTTAAATCGCAAGATGCGGCTGTTGTATCCCATCAACTGTCAGTAGACTGTGAAATTACAGGATCTTCATGAAACCATCCCAGGGAAGGAGCACTAAATTGTTGAGGACCTATTTGGCTGCCTGTTGTTCAAGAACATCATTTTAGCGCATTCGAACAGCTATAATATAACTGCAAATGCTTGACTTCAAGTCCAAGAAGGATTTCATTCCTGGCTACACGGGGTGTGTACCCCAGAAGGAAGAGGACCTTAGCGAGTGTCAGCAGATATCAGCGAATGGCCAGATTCCTGGCTATATTGGCTACATTCCTTCGGTGAAGCCATAGAACCTCTACGGCAAGACCTATGGCAAAATCACGGAGAACTGCTACAACGGGAGGTTCCAACAGGGCACAGACTTACCGCCGAACATCCGGTTCACTTCCACAGTGAAGGACACCTTTGTCGATCCCAAGGGCATCAAATAAAGCGAAGCACTCGACGGAAAGATTAACGGTGTGAAGATGTCAACATTCTCAACCGCTGGGAGGTATCCCCATGATGTAACGCAGGAGTTTAGTCGCTGGACAGACAGGTTCAGGATTCAAAGAACCACAGAACCTCAGCAAGCTGACATATTAGGAAGCATGTAAGCTCGCCTACAAGTGACTGATTCCACAACTCCTTCGAAACTATGTAGCGAAACAGTGGTTTTTGTTGAGTGCAGTAATTGTGCGGTTGTTCCAACAGTATGATTACCGTTTGGATCGTACATCTTCAGCGGAAGGGGGTCCCCCGTGGCAACCCTGCTCCCCCTCCATAATCGATATTAAATGGGCAACATATGCAACTCTAGCGCGGACACCACCACCAGCAAATAGTCTATCGACACGCTGGTGCGCGTGAAGATTCACGGCATAACCGTGGAGATTATCAACGGTACGCTAGCAATGCTAATCCAGGCAGCTACCGAGATCTGCGTAGTGAATGCCTCGTAAATATTGTGGAGGACCTCTACCTAAAGAATAATACGGTGCTCAGTTAGTCAACAGCTAACCCCAAAGAAGTAGTAGCCAACATCGAATCTTCCCGCAGTATCTTTGCGTCGTTATTGTAGAGCGTTCGCTGTTGAGTGATGCTGAGAAGGGTCTTCCCTTCCGCAAGGTGATTAACTGTGTGTTGCCCAACTATGCAACCTGTTAGCAGAAGGAGTACATCACGCTGGTGCAGAGCCTCATTCGGGAAACGCTCTGTAACAAGGCCAAAGACTACTTGATAGTACTGAGCCAGACGAGCGAGTTCAACTCACTACCCAACCAGCTAATAGTCGCAGTGCTGCTGGAAGTGTTATTAGAGGCACCCACCGTTCACTTACAGGCCTAGCGGGTACGACTGGTGTCTCAAGACAAGAATATCTGTAGCCTGTTCAAGCTGGAGTTGTCAAAGGTATACGCAATGCACCGAACCTCGCTGGAATTCTAACGCGTCAAGCTCTACGAAATCGAAAACTAGATTCTCTACTGACCATGTGTAATATTGCTCAGCTGCTAGTTCTATGGAAATCACAATTCGTCGCTCGTCGTGTTTTAAGCAGTCTTGTTGATGATTTCTTCGACGCTCGCGATAGCCCTCTGCGAGAAGTTAGTCTCGCGCTTGATCTTGCTAACGCCCCAATCGTGAAGGTCGTTGATTGCTGATTTTGTGCTATTCACGTTCTCTGCTTTAAAATGTTCGGATACCTTCGATTATCGTGGGGTCAGTGTACAGCATGTACGAGTAGTATACGAACACTCCCAGGATTATCAGTCGCAGTACAATGTTCAGCTTGCTTTGCTACCATCTTTTGCATTCAAGAACAGGTTTGAAGCTCGCAAAGAAGCTGTTGTCTGTCATGAGGTTAGGGAACAGCCAGAAGCTCACGCCGAAGAGTGTACCGATTGAATAGAGAACAAGTCTCAAGACCAACAGTCCCACCAGAATGATCAACAAGTACAGACTGACCAACCAAACAGCGTACTTCAGCTCGTAGGGCCATACAGGGAACAACACAAGGCATAGAATGGCCAGCAAAATCCCCACCATGAGCCCCTTCCGTGATTCCTCAGTGTTGAATGGGAAGCTAATGAACTGAGTGGCCTTCTGACTGAACTCCAGAACTCCTGGGTACTTCATTTGTGGACCGTTCAGAGGCCGAGCAAAATAGACCATCTACTTCTTCAGTTGTTCAATGGGCAGTTAACATCCCAGTAGCTACTTAAACTGGTCGTGGTTCGTGTTTATTACTCCTTCCATCTCTTCAGTTCGACAATACTCGACAGGCATGTCACCAACCCTAGCGTACTTGAAAAGCAGCCCCTTCTTCTTGAGTAGCTTGTAGCAGGGGAGGTACTTTTACTTAAGGCGAGCTTGCTCCTCCAATGCCTTCACAATCTGTTCCTCTTGCGGACTGAGCTTTTTCGCCATCTTTAAAAATATTAGAATGAGAGCTTCGCGTGCCTCTTCTTAACATACAAAGTGTTTCCAGAAAATCAATTGCAGTTCTGGACAGTCGTGATGTTGACCAACACAGTATACTCGGTTCCTACACCCATGTCACGGCATAGCTCACACTCATTCGTGTAGAATTTTCGATGGTTAAGTCGGACCACGCAGGCGGGTTGTCCAGGCGAGGCAGTATCACAGTTGGTGGGGATCGACATGCAGATACCTCTGGTGGTCTCTTCAACTTGAATACTCAGCACTACGTGGAGCACTGCCAGCAGTAGTAATTTCAGCCACATTGTTTATTATAAGAGTTAGGCGGCTATGGCATTAATCACTTCAGCGGCGTTGGCTTGAACTTTGGCGAGAAGCACGACTGATAGCTGACTGTCCTGATGCCCCAGAACGAACACTCATACCCTTACTGGACATCATGTCCACCTCGCTAGGAGCTCTTTGTGGAAGCTCGATGTTCTTCTCCTTCAGGATCTCTTCGAGGATAGGCCCCACTTCAGGAATCTGCTCACTTATGTCACTAGGTTAGATGCAAAAAGGTACATGAGGCAGGTAAGCAATGTTTTATTCTTGTTGACTTGAAGGTCATACTCAAGCTGGGCGTAGTGAGGGCTGGCAGTATTTACCTCGATTCTGTTCTTGTTGAAGTGAGCATTCTGCACTCCCAAAGACTTGCGGGCTCGCTCCTGTTTTTCAGCACCCTCTTGAATTTCTTTGGAAAGTGCATTGAGCTGTGAAATCAGCTTACTTCGACGCTCGTTTAAAGTTTCCCCTTTATTCTTGATTTCGGTGTAACGGCGCATGTCCTCTTCATATTCCCGATCTGCACGCTGTAGATCTCGCTTTTTAGCGAAGAGTGACTCGGAGGCTGCATCGCATTGCTCCTTTGTTGCCTCTTTAAGTTGGAGGTCTTCCTTGGTGATTCCTTTGTTCTTATAGCGGTCGTGCGTCTTCTGCCCAAGGTTCTTTAGAAGAATCAATGCGTTCTGCAACGATTTCAATTACTTCTCGCTTTGGATGATCTTGGCTGAAAGTTCATCTCCCTTACGCTGAAGCTCTTCCCTTTCTTGTGCAGCTTTGATGACATAGTAAGCCTGGGAGTGCTCCTCTGCATCTCCATCACCAGTCGAACCGTGATTCTTCTGCACCAGTGCCTCATACTTGATCTTCAGATTTTTGACCTTGTTATTTCGCTCCGAAAGTTCCATGGCAATCTTGTGTCGCTCTTCTTCGGCTGCCTTTTTCTCAGCCAAGAGGACATCCTTGTGCACTTGAATTTCTTTTTCACGTTATTGCATTGACATCTCTAGTTGGTTCTTCTTGTTCTCGAGCGAGTAGACGTTGTTGGTGGTGCTTGTGAGAGTCTCACGGATCTTCTTGATTTCAAGCTTCATGATGTCGTGCTGCACCAAAACCTCTTCCTTCTTTCGACTGATCTTTGTCAAGTCTTGATAGGTCATATCGTTCTCAAGAGTTAGCTCTTCTATCATAGAGGTGTATTTCTTTTCGATAGCCTTCTTCTCGTTCAGTCTGCTCTCCACTGATCGAAGGTCCTCATCAAGCTTCTTCACACCTTCGTTCAGGATCTTATGCTTCTACTTGATCTTTGTGTTGGTGAGACTTGCCTTGTCGATCTCAGCTTGCAAGTCCTTCTTCTCTTCCAGGGTGCGCTCACCTCGAGCCCTTGCGACCTTCCTTTCCATGAGCTGAATTTGGTACTCAGCATTGTACAGCAATTCTTGCTGCCTCTGAAAGTCTTGATTAAGCTTATTGATGTGTGATTGCAGGTTGCGACATGCAGCCATACTGCCCTGAATTTCTCCATAAAGAGCAACTTCAGATTCCTTCAGCTTAAAAAGTTCTTGAGTGCTTTTGACTAACGCTTATTTCTGCATGCTAATCTCCTGTTCGATCTGCTTCTTCTCCTTTAGGTTATCCTTGTGCTTTGTCTCAGCAATTTCCTTAGCTTGGTCAAATTTCTCAGCTAGCTTCTCTTCGTTACGTAACTTGGTCATATGTGCTGCATACTTAATTTGCTCGTTGTGCAGTCGTTGTTTCTTGGCCAACAGGTCCTGCCCCAATAGTTAAAGTTTGGTGCGTTTGGAACTGAGGTTGGTAGCATCGGAACTCAGCTGATTCTTTAGGATTTCCACCTTAGCTTGCAGGTTGCTGATCTATTCGAACTCCATTTGCTTGTTCTCGTTTTTCTTATCGCTGATCTGTCGCATTAGGAGCATATTCTTGGCCTCCTCTTCCTTATTGGTCTTGGCTTGTTCTCTCAATTGCTTCTTCTTTTCGTTCAACACCTCCTCATTTCGGCTGATATCGATCTTCACAGCTGCAAAATTCTCACCCATATCGTTAATGTCTTGGTTGCGACGAGCAATGTTACGAGTTACCTCTTGCCACTTTTCAAATAGCTTGTGCCTTTCATCGTGCTCTCTCCGGAACTCTTAAGCTGTTTTGTCCAGCTCGATCTGTGCTGTTTGCGTCTCTGTTATTTCCTTCTCCAAGTCTGTCTGCTTACGCCCAACTTAGACCGTTAACTTTTCGATCTGTAGGTTTAGCTCCTCGATCTTTGCACTGTCCTCCTTATGGTACTTCTGTAAGGTAACGTTGTCCTCCTCTTTCTGCTTGCCTGCAATAGCCCATTGCTCGAGCTCTTCCTGGTTCCAGTTCAGTTACAGTTTTAGCTGCTCGCATTTCTCGCTGGTTCGGAAGATACGCACTTGCGTGTCGTTCAGCCGTTCCTGGAACTACACCGCCTGCTTCTCAAGCTTCTTCATCTCCGACTCGAGCCTTCCAGTTTGTCTTTCGGTGACCTGCTTCATATGATTTTCGGATTGGGTCTCCTTGTTCTTCACATCGATCAAACCCTGTGTATGCAGCAACTCCTGCTCGACGTGTTTTAGATGCTCTTTAAGAATCTTGTGCCGTTCGAAATCCTGCCTAAACTCCTCCTCGACAATCTTTTTGGTCTTCTTCTTCTCCTTGACGAGCATGTTCAGCCGTTTGTTCTCTTCCGTGGCGAACTCGGGTATCTCATCCGAATCATCCGATTGGTAGTCTTCGTCAGCAACTTCCTTGTCGGGTTCGTCACGAGGCTCATCGTCCATATTTTAAATTTGCGGATTATAGCTGATCGACGGCCTGAGACTTTAATCACTCGTTGCTACACTAAAGGAACAGTAGCCACACGACCCCTCACAACCAACAAAATTCAGAAAACTTCTAGAATCTTTCAGTTGACTCTCAAAACTTCCAACCGAACAGCACCCGACAACTCAGAATTATTCAGACTACCCAGAAAGCTGTTTGTTTGTGGTTAGAAACTGGTATATTCGTAGTGGGCGCGCGTCTCTTAAACGAGATCTGTACAGTGCTATAAAGAGTCCATCAGCAATTATTTTATATTCGAGACACATACAAATGGAAACCTAACTCACCCACTAGTCGGAACTGTCCCTCTCAAGTAACGGTGACTCCGAACTGGAAGTACTTCAAGAATAATCCAGCTTATACCCTCCTGTGCCGAGTCATTCGAGAATTTGGAACTTGATGCTCCAATTTAGTCGTCATTGACAACCTTCAATCCTCTCCAATCCCTTGAGTCCACTTACACTGAACGGCAGTTGGACGAACTGCAGGTACTGCCACAAGCAACTTCAGAGATTCTATGAAGAACTAGATCTGCTCAGAAGACAGCTCATAGAATAATCGCACTACGACCACCTCCACGAACCACCAGTAAAAGCAACGCTGCGACTGAAGACCATTCGATCGCGGGTCTGCACTATCTGCACCATTTGCCAGCAGCGTATCGGTCGAGGTAAAGCTGTCAGTTACGCAGGCAGCAGAGTTGTCCGGCTTAAATGCGGTCACGTTCATCACGGAAAGTGCATAAAGGAATGGAGAAAGGTTAGGAACAACTGTCCGTTGTGCCGATAGGACATTTGAAGCTCCCGTTCCTACACTAGCTGAGGAATTCGCTGATTGTTCTCGCTCCGAGTGTATCTAAAGTTGCAAGCCACAACTACCCCACGCCGACGAGGGCCACACCTTTACCAATACCCAAGCCATCCGATACATCTCGTGCATAGCAATACAGCCTACCAAAAAGCAAATTGCCAGCTATTATTGTTCGGTTGACAGATGGTTCGGTGACGCATCACAGGTCAATTACAGAGACAGTCGCATTCAACAATCGGCGAATTATGAATTGATAATGCTGATATGTTTGACTGTGAGAACTGCACGGCGTTCTGGATCATACGCTATTCAGTGCTCTCACTATCTTTGCTGTTCGCCATAGCTGACCTTGTGGTGATCATTCGCAACAGGCTCTATCACCGGATTGTGATGATCTACGTCAGCATTGCAGTCGGCTGTCAAGGGCTCATGGCGCTCTCGGCGCTCTTCTTCAGCTATAACTTTGTAGTGGTAGAAAACGGCAAGATTCTCCTGACATCATAGGAACCCTGGCTAGCACTCTCGCAGTTGCAGGGATTTGTCTTCAGAGCAGCCGAACTCGTACATTTTGGCTTGAATGTTAGACATCGTTCGGAGTGACTGCAGCAATGACCCAACTTATCTACAAAGTGGCGATTGACGAAACGGAATGGATCAGCGATAATAAACGCTTGCTATTGGGAGTTGCGATTGTTTTGCCAAGTCTAATCATCTTTCCGTCAACGATTTACAAAGGGAACGGACCTTGCTACCAGGGCCAGATTGCATTCAACTGCGTATGTCCGAACTACACGCAGCCGTACTACTACTACATCCTGAACTGGATGGTACCGTGCATAATGCTGACCGTATTCATCATCTGCATGATAGTGCTCATCGAAAAGAACAGGAGCAGGCTTGGCCTCAGGGAAGAGCAGAGGCTGGCCTTAGGTGCTTACTACATCCCTGTCGCAAACTTTGTCTTTCTCATCTTCAACATCATCCTGGACAGTGTCGAAAACGAAAATCATAATGCAGCCGTTGAGGACTTCATCATGTTCGTGAACTTACTGATCTTCCTCATGCCGGTGATCAATCTGCTGGCCATTCTCCGCTACATGAAGCTTGAAGATGATCTTTACACGAAAACATCACAGCTCACTGATCTTGAATCCACCCTCCAGTCACCGCCGTTGGGTCGATCAGCTGATAGCAGATGATCACAGTCTGGTTCCTGAATTGATTGTGTCCGTGATCAATTGTAATTATAGCAATACTGCAGCCATATTATGCTCGAACAAACCTTTTGGGAGATCCGCTACAGCATCATCGGGACTTCCTTACTCTTTGTCGGAGCCTGCTTCGTGACTATTTTCCGAAACAAGCTTCAGCACAAGCTGCTGATGAAATGCATGCTTGCCATTCTCACCACGGAGGCGATCAATGCCATCGCAGCACTGCTCTTCACTGACAGATTCGTAAGAGTATAGCGCTTTTGGACAGTGCTGACTTCAGATCCTCTGTGGAATATACTCTCGCAGATACAAGGTTTTGTGCTCAAAGCTTCTTAGCTCGTAAATGTAGTCTTAAGACAGACATAGTTTGCGGTATACTCGGCAATGCTGTTCTTCATTTATCTCATCTCTGTGAGCAAGGATGATGTGATAATGACCAACAAACGGCGAATTCTCACAACTGTATTGGTCCTCCCTACTCTCCTCGTTGTACCGATGATCTTCTTCAAGAGCAATGAGCCTTGCTCCATTTCCTATACCGCCTACAACTGTGCTTGTTTGGGCAGCTAAACAAAGCTATAGTACGTGATCAACTGGATGGTACCCTGCTGGATTCTCATATTGTTTGTCGGCAGCTTTACCTTTCGAATTGTGAGAATCAAGTGTTTACTAGGACAAAGGGCTACTCTTTAGCAACGACTGGCCTTCCGAGTATTTTATTTTGTGCCTGTCACAGCTATCCAGATCCTCATGAGTTCAACCGCCTTTGATAAGGCTCAGAACTACCGACAGAGTGATATTTAGGTGGGTGCAGTGGTATTCTGCCATCTCCGGTTTATCATGCCAGCATGCAACCTTCTCTGCCTTTACCTCTACTTCAGAGAGGACAGGAAACTATATCAAAAAGATTCCCTCATCGGCGCCAATAATTCGCATATTAACACTCAATTACTCCATGAGCCAACAGAAACAAATTGATCAGATAATGACAGTATAGTTGCGTGTACTCAAGGTATTATAAATAATCCTGATTGGGTACAGATGATGTTGGCTTCGATCGATGACGATGTCAGTAGCTCCTCCAATGAGGTGGTCGTACTGCATAGTCTCCGCCATCACATCAACGTCGATATTTCACCTTGGAGCTATCGGAGTAAGAGCAACCATACAAAAAACAATCAAAGTTACACGCCGGCATATCAAAACAGTAAACCGCTGGTCATCGATTCTTGCTCTATTCGAGACCCAACCAGAAGATAGAACGTTAGTACCACCTTAACGAACCGACGCAGAATTCAGTCGTTGCTCAAAGTTGCAGCAGTAGAGCAACCTCCAAAGCAACATCATTAGAGCTCTTTCAGGCAAGCCGAAGATTTTGTACCGTCACCACCGCTGAGGCATAAGATTCATCGTACAGAACCAGACCTCCAATCTACCAATATCTTCGATACCTTAAAGAACTTTCGTATTGTTCTGAGACCTTGTGATGTCTAGTCGATTGACAAACCCATCCATAAAGGCCTCAGTTCAATGGCGGCGATAATGATGCGCAAACGCCGCTTCAAATCTGTTGCAACTCAAAGTCTTCTTGCTAGTGAACCTGACCAACAGAACCGAACTGACACTCGCTAGCATCACCAGTCCAGGAGCAGATACAGTTCTGTGATGCTGCCTCATAAGGGACGTAGATCTTCACGGCAGAACCCTCGTTCCAGTGAAATGTCGATTACTGGACTTAAGTTCCTTACGAAATCAAAGCATTCAGCAGTCCAGCCTTTCTGATTTATCTTATTCATACCGCTATCAACGAATACTCACTGATAGTCACGCTGATTTGAATTCAAACACGCAGCACATCTATTTTTTTGAATTATGAGTCAGCGAACCAACCCCATCAAGCAGCATAGAAGACCCGCGCCCAGTCCGGTACGACCATCGACCAGCCGTATGAAGACGACTCCAGCATCACCCATACATGAGTCTGTTAAGAAGCATCGAAGGAGTAAACCAAATCCTACACATCCCAGCGTCGAGATGAGTCCCTATATGCTACAGCTGGCCCCAGGGCCAAAGGTTGAAGAGACGTCTTGCACAAACCGGCACCGTAGAAGAAATTCAGGACTGTTTAGAATGACAAACACTCCAAACCTCTCACCGATAACTATGCTTGCCCGGAGTGCATCCAGGAAAACGACGAAGGTGAAAACATCACGAAACCATCGCTAAATGTCAACCAACATGAAGTCGCCGCTGTTAACCCCCTGCAGGAACTATACAGAAACGATGTTTCGATAGTTCGAGACGCCTAGGAGAATACTGCGGGAGAGACGGGGTGCATCAATCCTGTCCTTTTCGAGTGAGCATCGAGATGAGAGTGAGCGGCACCGCGAACAGCATTACTTTCCAGAGAAGCCTCGGAAGAAGAGTAAACACGGCAACACTAAGAAATCGAAGAGCAAGCCAGCAGCAGGCAATTGCCAATCCAAGGATAAAAAGGGCAAACTATTCAGCAACCCTGTAGTTCGGTCCTACTTCTGATATCCGTTCGAGTCTTATTGTTGGTAACGGATATTCATTAGGCTGGAATCGGAGCTGTCCAGTCAGAAAGTCACAGTAAAGTAAAAAATCACAGTTTCTTCAGATGCTTTTTTGCTATCTTATCGACAGAACAGGTCTTCACGTTACAGTTGAAGGTAAGACTCCGCAGATGCCGACCGTTCTTCGTCGCCTCAACCGACTCCGTGCGAAGTGTGCTGTTGTTTGGTGGCAGCATCATTTTGCATGGTTCTGCTTTTCTCTTTTGGTTTCGTCTCACGAGTCTACAATAAGTGGATTCGTACATCTCGTAATGGTGCTATCTCTCCTTGATGCGGTCATTAAACTGTGCCTCCAGCTTCATGCGCAACACATTGAACTCTCCTTACTGTCTCTTCATGAGCTCCTTGTACCGCAGTTTTTTCTTCTCTTCGTTACGTTGCTGCCACTTTGTTTCTTCCTACTTCTCTGCTAGCTGAAGCTGACTCCGAAGTGTATCAGCTTCGACGTACTCCTTTGCCTTTATCAGACTCTCCAAGTGCCTTCTTAGGCTGATCGTTTGGCTGGAGTACTTGACTTTAGGTGGCTGCTACTCTACAAGCTTTCTTGTGAATTACTAGAGCTACTCACCGTGCTGCACCACTAACTCAGCTTCAGTTCGTTTGGCTTGCTCAATGTGTTCGCGAAGTTTCTGATCCCATTGCTTACGAAAGTTTTCCAGTTCTTGCTAGCACTTTCGTTCGACTTCTATCATGTTCTCTTTGTTCCTTGCTACGTTAAATATCTGGCTAAGGTTGCGCAAATCATCCTTTAGTTGGAGAATTTTAAGTTTGGCCTGTTCTGCTTGCTTGAAGTCTCCTTCCTCCTTCTTGGCCAGTTCTTCCTTACGGAGGAGTTCAATGGCGTTGACGATGCGCTGTCTCACTTCACTGTATTCGTAGGTTGGCGTTTCGTGCATCCCCAATTTAATATTAAAATAATCGAGCGCAATAGGGGAAACCGATCGGTTCCGAAGATTTGTGCAGAATTACTGAGGGTATTATAGATCTTAGGTTGATCAAGGTCGAAGATGAGCGCATGGTGCATTGTCCGGCCAAGCCACAACATCAAAAATCTTGACATCCGTGCCTTTCATCCATTCCGCTATGGTATGCTGACAGGTATTGTTACTGAACATCGGGACCGTTTCAAGGGGGCTGCTGAAGTAGAAATCGACGGTGAGGTAGACATGATTCGCGCAGGCTATAGCCCATATACTGTTGCCAGGCTTAGCAAGGTACTCTGCTCCAAACTGCAAGAACTTTTGATGATACTGTTGAGCAGCATGCAGTTGAGTTTGATCACACCCCCCAAGATCATTTCCTTTAATGCACTTCAATCCGAGAATGTTGGCGAGCGACCATGAATCGTACATGGAGTTGACCACTAACGTCCTCGCTTCAATGAAGTTATAGACGACAGCGTAGGTGACGCACTGCCAGATGTCATTGACGTGGGCTTTGTTGCATTCCTCCACTGGTGTGCCAATCTCAGTATTGACTGTTTTAGCAATCATTTCTAAGAGCTGCTGGAATTCGTAGCCTTTAGTCAGATAGTTCTGTTCGTTCAAAAATACTCCGGAATCAACTATGAGTTGGATCTTGGCTGTGCGTAGCTTTGTTTGAAGATAGTTGACCCAGAGGTAGGAAGCGACTGCACCTGCCGACATCCCGGTCAGTACCACGTCTGTTGCTTATGAATAGAGCCCATATTTCTTGTTCAGCCAGTCGAAGTTCTGTCTGGGGATACGATCTCCTTTGAAGTAGAGCTTTGCATTTTTGTATGTGACTGGTTCTTTACGGTAGCCCTGATGAAGCATACCGTCGCAGTAGATGAAGAACACTTTAGTCCAGTTTGCGAATGTGGGATTCTTGACCGGGTCAGTGGATAGGTAACCCTACAAACTGATTTCCTCAGGCCATTTCAGGGAGCTACCCAGTTCAGTCATGCTGCGCTGGTAGCAGGATTCCAAAGTAGCACTTGTCCCAGTTCTGTCAGCACATGTGCCGCCACCGAGGAAGAACAAGAGAAACTTTTTTGGCTCGCCACCTTCATGAACGTAGAGTACTGGGGGACTTCCATCAAGGCATTGAGCTTCCTGATCAACGGCAGGAGTGTACTTTTTGTAAGTCGTCTGGCTGGCTGCTAGGTGAAGCACGAAGAGAACTGCAACGACCTTTCCCAGCTTCATAAGATAAAATGATTCTTCTGAACTAAAGCAGCCCCTATCAAATGCCGGAACGAAAGGCAGATCCGTACGATTTGATTGTGTTCCTTGACTGGGATCTAAAAGCTTCAAAGGTTGGAAGGATAAAATGATCAAGCTGATTTTTCTGATCATTTAGTTCATCAACATTAGGCATTAACTACCAAGGTGAGATTCGCTCCTCGGCACCAAATTTTACATCTGCTCGAGCTCATCGTAAGTTCCCTTACAAAATATCAGCATTATTGGGCAGGGACGAATCACGATCTCAGGCAGTATCTGATATACGCCGAGGATATTTAGAATATAAATCAAGCTGTATGCTCCAAAGGATCCACACCTAATGGTCTGCCGGACACAATGAACACCTCGCAGGTCTTTAAGTTTCGGGTGAGCGTTCGATCGGATTTCGTTTCGCAGTCTTTCTCCACTTGCGGCTCCACCGTTATCCTTGAAAACGACTCATGCGAATTCCTGGTCTCTCCCTCCGCCTTGAGAATACGATCACCTATCGTTGTCGACGGAGCCATCTAGCTCTTTGCTATTTTCCTCAGAATCGGAACCTTTTCTTTGTCGAGCACCTCAATGACGAACACTACCAGCAACGCAGTCAACTTTCCATAAGGGTCGTATGGGTTGACTCCATGAAACATCACCCGCTCAAACTCTTCATTTTACAAGCGCAGACAATAGTAAGTTGCCAGCAGATAGTTCAACAGCTTTTCGGTGCTACTCTAATATAAGACGTTACTGAAGGTAGTGGAGTACAATGAGGAAGATCTCGCGACAGTTCAGACCGTTACCCGCTCCCCGTGCTATCTTGTCTCGATACACCAGCCTGATTGTATAGCACACATCCAGGATAGATGTGTACAGCAGCTTATCCTCAACACTGAGCCGAGACTCTTCACCTGCTTCCACGTACTTAAGCCGATTGCCTTCTAGAAGTTCGTAGATGAGAGGTCTACATTATTTTGTAAGTACTCTTTGAGCCCATGAAAGACTGCACGAAGGGTTTCGTCTCGGAGTCGAGCGGCTTCGGCTGCCTCCTACGACTGCTAACCGTGAAAGGCCTAGAACAGACTTACCAACAGCTGGCTTTCAATGTCGAAACGGCGCTCATTCTGCTTGAACTTCTTCTTGAACTGGAGCTCCTCATCCTTTATCACGGGCCTACCAATCTTTTAGTTGGAAAGGCGTTGGTGTTTGCGGGCATGCGACTATACAGTTGCCATCTGTTGATAACATATATGCTTTATAGCGATGCTCGGGCTTGTCTTTGAAGCGGCAGCTGGCTAAACGAACCACCTTTCCGCTCCTTATGAATTGCTACCCCAATTGAAAATCCATCAACAGGTGCACCGAAATATTGAGCGATCGCGAGCAATATTGTCTAAGGAGTTCAGTGAACAGCTGATAACCTTTAACCAGGCAGTGCCCACGAATACTTCCAGTGAAATGAGACTATTCCTATACAGGTCAAATCCAAAGCACTCACGCGGTCACTTGGTAAGCTTCTCGTCGATCTTGTCCGACTACATATTCCTCATCTTTATGGTGTTGTAGTCTTCCACGGGTCCATTGAGCTCCACACCGAAGCGCAAGCGAAGTGCCTTCTTAATATGACCGATGTTTAGCTTGCCACCTGTATTGACCTGCTTTGCACAGTCAAGCACTTCAGCGATGAAGTTATTGCCGAGATCAACCAGCAGATCCTTCGAGTCGAGGAAGCTTATGCTCTCCGCTGGATGACCAATCTCTGTTGCTAGGTTGGTGAGATCAAGTTTGTTAAAGGCCAGCTCATCGCCTGTGTCCGGCTCCAGAAATGTGTTCTTCATTGGCTGGTCGCCTCGAAACTATTATTTATGGCAAGACCATCCACAACACCTGCTGTGATCACGAATAAAGATGCTTCGAGCACTTACAAATTTACGGAATCCCGTACCCTTCTATATAGATTTCCATGTAAGGAAGCACCTTCAGAAATTTCTTTCTGGTTACCATCCTGCTGGCACTTATGACAACCTCTCGAACGACCTTTCGGGGCTCAGGCTACAAGATTGTGAAGTCACCCAACCTTGATTCGGACTTTCAGCTAGCGGATCAATATCTTCGAGGCGCAAAAGAGGGCGTTAAGCAAGCTGAGCTGCTGGGTGTGTTTTGCAACAACAATTGTGTGGGCTGGAAGCTATTTGAAGTGAACTATCTCAAGAAGAAGTCTTCGGAAATAGTTGTGCTCAAGGCCAAACTCGAACTACAAACTGGAAAGGTTGAGAACGTTGAGAGCTTTGGAGAGCTCCCTGCAAACTGCCCAGCAGCACCACTCGTGAAGATAGAGAATGTAGTGGCAGCTCCGATAATCACTCAAGTGACTCCACCACCAGTTCCTTTAAGTGAAGTTAAAGCCAAGTCTCCCTCGCCTCCTCCGCCTGCACCCGTGGTGTAAACAAAGTCAGTGAGTGCTCCTTTGGTTGCTTCTACACTTTACTCCATCAAATCTCAGTAATCCGCTCTCGAGGCCCCTTTCCCTCCACTACCGAAGAATACTGTTAGCTAGGCCCCACTAAACACCCCCATTGTAACTACCATAAACCCATCTTCCAATTCAAAAGTACTAGCCAACCCACCCTCTCCACCTGCTTAACCATCAAAGCCACCAAATACAAATATAAGCCAACGATCCATCCCTATTATTATCCAGGCTGAGCCAGTGGCTGCTACCGTCGCTTAGTACTTCGATAACCCAACTTTTGTGCTGTGCGACAAATTCGTGCGTAGCCAATATCCATACGAACTTACAAAAGGAAAGGTTACTGCAGCACAGATTAAACAGATAAAAAACCCTTGTGGAGTGATGTTCGCGATTCTTTACCATTCTTGGATGGGTCGGTTTGAAGCAGCAGTTGTCGTCTCAGATGGATACTTGAACATTGGCTATTTTAACGCTCTTCCAGGTAACCCACCATTGGACAAGCTCTGTCGGACGTGGGACAACGGTACTTGCAAGGAGTGTGTCTTCCGAGCCTATTTCAATAACAAAGGGCATTGTACTGAGGTCAGTATTTTATGTAACACATTCGATTCAATACTCGGAGATTGTAAGTCATGCTACCCCGGTTACGTTCTTTCAGGGGAAAAGTGCATTATTCAACCGACCAGTTAGCAAACCCTCCCCCCTAACTGCAGTAAGGTCAATGATCAGAAGAAATGTGTGTCCTGCTTCTACCGCTACTATTTGGATCCACATGGACAGTGCCAATAAGTGTCTCCTCTCTGCCAAACATGGAAGGAAAACGGTGATTGTCTCACTTGCTACAAGGGATATAACCTAACAGGTGGCGCCTGCATCTGCCCAGCTGCGTGACAGTGCATATAAAAATTCAATTTATCCTTTTGCAATGATTCCAATGATTTCTGACATCAAGATTATCAAGTTATCAATTGTTATGCTCGATGGCCTTCACTCCACAGACGTATGGCCTGTAGGCTTCAAGACAGTTATCTGCAACGAAGGTCAGATGCTGTAGAACTTCATATTCAGTGTCCTCGACCTCCATCTTCGAAGGACGTTCGAGATGCATCATAGTTTATTGTAAAGTAGGCCCGACAAGCTTGAGGTCTTCTGGCTCCTCAAACACCACAATCAAAGTGCTTGGAGTGAGGGTTTTCATAGTACACGACCATTCGACGAGTTCCTAGAATAACCCAAATGGCGTACTTTATCCCTGTTGAAGGTCCGAAGTCGATCCCTTACTGTGAGCTTCTCAATCACTTCTCTGATTTTCTCAAGGTTCTTCTCCTTCGCAAGTTGCTTAAAGGCGATCTGACTCCGCAGGTAGTTTAGAAGCTGATCAAAACAGTTGATTGTCATGAATTGGAAGCTGTCCTGATCACCCATAGCCAGTTGCCCGAACTTTGTAGCCTGTACCATCAGCATCTCATCGTCGTACCCCATCATTTCAAGCAGTGCCTTTGAAATACTAACTCGTGAGGTGACCAGGCCTGTCGGTGTGAAATCTCCTGCCACAAGTATGAAGGCCTTGTCCTTATGCTCCTCGATAATCTGCTCGTGGGTCGGAAACATCATCGCTTCCTCAGGGGAGTAGAGCTGGGCACCTGCATCTACGATTTGTTGGAGACTATCGGCAACTTACTTAAAGGGACGATTGCCAAATGAGTTTAACCTGTCTATGATATAACCGAGCTTCATCGGAGAAGGGCTGGACTCGGTAAGCTCGAAACTAACATGCCACGGGTGCTTGACGGACCTGATAATGCGGTTGAAGTTGAAGATGGGGCCTAGGTAGTCAGTACAATCCTCGCCGTCCTTCAGCATTTACTCACTGAAGTAAACATTCTACATTCAACTATGGACTACATGATAGGGTTGATAGTTGGTTCCTGGGTTCAAGAACCTGTGGATTCGGTCTCGCACGATAACTTTCTTTGTGTATCCCTTCCGACGCGTCTCATTAGCTGTACGCATGTTGCGAGTCAGCATGCCTAAACTGGGAAATTAATGATTATAAAGAGTGTTTGGTACAAATTAATGTCACTTCGTACGTCATCTGGCCTTTCTCTCGATAGTTGCCACTCTCAATTTGCACCATTGGCAGCCATATCGTAGATGCAACTCCCGATAACGCAGTGAACCAATTTTACTAATCCAACCAGCCGTGGGAGCCAGCCATTCCGATTGACCAATGTCTTTCATTTTAGTTACTTCAAAGATAGCTCAGGGTGGTGCACAGCTGTCTGCCCAACGGTGAGAGCACCAGGACGATCAGAAGTAAGGTCGATAGCAGGGATGCCATTCGTCCTGTTCATGCCAGCATCGCATTTTACAACTTTATTCGCAAGAAGTTAATTATGATTCGTCACTGTGTGAACAAATGAAACGTATTTTAGTGCGCTACCTTATCAATGGCAAGTCTACTACATCCGTGCATTTTAGATTTCTAGAAGTAGCTTTCCATTAGTGTTCGGAAGTGCGAAATTTGCGGACAGTTCTACCATGGCTCTACTTGGTGACTTCAGCAGCTCAGAATCTTCATGCCGCAAGCCTCCCACCAACTCTTCACAAATGAAGGTTTGAATTTGTCATTCCGCAATTGCTGATCGAGACCTCCATTGGCTTATTGATCAGGAAGCAACTAATATCCAATATTAATTAATTAAATAATCCTGCCCCTCAACACCGGTCTTCATTGACCTTCCGCCAAACTGCAGCGGGTGAAGATGGTATGCTCACAAATACATGATGAGGTATATGCCGCCCCAGTCATAGCATTGCTTTGATGACCGGCTTGACTCTGACAGCGAACATACAGCTAATATTTTAGGTAGTCCTGCACGATGGTACCACTTCCCAATCTCCAACCGAAGGGTCTACCGCCCATTCGAAACCTAGCCACCAACCTGTGATGCTGAACGAAAGTTCAATTCCTTTAACATGAATCCCCATGATTCAACAACCTAACTGACCTGGAGGCTGGCAATGTTCGGTGGAGGCGGTAGCCGGAGCACCAACCAATGCTGCAATGCAGGTACTATACCTTCCCGTGATGAAAATTTGACACCTCTTGATTGAGGCCTTCGGGTCTTTGATCTGAAACACACGGACTGAACTTCGGACTGGCTTATATTTTAGGATACGCGCCAATCGCCCAGAGCAAGCCAACCTGATACTACCCACTCATGGAACTCTCAAACTACTATACGGCTTATTAGAGTCAAAGTTTTTTCAGGAAAGGCGATTCCTTGAGTAGCTGCAGTGGCGGGCGGTCAGTGCTATCACATTTTAAGCAGCCTTCGATAAAGCTTCGGCATTCCTTTGAGAGGTTTATGGGGATTGGAGGGGTAGCTCCTGCATTGAGATCTCGTTTGAAGGTTATGAGGCAGCTTGCTTATTCGCCCCACGGGTTCCTTCCAGTGAGCATCTCGATCATTGTGCAGCCTAGACTCCAAACATCCGACTTTTCGGTTGGCTGACCCCCAATTACAATCTCTGGGGCTGACCAATATAGGTAGCGATGCTGATCGTCGACTCCAGTACTTTTGAATCGCGGCAGGGTAAGCTTGATATTACCGTTCAAGTCGGAGAGTAGATTCTAGCAGCGCACCCTCCCGTGTGCGATATTTTTGCTTTTGAGATAGAGTAGTGCATCAACGAGTTGCTTCATGTACTTTCGAATGAGAGTTTCGTTGAATGGACCAAATTCAGTTAGGAAAGAGCTTAAAGTACCACCGTCGATGAGCTCCAGCACGGCAAGCTTAGAACCGTTGCGCAGTGTATACCCCTCGTACTTGACCAGATTAGGGTGGCTGAGATCACGTACTCTGTTCAGCTACCGACTCACTTACTCATTCGATAGGCATGCACGGAACTATTTTATGGCAACAAACCTTCGTTTGCCTTACCAAATTGCCGAACACACCTCGCTGATCTCGGTAGTGCTCACCTTTCGTCCTAATTTTATCTGTTCTGTGGGGATGGCTGCTTCTTCTGGCTGCTGAAGTTTAGTACTACCGCTGTTTGGAACGTTCCTGCAGTGCTGAACGGAGCGCGGGTGTGGTTTCTTTGGTCGTCGGAGTCCGCATTTTATCGATTGGTCGCTTTGGTCACTTGCCAGAAACTTGACCTGGGTGGACTTAAATTGTGGCTGGGATTAGGGCTCTCTTCGATGGCTTTGAGAGCTCCTGACGGTGCGGATCTTAAACTCACTGGCAACTGGGTCAGCGAATGCTTACCTTTTGGGCGGGAGGCCCCATGTGTCATCGAAAGGACCTTCTTGACGCTGCTGATCCGGTAGCTACGCAGCTGGGGGAAGGTGCTGTCGGGCTGCTGATTCATCAATAAAACCTTGGGAACGAATATGTATATTATAACATAGTCGGTAGAAAGTCGGTGCTGTGCCAGCAACGCTAGTAACTCGGCACACCTGTCAGTTTCGGGAAGCTCGACGTGTTCTGCCAACGGCTACTTAGGTTTTAAAGGATTTGGAGCGTTGATGGTCATCGCCAGTGTCGAGTGTTGCAAATGAAACAAGTTTGCGAGTTATGGGCGAAGGGCTTTTGTCATGTTCAGATACTGCCTTGGAAGTGGCATATTTAACCCTCCACAAATCATTGGGTTGAGTGTATGCGATGCCACCAAGCCCTGAACCGTTCGGGTAGTCTGACCACTTTTCTGTTTCCCTCAGCAATACTTCTATCGACCGAAATTTCTATAAGTTGGTCCTGAGAAAGCTGACAAACCTCCCAAGGGGCAAGCTGCTCGCCTAAGCATTACATCGAGCAACATCCACAAACTTCCTAATAGTTTACTTGACAACTGGCTTGTCCTCGAGTGATGGCAGCCTATTCATATTCAACCTAAGAAGCTGGTCCTGCCGAACGATACCTAGCTGTTGCTCACGGATCTCTTCATCCTTCCTCCGCACCAATTCATTGAGGTCATCGATGCGTTCGTTAAGTTGCTCCACATTGCGTTTGAGCTCGACGATCTTATCTAACAGTTCGTTCATGTAGTCCTTGGTGGGTGATCGCATCATTTGCTCCTTTTTCAGCTTCGCAGCGAGCTGTTCATTCTGAATCTCCAAATCGCGAATGATAACTTCGTATTTGCGGTAAGTCTTCACTTCATTGAAACGTTTGCACTTCTTGATTTCCGAATCGAAGCTTTCCAGAAGATGCTGGGTTTACTGATGAATTATTGAAAGCTATTCGGCAGCAGTGGGTAGTTGCTAAGCCGTGGAATCCTTTCTCTCAGCGGATTCCTGACGAGAGAACTTCTTGGACATGCGGCGGGTGAATCCCCAAGGCTGCGCTTTCGCTTCTGAAGAAGCTTCCTGCATAAAATTAATTTATGTTGTGGAGGGCGCTATATCGTAGCAGCCATCTCGTCAAGCAGAAGCGGCTGGTTCAAGCTGTAACCCGAACACTCGAGCTTATCAACAAGGCATCATCAGCAACACTCGGTCCCATGGGTCGGTTAGTGGCAATTGAAAGTGAGTTGCACGAACCACGCATAACAAAGGACGGGGTCACCGTCGTGAAACATATCGAGTTTGTACCAAGTATCTAATTCAGTCAGACCGGCTGGAGAACGCCATAACCATGCTAGTGAAGCGTGCAGCAGATAGCGCCAATCGATTTTCAGGTGACGGAACTACCACCACCACGCTTCTGGCTGCTTCCATCGTGCGGTGAGAGCAATCGCTGATGTAGGATAGCAGTCAGACTCGCTCGCTATGATTGCAATCAAGCAAGCCTCCGCGAAGGCTTTGAGCTGGCAAAATAAGCAGCTTTGGAGTTCCTCAGCGAGACAGCAAGGAAGGTGCAGTCTGTATTGCCAACTTTAACCACAGCAGCCGTAGCTGATGAATGTCGCTATGATCGCCACGAATGGAGACCAGCATCTCTCCTCACTGATCAGTGAAGCATTGAGCAAATGCGAGCACGTGTCTGTGGAGAAGTCTAATAATTCGACCTCGTATCTCGAGGTAGTTTGCTATTCGAACTTAGTTCACGGACGGTTTTAAGCTCACCCGAGGACTTCCGAATGAGCTTCTCGTCAATAAAATCAACAAGCTGGAATTCAACTTCCCCATCGTCGTCGTGAGCTTAAAGAAGATCACCAGTGTCGGTTAGGTGGTACCGCTGCTTGAGAAGGCCAAGTTTATGCGCAAGCAACTGTTACTGATGGCACCCGATATCAGCGAAGCTGTTGCCAGTATGCTCTACTACAACCACAGCAAGCAAGTGCTCGAATGCTGCCCCATTCGTGTACCGGGAGTTGCAGGATTTTCGGATTAGATGCTTGGACGCATCGCTAGAATGTGCAGAGCCTATCCATTCTCAGACTTCAGTCCAGTTAAGCTTGAGGATATACAGTTCGAGCACCTTGGAAGTTGCATTCGCCTTACTGTTGATGAATTTGAGACGAACATCGTTTCGAAGGCTAATGAATCAAGCAAAAATGCAATAATTCATGTTGGGTCAACTTCCGAGACCGAGACCCTAGAGTTGTTCGATAAAGCGGTGGATGCACTGAATAGCGTGAGAAGCGCCCAAAAGAGTGGGGTGGTTGCAGGTGGTGGAATCACCTACCTTCGTATTTCTCAGCTTCTCGAATCGTTCAAGCACGACAACGAAGATGTGGAACAAGGAGTTAAGTGCATTGCCCTCGCTTTAAAGCAACCTTTGAAGAAGCTTATGCAACTAAGCCAAATGCCCTACTTATAAGAGACCCAGGGATGGTAGGGCTACGACTTCCGTAACAATAGATACGTAAACATGCACGATGCAGGCATCATCGACAGCGCGACAGTCGTACGTAACTGCATTATCGACTCCATTAGCCTCGCAGGCATGCTACTTAGCCTAGAAATGGGCGTTGTTCAGGACACAGCCTATGTGGAATCAGACTACAGCAACTATCGGGGGAAATATTCGATGTGAACGAGACAGTTCTCTATGATCCCTAGCTAAACACTGTTAATCCAATTCATCCAGTTGTATATTCAATTGGCAGCAAGCGGGAAAGCCGAAGTATGGAAGACTGGGATTACATTGAGAGGGAGATTCGGTAAGAACTTGCCAACTCGTCAGACGTCAAGTAAGGCAATAAGAAGCCGGCGAGCGATCATAAACACAACCTGAACGAATCAACGAGCAGCAACTAACTCAAGCTGGTGCCAGTCGAACAGGAAGATCCAATTAAATAGTCACCAAAGCAGCAGAAAAGGAGATACAAGGAAAAGTGTGAAGCGAAGGAGGAGGCGATAGATCATAAACAAAACCTGAGGAGAAGACAGCCAAACAAGCATAAAAGATAGTCCCCTGAGCATCCTCCGTAAACCCCAGTCAGGATTGAGAAGCCTCGAACATCCGCGAAGACTAATCGTCGAGACTATCATATCGAATACAGGTATCCTCCTGCATTGCAAAGTGAGCATATCATTCACATTACCACAGCCAACAACCCAGAACACACCATCCAAGAGATAAAACGATTGATGGGTAGCTTCAACTGGATTCTCGTGCAGGCTTTTAACAGAGCGATACCCTTTGCATTGGAGATCGTCGAACAGAGTATTCGCTAACTCAATAAGAGGGAGGTGCACCGAATCAACATACCAGGTACGTTTAAGGCAGAGGAATTCTGGGATCCGAAGGAACCAAATCTCGAAGCTTTGACACGCCGTTTGGAGCTACCTGAACTCAGAATTGAGTTGAGTTTCAAGCCATTGATTGCTCGGCATATGGGTTACCAGCATTACAAGGTGATCGAAGCAAACGAGGACTACAATAGGTAGCGCCGACGCTACCGTCCAAAGGAAAGTGCGCAGTGACGTTGGTGCTCTTGGTATGTGGAATGTGAATCATTTTTGTTGGAGAATGTTGAAGAAGTATTCGACTTCCAGCACTCCATCGTCCACCAGGTCTGTGCAGTGAACTGCATTTTTGACTTTGTCCCGACCGAAGTTCGCTCGAATGGATTTTGGGCGAACTGCCCGTGCTAAATCGGGATCGTGAGGACCGCAGATCTCTCGGAATGCAGTTACTGCGTTGTCTTGTCTGATTTCCAGAGCTATACATGGACCTGTTGTCAGCTATTCCGCGATTGCTGGAAATTCAGGAACGACACCTTTGTAAACTTAGAGGAACTCCTCAGCAGTGGGTCGATCAAGCCAAAACATTTGCATTGCACTGATTTAGAATCCCTAAGCAAGGATGAAGTCGATGATGGCTCCGGCACGGCCCTCTGCAAGAATATGTGGTTTGATGATGCAACAAGTGCAATTGTTGAAGAATGCAGGGCTCTACAGTTACCTTAATTGATACCTTCAGTTTGGATTTGTTCGAGAAGACGAAGTCCAACTCTTTTTGTGCTACTGCTTGAGATTCACTCCCATGTACTGCATTCTTCATCCCGTCCTCACCGAATAGTGCACGTAAAGAATTCGGGCTATCCTTTTTCGCGTCCTTTGGGTTCTCCGGACCCATAAGTTTGGCCCACCGAGTGATACAGTCATCGTTGATGAGCTCCAACCCAACGATCAAGTCGGAGCACATGAACTGCGTAAGTGCTTGAAAGTAGTTCTTTCCTTTGTGAGCCGCATAGAACTCCTCTGCATCTGGTTGGGTGAGTCTGAACATCTTGAGGTTGCCAAGAGTAAAGCCACTACTTTCGACCAGCGACAGCACCTTGCCAATGTTGAGATAACCGTCTGGCTTAATCATTGCGAAGGTTCTGCATTTAAATGGTAGCTACTTGCCTCGTTGCACTTCGAAATTCTTGCGTGTGAACTGGTCGGCATAGTCGACTACTTTGAGTTGGCGTGAATAGACAGTAACGGCAGCACCTACGAACAGGTCCTTGAGCTGAACTCCAGGGTACTCGCATCGTCGGAGAAACACCTTCTTGTTTTTTATGTCGAACTGAATGAGTGAGGCCATACCATATCGATCGTGCCATCGATTGCGAAGAAGGTGAGGTTATAGCTGCGCACCAATGATGCCGCAGTATCGAACCACTCCACAAGGAAAACGTATCGATCGTCGGTCATCTTGCTGCTGTTATACTTTTATATTGATAGGTTGTCGCTCAGCAACATTGATGCTAATCTGAATCTTCCGATAGACTGATCATCAATAGGGCCTGACACCCACAGCATTTCCGATCGAGCTGACGGTATTGGTAATGCCAGTGCCAACGGCTCCAACAGCGTTGCCGATACCGGCGCCCAAGGCTCCGACGGGTCCGAGACCAGTAGCATAACCAGCTGGAAGCCCAGTTGCATAACCAGCAGTGCCATATCCAACTGGGGCAACTCCTCCAGTGGTGTAGCTGGTGGTGGTAGTCGTAGCAGCTGGAACGCCAACACCTCCAATAGTTGAAACAGCGGGGACTCCGATGGCACCGACTCCAGGGTATCCAGTTGCATAGGTGCCTCCAACTCCAGTTCCGTAGGTAGTACTGGTCACAGCAGGAACTCCAACACCATATCCAGTTCCATAGCTTTGTCCATATCCAGCTCCGATGGTGGAAACAGCGGGGACTCCGTAGCTAGCACCGTAAGTAGATCCGTATCCTGTAGCGCCGTATCCTGTAGCGCCGTATCCTGTAGCGCCGTATCCATAACCTGTTCCGTAGGTAGTGGTAGCGACGGCGGGCGTAGCAGTCACAACCTCGTCAACGACGGTGGTCACCTGCTGTTGCTGAGGATAGTGAACAATAGTCCTAAGTTCCCAGTTGTCGTTACTTCTCGACAGGGATGTACTCAGTGCGTTGAACGATCCTTTCAACGGGAGTGGTCTCAACGATGGCCTCGGGAATGATATTGGGCACGTATTGGCGAACGTGCTCAATAGCATAGTAGTCCGTGCTGACGACGGTTCGAGGCACAGTTTCCATGTACCTGCGTTCCTGGTACTCAGTCACGGTGCGCTGCCTGGGCACCATTTCAGAGTACTCACGGACTTCGTAGTCCATGACAGACTTCTGATATGGAATGTATTCGTAGCGAGAACCGCCTTGGATAACAATCTAGCTTACCCACTGGAGGAGCTTCAGTAACAACTTGAGTCGTTGTGACAGCAGGGGCCACCATGGCCATGGCTGGCGCAACTGTGCTGGTGACCAAAGCTGGAGCAGCGGTGACAACTGGGGCCACCATGGAAGCTGTGGGAATGACCGAACCAGCGACGAAGCCTGGCGAGACGGGCCTGGTGCCGATGTGAGGAACCATCTTGTTGTTGTAGTACATGGTGTTGATATCCCTTGAATAATATTTTATTTATCGATAGGAGAAAGATTCGCTTATAAAGCTCGCTTGGATTTGCTGGTCACTGATGGCCCAACCGGTTGCTCCACTTTTAATCTCGAAAAAAAAAATTAGGGTTATGTGCTAACTGGAGGGTGCCACAACGACCTCACCCACTGTTTTCTGCAGCGAGCCCCACAGGCTGCACATACACAACATTTTTGAATTATTAATATAGAATGACGCTGGCATCACAGTCGGGATAGGGCAGCCGCAGTCATTTCGGCGATCAGCTGAATCGTTTCGGCATCTATTTGCGGCGCAAAGAGCGTTGACCGATCGATCTCATTCCTTAACCATGCGCATTGAAGATATTTGTTCGATTATAGAGGAGAGGTCTGCCACTGGCGATAATTCAGGCTCACTTGAGCTCTGATTCGAGGGTATGGTGGAGGTGCTGAGCACTCCCATTCTACAATTACGTACGCAAATCAGAAATGTCTGCGAAGCTGCACGAATATGTTCGCAGTACGATCGTTATGAACCTTCTGGACGAAGTCACTGAACTTCTGGAACGGGGACTGATCTTCGTAGCTCTTAAGATCGATGACACTCTAAATAACTCGTAAGTAATTACACGCTCGACTTGGGGTTTAACATTGCAGTACCACTGGCCCAACGATTTAGATTTGCCAGTAGTTTCAGTCCAAACGTAATCGAAGATGCTGTATTCCGACTTCTTCGCCTACTCGGGAGGTTTATCTTCAGCTGGAGGCTCGCCCTCTCCTTCCTTTTTCTCCTTTTGGGGCTCGGCTGGCTTTTCCAGTTTCATGACTGGGTCGTTGATTTCCACAGCCACTTCATCTTTCGCAATGACCACAACAACTCGGACGCCTCCGAGACCACTTTCTACTGCTGCAAGCTGGTCGGAAGGTCTAGGATACACCTGGTCTGCTTCTAGAGGTGAAGGGTATCCCATCAGAAGTAAATCAGTGCTGTCTTGCTTAGTATGGTGAAGGTGTTCGTTGATGATGTGCAACACAACTGTGGGAGAATAATGGCTGGGAGACTCTGGCTTGTCATGCTTACTAGTCTTCATTTTGTATTGGTTTCTGAGTTCTGAGTGCATGCTTGAAGCCTTGTGGTGGTAATGTTTGGCTACCAACTGCACTACATCGACGTAAGTGATGTTCTCTGCAAGACAGATGTTCTTGAACAGGTTGTTAAAGGATTTTTGAATAACTGGATTTGCTTCTTCGACAGTCTGATGAACAACGTACACTCGCTTGGAAAAGATTTCGTCGACGGCGTGGAGTGTGCCATCCAATGTGCCGTTTGCGTCGAGAGTGAAACTCCGGGTAGTGGGATGCTTCTCAGTGAGAGACTCACACGTCTTTCCGTACCCATTACCCTTTTGGATTGCAGCTTCGATCTTTTGGTTCTCTTCCTCACCGACTTCTGCATTCACATCGGCTCCTTCCTTTGCTCTGGTTCGCTTCACAAGGATTGGCTTCTCAACTTGGAGAGTAATCAAGAAGGATGGTGCACCTAGTTCCTCGATGAAAGCATCCAGATTCTTCTCGGGCTGGAACCCATCGAAAATGAAAGTTCTTCGAGAGTTTGCTGCAAACAGATCTTTGAAGTATCGAAGAATCTTCGGGAAGGGGACGGTCTCTTCCTCACCTGGATATTTCTCCTTAATGGTTGTGAGTGTTGGTTCCCATTCAATAAGCACAAACCCATAAATCTTGGCTATAGCCTTGCTCAAGAAAGTTTTACCAGCGGAAGTCGGCCCAAACACAATGCCGTAGTTGACCCCTCTGTTCAGTTTGGCGTCAACGAGGTCCAGTCGGTCCTTGGTTATGCTTAACAAGTCGCCTCTTTCGAAGAAGTACAGCAGCGGATGATCCTCAGCAAGGAAGTCTTTCCGCTTTTCAAACTCTACATTCAACATTCGAATGGGAAACAGCTCATGCTCAAAGCTTTCGTAGAGGTCAAGGTGCTCACCCATATGAACTAACAGAGCTTTCTGCACCCCGGAGGTAAACAGACTATTCTTCAGTGAGTCGAGTTTATGCTTAGGCGCCAATGGCTTCTTGGCCTCCACCAACCCAGAGATCTTTTTGCCTATCGGCGTATTTCGATGGCTGTGGCCTTGAATGAGCTGTTCAACATCAATGATGGTCCACCCCTTTTCAGAAGCCAGTCTCTTGATAAAATGCTCTTCCTCCTGTTTGGTGTAGTAGGCAGCGAGCACCGTGGGTTTAAGGTGCCCCATGATATCCTTGGTGATATCTTCGATAGGCTGAACAGCGTTGACCCTGATATGATAACTTTTGTCCTTGAAGGATTGGCTAAGAGTTGGCCGATTTTCTATGAAGTGCACAAACCTCTCCACATTGTATTTAGCCTCAGCTTCGGAACTGTAGCTGTTGATGTTCCGTTCAACCTCATCCTTGGAAGCGTCGAAGTAGAAGATGCGGTAAGGCTCTCCCAATTGATTCACGAACACGTTGTATTCCTCTCTCGTTGGGATCAAGTCATCGACGATGAAGAAACTTTTGCTCGAAAACTTTAAGTGGCTTACAAGTTCATTGACTGCAGACATGTGGTCTTTGATGTTAAAGCGCTTGTAGAAGGAGTTGAGGGAGATTAGTTCATAGCCGATCTTGTCTGCTAGTTGATGTCCAACAGTAGTCTTGCCTGTCTTGGGTGCACCATACAGGAAGATCACCTGTGGAAGCATGGCTTTCTTCACCAATTAGTAGACCTCGTCTGCATCCTTCTCACACTGAACGTTGCGAACAGTACCGAAGCTCTCATAGAAGCGGAGCGCCTCATCAAGCGATTTTCTGGGAGCCTCGACTGCTGAAGCTGCCGATTCATTTGTGTGCTTTCCGCCTAAATTGCAACCCATTGTACCTTTGGAAAGCCGTTTAATGAGCACTTCGTCATCACAGACAAGATTGATGATTTTTTGGATAGGATGGAACTTTGCTTCAAATTCTAACCCTTCCTCACGACTGCGTGGGAACCCCTCGATGATAACTTGCTTGCTGCCTTGACCCTCGTTGATCTTGTCGATTAGTGTAGAAACCAGCTTGTTCGCTGGTACGCCCTACCTGCATTGGTAAACTCATGTACTACAGGGTCAGGGTATTGGCGCAGATGTGACGATACCGGAAGTCATGGGCCAGCTTCCTCGCAATTTGGGTCTTGCCTGTGCTCTTTAGCCCAGTCAAGCAGATTATCTGTGGAGCCTCCTTCATGTAGGTGTTACAGAAATAATTTATAACTTGGGATCCGATAGGTGCCGCGTATCCTCAAGCCTGCCATACTATCAACACATGAACGAATAAACATAAACGTTTAAGAGATTAGATCAGAACGCGTAAGTCTTCACCCTAAATTTTGACTTAAGTCCGTTCGTCATGGCCTTGTCGAGATCCATTCCCCGAAGTATTGGCTCTTCCTTTCGCGAGGGTTTTTGAAGAAGACTGCGACTCATTCCCTCAAACCACTCCACAGGCTGGCCAGATTTCAATCTCGAGCGTTTACACTGCTTTGAACTGGCTTATGTGACAGGGCACTCCCAAAAATCAGGTAGTTCATCGCTAGAACGATCTACAGTACTCCCCAGTTAATCCTCCGCGAGGTACTTACTGCGATACAACTGTTTGGCTGTCCGACCTTTCTTTTCCTTCTTCACTGGCATATTGTCGCCGTAGTAAAAGCTCTCCTCGGTATATTACTGGCTGCTTTCATTTTGCTTACGTTGGTCACCCACCATTTTGTTTAGTTTCGCTAAAAAGGAAGACTCGAAGATTTTGGAGTGATGACTCGCGAAGTTCTCTGGCTGAGCTTGGGAATTTCGACTTTGGGTGAAGTCTGAGAAGGTTCTTGCATGACGCGATTTTCGTCCGATACGTTCACAACGATTGCGCTCAAGGCGGATGTAGTCGTCGAGCTCCTTAGTAGTCAACAGGGCCAAGTTATCGGTGGTTGGCGGCCGCACCTTGACAATACTGTTGATGTTCAGCTTGTCCTTATATCGCTGCATGTACTTGTTCTTGACTCGCTATTTGATGTGGTTGCCTTCACGCAGCCCTTTGGTGTTGATCGTTATTGTGAAGGTCAGAGGGTCATCGAAATGGCTTGTCGCGGCTGTTGAGCATGGTTCCTCGGCAATGAAAATACAGCTCATCCTTGCTAAATAAAATAATAGAAATGGGAAGGTCACCCAACACGAAGTTTGGTCAATCTCTCCACTGGTGCTACCATTGTTATAATAATGAATTTCCTATCATACATTGGACGGACCATAGTCAGGGAGCTCCAGGAAGATTACCAAATCCTGAAATAGATCTTCAAGTACCATACTGAACAGGTGGAAGAAGCGTTACAGCTTCATAACACGAAGGCGACCATCGCCAAACGTATGAAGCTATGCCGCAACTACCAGTAGTGGCTGGCTGTAGCCGAAGAGTTTGACTCGCTGGAACCCAACCGAGTCTACCGTGAGAAGGTCATTAGCCGCTACTACGACTACACCTACATCCAAGACCTGCTCAACCTCATGAGAGAGTATCGTAAGAGCAATCAAATTGAAAAGCTTGTGTCTGTCATGCGATCACATTCCTTCCGCAACATCGGCAATATCAACTGTCCAGCGCTGTACCGTGAGCTGTACAACCGAACGAAGACACTCATCGAGGACTTCCAGAAAGAACTTACAAAGAGTCTCAAAGCTATCCTTCGTTCGAACCAGCTCAGCCTCAACCGCAAGATCTAGTTCTTTTCCGAGATGCGGCACGCAATTGGGAGGACAGCATTGTTGCTCAGCGGAGGAGCTCTTATGGGTATGTACCACATTGGGGTTATGCTCGCTCTGAAGGAGGCAGGGATTACTCCTCGTATCATAGCAGGAAGCAGTGCTGGAAGTATCGTGGCAGCTTGCATCGCTGTGCGTGGCCTTGATGATCTTTATGATCATCATCAGATGAACTACTCTGCTTTTCCTGAAGGAGACCGTCGTTCATTGCTTTGGCACCTCAAACGTTACTTCCAAGAAGGTTACCTCATGGACAACAAGGCTTTGGTAAAGTTTCTGCGAGATAACATTGGTGACTACACCTTTCAGGAGGCATACGACAAGACTGGTTGGATCCTCAACATCACTGCCACAGGTGCCAGCGAACATGATGAGAACCGCCTCCTAAACTACCTCACTGCCCCGAACGTGCTGATCTGGAGTGCATGTGCTGCAAGCTGCGCACTTCCTTATGTTTTTGGTGCGACGGAGATATACTGCAAAAACGCCGATGGGCAAATCGAGACTTATGTTCCTTTCAAGAGGATGTTTGTGGATGGTTCTATCGGAGCCGATCTCCCGATGAATAACTTATCGGTCCTGTTCAATGTCAATACATTCGTGGTGTCGCAGACCAACCCATGGTACACACTATGCTGATTCAGGGTTATTCCATTTATGGACTATACTGACGAAACAAGAACATCTCGGAGCGTCATCGTTTCCAAGGTGCTCGGGTTCTTACAACATGTCAAGTCCATGATACTGGCCGAAGTCAAGCATCGATTCTCGCAACTCAGCGACCTCGGGCTGTTTCCTTCGATTGTCCAGCGCTTCCTTAACATCTTTTCACAGACCTACGTGGGCAACATTACTATCTGGCCGACCCCCAAGCTTGAGGATTACCTGAACATTCTTCGAATGCCATCTTGCTCCAATGAACTCGAGAGATTCGTGGAGGTTGGGAGGCAGCGCACATACCCAAGTACAATTCTATCTAATCAAGAAATTTCTTTGATTAAGGCTACGATGCACTTGGAAGCCGAGATAGAGAAATGCCTGAAAAAGGCTAAGTACATCAGCCAATCTCGCCTGAACTTAGCATTCAGGATGAGTGAAGCAAGTATCGCTGAGAAGCAAAGCCACGAGGAATACGACCAAGAGGTGCTACAGAAGGTTGAACAGAACAGAAAGAAGCGGATCCACCGCAACGCCTCTTTCATGAACCCTCGGGAACTCACCCATCACTGATAATTCATAATATGGAACAATTCAACATCGCTCCGGCACAGGGTGCTACCACCAAGTACATGACGCAACCTTCCATTCAGAACAAGATGCAAGCTGAGAAGGAGTGCCAGTAGAGAAGTCGCGAGCTCCAACAGTGCAACGACATATTCAATTCGGCTGTTAATGTTGGTCGATGTAAGGAGCTCTACAAACAATTTGAGGTGTGTGTAAAGGGAAGACTCAGTGAGCTGGCAAAAAGCTCAAGTTGAACTCTCATTGGCTGCTCTTGATATGTATGCATTGAATGTGTTGTGGTTGCCACATTACAGGTGATTCAGTTGCCAAGTATAATATTTCGGTAATGATTGCTGAGTAGCCTTCGCCTGTAAGCGAGGAGCACAGAAAGACAATCAAGGGCTATGTGTTCGCGTAGAAGATTGGTCGGGGCAACTACGGTTCAGTTTACAAAGCCACAAAAGACGGTGTGACCTATGCCATCAAAGCAATAGATCGGAGCTCCTTCAGTGGGAGCAGCTACCGACAGAATCTCATGAAGAGGTTGCTGGCAACTGAGATAAAGGTAATGAAGCGCATCAATAACCCCTATGTTGTTAAGTGCTACGAAGATTTTCGAACAAACAACCGAATCTATCTGGTGATGGAGTACTGTGATGAGCCAAACCTACAGGAGCTTATAAAACGAGGGGAGGTGAGCAATCGTGAAGCTGTGACCATTCTGAAACAGATCCTTTCGGGCGTTGCGGTATTCCTTCAGAAATATTTGTAGGCTTTGCACCGGCTCCCCGTTATCCACCGTGATCTCAAGCCGGAAAACATACTTCGGAGGCAGGGTCGGTATAAAATCGGGGATTTGGGGTTCGCTAGAGTTCTTGAACACAATAACTCCATAGTCTATACAAGTCTCGGCACGCCGATGTACATGGCACCAGAGATCATAAAGCAGCAGCCCTATAATCTGAAAGTCGATATTTGGTCATTGGGTGTGATCTTCTACCAACTACTATTCAGAAGGTTGCCTTACAACTACAGGAGCAACAATAACCAGCATATGAGGAAGGTGATGGACGAGACAGAGGTGAGTTATGAAGGAGTCAATGTACCAGAGAGCAGCCTAGACTTCATCAGATGCTGCCTAAAGGCTGATCCAAAGGAGAGGATGGGTTGGACTGAACTCAAATCACATAAGATCTTCAAAGAGAATCAGCTCTACATTTCTGGTGATATGCTCGAAGAACCCGATATCAAGATACTGCCTATTCCGTCAAAGAATGATGTCGACGGTGATGAATTCTCGTGTCTTGAGAAGGAGGAGTTATAGTCTGCCTATGAGCAAGAAAACACCTATGTGGTTCCCTGTGTGAAACAAGAGGAGGTTGCAAAACCACCAAAATTAGAAAAACCAGCGATTCAACCCCCTAAAGCGGAAGAAGAGACTAAGACTCTAAGTAATGCTGTCCCGGGTGAGCTAAACTCCCCTCAGTCTGCCAATGGTATACACATATAGATCCCAGTGGTCTCCACTGAAGAGGCTCTCCAGAAGAGTATGGACATTATCCATGGACAGCAGGCACTCAAAAACCTATTCGCACGCCACTCTTCGCATATCAACTACGAAAAGAACAGACTGCTGTTGCTGATGGAGTACGTAGTGAACATAAAGGACCGGATTGCGGAAAAGATATTTAACGACTCACTAAAACTCACGTAGTTGAGATTGCTCGTCTGCACTCGCTGTATGAAAAAAATTGAGCTGCTGAACGACATCCTTGAACGAAAGAAGAACGTGCTCAACTTTGACAGGTTCGAGGAATACATCGAAACTGAACAGTTTTCGAAGCTGAGTGTGGAGAATAAGTACCTGGGAGATCATATCAAACAAACGCATAAAATCATCAGCGAGCACCTGGAGGAGTTGCGCAACACTTTCAAACATCAATTCCTGGCCTTCTTCGGCAACCGTTAGGAGCAGGGCAGGAAGGAAATGTACTTGAGTGGGTAATAGGACAAAGATTACGACATCAACGGGCACACAGATTTCACTGAGACGCTGATTCAGAAGGTGTGCCACAAGTTCACTGACCGAGATATAATCAAACCATCTTTTCACATGTACATGTTCGTGTGGACTGCAAGGCGTTACCGATAGCTCGCCCTAACCACCGAGAACTACGAAAATACGCGGAAGGAGGTCGATGCGATGTTCCAGCGAGTCAACGAACTTGAGCGTTCATTTGAAGACTGGCGAAAAAAGATTGATGAAATAGCTTTGGAAATCGGCTCCACAAAGTGATATGTTTGAGGTTGTTGAATTAACTCGGATTGTTGGACGACGGCGACATTAGCAACCAGCCGTGGCGGCCTTGGGTTGGCCGCCGCCGCAATTTCATAAATTTAAGTCGTTCAAAGCATCCCGTTTATATTAGTTCTGCTAGTTCCAGCGACTATTGATGTCCGCGTCCCATAAAAAACCGAGAGGACGTGGTTCATCACCGCTCGATCCAGAACACCGGTCTCACAGCAAGTCAGCACGGGAAGCAGCCAATACCAGTCGTAAATTGTTACTACAATCGGTTCAACATAGTAAGCCCACGAGCAAAAGAAGGCTGCCTTCACAACCTTAACCTCATTCAACCGATCGTCGAGGGCCCGCCATCGATAAGATTTTGCGTTGCTCACTTTAGAAATGGATGCGAAGCAAAAAGAAAGAGAATAAGCTCAAGAAGAAGCATGAAAAATAAAAGGAAAAGCGTTGCAGATCCATCAAACGCTTCAACGAAGAAGTCCGCCAGTACAATCGGGAGAACTTCCGAACTGAGCCCATTGAACAACCCCCCTGGGGGATTGATCAGCAAAGGCTCAAAGGATACGCCAAGCGAGTGCTGGATCAGCAAAAGAAAATGTTAGCTAGCACCACTGGAAAGGCAGGTAAGAGGTCAAACAAATGCAGTCACAACAGCCCGGGAAAGGCAGATAACAAGAGCATGAATTCAGAGTATTTTGTAAGAACTTCCAGAGCCGCAGACAGCATTAGGAAGAAAAAGAACAAGGGACGACCAAACAACCCAATCGCCCGCTGAGGCTACTGACCATTTAACCTGTTGAGTTCGAGGTCATCACTCCATTGGTCGGCAATGCAAGACTTACTTATTGATGCTCGAGGGTCGCTCGACAAGCTGCCATAGAAACTATTCGTTATCCTTCCATTGTTTCAGTTGGAGATTCGATTCGCTGGGGTCGCTGTCGCTAGAACAAAAACTGAAGAACGGCTTCTTTTCTTTGAGCTTTCCAATTGCGTATAGGTTGCTCGTAACTGATTGCAGGGTGTAGCCCTGCTTGTCCTTCAGGGTCTTCTTGTGGACTCGCCAGGTTGTGGGTTTCGGTTCAATATCTTTTTTGCAAACCTTCAATGTGACTTGCTCACTTATTTCTGATAAGTAAGCTGACTCGTCCTCGCGGAAAAGTTGGAACAATTCTGGATCTTTTTCGCTGCAACGTATCAGTGTCCACTTCTTGCAGTTTGCTTATTCCTTGACCAGCCGTATCAGGTTGCCATTATTGTAGGTTAGGTACTCTCCAGCCTTCGCATTACGAAGCGCTACTAGAGACTTCATTCTGTCCAGCAAAGCTTTTGGCTCTTCGACTTCAGGTGCCTCAATAGGGGTTGGGTTCTCTTGTTTGGCTGCTTCTTTTCTCAGTTCTTGAAAGTCCTATTCCGTCGTTTCGCACATTTTCTACCGAATGATGTTGTGGAGTTCAGGCAGTTCGCCCAGATTCGTTCGAAATACATACTCCAGGAAGAAGAGTAGATCCTGCGTTGAAACAAGGGTCAAGCTATACTCATCCCGAGTTATGCCGACTTCCCGTTCGTGGATGTGCAGGATTCTTCCGTTAATCTCCTCCTTAATCTTCATAAAACTGTTCTTGGCTTTGTCGATTATTGCCTTTGCAGGGTGCTTACGTTTGTCAACTTCTATGTATGTCACCACGTTCTTTATCTGCAATGCCTTGGGCGGACGAGCTGATAGTTAGACCACTGCCTCTAACACCTCGTAACTTATCTGCTACTCCGTCTTAAACGGTTTCAATAGTCGGTTGAACTTGGACTATGTTTCTTTGAACTTCTCCTCGTTGCGATACTCAATAGCACCAAGGAATAGCTCACCAATCGCTTCGACCAACTCACCAACCACAGGCAGGTGCTTACTGAGACCGAGAGTCCCCTTGATGACAGTCATAGCAAACAGGTTGGTATGAGGGTTTTCAACTTTGAACAGCCCCGACAGAATGAGCCGCATACTCTGCAAGTAGCAGTTGATGCACTGATGCAACGCAATCACGTAATAATAGCGTTTGGGGTCCTCTTTCTTCATACGTTCAAGTCTTCTGTCGATCTATATTCGAGGGAATATACGCTCTTTCAGCGGTAAGAGAACGTCATCGACGTGCTTTTCAAGGTTGTTCAAACGGCTATCGTGCTAGCTCATCTGAACCTTCATGCTTTTGTTCTCAGCTTCAATTCTTTCGAGCTGCTGTCTCATCTCGGACATTTCCTGCATTAGTCGTTGTAGCAGTGCTTAGCTTCCAGGAGTGGCTGGTTCAAACAGTGTCTCAATGCTCTTGTTGAACGTAATGTTGGCTGAGGTCCGTATTGAGGCGAGTACCTGCTTCTGAATGGGATTATCGAATTTGGTTTCCTCTACTTTGTTCATGAGGGTGGCATACTGTTGCGTGGCGTTGCGGAGTAGTTGATGGTTTGGAGTCTCCTTCGTGGAAGAGTGTTCACTGAACAGCTCCGTCGCCCGTATAATGTCCTAACGAGCCAGTCGATCGTTCCCCAGCTTCGAGTGAATCAAGGAGCGGTTGCATAGATATAGTGGCTCATCAGGCAGCAATCTCAGAGCTTGGTTAATCATCTTGAGTGCTTATTCGAAATTTCCTTTTCGACGGAGGTCTGTAGAGCGGTTGAAGTATTACTCAGGGTCTTCTTCCTCCATGATAGCCGTCTAATTCTCAAACTCACTCACTTACACCCCCATTTCCTGCAGTTTTTTTAAGGTTGAGCTGTCGAGTGCCAACATTCTTTTGTAACATTGCATTGCTTCGGCTTCACGTCCGAGTTACTGCAACACCCTCCCTTTTTCCAATAGGCAGTCGACATGCTGATAATTTAGCTCCAACACCTTATCGAAGCACTTCAAAGCCTTGGGATAGTCTTTGAGCACCAACCAGCACCTTCCCATTCCAAGCAATGCAGCAATACACCCCCTGTTTAGTTCGAAGGCATGTCCAAATGCATGTTGTGCCTCCTTAAGGTCCCCCTTGAGCCTGTGCATATCGCCTATTTAAGCATGGATGTCTGGATTGCTGCTATCCTTGCCTAATGCTTGATTGAGATATTATTGTGCTTGCTCGTAATTGCCCAGTTTAGTTAGACTTCTCGCCCGCCAGAGCAGCAAATCTACGGTTACGTTGGCCGAGTGCAACTCCATCCTATCACATGCCTCGATGGCTTCCGCATAGCTTCCCTTCCGATACTACGCTTAGATGATCATCAGCAACACCTTTACATTATCGCAGCCTGGACACTCAAGGGCCTTATTCAGATTGACAAGCGCCCGATCATACTTTTTATTGCTTATGCAGCGCATGGCAAGGTGGTAATGCACTGCCCATTCACTTGCCGTCTTCAGAGCCACTTGCTCAACAGTGGTAAATAGTTGGTTCATTCAATAATAAACTACGTCGATACGATTTATGAAGAACACCAATCCTGGGAGGTTCTCGAAAACACAACCGATTGGTAGGCAATCCCGTGCTAAAAAGCCAGAGCAAGAGTCTTGGATGGGCAGTATTGCAGAGTCGGAAGGCCTGCAGCAGCCAATATCATAACCGAATTCCATACCAGAAAGGGAATTCGAATCGTCAAGCATGTATCGCTAGCCATCGGAACTGCAGGAACTTCAATAGCGATCTGAGCGATCCGAGGCAACATAAGGCACAGAATACTACTCTTCAAGGCAGCAAGGATTGCAGAAGAGTTCAGTGGATGTGATTCAAACAGTGCTGACAAGAATGACACAGAACCCGATAGAAGTGAATCCCTATTACAGCAAACAGACTGTCGGACGGGCAGTGTCCATGCTGAAGAGTCATAGCAAACTAAGCAGCTTCACAACTCAGCTGTAGGCTCAGCAAGCAACTTCCACCCCATAAGTGACTGCAGCCTACGGAGTACTGTCCTTGTTGTTGCGAAAGCTCGATGAAAACTGGAGCGATATGCAGCTACAAGTGAGCGAAGACCAATCCGACTTCTAACTGGTATTTGCGGAGGGAGCTCTCGACGAGAAGGACAGCATTATCTCTGAGCTAAAGAAGTAGCTATCACGCAAGGAGGAGGAAGCTAAGGATATAGAGAGCAGTTACTTACAGACGATTGGCAATCTCTCAGACGCTATCAACTCGCTGAGTCGATGATCAACTGTATTGCCATTACTAAATTACAATTGAGTATGGAAGCCACCAGCGACTACCTCGACCTACACATCAACTTGGACGATATGCCCGACCAGAGCACAGAGGGCTTCATCGCGATCGAATAAGCGGACCCCATACAGTTCGCTGGCAAGTTCATCCAGAGACTTCAACAACTGTTGTCCAGTGGTAGCACCACCGACCTCTATAAGTTCTATGAGCTTGGCTATCACAAAGCGAAGGAAGGGCTCTTCGCAGAGAGCAAGTGGCCAGAGCCACACGAAATCGAACGTAAGCCCACAGCGTTACTCAGAGGCCTTCGACATAGAGGTTAACCTCTCAACCCAATCCATCTACAACGAGCTAATCTTCCGGTAGGAGATGCGTGCAGTCAAGATAGAAGATGACCTTGGTCCACTTGCTGAGAAGGCCTGGGAGAACATTTTGGGTATCCTCGACAATATTGCGCTCAAGGAGAAGATGAATCTGCCAGCAGAATGGGTTTGGGTATGGTTTAAAGTTAAGGAAGGACATTATCGACGAGTTTGTCTACCAACTAGTGTTAGTGGGCCGATGGAAGGCAGCCCACAGCCAAGAGAAACTCGACAACGAGCTATGGAACGTGTAGAAGGTGGAAGAAGTGTTACAGAACCTGTATGCTTCGTTGCTGTAGCAGGGTAAGTTGGAGCTGGTCGAATAGACGTACACTCGAGTTTTGTTCGGTTACTACGCAC
>ERZ724508.82-NODE-82-length-63188-cov-5.864730_pt1 | contig 63188 bp, 88 predicted proteins | sample MGYA00376041_ERZ724508 | MGnify/ENA primary metagenome ERZ724508 (study PRJEB28724, sample SAMN07190887) | wastewater metagenome | isolation source: effluent of sewage treatment plant in Hong Hong | place: USA: Christiansburg, Virginia | collected 2016-03-01 ...
ATTTCATTGCCCCTCAGATTGTCGAGAAGTTCAAGCGAGTGGCGGATAAAGTCGTAACTCAGCACACTCAGCAGTTGCTTGGGTTACCATTGCCTTTCGATATTTCGTTGGGTGTTGCTGTCCTCCCAATACTCCAAGCATGCTTGGACAGGGGACCCCAGTACATGCAGGTCTCGCATCGAGTGGAGGTATCCTTTGAACAGTTCCTTGAGATTTTCAACTGTTGCAATTTCCTGTTGCAAGGATCTGCTCCACCATTCCACTTGAGCCTTTCCCCAATCTTCCAGCAACACTCGCGACTTTTGAATGTTCTCGAGAAGCCGCAGCTCCAGCTCCAGCAAATCATACTTAGTCGGCTGCTCGCCTTTCCTTCTCTGCTTGTTTTCCCTTACTACTTTGCCCTGGATTTATTTGATTTCATCGATTATCTTCTCCTCAAAGTCGCAGAACTTTTGTTTGAATTCCATGGCCCATTTGCCGTTCTTCCGATAGGCTTCTTCGTGTTTTTTTGCGATTTTCGCCAGGCCTTGGAGACATGTAGTTGTTAAGTAGTATTCCTCGGCTCTCATCCGACTTACCAGTCCGTTCTGGTTCAGTACCAGCTTCTTCATACCCTCTGAGACGTGGGTTGACCACTGAAACCTGTTCTTTGTCTTCAAGTCTGACGCTCGACCCAAGTAAGCAAATTGTGTGATCTTAGCACTTTCCTGGGAGAAGCTTCGATAGGCATGAGTTGTCTGCTCGAAATGGGCGATGACTTCGTGCAGATACTCAACAGTTCTTTTCATTCGAAACAAAATGCATTCAGTGATGTCGTCGAGGACAGTAGTATGCTTGAGGTAGTAATGGTTGCGGTTGTGCACGAACCGAGTGAAATAGCGGATATTGATTTCCTTCCTTTCGTAGTACGCAGACGAAATCATCTGATGGAGTTCGTTGGAAGTCAGAAACAGGGGAGCTGGGATCAGTATTTGAAACTCCTGTTAGGGCTATGGTGGTTCGACAACAGCCGCAACCAAAGGTTCTGGTGCAACAATTGGTTCAGGTGCAGCAATTGCTTCAGGTGCAACAATTAGTTCAGGTGCGATGATTGGTTCAGGTGCGAAAACTGGGGGTGAAGTGACAATCGTAGTTGGCACCAGTACTTCTGGTTTAGTGGCTGCCTCCTGAACTGCAGGCCTCATAACCGATGTCAGAGGCAAAACATCTTCATTACTGTTGTTAGGCTCGGATTTCTCGACAATGAAATGATGCTAGTATTCACGAGTATTCCTATTGGTTTCGCTACTCAGTCTGACTTCTTTAATTTCATCGCGTTGTAGAACACTCGCAGTATGCACCACTGTTGTGGGTCTAAATAAAACTTGTTCTGGAGGTGCCATCTTCTGGAAGATTGGCTAATCAGCAGGCAGGGGGGGAGGAGGTGGGGGGTAGTACTCAACTGAGTACTCCACCACATTGCTCTGGCGCGGCTCAGGGGGTGGAGAAGGAGGCGCTTGGACTGCCTCTACCTCCTCAACATCCTGATGGTATGGCTATGGATCCTAAGCTTGAACGTTCGGTGGATGTTCCTCGTTGGTGTCATCTTGGTTGTGATCATTAACATGATGAACAACCTAAATTTCCTCCTCTTCGTCAGATTTTCTTCTCGAAGAGTGTGTTGGCTCCTCGTTGATGTTGCTATTCAAAGGCTCTCGGATATTCGAATCTGTTGCCGACTGAGGCTACTATAGATGATGCTCTTAACCTTCTTCAACAGGGAACACACCTTCGTGCTGTTCATATCTCTCTTCTTCCCCCTGCTATGTTACTTTGTCCTCCACCGCAACATTCTGATCTTGCTCCTCAACAGGATCTGAAGCAGGTTTATCATGTTCGTCTTATTGATGCTCGTCGTGATCCTCCTCAACTCCTCTTCCCTCTTCGTTTTCTTCATTTTGCTCCTCATCTTCTTGAAGAAGCTCATCGGCGTTGATCTATTGCTCCTCCTAATCATAGTGAACTTGCTCCACTTATCTGTCTCCCTCGTCGCCATTGCTGTTTGCATCCTGTTGCTCCTCGGCCTGCCCTTCTTCATTTTGGTTCTCCATGTACTGATCCTAATTTTGGGCTGCTTCCTGGAAGTTTCTGTGCTCTTCTTCTTGTGCTACTTCCTCGTGGACAATCTCATGCTGTTCCTCATCCACGGCTTACTGTGGCTCATGAGGCTGGAAGGGATTAATCTCCATACACAATATCCGATATCAAACTATATTTCGATTGGTAAGCATTAATGTACACGGAGTATCAAAGCTTGTCGATGAATGTGTTGAACGTCGGTATGTCGGCTTTGAGTCCTTTCCTTGTTCGGATTTGCCTGACGAGCTCTTCAGCTTTTGAGCCTGCTTCGTGGGGAAGATCCTTGATTAGTTCCCAATGGTCGAAGCTGCATTGTGGGAATGCCTTGCCTTGGCATTTTTCTCGTAGCGATTCTGTCAGTCCGAATGATTCGGCGATTGGGAGATAGACCTTCACTACATTTTGGTCGAACGAAACTTGGTCTTCTTGAATGATCTCTCCTCTTCTTTGGCTGATAACCTGGTACACTCCTCCGAGCACTTGAGTTGGAGCTGCTATTTCGCAGTAGTAAACAGGTTCGTAGAGGGTTGGAGATGAGGCAAGCTCGCAAGCAGAGTATAAACGTCTCGCAGCTGGAATGAGTTGCCCGTCACCTCTGTGAGTTGAATCAGCGTGGAGAACGCAGTCGAGAATGTTGATTCTGATTCCTCTCGTTTCCTCCTCGACCAAAGCACCGTGCCGTGTGTTAGATTGGAAGGCACTGCTCATACTATCCTTGATGTCTTTCATATGTTGTATGCCTTTGGTGAGGTCGAGCAGCATGTTGGTTGCTCCCTGTTCGGGGCCAAAGCACCAGATACTGGCGGCATCATCCTTACTCCACTCAAATGTCTCGATAAGCTTTCTGTTTCTCTCCTTGGGATCTTCTTCCATCGTGATTTCTCCTTTTTCTAAAGCTTTTTGCAGGTTTTTGCTTATTGGTTCGCACGATGCGTACACTCTGTTGAGCTTGTTCTGAGTCTTGACGAGACATTGGTCTGAGGAATTGCTTGTAACGGTTTCTTTGTAGCTGACAACTGGGTTGGACTTGATAAGTGGACAGCATGCATAGATTTCTTCCAAGTCCTTGAGGCATATTTCAACGTGGAGTTCTCCGCAGCCAGCCACAATGAGTTCTCCTGTTTCCTCCTTTGTGCATAGGACTAGTGGATCAGAGTTGGATAGTTTTTGAAGCCCTTGTACCAGTTTTGGAAGATCAGCTGGTTTCTTGGTGGAGACAGCAACCCGTACGACAGGTGAAACAGAGTACTTCATTGATCGGATGGGGTATGCTTCGGGATGGTCGGTAAGAGTTGCGGTCTTGTGTATGAAGCTATCAAGCCAGCCAATTCCAACTGTATTGCCGCAGGGGACATCAGGAACCGATTCGACATTGCGTCCCATCATCAGAGCTGTGCGTTGAATAGACTTTTCGCAGAGTCCTTCTTTTGTTCCAGGCTTGTAGTCAGCAGTAAGTATTCTGATTTTTTGTCCGGTGCTGACTGTTCCAGAGAATACACGTCCGAAGGCAAGGAATCTGGTTCCGTCTGCGGGTACCATTTTGGAGATGTAGACAACAAGTGGCCCCTTTGGATCGCAGTTTCTCATCGCCTCCGCGATCACATCATCTTGGGGCCCTTCATAGAGATGCTTGGTTCGGTATCGCTGTGCTGTCTTGGGTGAAGGAAGGTGGGTGATGATCATCTCCAGAAGAGTATCTCCAGCGCTGATCCAATTACTGAGTATTTCCTTGACCATTCCCCTAGCATCTTGCCCCATGTAAAGTCCCTCGTCCATCTTAACCTCGATGACTTCCAGAAGCTTTTTGACGAGTTCAATATCCTGCTACTTGATTGCTTTGCAAAGCTTCCAGAGTGGTCCAAGAATGTACTTGATGAACGTTCTTTTCATAGGCTTTCCGTTCTCATCAGTGTTTTCGGTCACCCATTGCTTCGTGTCATCGTTGAAATAGTTCTCTCCCCAGAGCTTCTCCTTGATCTTGTTGATCTCGATCTTTGGGAAACGTTTTTCGTAGAACCGAGCGAAAGTCTGAAGTGTAAACGCCCACTTGTTCATTCCAGAACCGAATGCAACATTTCCCTTGCATGGGTCGATGCTAATGTCGCCCATCTCAGCAGTATCGTACATGGAGATGATGGCGTTGACTCCATCAATGACTTTGCAGAATCGTTGGTAGACCTCCTCTGGATCCATGTCAAGCATTCGATCGATTTTATTGATCATCAAGACGGGCTTGATGCGTTCCTGCATTGCTTGGCGGAGAACTGTCTCAGTTTGAACGCATACTCCCTCGATAGCGTCGACCACCACAAGGGCTCCGTCAGTAACTCTCAGAGCTGCTGTGACTTCAGAACTGAAGTCTATGTGCCCTGGAGAGTCGATCATGTTGATGAGGTATTCCTCGTTTTTTCCAGTTCGTGCGAGGTCGAGTGCATAGTACATCGACACTCCAGTAGATTTGATTGTGATGCCTCGGTCAACCTGGTCTGGCCGTGCTCCGTCCATAAAGCAAGTGGTCTTGCTTATACCTGCAAGTGAGACCAAGCTATCGCAGAGAGTGGTCTTGCCGTGGTCAACGTGAGCAATGACCGACATATTGCGAATGTTGCTGGGGTTGTCCATGATTGCTCGTACCTGCTCGATTGTGAATCTGACCATGAAGCTGTAAGTGTGCTTGCGAATAATTTATATGAATCGCTGGCTTTGGGTGGTTTTAGCGTAGCAAACCTAATCAAAGATTAATATTTTTTCGATACGCTTTATCAAAGACTTTAATTTCTTCGTCAGTTCACTAACGAAAGTAACGAATAGCAAACAACTCGTGTGACGATTTGTGATCAGGCAGCCACGATCGTCGACGCTTGGTGAGGTGGTCAGAATACTTCTGTACTGAACTCCTCAGACAACCAACTTCAAGCTGAATCGGTATTTCTAAAAGACACCGCAATCCCTTGCTACTTCGCAATCAACTGAAGAAGCACTCGATTTTTACTCAATGAGGTCAACTCCGATTTGATTGGGCACTCCGATTTAAAAAATTCAGCAAACTTTCTCAGATCATGTAAAACAGACTGAACCAAAAAGGCCAAGCAGAGAGGTACGACCACTTAATCAAACTCGTCATTCTGGGGGACTCTGCTGTTGGCAAGACGAACATACTCCTTCGGTTCTCTTCAAGCGAGTACAAAACCACTCATCTACCCACGATCGGCGTCGACTTCAAAGTGAAGAACATCACCATTGACGGCAAGAGGCTCAAGCTGCAGTTGTGGGATACGGCAGGTCAGGAACGCTTCAAGACTATAACCCAAACCTATTACCGAGGTGCCTCCGGCATTATTCTCGTACCCACATAGGCTAACTGCAGGTCTACTCCGTTACTGACAGGAGCAGCTTCAATAACATATCGAAGTGGATAAACCAGATCGACGAACAGAATGAAGAGCAGATCCCCAAGGTTCTTGTGGGCAACAAGGCTGATGTTAACCAGGTCGAAAGGGTTGTCTCTCTTCAGGAAGGGCAGCAGCTCGCAGAACGCTACAAGTTACCCTTCTTCGAGGCAAGTGCGAAAGAAAACATTAACATCAACGAGATCTTCGAATTGCTGAGCAGGACAGTCGTTGCGCGGATCGAATCAAGGACGACCCCAACACTTCAGGAGCCGGCACGAAAGCTGGACGATAGTTTGCAGCCTGATAAAAAACGGATGTGCTGCTGATGCCCTTCCTACTCATCAATTAATTCAAGAGGTCGTGTTTGCAGATCAGATGAAAGTAACCTTGGCTCGGTCGCTTGACTGGTCCGTATTCAATGCTCCTTGCAGCGATTTGTTCATCAGGGCAATAGCTTCGATTCGGCCACGCACAAGCTCAACGCAAATGATAATGACAATCATCAACCCGAAATCGATACAGAGGGTTGAGACCATCATGTTGCGAGTGCTGGCTAAGATATAGCAGTCTCCGAGGTGGGTGCCTCCCACGATACCCAAGTATATCACTGACAGTAACTTGTACACCGTGGTGAGTACTGCAAGGATAATTCCGAAGACCCTCATCTTGAAAGCGGTAAGCACATAGACAAAGAGTAGGCAGGAGAGGAACTGTGCAACATAGGTGCACATGACAGTCACGATAATATTGTTCGCTTGACTACAGGGTACCTGAGCGACTGTGGCAGCATACAGTCCGATTTGAACGATTGAGTAGATTGCAGAGGCAATCAGGAGCAAGCGAGTTCGGTTGCGTGAATTCGCGAGACTGGTCTCCTGTATAATCATCGGAGCTGTACAATTAATGGTGAGCTGCTTAACTGTATTATGGAGAGATTTATGCTAAGCTATGCAATCATCAGGTCTTGAGAAGCTATTCAACTGCAGTTTTCATGTTTAAAGGCTACTCTCGGGGACCATAGAACTTGACGACATGGCCTTCCCTGTCCACCAAGAACTTTGCGAAGTTCCACGGAATTTGCTTGGCTTCTCCTGTCGCTCTCTCTGCCAGTTCGCTATTGTTCCTCAGATAGGCGTACAAAGGATGAGTATTGGGCCCGTTAACCTCGATCTTCTCCATCATCGGGAACGTAACGTTGAATTTATCCTTAACAAATTTCTTGATCTCCTCTTCCGACTGGCTCTCTTGATTTTTGAACTGGTTACAAGGGAAGCCAATCACCAATAGACCTTGCTGTTTGTATGTTTCGTAAAGGTCAACAAGCTGCGTGTACTGCTACCCTGTCAGTCCACATGCACAAGCGACATTGGTAACAATAAACCCCTTTTGGCTTCCCTTGTAGTCCTTGAGGTTTACCGTCTTACCATCAATATCCTTGACAGTAAAGTCGAAGATGCTCGTAGCACGGCTGTTTGGTAGCTTCTCAAGCCCAAATTTGAACACTGCTTTTTCCATAAGCGCACCCATCCCAATTATTAATGAAATGGAAGGAATGGCTTAACGCACTTATAGGGTATTTTCGTGGAAGTTTCAGTTTATAACTTTCGAAGAAGTTCCAACTAACGCCTAGACTTACACAGACTATCACTATGAAGTTTCTACAACGAATTTTTTGTACTGTTCGTGCTTCTTCTCTATTTGATGAGCATTCCATTGGAGACGGTTCAACCGTACATCGCGTACCATCTTGTCATAGTCAGTACCGTACCTTTCCAACAGTGGTTCCAGGTAGAGCTTATCATCAAGTGACAATCTGAGACGATCTCTCTTTGGCTCATCCTTCGTCAGGAGCTTCTTGAGCTGGTCGAAGGTCAGTTCTTCCTCGACCTCTACCACTCCTTTTTTCTCTTTCATCTCCTCTGCATACTTGGTGACTCTCTCGTTGATGTCCTTGAACTAAGCAGCAACCTTGGAATGACTTATTTTTTTGTTGTGTAGTGTTTTCTTGTTGCCGGATTTGAGCCTCCGGGCAAGATTGTTACTCGTTCTCTTTCGGTTCTTTTGTCCCATTGAGATTGTTGTTGATATTGAATTATAGCAGTCGAACTGTCTCACTGAAGCAAAGTAGAGAGAAGATCAGAACCTGGAGAAGTTATTGCTACTGCTAAACTTGTTAGTGTAGATTTCACTGTACGTAAGTGGACTCTTTCGGGTACGGTTCATTCGTGTGGGTGAGGCTACGCTGCTTCTTTAGCGCTGTGTTGTGAGGTCCTCGTCGAGCCATTCAATGCGCTTATCGTTCTCCCAGTAGCCCTCTCGAGAAGTTCCACTGGCGAGGACTAACTTCCCTTTTCCATGTTTCTTTCCCTCAACCCAACTTCCAATAAAGACACGACCGTCGAGGTATGTGTACTTGCCGAAGCCATCCTTTAAATCGTTTTTGTATGTTCCTTCATACTTGCGACCATCCGGCCAGGTGTACACTCCTTCGCCTTCCATCATGTTATTCTTCCTACGGTCAACCAAACAATTACCATGAACCTTCGTAGCGGCGTCCGTCTTGATGAACGTATAGTCCTTGCCCATCAATTTGGTTCTACTTCCATGATCCCTTATAGGTTGATCGGTCTTGCCAAGTGTAAAAGCCTTGACCGTGTTTCATCCCACGTTCAAAGTAACCGTCATAGCTACTCCCATCAGCCCATAATTCTCTGCCGTAACCTTATTGCATATCTTCAGCCCAGTAGCCTTCATATTTCCCACCATTTCGATGGGTATACACGCCATAGCCATTCGCTTTACCATCTTTCCATTCTCCATCGTATACATCTCCGTTCGAGTGGACGAATACTCCCTGCCCGTTAGCTACATTATTCGCCCAACTTCCCTCATACTTGGTCCCATCGGGCCAGGTTTGTATGCCTCGACCGTCTCTCATCTGTTGCTTCCATTCTCCGGTGTAGGCGATTCCTGACTAAAAAGTTATCTTTGGTAAGGACTCTCTCGCTTTATTGGTTTTGTCTTTATCGGGCAGCTGAGCATTATCCTTGAAGTAGCTTCTGCTTTAAAGTGTCTTATTGCTGACGTACTGAACGTCAATTGCTTTGGGTGGCTGTTCCTCAGAACCAAGGAGAGCAGAGTTGAGCTGCTTGCTGCTCACACGGTCACAGATATTGCTGCAGGTATTGCCCATAATATTTATAAGTCTGCCAATGCTTAAAAATTATTCTTGGTGCAGTATCAACACTTGCCGCTTGGTCACTTGCCGGACTCATTAGGTACACCTGGAGGTTTTGCTGCCGTCTGCTTCTGTAGTTTTTCATTTTCAATCGCTTACTTGACGCGAGCAATGGCTATCTCCTTCTCCGTTCTCAGGTATACTTCGAGCTGGTTTACTTCTTCTCTGAGCGAATTAAGTTTCTGCTGTTGGGCATGGTTCGGGAAGATATTGTAAGTGTAGAACGTCTGGGGCTTTGGATCGTAGTCGTTGATGATGGTGTACTTGTTTTGAGGATGATGGTACTTGAGGAGCTGCAGCTTCGATTTGGGATTGTTATCTGCCAGCATGGTTTTCTCCATTGAAGGTATTATGGATGCTCGGAAGGTTGAAAGCCCAGAGAAGTTCTTGAGGCTGAGCTGTGGAGTAGGAGTGAACAAGTCCCAGAACCCATTGTGCACCTTCAAGCTGATTTTGAGTTGCTCGCCGACTGGAGAGATGTCAGTCTCGACTAACTCCAACTCGCTATCGGACATGATGATAAATATGAGCACCCAAACATCCATAAAACCATGTTCTGACCCAATAGCCGAAGGCAACGAGGACAATTGAGCAACCTTGATGGGCTTTATAGATAGAAGACCATGCTCAGCGATCGGATTATCATGTTCCGGAATATTCACGACATTATATCAAATGTTCGGGTTCACTGCTACAGCGGCAAGGCAGGTCTAGCCAGACAACAGGCACGTTATTAAGGATTCCAATTGTATGTGGTATTCTCAAGAGAATGGGTTTACCGAGGAAGGCCAAATGAGAGCAACAGAAGTAGGATTGGCTGCATGTGGACAGAAGGCAATGCTTTCAGTAGGAGTGCACCAGCCCTCTCACTCTCTGGCTTGAGTGTTCGGGTTTGCTTTGATAAAGAACTTCTGCTGAGGAATAATCTAGAATTCTGAACTGGAAGAGAAACTGCCTATTATTAAATACAGCTGGTCTTTGCAAGCAGCAGGAGGCACTCTCAGAAGGCAATCGGGCCACGGATGAGGGTTGAATGGATACTTTTATGGAAATATTGTGGAAAAGCTGCTGATTATGCATTGAATATCATTAATTATCATTGATATTCTGATGTCGAATTCTGTGCTGTTTTTTAACTCACCGTCGACCGCTCTCAAGCTCGAATTCTCAGCGGCTGCCAACAGCATGACACCTTACCGAAGGCGGAAACTGGAGAACCTTCGAAAAGTTCTCTCTGAGACCAGCAGCGATGATGAGCAGGATCTAAAGCTCCTCGTCGATCGAATCACTCGAGTTGTTGCTGAAAACAACAACTTCCAGCTGCCCCGACCGTGATTTTTCTTTGGAGTGACTTATTCTCGTATTGTTGTCGACCCAAATCCTTCACCTCTGTTTCCTTCACCAATTGACGTAAGTCACCATTTTGGGAGCCCCAATATCGTCTAATAGCTTTAGCTGATACCCTTGTTGCTTCCTGGTAGCAGTAACCCTCCATAAGGGCATTCTCCCCAGTGGATTGTAGATTTGACATGGAGGCTATCAGTCTACTTTGATGGATTCAACGATAGGGAGCCACTGATGGCTCTCCGCGCACATTATACGATGGGCTGATGGATGTGGTTGCGCCGCTACTCAAAGCTCCTTCTAAGGATTGTACCACTCAACCAAAGTCATACTGGTCAACCGCCGAAATTCTATTAATTATTCACAAACAGCGGTTCAAATCTGGAAGGAGGCCACAACAATTGCTGACACTCTTTAAGTCAGCAAGTGCGCTGAATTTATATCGCATAAATAATTAACCGCCATCATTTCAAACCATGAAGTTATCCGTCCTCGCCGTGTGCCTGCTGGTCGTAGCGGCTATCATTATCCCTTCCTCGAGGGATGTCAAGGGTACAGTCGACTCTTATTCCAGAAAGCGCCACTCAGCTACTTCAGATGTCAAAAAACAACGACTGCATCTCCAAGGCTATCGGCAGCCTGCACATCAGTTGCTAAAAGCTCACCTTTGACGAGAAGGCTCGAGTAATTCCGTCTGCCAATTTAGATGGCTCTCAAAATGACCAACTGTCTACTTGAACATGCTCGAAAGCAAAAAATCCCATGTTCTGACAGAGAGGATATCGACACCTGTACTTCCCAGCTCCGTGGCGACTCGTGGACAAGTTACTCGAACTTCTACACTCACATCGACAACCTCTGCTACTATTATCGCTCGCTGATCTGGGAGGAAAAGACTGAAAAGTTAGTCACTGGTCTCAGTCAGTCTGCCGAGTCGACTCGTGCGATGCTCGATCAAAATTTGGAGTCAACTCGCGAAATCCTCAAGTCTCAGAGCACTCTCAAGGAAGATTTGCAGAAGTCGGTTGAATTGCAAGAAATGCTCCGGGAAGGACTGCACCAAAACTCTCGACTGTTCGAAACAATGACAGCCAATATGAGCACTTCCTTGGGTCACTTTCACAATGAACTCATGACTCACTACAAGTCGATTTACACCATCTTCAAGGGAGTCGACACTGCATTGACTCACATCTCCAACATGCAAAGCTTCATCTTGAACGAGGTGGTCTACAGCTATGGGTCGATAATCTTCTTCAGTGTCGCACTCGCTGTGGGGTTCATCCTGTGTAGTATTGAAATCTTCGAGGGAGCGAAATTCCCGGTACTTGTGATCATTGTGGCGAATGCTGGGATTGAGTTCATCATCAAAACGATTGGTCTCACCCTCTTTAGTACCGTCAAGATCAGATTGGTGTGCTTCATGTTAATCGCATTCATGCTCTACTTCAGTTATAACCAGTCCGAAAACGCGAAAAAGTAAATCTTTGAGAGTATCTGCCGTGCCACAAGCCGCATCGAGGAAAATGTCGATCCAGATCGGATCAAAAAAGCCGTGAGATCAGCCTTGAAGAAGTATAGGGAAGAGCATCCACTGTTTTGAAGGGTTCAGGTTGGTGATATTGCGTGAGTCTGCTTGAAGAATATTGATCCGCTAAATTTCGCGATTTGGTTAATAACAGTTGACCAATGCCAGCCCTTCGTAAATTCTAAGATCCCACGATCATGAAAATCAAAGGATCAATATCGGCGGAGGATGCTGTCCACCTCAGCGTCAATCCTAATCCTCCTCAGCGAGTCCCTCAGGTTGATCTCCGAAGCCACCCTGGATGCGGCAAGCTCAGCCTCGAGTCGAGAACGACGAAGCACACTCTCGGTGGCCACTCGACTAGCAGCGATCTCGGCAGCGACTCTGCTCCTCCTCAGAGCATCTTCCGTTGCGATGCGGCTGGCAGCTACTTCAGCAGCAAGGCGAGATCTGCGAAGGACCGACTCTGCCTCTACATAGTCCAGGTAGGGACTGTAGTAGCGCGAGTAATACCTGAGTCAGGGATGATGGCTTACCTCGGATAGTAGGTGGGGTAATAGTATGGGTAGTACAGGTGCGACATGTTTGGCTCCGGAATAAATTTATTTTATTAATACCAAATGAACAATAAACCGGGGTTTTAAACGTGAGCCGGTTTCCAAACTCCAGTGTGAAGTTAAGTCGAACGAACAGATCATACTTCCTTTACCCGCTTTTGAGGTTGGTCGTAGGCTTCAATGGGAAGTTAAGAGTTCTCATTTGATGGATCTGCAAGGTGAGCCTGTTGCTACTCCTCATCCGTTTCCCATACTTCTCGCTCCTTCATCCAAATCAGCCCAACCCGCTCCCTCAGCTCCCAGAAAATATCCATTTCGAGTTACGGGATTGAAACTGCTCTGCAAATAATGTCCACAAAGCGCTTGATTGCTGGTTCGAAAGTGGCGGCAAAAGGCTCACCAATAAGTTCCACGATTTTGAACTGGTACTTATTGAATGTCTCCTCACCAATCAACTTTGCTTCGAGATTGAAGAATCCGACCCTTTCGTAAATGTAGTACACCAGATAAACAAGCAGATACTCCCTTGACGTCAGCAGAATCGACAAGGTTGATCCAAAGTATCTGTCAGTGGTCCCCGCTTCGGGTAGCACTACATCCTCATTTTATGCCGTCTTTTCTGACTGACTGTAATTGAGGATGACATTCCGCATTGTGGCAGCATAGTCTTCCTTTTTCATGGCAACAAACTCATTTTCAAAGGTGAGATCCACAGCAAAGATCTTCCTCCAGAAGGACTTGAGTTGGTAGAAGGTCGTGTCGCCATACACTTGCAAGGTTCGAATGGAAAGAATCTGCTCAACTTTCCTGAAGTTTTCTTGGTTGGTAAAGTTCATGATGTAGGAAGGCGGCACTGTAGTCGAGGCCTTAGCCGGGAAAAAGTCCTTTAAAAAGTCAACAAGGATCGGGTTTCCTTGCCCAATAGTATTGTAAACACTGAAGTAAAGTGTCGCCTTTCGGAGGGTGTCTTCATCAGTTGGAACCCCTTTCAACTCTTTGCTGATGTTGTAAAGGTATATTCCTTCTGACACGATGTTGATAAGGCTGAGTTCGTTTGCGGAATGCTCGTTGAAGAATTTTTGGTTGAGGGAGCTTGGATAGAACAGCCAGTCTTCAAATTCAAACTCTTCCTTCAGGCGGCTTTTCCTCTTTTCAAGAGCTTCAATCTTCTTCTCCAAGAGGAGCTTCTTCCCCTCAAGAGGAATGTTTTGATCGTAAAGTGAAGCCAGTTCCGGATCTCTTTTGATGGAGCTGTATTGCTTGGCCAGGTTGTTTTCCAATATATCGGGCTTTTTAGAGATATACTGCAACTCTGAAAGGAGTTGGTCAATACGCCATTTTCTATCCTCGTTTGAGAATAGAAAGACATGGCATGGGTTCTTATCGCCGTGAATGCTGGGTCCAGATTTCGGTATGTTACCAGGTAGCCCGATGTATTTACGGTTGATAAGGTCGGTTGTGCCTAGTCCCTTATTGTTCATCTGCTGGAACAGTTATTGATCGTTATAGTTCTGCTTCAATAATCTGTCTTCGGTCGTCCAGTTGGGGTCTTAGACGTAGGATGACTAGCCCAGCCGCGGCAGACCCTGCAAGTCATAATAGTAGTGATGACTGCGAGCGTAGGGGAAATCGTGAATATTAGCCTTCAACTTCTACCCTCGAACGAGGAAGATGGGCTTCTCTAAACATTACAGCTGGCGTACTCTCAACGTAAGACTCACTCGAATCGTCATCAACATCACCAAACATCTTGGCGTAGATCTCCTCTTCCTTCTGCTCCTGCTATTAGGACAGCTTGGGCCGACGACCCCGCGTCGAGCGTTCAGGGCGTGGCTCCATTCTGCGGAGTTGACGAACCAAATTAACTATTATAAGTGTGGATATTATCCTGCGACGCTAGGGCACCTGCGGCTCGCTGACTCAGCGCCCACCCTCATTTTCATCTCCAAACTTATTAATTTTTTATATCGATGAAGAAGCAACCCTTCTCTTATATCAACCTCCCCATATACTCCGTAAGCCAGCACCGAACTCAGATTGCGACCTATCAGAACAAAATCATCTTCTCAGGAGGAGGTGGGCACGGAATCAGCAACCAAATCATCATCTTCGAAGCCAGCAACATGAACGAAAAGATCAATCAATTCGAAACCGACAACGACATCATCGAGAATCTGGTGGTCAATATGAAGCTCAATATCCTTGCCTGCACCTCCAACCAAGATGTGCTGATCTACAAGATCGACAAGGAAGGCACAGACTTGCGCAAGCTCTGGAGATTTCGGGCAGACACAACTCTCAAGAACCCTACTCTCGTAAGCAAGTTGTAATTCAGAATGCGACCTGTTGGAAGCCTGACCAACCGATTTTGGCAGTCGGTGGCGACGACTGCGTCGCTCGAACCTACTCAATCGACGTGGATAGCCAAACGTAGACTCTAATCTACGAGAACATGGACCACGTGGATTGTCTGAAGCAGATCGACATGAGCAGCAATCCAAAGCATCCGCTGATGCTTAGCCTCGATCGCAAGAAGATCGTTATCAGCAACTATTAGTCGAAGTAGATCCTTCGAAGGCTGTACAACTGGGATCTCCAGCCGAAGACGAATGAGTTGCAGTGTGCATAGTACCTCTGTAATCTACTCCAGCTTTATTGACGATGACCAGGAGTTGCTTCTAGTCAACTATATCGGCCAAGGAAACACTTTTGTAGGCAAATCCACTCATCACATGAAAAGGTTCGAAACCAAGGTATCGGTTGCAGACCAATCCTGCCTCTCCTCGAAGAATGATAAATACCTGGCTGTGGCAACAGGCAACGGGACAGTCCAGATTCACCAAATCAGCGATCTGGCAAAAGTTGGCTGTTAGAGAAGGCACGATATGGTTATCAAAGGTATTTGCTTTCTGGGAGAGGATCGAGTTGTCAGCGGCACCCCGTAGTGTACGTACAACATCCAAAGGGTCATTTCGGAAAGGGATTTCACATTTGTCATTGTGGCAGTGATCGTCTTCCTTGTCCTGCTCTTGAAGCCTGGCGGAGATCTCTGAATCCAGCTGACTTGCCTGTACCATACTCAATTAGTTGGATGTTTGATTAACTTTGTCGAAGATATAAAACAATATCCAAATCAATGTACGTTGAAAAAGGCGCATAGAAGGAGGCGGCTACATCATCCAGTAAGCCTGGAGGGAAGCCATCAAGCAATGCTGGTGGCAAGGGGAAGAAGCCTCTTGGAATGAACGCAAAAGCAATTTAGCTGAGGCTTGCGCTACCGATTGACGATCCTGAACGATTGTTCGAGGGAGTGTTCATCAACAATGAGTCTCGAAACCGTAAGGGCGGGAGGATCAAATGTAAGGACTTCCCGAACAAAATTGAGGTTCAAGCTAACATGGTGTACTAGACTCTGCATGAATCAGTGGTCTACTGGAAGATACTCAGAAAAGTGGCGAAGGGTGACTTCAAAAGGAAAGGTAGGGGTGAAAAGGAGGAGCAACCATCACAAACTGCACACAAAAAGAACTTTGTTGAGAAAAAGGAGGAAGCACCATCAAAGCCAATTCCAGAGGCAAAGCAGCTGTAAGAAGATTTGAAGAAAGTGGAGAAGTAGGAGATGGAAGTCGAACCAAAGTTTAAGCCGACCGAGAAAGAAGAAAATGAAGAAGACTTTGAAGAAAGGGGTGCGAAACCACAGAGAAAACGCTCAAGAGATGAGGGAGAGGGCAAAGGCAGCAACGACTAGTAAAAATAGTCAGAAAAAGACTCAGATGAAGAGGAAGAAAAGAAAGAGCTTGATACAATAATCGCGAAAATCGTCAGAGTAAAGGAAAATCCATGGGCAACAGGAAAGTCGATTGTTTGCACTCTGAAGTTGGTTGAACGGCCGAAACCACTCCCACTTCCGAAGAGTCCCAGCGCCATGGAAGTTATCGAACTCGATAACTATATCGACAGTTTCCCAATCAACAAGAGATTGCCGAAGTTCGAAATCGCAATGCTTGATTGGGTCGAAAAGCAGATATTTGCAGAGGCGAAGCGAGTTGAGGACAGCAGGATGGAGAAAAAAGAAGCAGACATTACCAAAAAAGGAGGAAAGAAAGGTGGCAAGAAAGAAGAAGCGGTCGCTCTCCAGAACAAGAACTGTCGAGAAACTCGTCAAGCCCTGAAAGATATCATCGACAACTACTACTTCGTCATGAATTTCGAGAGCTGGACAAGGGATGATCCTTACCCAATCGGAAAAATTGTGAAGCTGTTAAAGAAGATCAAGACACCCGAGGGCGAGTGTGAAGCTTACCTTCATGAGCTCAGCCTTACCGACTACGATCACAAAATGTATGCTCCTGTTGAGCTGCAGATAAGCCCTGACCACGTACGCTACGACGGCCTTGTGGTGTTCACGATCGATCCAGCTACTTCTGTAGATCTGGACGACGCACTCTCCATAACCAAACTTACTGAGACAACTTACGAAGTGGGTATTCACATATCAGACGTGAGCAGCTATATTGGACTTCTGGATCGCGAGCACATTTCAAAACTAAACACTTCAGTCTACCTGCCATACGAAGTCAAGCATATGCTCCCTCATGCGTTTGTCGATATCTGTACTCTGCGACCTCATGTCGACAGACTAGCATTCAGTGTTTTCCTGACGATGAATGAAAAAGGTGAAGTGCTCCAAGAACGCTACGAGAAGACTATTATTCACAGCAGGTGCCAACTCAGCTACGAGCTTGCGCAAGAGGTGATAGAAGGAAAGATCAAATAACCGAAGGATCTTCCGGAAAGGCTGAAGCTGCCAGAGTCAGACGCCAAGATCGTTATCGACAGCATCCTACTGATGAGTACATTGTCCACAGCGCGACGCAATCACAGATGCATCCTCGACGTGTTCAATAAGCACGAAATCAAGTTCGAGCTCGACGCCAATAACTATCCCACAGGAATTACTCTCTACGTGAGAAAGCAAGCCCACAAGATGGTTGAGGAGTTTATGATTCTGGGCAACGAGTACGTAGCCAAGAAACTTTGCAAGAGTTTTGGAGGTGACAGTTTAGTCATCCATCACCCTCCTCCAAGCGAACTCAACCAGCAGTACTTCAACAAGTTCTTCCAAGATTACAACTTCAAAGTTCACTTCACTAACATGAAGGAACTCCAACTCCAGATCAAGGAGTTGATTCAAAAGGGCCTCAAGAAGGAGATCGAGGAACTTTTAATACTGAAAGCGTCGAGGTCTCAGGAGCTTGCTTCCTACGCACTCAATAAGAATAACCAAGATACCAAGGAGCACTTTGCGTTGAACTTGGAGTCGTACACTCACTTCACCTCTCCGATGAGAAGGTTTGCCGATATCATTGCGCACGAACAATTGTTTATGGCTCTGAAGAACAAAAGCTATACTCCCGACCAAGAAAAGAGACTGGAAACTGAGGTATTGAGGCTGAATTCGGGGCGTCAAGCCACTAAACGTCTTAAGCAACGCATCGTCGATTCATTCTTCTGCCTGCTCATTGACCACACCAACAAAACAATAGAGACAAAAGCTATTATAACTTCTTTCGGTATCAACTCCGTATCGCTGTTTATTCCGGAGTACGATCTGATTAAGGAGATCTATTGGAAGAAAGAGATGGATATTGCACGAGTAGACTTTGAAGAAAAAGACCGGAACATTATGATCATTCAGTTCAAGAATCGAAACGACAGTCGGCAACTGATCAAATGGAGGGCTGAGGTACATCGTTATGCCATTGTAGAAGCACAGTACTGTAAACGTCGAGATCGACTGCACGATCAGCTGCCCTTTAGAAATGGTCTTCCACTTTAATGTAGAGGTAGATGGGAAACCCTATCGGATCAGAGGCTTTAGATGATGTGTCTCGCATATGGCTTCAATGCTTTTTGGAAACCTCGGAAAAAAAGCATGCAAAATCATTCGTCAGTGGCCTTGTGGTCATCAAGCAGGCTTCTTTGCCGTTCCTGACTCTCCTCGTGAGCTTCGAAGGAATTTCGGCGCGGATGTTGTGGGCGCATGTGCGGCTTTCGCGCCCCGATGTCTGTAGTACAAGTGAGGAAATTATTCATGAAGTAGGGATCTGCTAACAGAGGTCTGCTGCGTTACAATTTTAGTACATGAAGCAGTTGAAGAAGGACTGAGGTTGTGAGGCAGTCTCAGCCCAGGATACGCTCGAAACACCATGGTCATAGGATGGTGGCTCACTCATCTCAACACTCTTTCGTTCATTCTTACGTGGTGGCTCTGTGCGAGGTTCTTGTTGCTGATGGCTCTGCCTGTGTCTGAGAATTCCTAAATTAGCTGGCAAAGGTGGATAAAACGAAAAGCCCGGCCAGACTCCGTCAGGAGGACTACCGACAGCCAAACCTAAAAATACTTACCTTTCAAAGAGCGCTTTTCGCTTTAACTATCGGGGTTCCAAGCAAGCTCGCGGTGCCGGTCCAGCTTATTGAAGTACTTCTGGGCATGAGACCGAATCTGGGACCCACTTCGCGTCTTCACTATGCTCTCGATCATCTTCCAGTCCTTGCCGTGCTTGCATAGTCCTAAGCCATAGTCTCATTATGTACCCTCGAGAAACTTGCGGTGTTCCTCGTCGGTCCATCGCCCATCTTTTGTCGGGCGGTTGCTAATGTCCATCACGATCGGCTGATCCATTCGAATTCGCAAATATTTATTATAATACCTGGAGGAATGGGCTTGACGCTTCGAGTATGTAGCACAACACGCCCAAACAACTCGCTTTCCAATCGTAACTGCCAAGCAAATATTTATACTTTGCGCCAAAAGAAACCGAAAGGCTCCAGGCTTCCGGTCAGACTCATTAAGCAAATGCATCGACTGCTACCCGCCAAACACCGTCAGAAAACCCATATTCTCCTCCAGGTCACCCACTTATAATGAATTCCACGATTAAATATATTAGCGTCACCCCTTCTTTATAGCTAGTATAATCAGTGTGATGGCGGCGATGAGGATGAGAAAGATAAGACCCATCAGACACCAATCGCATTGCATTGCCTTTTTGAAGTACCCTAATTGCTTCTCAGCTCTCTTTAGTGCTGTTCCAGTGTCATCTACTTTGGATGTCATACGATCCAGTTGCTCAATCTGCCGATCCAGCTATAAGTTGATTTGGTCTGCTAAAGCCAGCCCCTGTTCCAGAGTAATATCCATACTGTCCAACATTTCCATCATCTTCTGCTGAGTAGCGTCTCCTCGCTAAATAAGCTCTTGCGTGTTCAATTCATCGATTGGTTTAGGCTTCTGCCGTTCATCGAAAAGACTCTTGCCAGCATCTTTATTGAGTTTACCTTAAAAGATATCCTTGAGCTTCATCATGCGGTTCTGCGTTTGGCTACGGACTTACGTTGAAGGTCTTTAGGGTTCCGACATATTTGCCGTTCTCGCTTTTCGGTATGTCATTTAGGTAGCATTCGTACTGCTAAATCTCCTTGCTAACTATGTCCAGTTTTTTCCTGCAGTCCTTTATCCACTTATCCCTTTGAGTCATCTCGTACGGCGACTTTGTTATGTCTCTCTCCAGTCCATCGAACGCGTCGTTAATGTTGCTCTCGCACTCCTATATTTCGGACATCAACCATTATAAGAGTTCAAATGTTTATCGACACGCATTGTCACGAAGGTTTGATGGCATGAACGACTCCGGATCCGAACTTGAGGAGCCTGATTAATGACAGGAAAATCTTGGATAACCTTTCGTAAAGAACTAAGATCAGAGCAGAGTTTAGAACGGTCTGGATCAGCTTGGGTGACATGCCTGCATCAAGCAAGTTATTACCTTTGAAGAACCGCAGAAACCCGCCATCGTTGTAGAGTTCCGTAATGATCTCCTTCAAAGGCTTGTCTGCTCCACCGAGATGCTGAAAAGTTCTCACCACGGTGTAGGGGTAAGTCATTACAGTCGCGAGAGTCTTGGATAGACACGCAATCAGAAAGATGACGAGATCCAAAAGCAGTCCAGTTTCTAAGTAGCTTCATCGACTACTTCCAGTTGCAAATTTCGTCTTGAGCCATTCATAGGCAGTATATTGGATTATGGGGTTGCTAACCAGCACAAGAGATGAGCTGAGCCCTTTCCAGAGGGACGCGAACCCATCTGTCTGGATTAGTTTCAATCCTGCTTCCATCATGGTCTCGTTCGTCTTCGACAAGGCTGTCATGGTCTGCAACACCCAGAAGGGGTTGACAAGAATCGAGCATAGCGAACCCGATATGGCAGAGACTTTGATCGTTTTGATGATGGTTCCGCCTGTGAATCTATTCTTGAGCTTTTCGTAGAAGAGGAAGTACAGGGCATACGAAAGCATGCTGCCGCTCAGAAAGGGCTTGAGCCCCTTGTAAAGCGATAGGACGTTTCCTTCTTTCTCGATTACTCGCTTTATGGTTTCGATGATGGACTATCGTTCCGACCGAGTTTGCATTTCTATCCTGATCTTTTCCCATGGGTATACGATTACAGTGGCTACTGCGCTGGAGAGTGCTCCAGAGATCATTCCCTCCATCTTCGTATTGGCGTATTATACTGCATAGCGTATGATGCTGGCGTAATACGAAGTGGACAAACTCAAATCAAACCAGGCTACGTTCGGTCTTCAGTAAGGCATCCTCTTTCTTCTTCTTCTTTGTCAGTTCGAGCGTCCATTGCCCTGACACTACCCTCTTTGGGAGGCAGAAGCAAAGGTACTTCAAAAAACTGGTCATTCGAAATATCCATCGTGGAAGTCGACTGCCCAGCAACATCGCTACCAACTCATCGCTGAAATGGTTGCAATTGAAGCTAAACATGTTGTAGTTTCCGCAGGTGAAGCGTTTGGCGAGTTCAGCCATGGTCGAATGCAGCTGCTGATTGGTCAGGAATACCTCGCCTAGCTTCTCTCTTCGGTTGAATACGTAACCTGCTGACTGCTGAGGCACCACGAGGATTCCTGACAGATCGGGGTTGCTGTCGTAGACGCAGTAGCAGAATTACATGTCGCTGAATCTTAGAAGATAGTACTTGAGCTGAATTGCGGTGTGATAGAGTCCCAAGCCGATTGGCGACAGCGCACAGTTGAGCTTAACGAAGTCGTAGATGACTAGATGCACTTCGTACTTGATGGCTATCTCCTGGTTGACTGCAGCGCTATGTTCTGAAGAATTGCTGAGAGCGTCCATTGGAACAATTATAATAAGTTGGGCAGTCGTAATCAATATCGGAACAGTTGGGAGGCACCAGCTGCAACTTCTGATGCCAGTTTCTCAGAGCTGAATGGGCGGATTAATCAAACTCAAAGGTTGAGCAGGCTGGCCAATAGAGATTCTCAATGTCGAATTGAATGATTGAATGGCATTTATGCTCATCAGGGGGTGGTTGTGGTGTAGAGCTTCGTAAGGTTAGTGAATAGGGGCGATTATGGATCGCTTGGATACCCGTATCCTTGCAGAGCTTGCTGTACTGCCTGTTCGAAGCCTGTGGAGGTGGTATCCGGTCCTTCACTACTATCTTCGATACGCTTGAGAAGCTTCTTCAATAGTTCCTCTGCTTCAGATAGATGGTTTACTTTCCTTTTGGGAAATGAACATGTTCTCAGCAGCATCCTCACGTTCCCTCCAACGGTCAGACATCTGGTAACGGGGCTGACGTGCGAACGCAGCGGTACATAGTTGGCTAACGGTTCTGAGCCTCTGAATCATTTATCTTTTAATTAATATCCACTGCGGGTCGAACTTGCGTTTAAAGCTGAGCGTAGGATTGAATCAACCTGACTCTGCGCTCTCTTTTCGTTGTCGAAGGTTAAACGACACAATTTAGACTACGATCGAGTCATCTCGACCTCGTGTGAGTGGCTCATCCTCGACGGGCTGCTTGCATGGTTCCCATAAGGCCCAGATGGTTGCTGCGAGGGAGAGGTAGTAAGTAACGCAGAGCATAATAAACGTGACTACAAAGTTGATCGTGGCGTTCTGAGCTAAACTAAGTGGGCAAGTACCTCGGGATCGAAGTGGCAATTAAGGTTAGTATCCCCGAGAAACACAAAGCTTTGGATAAGGTTGGCCAGCTGAGAAACCGTATTCAAGCAAATCCAGCAGAGCAATTTGGGAAGAGGATTATTTACTCGCCTCGCTAGGTTAAAGCTTTCTCGAAGTCTTTGACTCTGCCTATTGTAATTGATGACTCCCACAATCAAGAAAGCGATGGAAAGAAGTAGTCCGATTGCCCGAGTTATGACGTACCACCCCTCTAGATTATCAAGGAAAGTTACGTTCGCATTGCCGTTGTTCGACCAGAATTCCCGCAACCAACAGCCCGATATAGATCACGATGAATGCTACATACGCTCCCGTGATAATGTTTAGCGGCTTCCTTTCTCCCGGGTACACTCCAACCACAAGCCGGCGTGATCCATAAAACACTAAGCTCAGGTAGTAGAGGTTGAAGAAGAACGTCTCGAAGTAGAAATAGTAGAGATTCCCGTAGACTGTGTGCAGCTCGTTGATGATCAGCGAGAGGGTTGCAAGTACGATTATTACGTGCGCCATCTTGAACTCAGACACTCGACACTCCTTGCGTATACGAATACCCAGCTGCACGAGGAATGTCAGCAAGAAGGCAAGGCTGAACAGAAACTCTAGTAACTTCCTTGATTAAGCGATGGATACTCCACGCAGAAGGGTCCGACCCACTCCTCGAAGAAGCAGCTGTGTAGGCCTGGCATTTTAAATACTGTATCAAAATCTGATGCGTAGTCACTAGTAACTGGAAAGCTCAACCCTAAAGTCCCAGTCCCTAAGCGGGTGGTATTACAATTATAATGCGACAGGTTTACGAAGCAGAAAAGAAGCCACAGTTTTTCTCTCAAATTTCACGCCCCACTGCAAGTGTTCTGCTCTCACCCGTCACCAGCAAAAGTCAGATCAAAATGAGTCAAAGCATTCTCCCCTCCATGTTCGTCTGCATCAATTGCTAATCAGCGTCGGAAGGCGAAACGAAATGTAGTTGGTGTCACGGGCGAGGCTCCTTGAATCGCTAAGATCCTCTTGTAAAGTTCGTGGAGAAGATTGTCGAGTGCAAACTCGAGAGCCAGCCTACCCCAGGCAAAATGACTCAGAGTAGAATACAGTTTGGCTAACCCAACAACCGTAACGCTTCAAAAGTCACATCTGATGTTGAAGTTCATGAGAACTTCGTCTGCAACTAATGTGGAATGGACCCTATTGAAGGCCGGCGTTACCACTGTTTGGAGTGCTTTGATTACGATTCGTGCTAGTCCTGTTATAGGAGTGCGTAACATCATCACCCACTGAATGTAATGAGTGTTGAACTGTCAAGGAAGGAAAGCAAGCAAAGAGTTCTAGACAGACTTTTGCAAAAGGAGTTGCTGACCAAATCTACAACACGGACGCCCAATCGCCTATCGCTGTACTGATCGTGATATGTGTTCATACTGTTGTTCTTTTGAGTCAACTCGCCTTGTCCGCTGTAACTGTCATACTCACTGACCATTAAATTCTGATTCGCTTTTGATTGTATACCAATCGGCTTTCACTACTAAGAATGAATCACTAACCCAAGAGCAGTTGGTTAACTGTGGCTCCTGCGCAGGCACCATTGTCGGGCCACGACACAGTGTCAATGTGTTTGTTATTTCCTCGTTCGTTCTTCATCCAAGCCTCAAGGGATGTTTGAATCGTGAAGCCGCTTTTTGTAGGAACCTCAAAGTTGGCGTTATTCCATGGTGCGTAATGCATGTAGCAATGGTCAGAACAGGCAACACCCCATGCTCCGTTTCGTGAATCACTAGCGACCATAGCAGTTAGAATATCGCTGGTATTCTTTCTGTAGGCTTCCAAAACCGCTCGTTCTTGGGTTGTGCAGCCCTTGAGAGAAGCTGATGATTCACAGTGGATTCCTAAGATGTTGGGGATACTCCAAGAATCATAAAGAGAGTTAACTGGGAAAAGAGGTGTACGGATGTAAGGGAACTGGTATTGTGCGAACATACACCTCCATTTTTCGTTAGGGTTATCCTTTACACATTCTGGAATTGGAGGGTCAATTTCAACGTTCGAGATTTTCATGAAATTGATGAAGGAGTTGCGGTAAGCATAGTCCTTCTGGGCAACATTCTGAGAATCAAGGAAGAGGCCTGAATCGGGAGCAGTTATGACGCGACCTTTCGCCCTCGAGTAGATATAGTTAGCCCAAGTATAGGCGGCGAGTCCTCCAGCTGAGCACCCACTCACAAGAATCTCAGTTCCTTCATTGAAGATTCCATAAGACTTCTGAAGACTATCCAGAATAGCAATCGTCACGTTGTGCCCCCTAAACCATAGTTCAGTACCTTTGTAACTGACCGAAGCTGACTTGGTTCCTTGATGGCCAGTGCCTGTGCAGTACTTAATGTAAATTCTGGTCCAATCGTAGTAGAGGTGGTTCACATTAGCTTCTCCTGCTAATAGACCCCATCCAGCCAAATTATAGCTCTTAGGGTAAGCCTTGGAACTGCCCAAATCGGTGCGGCTTCTTTGGTAACAACTTTCGAGAGTGGTCGCTAGGTCGCCTGCTCCGCACCATCCTCCTCCCTCGAAGTAGACCACGAACTTGGTCTTGTTCACTCCGCTTCCCTCGGAAACGTAGTAGGAGCCTGGACTGCCATCAAGGCACTTGGCATCTGGATCTGTCAGGATATTTTGGTTGTAGATCGAGTCCTGGAGGGCAAGACCAACAAGCAACGCCAAGATCAGGCAAGATTTGCTCATTAAAAAGAGATATATTATATTGATTTGGCCCTTACAGAAAAATCTGAACGGAATCGAACGGATCACAAAGTTTGGGTCAGCAGCAGTACGATTTCTTGGAAACTTTACATGACCGAAGTGGATTTCTTTTGAATTTCGTCGAAGCCACGATTTGGGAATTCGTCAGCGCCTCAAGGATGATCTTTGCTTCGTCGTTGATGGTTTGCTACAGGAGCGGCAATCCAGTTCCGGTTTTAGCACTTATTTCAATGCAGGGGATGCTGAATTTCTTGGCAAGCTCCCCGATTTACTATGAACTGACGAGCCGGTCGCTTTCCGCGATGTCCAACTTATTAGCAACCAGAATTTTGCGAACATCCTGACCGCACAGTTCATCTATCTGCTTCAGCCAGCTTTCGGTGTACTCCACCGACTCGCGATCGTTGACTGAAAACACCACGAGTACAATGGAAGCAGCTTGATAGTATGTCTTCGTGAGAGTTCTAAATCGCTCCTGCCCAGCCGTATCCCACATCTGCAACTTCACGACCCTATCCTTGACCTGAATGGACTTGACTTTGAAATCGAGGCCTATTGTGGAGACGTAGCTATTGCAGAATCGCTGACCCGCCAGCCTATTCAATAGATTGGTTTTGCCAACGGAGCTGTTTCCAACTATAAGCATTTTCATAAGCATGTCGAAGTAGCTGCTTGGTTGTCCGGGCGTTTTACCTTCTGGCTGTGGCTTACCAAGATCGAACGACGATATGGAACAGTCTGCCATTTTAAATTCTTCTATTCCAAGGAATTTCGAGATCAACCATTGCACACAGAATGTCACTGAAAGTAGGAGTATGCCAGCAGTTCGTGTGCAGTCTTCCGGTGCTTTTCGTTGAACGTCAGCATATCGGCAATCAGGTTCTTCGCCTAATCGCTGATCTCAATACTTCTTGGCTTTGATAGTGCTTTTATGTCCACCACTTTGATATCTCTCTCCCAAGGGCTCAGGTTCTCATCGAAAGGCATTGTTCCTAAAAGCATCCTAACGAACAGCACTCCTGCAGCCCACACGTCGGCTTTGTTGCTTAATTGACAACTTTTGCTTTGTGAGGGACGGTAGTATTCGGGAGGTATGTACTGGCTTTCTACTGGTGGATCATTGTGAACTAATATATGACCGCTTTCGTTAGGGGCTTTGGCTTCGTCCAGACCAATAATCTTAACGCCGCCGTTGTCTCCAAGCAGCACATTCTATGGGCGAATAGGAATGCCGACCAGCTTTCTGCTGAGATACTCCAAGGCCGATAGAATGGAGAACAGGATATGTTTTGCTTATTGTTCCTTGATGTGATGATTAAATGCAAGTTGGTAGGCGAGGTTGACACCTTCGACCATCTCCATGACGATGTAAGTGACTGTCCTCTCGATGACCACGACACGGTTAATTCGAGCAAGGTTAGGATGATTTAGTTGCTCCAGGATTCCCGAGCGGATGATATGTTTGTCTGGCTGGCAATAGCCACCTGATAGGCTATTAGAAGAGAAGTTGACGGAACTATGCTTGAACAGCTTCATGGCTTTGTAACAGCCCTCTTCAACGTCGTAGCAGCGATACACTTCGTGACAGCCTCCCGTATGAATGAGTTGCAGAGGCTGAACATTGGCCTTGGTGTGAAATTCCCAGTGCTCCTTCGAGAATTGGCAATCCTTCTCGAGAAGTCGGGCCTTGAGAATGGGCATCAGACATCCTTTAATCTCGATGAGGCGTTCAAGTTCTAACTTCGAATCCGAAAGTTTCTACGTCGATTAAAATTCTTACAGCCTGCAGGTGCTTCTTTTGCTTTTCCAATATCGCCTTGTTCTCAGGTTTCAGATTCCTGTCTTCCAGCTCCTCGTTTATCTATTTGGTTGCCTTCTCTGCTTTTTCCTGTGCTTTACGACTATCAATAAACTTAGCGCCCTCCACAAATTTGATTGAAGTTCCATCTCTACTGACGTAACCGTACTCCCCAAAGCCTGAATTCTATTCTCTCTTGTGGCGGTAGAGCTCTTTTAGGTGTTTCACGAGCACATCGACGGCCTTCTTTTTGTAGTTTCCTGCGTCCATCTTAACTTTGCTTATCCGACTCTCGAGCTGGTCCTTCTTGGTTCGTAGGCTCTCCAGTTTATTCTCTTTCTCCGCTAACTGCTCCTACTTTTCCTTGAATACCTGCTCCCACTAGCTAAGCGTTAAGAGTTGCTTCATCGATTCAGAGATCGTTCCTTGGGATTCGGCACCCTTCTCATTGAGTTGAACAGGCTTTTCTTCTTCCCCTTTTTGAGTATGCTCCTTGATGCTCGAAAGCATCTTCTGCTTATCCAACACCGGCTTGACAGACTTCTTGCTATTGGGCAATCTCGCTTCCTCAGCAGTTGATGGGCTTGAAGAACCGGAATGAGCAGGATTAGGCTTTGTTAGGAACTTATCCATGCCGATTGAGTCAACCGTTTAATTTGTAAAAAATATTGCTTGATTCGAATCACATCAAAGCTTGTCGTGACATGCAACGCAAATGCTGAGATCACAAATGTCGCATTCCAAGATTTTGTCGAATTTTTAGCCACAGGAAACGCACTCTCGAGGTTCCGCACCCGCGTCAATGGTGTAATTGTAAGGATGACCTATATAGTCCTCCTTCGGGTGCTTTGATGGTCGGCATTTCATGCAAAAGAATGTTCCGCAAGGGCCGCATTTCAATGGGCAGTAGACCTATCTCTTACACTAACAACAGGTCGCCTTGTTCTTGAATTCCATGAGACTATGCTTCTCAGGATGGGCGCATTGTTGTCCAATCAGCCTCTCGAGATTATCAGTGTCCATCTTCAGATTGGTGTAACATTCTGAACAGAGCTTGATGTGACATTCCTCATCAACAGCAAATACCTCGGGCTCTTTACAAATTCTGCACACTCCTGGTGCAATGTCCTATTGAGAAAACTGCAGCTTGTGTCTTTTGATACAAGTGTTGTTCGACCGTACTTTCATCGGCTTGCATTCCATACAGTACCTCTCTTCGCACTTGTCACAAATCCGGTCAAGCTACCGATTATACTCACAATGTGCGCATACCCCAGTTTTTACTTCGGCTAGATAACTCAAAGTGTGTCCTTTTCGGCATTCCTGATACCTATTCTATGCTGCTTTCACCTCCTGAATTTCAGGAAGGTTGTGAATGCAGTTTCCACAGACTCCGAAGTTGCATTTGACATCGTCGAAGATATCCTCACAGATTGGGCCGATTTGTAGACCACACACGTCGCAAATATACGTTAAATAGGGACTGGGCTTATTCTTAATATAACCGTGTCCATTCGGGCACTCGCTCTTGCTACAAGGTGGAGGCCGACAGTTAACACAGTACTTGACCTTACACTTGTGGCAGACCGATCGGCTGTTGATGTTTTCCCCGCACTCGAAGCATTTTGCGTTTATCATGTCCTCAAATGTTGTGAGCCAAAACTCAAGCAGATGCTCTTTTTCGCATAGGTAATTCTTCCGGAGCACAAATTATCTCTTCACACTCTCAGGAGCCGATTTGCAAACTGATAGATGTGAAGTCAGGTTCTCAGGGGTTGATCTTGGACATTCACTATCATATGGGCAACGGAGCAGCACACCAGATGATTTATGAACATCGAGGAGCCATGGTGCTTGGCACTTCTTCGGGCAGCTGTTATACTTTGCCTTCCACATATTCGCGCAAGCCAGGCAGTACTTGGATTTGCATACGGTGCACGAGACGGGCAAGGTTGCGATGTCGAGACATATCAGGCAGGTAATCTACTCGATCTGGTTCTCCGTGAGCTTCTAGTCCACGAGAGAAGTTTTCGTGATGCCGAGTTTGCCCTGATACATTGATAATACGATTTATGAGTACAGTCCTGGATAAACACAAACCCGTAGCCGCTGCCAGATCACAGCTGGTACAATTCGTTGTACCTATCCATACTAAACTTTGATGTGTTGTGGTTGAAGTTCTCCATCAGTTCGAACAGTTCACTATCCAGGTAGGCTCTGCTCATCTCTTTGCTCAGATGCTCCGCCTATGGCTTGGTCAGCTTGAAGCTCAGGATATCTCCTCGCACCAACACGATTCCCTTATTGTAAAGCAGTTCTGGAAACATTGTCAGGACAAAGTAGGGAGGTGCTGCCCCTCCATGTCGTTTGTAGTCTTCCAGATACGTAAATAGCTGAGTTGCTCCATAGTTACGATGCTATCATTCTGGGCTTGAGATAGAAGTTTGAAGTGGCCATTCTGTCTTTTGACTGGGAGCATGAACATTGGGGCTCTCTTAGAGCTATCTTAATCGTTGGATACTGCCGCTTTAGGATATCGTATTCCTCTTTTTTGATGGTATACGCGATATTCTCAGTGCGACCTTAATGGTAGTCGTGCCAGATGTTTTTGATCGTCTCTACAGGCTCTCGCTCGATCATGCTCATCTTCATTATCTCCCTGAGCTTGCGAGGGCACGGGTAAGTAAACGAAAAGCTCCGTTTGGACTTTGTAAGTAGCAGCATTTTAATCAACTTCCATCATAATAGACAACGGCAACGATCAGGCTCAATGGTCGCCTCTTACGATTGCCCTGCTTAATGGGATTTTTAATTAGTTGTGGCTAGGCTTGGCCTTTCTGGAAACGGGATGCAAGTTGATCGATTTAGTTGACTTCTTCTTGTTCATTAAAGTGCTAGCTTTCTTTGTAAAGGACTACCCGTTGAGATTGTGTGAGTAGTCGACAGTTTTTCTATCGTCAGCCATGTTTGATCGAAGTTGCTGGCGGCTTACTTTCTCATTGAGATCGGTGCACAATCTCTCGAACTATCTGTTCGACCTCTGCTTCGAACTGAGGGGATGCTGCCTATTTGCCATCAAGGTCACATCTACCAAGGCACGTACGAGTGCAGACGATTCCAACGCCTTGAAGTTATATCCAGCAAACAGCTGTTGCTTGTTCGTTTTTGCAATTAAGGGTTGACTCTTCGACCAGTTGTCAATAGTATCCTCGAAGTGATCGAAATTGTTGGTATCAAATGCTCTTTTCACAGTCGGCTTGTAGGCAGGCTCACTGTTTCTCAGATTTTCCCAATCGATCCCTTTGAAGAACGGATGCTTTTTAATGTCTGATGCACCTCCTTTTCCCAATCGGTCCTTCTTATCACATACCAACCGTTCGAGAAGGTCGGTGGCCGCATGAGATAGCTTGGCTTCTTTTGGAACCCGAAAGTATTTTTTCCAGTTCGAAATTTTAAGCCAGGTGTCTGAAGGCTTTTCGGAGTAGAATGGAGGATATCCAATGAGCATTTCAAACATGATAACTCCTAAAGACCACCAATCAGCACACTAATCATAGCCGGTCTTACTCTGAACTTCGGGAGCAACGTAATCGGGGGTTCCAACAGCAGAGTATGCAAGCTTTCTCGTCCGAGTGCAATGTAATATCTTTGGCTGTGTATCGTGATTCTTGCCAATCTCAAGTGGTTATGCTCTGTTTGGAATCTGGCTTTAAGTTTCGAAAGGGGTTTTTAGAGGACAATGTGTATGCTTGCATAACCCAAAGTCTGATAGCTTAATATGACCACTAGGCTCGATTAGCACATTGTCAGGCTTCAAGTCCCGGTGGATATACCCCATTTTGTGGATACTTTCCAAAGCCTGAACTGTTTCGGCGATATAAAACTTGGTCTCATCCTCCGTAAAGATGTCCTTTTTGATCAGCAAATTCATCATGTCGCCACCAGCCACGTACTCCATGACTAGATAGAGGTACTCCTCATCTTGGAAGGAGCACTTCAGTTTTACGATCCACGGGTTACAGGTGGAAGTGCAGCTCGATAAAAGTTCTCTTTACTCAAGAGCTTGAACCACTTTGTTTTTGCTGATCATAAAGTCTTTTCGCATGCGTTTGATGGCGACTGGCTCATTGCTCTTGTAGCAGCGACAGAGCACCACTTCCCCAAATGCTCCTTTTCCTATGACTTTAATAAACTCGTAGTCGCTGATCTGTGGCTTGCTGCGGAACTTTCTCAACTTCTCCGAGTCCCTGGCAATGATGTGTCGCTTGATAGTGTCCATCTGGTGTGAGTCTATATTGAGGATTCGCATTTTCTCAAATAAGTTCTCCCAGTTGTCCCTCTTCTCTCGCTCTAGTTCGATCAGTCGGGCATACCTCCTCTCGATGTACTGTTTGGCTACCTCCACTTTGATGCGAAGCTCTTCCGATATGGATTTTGGATGCTACTTATGCATTTTCGATTTTAAGAAAAAGGTTTTAACTGAGCTTTGATAAGACGAAATGGAACATTTGGTTAATCAGTGCTTCAAAGCTTGTTGTTGTTGAAACTGCAGGAACTGCTGATATTGCTGGTACTGGCTGGCGGGAATGGCGAATTGCTGCTGGTTTGCTTGAAACTGTTGCTGCGGCTGGGCATAGAACTGCATACCCGTCTGAACGGGTGCTTGGTAGACTGGTTGAGTCATAGTTGTAGGGGGTTGGTATGTATACTGCTGGGTTGAAGATACGGCAGCTGGGGCGGTAGCCTTCGAAGCATTTCCTGTCAAATCTGAGAAGTCAATCAGATTGTTCTCCTCTGTGGACAGCCACTTATTATCCTACTTTAATATTATACATACCGATTTGCTGGCAGCAGTATTTGGGAGCGAAGGTGTGTTGAGGCTCAGAGCGTTTGAATAGGATAGAGGTGCTCCCATTGAAATGGTTGGTTGTGGCTTCGGGGCTTGTGGGACTGGTTGACTCAAACCTCCTATTCCGAGGAAACCTGGATTAAAGGTTGTTGGAGGAGGAGGGTTGTTAGGTGGGGGCGATGAGAATAGAATATCGGCACCTAAAATATTGGTGTTTTGAGGAGTCACTGGGACAGCAGGTTTTTGTGGTGCAACGGCTGCTTTCTCGAACTCTGCAAAGATATCTACAGGAGGTTGTGAAGCCTTCGTTTGAGCAGGTTTATGTTCATCATCAAACGAGAATAAATCGACAGGCTGGTTGTTTGTAGCAGGGGGAGCCTTCTTCATGATGTTGGATGTTGTCACTTGCTTGTTTGTAGAGGTTGCTGTAGTGGTGGTCTTCTGTATGTTCGAAGTAGTCGTCTTCGTGGGACTAGCGGGCGTTTTGACATTCAGATTCTTAAACAATCCACCACTGGTCGAATTTGTTGCTGCACTCGGGGGAGGAGGTGGCTTGTAATCTGTAAAGTTCCCAAACGCTCCCTCCTCTTTCGAGTCTTTCTTTTGAAAGGTCGGCTCGTCATCTTCTAACAACCCTTCCCTTTGCTTGACATCTTTGTTAGTTACCTTATCCTTGATATAGCCTCCAAAATCGTTAAAGTTGGTCTTGTTATACGCTGTTTTCAGGAGGTCTGACACCTGATTGAACCCGCCCTTGATTTTGTCGGAATAGGACTCATCCTTCGAGTCTTCTCCATATTTTTTTCCTTTACTGGGTTCATTGTACCGATCTGAACCCACACCTTGGTAGGATGAACTACTAGTGCCTTGAAAAGAGGTGGACTTGCTCGATGGCCCTTCGTAACGTGCGTTGGAATAAGTATTTGATAATCCCATCTTCTCCTTGACGTTTTGTGCTTTGGCTCGTTCCTCGTCAAGTAACTCCTGGTTAACGAGGAGCTCAACAACTATCTTAGCCTTTTGCCTGACTGCAATAACTTGAATTGTTACTTGCCTCTCCTCGATCAATTCCCTCTGATGAAAACGTGTAGGTTTCAAACCCCTTGTACATGTAGAGCTCCGATTTTAAGTCGTAAAGAATGCCTGATGGCCCGTTCTTGAGGAGAAACTCAACAACGCTGAGCGACTAAATTAGTTTTCCACTACTTTTAGGATCTTCTTCCACTTTTTGGATTTGAACTTGTCCATGAGGAACTCCTCTATCTTCTTCCACTCATCGCTGCATCAGACCATCTTTACTGATTGTATGCCGCGTTTGCGATTTGGTGGAGGATCGTAGTGGGCGTCTGCCAGTTGTCTTCTGACGTGGCTTCAATCATTAACGCTTCGATCTCATCCTTGGTGATCTTTGCTTTGCTGCATGACACATGATGTACAAGAACATAGCCGCATCCTTGAGCTTATCTACCATGTTGAGAAATAAATAATTCGCCTGGTTGCAAACTGTAATGTTTAAACAGTGGGTATTGCGTCAACTGTGACGAGTCAGTCTGCCGAATCCTAGTCGTCAGTGACCATCGATGAGTCGCTTGAGTCTTGGTCTTAATCATCTTTTTGTTGCCCGATTAAATCTTCCGCCTCCATAACTCCCGATCCTATCAAGCCCGGATTGTTAGATTACGCTGGTGCAGGGTCGATGGCCGCTTCTTCCTGATTTGGCTCAACAGGAACATGAAGCTCCTTCTCGGCGATCTGCTAAATTGGCTCCGCAACCGGAACGTCTAAACCGACCTCCAGGTTACCGCCCTCATTTAGATCTTTGAGGGGGTCTTCAATGTCCATCTCCGAACAGTTGGGAATGTTTGGAGGTTCCTATTGGTTCGGCTCTTGGGGCTGGAGCTTCTCTTCCTCTGCGGCCTATTTTTGGCCCGTAACAATTCCCCTCCTCCGATTCAACTTCTATTTCTTTTGCTAACGAGACTTTCGGATGTTCTGAAGCTTCCGCTTGACATAGTACTCGACTTCTCGAATTTTACGAGACTTCAACTGAGAGAAGTCAATCTCTGTTACGCGATATTCTCTATTCTCTCGAAATGGCTTTTCATTGACAATTTCCCACACGCCAACCAAATATGCAGGGGGGAGCTGTCTCACTAAATCGCAGATGTAGATTATTTCCTTCTGGTCGATTGGCCGATCGTTGCGCTTCTTCTTCTTGGCATACCATTGCCCTTGTTCCTTTATTTAAGTGAGATCACGAGTGATCCTATCGACACTCTTTTGTATATCCAGCAAGCTGCCATCAAACTCCTCCTGCCTTCCGATCAGTACAAGCTGGTTCACAAACATGAGGAACTCATCGGCCAGCTCAGCCAATGCCGGTTGTTACTTCATTGCTCCGAGCATCTCCACCACCTTATTTTGAAAGCTGTCCAGTGTATGGCAGTTTCTTTTGATCTCCTCTTCAACCCGAGTCAACGCAACCATCTGTCCCACCTTCGCTAGAGCACCTGTCAACGATTGAAATTTTTTATGCTTCCTCAATCTTCCCACAATCATTCTCAAGCGTTCAGAGCCCTTGTGTTTCGTGTTATCGATGTTGTACACCTGCGCTGATTTCTGGCTGACCATTGAATTTGTTCTCCAAAGCTATGAAGTGACTGAGCTGTTCTCGCGTTGCAAAGAAGGTAAAGAACTTTGTTGTGAGCTGTATGTGATGGATGATGGGGTCTGAACTAAGGGGACAGCGACGTCCTGCTCTGTGCTTTCCTGTTTTACAGAGTAGGTTTGGCTGACTGCTAAGTCAACTGGCGGGCGATTGTCAAGGCACTCAGATGCTGAGACCAAAGGAAGTTCCGGTGGTTCAGGCAGAACCAAAGACACAATAGTTGGTGAAGGCGGGCAAGGGAATAGATCAGCGACTGTTGTTGGCTTAACTGCTTCTACTTTGATTTGAGGTTCCTCCAAGATTGGTGGCGGTGGTGGTGGCGGTGGAGAAACGTAGAGAACCGGAACTGGATTTGGAACTGGAATAGGTAATGGAGGAGGAGGAGCTGGAATCCAAACTTGAGGTTCCTTCTTGATGATGCGAGGCACTGCGTCCGGTCGACTGAGAGCAAATCCCCGAGGTAGTCTCCTGCAAATGAGATTCTTTTGCTCCTAGCTCAATCGGAATGGGTGCATAACTCTATATATTATTGTTTGAAAGGTGGGACTGTGGGAGAGCACAGCAGCTGCCGCCAACATCATGATTTAAAGAACTTTAAGAAAATTTGGAAGAAATGGAAGAAGAAAACGATCCTTCATAGCCTGCAGCTCTTCAAGAACAAGAACAAGAGTTGCCACCCGAGCGTGCCGAGTAGCCTGAGCAAGTCTAAGCAAAAAGACCATCACAGCACGAGTAGATAACCATAGACGATCTCCCACCTGAAGACTTAGCAAGACACGAAGAGAAATTTGAGTAACCTGCAGAGGAAGAGGCTGATCACTACTAAGCCTAAGAAGTGATGCAGGAGAAAGACTCACAACCACAAGGTTTGGAGGGTTTGCTGAGCCGTAGCGTTGAGAAAAGATTGCGTCAAGTCTTCGATTTCTACTGCAAGCAGGAGAACTCGACCACGACCAAATAATCGCCCACCTTCGACAGGGTCCTTCACAAACTCGAAGTTCTTATCATGAACAAATGGATGCTGTTCTGTAGAGAATTCTAACTACTTGGCGACGTCTCGGCTTCATCCCTCCACGATATGTTCAAGCGACACTGTCACCATAATTAGTTGAATTTTGAGGAGTTTAAGGAGTGTCTCATCCAGATTCTTTCGAAAGTCTTTCCTAGCATTGAGGAGGGGTTGATGACATTGCGAGTCGCTACTGAGGAATCTTGGAAAGGCAAGTGCACTGAGCTCGGGATTCCATACTTCGAGAAGACCAACAGCCAGAGACCCTTAGCCAAGATCAACCTGAAATCAAAGTAACACCCAAAGATGGGAAGGGAGTTGGTAACACTGACTCCAACGAAGCCGCTGCCAAGCAAGCCAGTCGAATCAATTCGAAAGAAGCAATTCAATTATGACTTCCAGGAGGTCAGCCAGTTAAAGATGAAGCTCGACATTTCCATCGACAGGGAAGACGAAGACGATATTTACCTAAAGGAGTACATGTTAACCCCGAGAGAAGATATCAACCCGAACAAAAAGATAGAAAACAAGAGTTAGGTTGGATCCAAAAAAGGGCACTTGGCCAAGGAATGTGGCATTCTTCCGAACATGGAACGGAAGTTATCAACTATCCGAGGCAAACGAACGATTCCAACCGACAAGGAAAATAACGTGAGCTAAGGTTCCAGTTCCGGGATAATCAAACGGCTCGATGACAAAATCAACCGGTTCAGACGAAAGTGATATGCTCTTACGAAGCAAATGGCACTTTTGTGATAATAGTTTCTGGAATGTTCGGAGGCTGGTTGATGCTGGTAAGAATACACCAAAAGACGTTGTCGGGATGCTTCAGTTTCTGCTGTAATTACGTCAACACAAAACAGGCAACTTCCGTTATGGTGTAGTGGTTTGGTTGGCTATAAATCGGCGTGACGCTCGTTGGATTATAATCTTTATTAGAGCTGGTGGCTACTTCCCTTTACAAAAACACCTTTATGTAAGAATGGAGAACGGAAAAGTACAGGATTCCGAATTCGAAGACGGCCAAATCGAATTCCCTACTCGTGGCCCGGTCTTTGGCCTTCTGAACCGGGTGATCCAGCAGCAACACAAACACCTCAAAGCTTCCTTCATCAGTGGGCAGGCTAGCCGCGACAGTAGTACTGCAGACAGCACCCTGTTGCAACGCTACTCTTTTAAGATCAGCGGCTATCGACTCAAAGAGTCAGTTGAATATCAGATCGTTCTGGTAGAGAAGAAGCTGATTCGCGGCAAAGTGTGCTCAGCTGAGTATCTCTTTAGCACCCGCTACTCAAAGTTACTGAAGCTGCATGAACAGCTGAATCCCGAAGTGGAATTCCCCCCGAAGAAATTTTTCAATGCGAAAAAACCGGAGTTCCTCGAACTTCGTAAGCAGCAGCTTGAGCAGTATTTGAATGAGGTGGCTAAAGAGGACAGTAAAACCTTTGAGGAGTTTGTGGCGCAAATCAAGAAGGCATCAGCCAATAGCGAACTGAGAATATGATGTATGTACGCGAATATGGCACTTAATTGGATTGGCCGTGCTTGAGAGAGACAACACGGTAGTATAACCCGCACGGCTAAAGTCTAAATTTCAAAAAACAGTTGGCGCAAACGTCGGGAAGGTCTTAATGAGTCCTATCGGCGACAAACTACTGCGTATCAAGACTTGAGCTCCTCTGGGGTATCCAGAAACTTCTTAACGGGTCGTGCGTCTCGAATGTACCGAGGGTTCTTGTTGGAGACCTTTGATTCCATTATCATCTTCATTTCTGATGGGTGCACCTCCTTCTTGATCCAAGGCTTTGATTGTTTCATGTAATCGAATAGCTAGAACTCATCGGCAAGCTGTGAGATGAACAGCTCAATTGCCTCAGTACCAAGAGCCTTCTCAAGTTCCTGGATGTCCTCAACTTGATCGACAACCTTCATGATCATCTTGAGCTTCTCCTCGGTATAAATGCGGTACATAGCAGTCTCGGGAATCTCCCTCATCTTCTCCAGAAGGTTGTAGCTGAGACGCATAATCCGTGCGCGTGGGAAGGGTTCAATCTCCATCATTGCAAAGCCTGCGTTGAGTCATTGAGTACCTGGATTGTGCTTGATCTTCGTTGAAGGCACTTCATATTTGGCTTTGTCATACGGACGAAGATGCACTGGTATCTCATACTTCTTTTCCTCCTCCTTGAGCACATTGGACTTCTGTTTCTCGGCCTCTTTCGACACCTCCTCCGCAAAGTATCTGCGGACGGGAAGTGGCCGCGAAAGTAGTCTCGCCACAGCTCTGAACATACCACCAAATTATTATTATGTGATGATTCGATTGGTGGGAGCTGGTGATGGATGCTTCGCACGATCTATAATCGTTTATTGGCTTGTCTAATATGCTCACAAGCAGGATCAGCCGTGGTGTGCAGCTGGCGAGTCCCATAACATACGCCTTTTCGGCGACGATAGCGCTCTTCTCCGGTAGCCCGCAACATGATGTACTGGCCAAGAAGATCGCAGTGGGTCTGAAGAAGTCGTTCTCAGAACCTGTCGAGTTCGTCGGAGTTGGGGGTGCAGATTTGAAGGAACACTTCTCAAAGGTCTACGCAAGCAGCAGCGAATTACATAGTGACCCAATCGAGATTCACAAGACTTACCAAGAGAGGTACCAAGACGCCCCAGTCACCGTATATCGGTCACTGACACACTTCCGCAACAGGCAAGTCCTAGACAAAGTGTTCAAGGGTGGGTTTTTGGACGACCTGCAAAGCAAGAAGGTCTGCGCTGTCATAAACGTCGGCAACTTCTCGTTCACAAGGCGCTTGAATACTCGAATTCGCGAGGTAACTCGCTTCAAATAATACAGCACTACGCCAACACTCATAAAGTCGCTCCTCCATCGCTCCTGTACGATCGTATGTGCTTCCTGAGGAGGGTCGAGAACGAAGCCTTCTTGGACTTCCAGTTCTACAACATCCCAAGAGAACTCAACACCTTCAGCATGTACAGGTTCCCCTCAAAGCTGATTGGATACGAAAGCGTGTTCGAGGCTTATAGATACCTCTCAAAGTTTTCGACAGCTAATGATCTGACTGCTGACAATTTCTCATCCCATCAGTTCAACGACAAGTACGACGAATGCTAAGTTAGAGTTCGCAAGCTTGCCACAGCTGCTCGAAAGGACTTCCGAGCGAAGAATAATATCCCCGAGGACAGCTTCGTCATTCTTTTATCTCCCGGTGATACCTCAACAGACATCAACTTTACATTCAAAACTGCTCCTGGAGGAATCAAGAAGTTCCTTTCTGAAAAGGAAATCTCATCCTACGGCAAGAACAACTTCCATCTTCTCGTGCTCACCTCTGACAATAAAGTTACTACTCGAATAACTTAGAAGAACGAAGAGCTGATTAAGAGCAAAGCAAGCTCTCTTAAGGACAGTATTGGAGTGACCGTTGTTAAGCAAGAGGATCGATACGGAGCTCTGGCTGCTGCTGACTACGGTATTGTGAGTGATGGAGAGGCAGCGGTCGAAGCTGCAGCTTGCCAACTCGCTGCGAGCACGATCAATAGTATGTCTTTCGCTCGAGCATACATCTCAAACATCCTCAACGTCTACGAATCACCACTTAATATTAGCACAGAGCGCATGGGCTACCAAGAACTAAAGAGTTCCTCGGAAGCTAACCCATACAAGATCTGCGAGCTGCTTCTGGAGCACTTCAAGAACCCCAAGCTGAAGTTTTACTACATGGAGACCTACGAGCAGCCTCTGAAAGAGATCGTAAATATGCGAGGTGACAACCCTTCGAATTCACTCAAGCAAAGCGGTTTGGATGCTTCATTCCGAACAGTCAAGGCTTTCGCTGACCGCTACCGAGCTGTCGATGTCAGCAGCTATAGCAACCATTGGCAGGCCCGCAAGGAAGCAATCACTCCGCAGGGACTCACTCTCTGATGGAATTGACCCACAGAATAAATAATAGAACTTTCTAGACCGTCGGATCTGCTTATCAACAGTCGAAGGAAGTCCTGCGTAATAAATATTTAACTATGGCCAGCACCGTCTTCAAGAGGATCCTACCAACCCTTAACCGTGTGGTCATCCGCAAGCTGGAGCCCCAGACTAAGACCGCATCAGGTATCATCCTGCAGAAGAGCGATACCACAAACAGCTTCGGTACCGTCATCGAGGTCGGACCAGGCCTGCTCAACGAAGAAGGCAAGCCAATCAAGCTGAGCGTTAACGTTGGCGATACTGTGCTGTTGCCCGACTACGGTGGAGTCAAGGTTAAGCTGGATAACCAAGAGCTACACCTCTACAAGGATTCGGACATCCTCGCCATCATGAAATGAGTGACAGTGCAGTGTGTATTGTTAGTTGAAGCAGTCGTGTTTATATCGATTAATGTCGGAAGTTCCTAACGTCAGTCTCGTGATGAGGGAACTCACAGGACTCAGCAGCCAAGTGGACTCTTTATTAAGGCACACCGACGCAAAAGTTGGTCCTACTGACCCTCGAGCTATCCGCCAGCAGATTCAGTCGTTCGAAAGGATCGGAAACGGAAGCAGGCAAGAACGGCATCGATAACTGATGGAAAGGATGAAAGGATCTATAGGCGAAACCAAAGCATTGCTTTCCGGATCTTCTTAAGTGCCAGAGAGTTACGTGTTCCCTCAACCATCAACTCGAAACTATGGTTTATCCGCCACAAGCAATTCTGGGTTTGTCATGCCGAAGATCAAGTACAGACATCTTGGGGAGAGTAGCTGTAAACGACCAGAGACACCATCAGCCTTGAGGAATACTCGGGGAACCCTCCAACATGAATTCTATGAGGCAGAATAGAAGAGGTAGCACGGCACTCAATTCGATGATTAAGAGCCGCTTGAACCTTCAGCCACAGTTGACAAGTTTGGCAAGTCGGGAAAGGTTAACTATGAGCAAGAGCAACTGACTCATGAAGACGTACTTCAGCGGTACTACGACATATGTACGCGAAGACGGAGAAAGGTGACTGAAAATCTAACTGATAATTACGAGTCAAAGGCAGGCCCTTCAAGGTTCACTCGTATGCGATAACCCTCGAACGAAGCAGGAATCGATCGGGCGATGCGCACCCTTCTGGACCGTCGTTGATAGTCTGCGATACTTCCATATCCACTTCACACTTCACTCGGAAACATCACAGCGCAACTGTAAAAGCAATTATAACTCCCACGATGAGTGCAATGAGCAGCGTGAACAGCACGTACTTCACCCGAGAGCGTTTCTGGTGCTCATTGGCTTCCTACATATTCTCCCGTGCCAGCTCCACCCGCTTTTTAGTTGTGAAGATATCCTCCGATATGATGTCCAGCTCTGCCCCTTGCTTTTCAGTCATATCGGCGATGTCGTTCATTATACCGTTGACCTGCGTTATTGACCTCTCGAATTCTTGGAGGAGTTTATCCTTCTCTTTGTTCAGAGAACGCTCAATCTAATAATCCACTTCCAACTCCTCCTCATCTTGGATTTGCAAAGTTGGCTTGGGAGCGGCTTATTCTTCCCGCTGAGGTGACCTCGAAACTAATTCTGACGTTGCATGGTATCCATTGCTTTTGCTGGATGTTTTAGGATGGGGTGCAACTGGCTTCTCATGATATATCTCCTGACCGTGTATCTCGTGGAAGTTCTTTATAAGATCCTTGACGAGATATTCGTTGCGGCTGAGCTGCTTCCGAGCCTATTCTACTTTCTGGGAGTTAGTACCTCTCGCTTGATAGCATCTAGCTTCCTAACTGAGTCGGGATCCATGTATCTCTGCTCCATATCCTTCACAATATCGTGAAGCCGGTCCACTTCTCTCACTACGAATTCCTTATCCTGTGTGACTTCCTGGACCAGCTCGCGGGTGCTGCTCTACAGACCGTGTTTTTTATTGATAGAGTCGTTGCGAAGTTTGATACGCTTGACTATCGCTATTAGTTCATCGTGCTGACTTTCAAACTCTTTCTTCGCTCGCATTTGCCACGCGCTATAATGATTATTTAGAATGGCTAAGGAAAGGGAAGACGACAAGAAAGCCAAGAAGGAGAAGGTGTGCCAGAACGAGAAGTACTATAAGATCAGAGCCGACTTCGAATACCTGAAGGGCTACAATTACGAGGTGACAAAGGAGCTGGGCCGTGGAGGATACGGAGTGGTATACAAGGTAACCTATGAGTGACATGAAGGCCAAGTACATCAACGACCCAGACAAGAAGTTCGCTATCAAGATCAACTTCAACACAGTCTCACGAGAACTTATCTTCACCGAGATGGCCTTTCTGAAATTGGTAAAGAACAAAAGCAACCTCCCAAAGTTGCTAAACCTGTTTGTTCACAACGACATTACGCACATCGTCATCGAGTACTTCAAGTTCCAGCCCTTCATCGTAACGAGTGGGTTTAGCTTAGTCCTTCTTTAACGTCTTTACGATGGACGAAGTTCGCTACTACCTCTATGAGTTGCTTAAGGGATTAAAGAACCTCAAGGATCTTGGCATCTACCACCGAGATATCAAGCCAGGCAACTTCCTCTACAATACCCAAACGCGTCAAGGAATGATCATCGATTTTGGTCTGGCCGAAATCGATTTGAAGTACGAGCGAGATCTTTCGTCGCGAATTGAGGAGATGAAAAAGTAGGGTCAAGACGTAACTGAGGAGACAGAAAGGCATAAGATCTACCAACGCCTAGCAGAATGCCTCAAGATAATTGGCAAGAACAAAATAGGCACAGAAACGTATATGCCGCTGGAGTCGATTGTGCACCATCAGCACCAGAGCTACCAGTCTGACTTGTGGCCAGTCGGAGTTATCTTCCTCCAGTTCGTGACGCGCAAATACAACATCTTCAACAACGTCCGCATGGTAAACAAGCCAGCCAACATCAAGAGTTTTTACTACATCAACTACATCTTGGAACTGGCCAACTTCTTCGGCAGTGAGGTGATCGACCAATGTCGCAACCTTGGATATGAACTGAAACTTCCCAAAGAACTGAACAAAGGAATTGATTTCAAGGAAATCGCAAGGATGTAAAAGTGCGTTTGATATAGCGACAACTTCGACGACGATGCGCAAGATTTGTTGAAGAGGCTGCTGGCGCTGAACCCCTAGAAACGTATTCCTGTAGAGGATGCCTTGGCACACCGATTCTTCAAGAAAGTGCGAGACGATGAACACGAGCATATGATTATGTGAGACCGCTTTTAAGCCTCCAGTGTGTCCACGTTCACTTAATATAATTAACATCAGGCAGATGTAGAACGAAGAACCCCTTCAGAAGGGCCATTTCCTCTTCTCCTCTGAAAGCGTTACTTGTGGTCATCCCGATAAGCTTTGTGACATCATCTCGGATTCCGTATTGGATGCCTGCCTAGCAGCTGATCCTGAGGCGAAGGTGGCCTGTGAGACCGCTGTGAAAAACTCAATCTGTATGGTGTTCGGAGAGATTTCTACCACCGCTGAAGTGTCTTTCGAGCAAATCGCCAGAAAGGCCATCAAATAGGTCGGCTACGATTCCGTCGATGTTGGTAAGGGAGAATATTTACACAGGTATGGACTACAAAACAGCCACTGTGATCGTTGCTGTTGATAAACAGTCACCAGAGATCGCCAACTCAGTCCACCTAAACAAGGCACCTGAGGATATTGGTGCTGGAGATCAGGGACTTATGATCGGCTATGCTACCGATGAGGGTGGAGAAACTGAAGATTTCATGCCCCTGAGCCATTCCTATTGCAACAAGCTGATACAGCGACTGGAGGAGTGCCGTTACAAGAAGATTTTGGATTGGCTAAGGCCCGACGGAAAGGTCCAAGTAACAGTCGAATACAAAAAACAGGGTGGACATATTCAACCTGTTCGAGTCCATACTGTTCTGATCTCAGCACAGCACCACCCCTCAGTTACCTTAGAAAACCTGCGAGCTGACCTCGCTAAACACGTTATTGAGCATGTTATTCCTGCCAAATGGTTGGTCAACACAAAGTATGTCATCAACCCCAGCGAGAGGTTCGTCATTGGAGGACCCACTGGAGATGCTGGACTGACTGGAAGGAAGATCATTGCTGATACATATGGAGGGTGGGGAGGACATGGAGGAGGTGCTTTCTCAGGAAAGGATCCATCCAAGGTGGATCGTTCTGCAGCCTACTCCGCTCGTTGGATTGCCAAGAACCTCGTTGCAAACAAGCTTTGCAACCGAGCAATGGTCCAGGTCGCCTATGGTATTGGTATTTCAAAGCCGTTGAGTGTATACGTCGATTCCTATGGAACTCACGCTGAAGGTACATCACTAAAATAAGTTAGGATTCACTGATCATGACCTCGAAGAAGTTCTAAAGCGAAACTTCGATTTACGACCAGGAGTCATCATTCGAGACCTCAAGCTCAAGCGACCCATTTATCGCAAGACTGCCTCCGGAGGGCATTTTGGACGAAGCGATCCCGATTTCACTTGGGAGCAGATCAAAGATCTGTCTCACGAGCTCAAGAAGCAGCAGTGATGGATCTCGGTTTGAATTGTTATAATATTTGGTGTCGGTACCGACACGTATGAACCAGCCACAGCCTGAGCAAGTACGAAAGTACCTGCAGTACTTGGTGTTGGTGGTGGTCATCGTTGGGGTCTTGCAAGAAGTTGGAGGAGTGTCCATGATAGGTTCTGTTACAGCACAGAAGACCTCTCATCCAACTGAAGAGCATCACCCATCAGCTGATGAAACCTACCAAACTAAGAGGGCACAACAGTCAGCCAAGGCAAGCAATAAGCCAATTGCCACAGACGAATAGACGGACGAATACCTCGACAACGTGCTGGATCAAAATGTTGAGGCGGACTCAACTGCGTTTACTGACGATGCCCGTGTGATGCGCATCCTATATTGCACTGGATGATCCTACGGCAATGTATTCCAACAGTTCAAGTCGCAACTTCGACTGACTTACCCGAACATCCAAGTCCATGGGTCGGAATACCCAATGACTCCCACCAAGAAGTCAATCTCAAAAGCATTGACCTTTGTCCAGTATGGAACGATGGCACTTCTCATCTTCGGTCAACGATTCCCTCAGGTCGCTAACCATCCTATCTACGTTCGAGTGCAGCAAAACAGATGGATGTACATGATCGGCTCATACTTCGTGTTCAACACCGTGCAAAAGTCACTATCGCAGTCGGGAGCATTCGAGGTCTACATCGATGACCAACTCATCTTCTCCAAGCTAGACGAGGGACGTCTTCCAACGTTCCCTGAAATCCTGAGCAAAATCAAGTCTGTCTGATTACAATCACAGCCAACGGCACCGATATGACGGTCGGATTCTAAAGGTTCGTTCGCGGATCCGACCTGATGATGCATGTGTCGATGGAGGTGAATATTATGAAAATTTCTAGAAGTGGAAGCACCGAGGAAAGACAGCGGTTTAGAATGAGTGAAGGAAGGTCGCAACAGGGTTGCATGGTGCAGATGAGTGCATTTGCTGAGGGGATTGGGCAGCTTGGATTCGACCAACTTGTTAAAGGATACTCCCTCGCCAAAGTACTTCTACTCAGTAACGCGATTGTGGAGTTTGTCCAAAATGAGCAAGGACCTGATGATTTAGTCGCCATAGCGGACAATATAGGGAAATTACGTTCGTATGTAGAGGTACCTGATTCCATGACTTCAGAAACCACCTAGAAAAGGAATTTTCCCTGACAAACCGACTGACTCAAAGAACTGCCAGCAATCACAGCGCTGTCCAGCTCCTCAGATCCAATAAACATCCTTGGTGGAGAAAACAACAAAACCACAATCTTCACGGAAGGGGGCCCGTTTTGAGAATCAAGAAACACCTTTCAAGAGGCTTGAACAACATTTTGAGAGTGACCCAGTGATTGACCGACTGCGGTAGGAAAAGCTGAAAGAAAAGGAGCGAGAGACAATGGAAATCGTTCAAAAGATAACAATGAACACAACATTGGACACCCGTCAAAGGAACATTTCAGTGAGCAAATCAAGACGGGAATTGTTTGCTGAAAAGCGGTGGATGAGTTTGACTCGCAAACGTCGAGAAAATAATTTACTGCCGAAGTCCAAAAAGTAATTCAACTGTAACCTAGGAATAGCGTAGAAGATTGCGATTTGCTTAAAAGACCGGCTGAAGTGGTGTTCAGGGTGCTCGACAGCAACGAACTCAAGACTATCGATTTAAGGAAACATTCACTGTCAAACGGGCAGCTTCTTAAGACTCATCGAGCCAATCGAAAGACGTCTCTGTCCAAAGACGGAGGGACATAGGTACCTACGAGATAGGTCTGGAAGGATAATCGAGGGCAGTGCTCTCTCAAAGATATTTAGTCGCCTTCGAATATTTCAAGCAACAGACACGGTGGTAATTGGATCAAAGTGTTCACTTACTGGAAGGACCATATCGAGGATATTATTGATCTGGAACAGCCGATAAAGCAAACCCAGAGTCGTCATAGCGGAACCACAATTATCAAGGATTAGGAAGCATGGATGGCTACTGGCCCACTGGCAAGCCTCATGACCTCAGCCCATATGGATCTGAGACCGGACATGACTGTTACGCAACCGCTGAAGCCAAGTCTAAAAGCTCCAAGACGAGACACCTTCACGATCAACAATCGCTTCCTGTCCCGACTGAAGAGTAGCGCTCCATTTCTGAAAAGAGTGCGCATCGATAAGATAAACGTCAACTGGTCATGATTGTTGGATTTGCTTCGATAATATTGGTTAGATTAGTCATTCGATGGAGGATGCCAAGCTGAGCAAGCTCAGGCTCTGCATATTTCTGTGCATCGCCAATCTCGCCTTCTTCGCAGCTTATTGGTTCTCAGTGATCGAGACTGACAAGTACACCTACTTCCAAATGCCGACCTTGGTGTGCATTGCCGGGTGCATCGGTATCGACATAGCTCAATTCAGGTCTCCTCTATATCACTCATCATCCTCTGGAAAGGTTCTAAAATGTAATGTTCAGCTGGCTGGTGATGTGGATCATCTGCTTCCAATTCTACTTTCTCTGCCTATATCTCGAGCTGGCTTTACGACCTTACTTCGGTGATTTCGTCATAGAAGTGGCCAGCTTGCCTCTGCTCATGCTCACAGTCGCCTTCACCGTCAACAAAGCATTCCTTGATCTCTAATACACTGTCTGCTTCACCATCATCGGCATCATAGGATTCACAAGTGTACAGGTTATGACCGATAACCTCATGAACAGCTACGATGGTGCAGGGCTCACAGTCTTCTTATTCGGTGCCATCTATGGAACTGTGAACCGGTTGTTCAAGACCTCCCCATTTGCACTTAATCAACAACTCAAGCTCTCTCTAAAAAAATGTCTTGTGGGAATCATCTTCAGCATGTTCTTTTTTCCTTACGTGACTATCGTTTTAGGGATACTCCCTTCGCTCGCTGCTTGCAATGTTCTGACGTGTATGGTCTTCAGCATTATAGGGTGTCTACTTACCCATTTGGCCATCGATCGAAATTTGGAACACCAAACAGTATTGTTCTCCACAATCGCGGTATTTACCTATCTCGACTTAGGCTGCGGTGACTATCTTACCTGTCCCAGGTATCATACAGAATCTCGCAGCACCTGCCGTCGTGGGAACTCTGGTTGGCATCATTGCCACGTTCTTCTATAACAAACCCGCCAGCTTCTTGAAGAGGATGCCGAGCTTTCTTGCAGAACTTTTCATCATCCCTGGGATTATTGGTGGTCTCCTCGCCATGATATTTATCTCCTGCTACGGGATTCCAAGCTACAACAAAATAGTCAACTTTCCATTTCCTCAATTTATTAGCACTCCCGGCAAATACATCTTACTCGAACTGGTTATCTTGGTCTGTGTGATCTTGATAGCATCCATCGCGGCGTTGCTCAACATTCTCATCTGTTTGTTGATAAGGTGCTGCCGACTGAAACAAGACCTACTTGAACCAGACTTCGTTATGGTCGAGGACTCGGAGTTTTTATTGGCGCCATCAGATAACTATAACCAGCCCGGAGAATATCGCCAGAGGGGCGATCAACAGAGAGCCTATCCCCAATAAAATTTAATCTAGTAGCCAAATGCAGAGCAAATTCGACAGGAATATCAAAGACAGTACCAGCAGCAGCAAGACAACTTGCCTAATAACGATGAAAGGAGACCGACTCAAGACATTAGCCCAATTCTGCCAGACCGTCAATCATTGACCGAACCTATAGAGCAACTAATCCCTTGAATGATGATAAGAGGACTACGATCGTATTCAGTTAGTGCTTGGCAATCCGAAGGTGCCCTTAATGTTGAAGCTTGGACGCACCCACTTGGAAGTCGATGTTCTTTCATAGTAAGTAGGACCTGGGTTGGGGTTCTCTGGAAAAACTTCGCGGTTCGAGGAAGTGTTGAATGGAACTGGCTGCTTATGGAAAGATGTCTCCCTAATCACGAGTCTTTCAGTGAGTTTGCCTATTGCTGCCCGGATTTCGGTCGCTTATTCCTTTGCTAAGTCTTAAGATGACTTCCGCTTGAATCTTTTAGCAGTCGAATTAAAAGGATGTTTGGGAATTTCTTGGGTTCCGAAAAAGGGTTTTGATGTTGTTGCTGATGCCATCACCCTTTTACTGATGTTGAAATTCTCAACGGTATAGGATGTGGCTGTTGGTGTAGCTGACTCCTCCTTGACAATCTGAGGACGGATCTACGGTTTCATGATAGCTGTCGTCTTTGGTCTGCTCGACAATGCTGCCTCATACTATCCTGGCCCTGGGAACTCCCTTGACCAAAGCTACCGAGTTTCTAAAAATCGCTCTTCAAATCCAATAATAGGCCCACCTTTGCTGGTAGGTTTCTTCAAGAGCTCGTAACTGCCGGGGCCGACTTTGGATATAGTACTAAGTTGCATGGCCTTTCTGGAGCTGGAGTTAAATGCTGTCTTCGAAAATGTTTTGCTGTTGGCTGCTCGTTTGTTTGGAACATATGTACCAGGACCAGGTGCATTATCTCTTGGTTCCAAAAACCTGTTAGTTTTTGACCCGAAATGCTGTTCTTCGGAAACTACGATGAAGTTTGGTTATCTGATGTAGCTTCCTGGGCCTGGCGTAATCTTGTCTTCATCCACAGTCACATCCTTTGCCTTCTTTGTCATGGACTTAAAGCTCGAAGTCACAGGTCGTGTACTTGAAGATTCTGCTAGGCCTGCCCTGGCTTCGTAACTGCCTGGCCCAACTAAACTGCTCGTGTGGTCAGTAGTCTGCAGTCGGCTATCGTTCGATTCGCTTTTCACACGTGTCCATTTCACTCCAGCTGTCCTTTTCCATAGAGTGGGATTGTATGTACCGACTGCAGCTGGCTCCTGCTTCTTGAACACATCCGACTGAATCTTTATAAGCTCTCCATTCTTGAGCTCCTTGTAGCCTAATATGTCCGTCGGAATGGACGGCACAACATTCTTGCTGTTCTGCATGCTAACTCGTGCCAGCACACTTGACGACTTGTGTTTTCGAGGACGATGAAGCTTCTGCTGCGGGGAGACTTCGCTGCATCTCATCAATCAGTACTATTCTCCTGGTCCGGGGGTGTTTAAGGTGGCACTTGCAGGCGCAACGAATCGCTGGCTTCGAGATGTAAACACAGATTGGTAACGTTCACGACCAGATAGAACAAACTGCTTGTTGTTGATTGTTAGGAGGGTGGTCTGAGCATCAGTACTGATGTTGTATTCGCCTGGACCCGGCATCACTATCTTTGGTTTGCTTGAGCTGGATCTGATGACGGAGGAATTAAAGGGTGCGCATTGGATCGATGTGTGCTTTTCCTGGACGTTGTACTGAGCTGTGTGGTTATCGTGGGTACCTGGTCCAGGTGATGTCGTGGGCTTCGCAAACACCTCTCGAGGAGCTTCTGCGAAAAACGACATTCGATAGTAGTAATCAATAAATGCGAATGCAACTATAGTCAAAGACCACCGATGAAGAAACCTATCGCCAGCGAAACGAGTCCCAGGATAATGTTCCTCTTCACATCCTTTCTTGAAAAATCCCCCTCGAGTCTACTAATCCTATCGTCGATCTCCCGTATCGCAACCTCTGGAGTGTAGTGTACGTGCACCTCCTTCCGTAAGAGGCTTGACTGGTCCGATAATTTGTCCTTGTCTCTGCGGAAGCTGCTTTTGCGAGGCCGCATTGATAATCTCGAATTCTATCTTGGTTGACTAATCGTTGCATCAGGATCGGTTGGAGCAGATACGAGCCTGATTAGTGGAGGTGGAGTTCTGCCTGTAATTACCCTCTAATTCTAGCAACTCACCTGTTTCCCAATTGACAGCCCTTGGGGAACTGGACTGTACTCAGGAACTTCTATCTCAGGAAGATTCTTTCGCCAGCTATTGAGCTTAGGTGGTTCTTCGGCCTTGACACTTCTAATCCTTTCATCTTCAAGCTTCTTGAGCCTATCAAAAAGCGAACTTTAAGGATTAGCCAACGAAGGAATAAATGGGCGTGGAGTTGTTGTCTTCTCGTTTTTCTCTATTACCGTGTTCAGATTTTCCGTTGATTCAGGGGATTGAGCTTGACTTCCATTGCTCTATAAAGCCTTATCGAGGCTGGTGTTGTGTGGGGCGGGAGTTGTTTCCCTCAAGTTTGGACTTGAGTCGGAGAAATCTTCGTATGTATCTGGTTGTGGTGTTTCCCTTCGTGAGTCGATGTCAGCGTTGTTATTGTGGTCTTCTTGTAGAATCGGAACAGCGAGGAGAGAGCTTGATTTCGAAGCCTGTTCTTATTTAGGCTTCTTTTTAGAAACGAATACATTTGTACGATATCCATTTGCAGTGCCGCTATCTCTCCTCGTGATCTTTATCCTTTCGCTCTGCTCGCCTCTCCCAGGTGATAGATCCGGATCAGAAGAGTCAACCTCTTTTCGGGGTGGCGTAGCATTAGATTTTATGTCCCTGAGCTTGGTGCCTACCCTCCCACCCTTCACATCATCATACAGTTGGTGCTCCAAGGTTGTCAGTTCTTTGATAGCCTTATCGTCTTTAACTTCTGGCTAATCAATGAACTTGACAGGGTTCTCCCTACTCTTCTTGGTTTGTTGAGACTGCTGTTCTTCCGAGAAGAACTATTGCGAGTCGTCTTCGAGGTAAGACTACTGGTTTTTCTTCACAGAGACAAGTGTATCAAACTCCAATATGATATTTTCCAGTTGGCAACGATGGGATTCGGCTTTCGTACTCGTCTTTTCTGCCTCCTTTACCAGCTGAGCTACATCGAGATCAACACTTCCTATTTCTTCTTCCTCTCCCGAATTCTGGATAGCCCAAATCTGCAGAAGCGCCTGCCTTAAACTAATGCTTACTGTTCGGTTAGCCTCAGAGATTTCGTGCGTAGAAACAGTGAGCCTTTCCAAGTAAAAGCTGCCCATGCGGTTGCGGATGAACCGAGGGTTGGCGATTCGCTTAGTACAGTCGCCTTGAGTGAGTGACGCGATGATCTTCGAGGATTTGATGTTGGAGTTGAGTACTTCAATCTTTTTGAGGGTGACCTGCAGTTGGTATTCCATCATAGCTCAGTCCGAACTAATAAAATTATTATGTACAGTCTTCGGACCGACGATATTCCCGGGGCAAGGCCAAGGCTACGCCACTACGAAAAGAAACTTATTAGGGAACCGGAAAGGACTGTTCCTCAAGGCTACATACCCAGCTTTCCGACTTTGGAGGAAATTAAACTGCAAATTGAGGCCAAAGGCTCACAGCCTAGAGATCAAATCCTAACTAGCCAAGTTTCTCAGGCAACGAGACCAAGTAGCAAAGCAAAACTAGTGCTTCCATAGGAGTAGCCTCATAGTCTCAAGGATGTGGAGCTGTCCGAGTCGTATATGGGCCAACCTTAGAACCCTCCTCCGCGTTACAGAAAGTCATCCTTATAGCTTCCAGAAAATGAGCGCACAACTGTTCACAACCCCCAGGAGCATATCCCTCAACAATAACAACTTAGGCAGCCGATAGCACTCGCAAAGCCTCAGTCTCCGATGGACAGCAGATCGATGATGTCTTCTCAGCATCCACCTTCAAGAGCACGTCCCTTGATCGAAGGAACAACGTTCAATATAATCACAAACCACCGCATGCAGTACAAAATTGAACCCCTTGGGTACGTACCCTCATGGTCTTGATCTAGTTAATAGCTGCGTTTATAAACTTAATCGAATGTAGAAAGACCCTGCTGCGTAGACCGAACCCGAACAACAAGAGCTTTCCGACGAAACGGCAAAGGACCTGCTGGAGTTGATTCCCGACAAAAAGCTTGAAGTTCAAAAGGGAGCATTGAGCATCATGTTGCAATTCACCAACAACTCTCATGTCAATTCGAGGAAGCTCCTTGAACTTTCGGTGGTTCCCCAGCTTCTCAAGCAAGTCTTCAATCCGAATCTCACCACGCTGTGTCTCACAAACCTCATCAACTTTAGCAGCTTCATCGCTGAGGGTGATGAGCTGTCCCCTGAAATTGTCGAACAGTTTGTGAACACTGCTAAACCCATACTGCTGTAAATAAAGAGTTGGACTGGTCTTGAAAACGAGCTTGCGCTGCTGTACCTTACCAACTTGACCAAGCTGGAGCAGGTATCGGTAGGGGTTATCCTTGGGGAAGGTGACACCAAGGGCTACTTTATCGAAGTGTTGGCAAACCAAATCGACAATTCCCCTCATTTGTGCAACATTCTCTCCAACATCAGTTCCTTCAAGGACACCAGAGAGTTCCTTACTTCTGATGGTGGGGTCTTCACCTGCCGCCTGCAGAGGCTGCTGTACTCACCCGTTCGAGATGTAAGGGTCTCGACACTAAAAGTCCTCCGAAACCTTCTTTTTGAATTCGAGAATGAGAAGTTTGTGGATGGTATTCTTCAAGCTGAGCGACACTTCATTGATGGGTTTGGCGCATACTTCGGAGGGTTGCTAGTGCACGGTCGACATTTAATTACAACTCCCGCTGATAAAGAATCCCTTCGGCAGAAGCTACCGACATATGCCCCACTTTTCAAGGGAATAGATATTCCACTTACCAGCCAGTCGTCAGCTGAACTTGCAGAGGTCGAGCTAGCCGTGGAATGCCTGTTAATCATGAACAATATCGACATGGCTGCCAAGAAACCAGAGTACTCGAAGTAATAGTTTAAGGAGGTAATTGGAAGACTGCAAATTCTACCACTGCAGCAGGAGGTCAAAGACAAACTCTAGTTTGTTCAGGTGTTCTTTAGCTGATCGTGCGTTGGCATTTGGAATTTAAATTCGCACAATATGAGGCTGATATGCCAAGAGAGAAGGTCGAGAAACGTGTGAAAATGTTCGCGCAAAAGATATTGGTAGCTGACAAGATACTGCTCCTGAATTCAAAAACATTCGAGGGTTTATCAGAGCGCCAAAAATTTGAGAGTTAGAAATGGGGGTCTGAAAGTCCACCCCTATCTCTGCCTTCAATCCTGCCATCCCTATTATTATATTTATACTTTGGCTTGTAAGATGCGCAAGCTGACGCTTGATCAAAGGACCATCGAGAGCCCTGCCATACCTCTGAATAAGCAATTTCGAAAACAGACCACGATCGCCAGTACTCACCAACGGCTCTCCTAAGCAAGGACAATGGCCTGGCTTGCGAAAATGAGTGGTCGGGGTGAGCGTCATTTGCCCAAGGATAAACTTGTGCCTCTCAAACAAGATTACGCGAAGTTGGGATCATCTGTGATGGGCCGGCCCGGAGTGGCATCTACTCTATCAGAAAAAATCGAGTAAATGTTAAAGAGGCGCAGACAAGGAAAAAGGCGCGTTATGCCAGCTCCAATCGGAAGCTACGGGGGCCTGGATAAGATTGCGAAGCAGGAGACGATAGAAGAAAGCCTGACTGTGAGCGTGGAGATTAAGAAAAGATTCAATTGGTCGAATTAAGTCATAGAAGAGCATGAATAGTTCAGTGAAACGTTTTAGCATAGGCGGAATCGTTCCCTGTGTATTGGATAAGTACAGAATCTAAATGCTGCTCGAAAGCCTCGAAAACGTATTCTCCGAAACAGTGGTGTCAAGGAGGGGAAGAAGACTCCAGCCATCGTGACACGGTTGCTGAAACTGACCGAACGGATCTATAAATTCTGTTTCTACTACCTTCGATTGAAGGCATTTGCTCGAAGGTTTTCTTGCCACAGAAGGCAGACAATAGAAAAGATGTTCGAAAACTTTGAAGCGATAGTAGCGGGAACTGTTAAGCATCTCTCAATGGAGCTCTATGTTCCCTTGAGATACTACAGGGACCTCATTAAAGATTACATGCTGCATCCCACTAGGTACTACAACAAAGAATGCATCAACTTTATCATTTGGCTGCTAGTATGGCTCAAAGGTATCGGTCTACCATCAGGGTTAATGAAGCTGCTATAACATATATCTGTCAACAGAGGATTCGTGCCTCAAGGATTGCTCACTAGCTTTGAACTAAGCCGTCTCCGTCTGTCTGAGAACTTCGGCTTTCTCAAGGCTCAAACTTTAGAATAAGAAACGAAAGTCAGCAAAATGATCATTGGGCATGTGTTATATTGCCGAATTCTGCTACACAGACTGCTTATGGCTCCCTGGAGCATCCCAACATATGACTCTGCCACAGCTGGCAAAGTTCCTAAAGGGAACAGTAAAAACAGCAATCCAATTCGTCGTGAAGACTATCCTAAGTATAGGACAGTTGTGGAGGACATTGCTTCGGGCTTCTATTCGATCTTTATGCATTACTGCAACAAGAATCTCACGGTCGTCACTGACAAACGCTCGAAAACGGTGCGTAAGAGAATGAATTACTACGCTGCCAGTCCATTACCTTCTTGCCCAGAATAATTTAGAGTCTCTGAAAGAAAGGGTCCCCCGATGAAAGGGCTTTTCCCTTAGTTTTCCTCAAGCTATCACAGAAGACTCAATAAGATCGACGACGAATGGGTCGATGAAATGCGCGGCGAAATGTCCAACTTACTTTAGAGGATCTTTGCTAAGATCAAATCAAGGCAGCATAAATGATACTTTATGCACACTGAATGGATCTAAATTAACCATCTATCAAACAACCGTGGTGGCTGGCGTCGGTGTGTTCGCTGGGGGCTGGTTTTCGGAATCTGCTGGTCTTCGTTGTTAGTGCTCATTGCCATCTGTGAGAACTGAATAGCCTCCTTCTCGACTGTTGGAAGCCTCGGGTTCCTCGTTGAGAGCGTTGTTCGGGATCTTTCTCTGTGGATACAGGCAGTAATGTTGAATGACGAAGATAATGTCGTAAAGCATGCATATAATCGAAAGAGCGAGCTTAACAGGATTGATTTCAATATGCTGTCCACCGATAGCCTCAAGAGCCAACTGCAGGAAGGAGAAAAATCCACCAGTAAAGTCCAGAAGAATATTAGCGATGCTCCAACCTTTGGTAGATTTGCGCTTCCAGTTCCAATACATCTGAGGCAGGTACTTGAGGAAGGAAATAGAGAGTTTGAAGTATCCCATGAAGCTGATGACGGAGAGATGTGGATCAGGAATGAAGGTTTTTGCACCCTATGTAAATCGTTGAGCTTACCATAGTAATCGAACCGTATATGATGCAGAAGAGCCACATAGCAATGAGGTAGACAATAGTGATCTTCATTATGCGGTTGTTGCCCTTGGGAAAGACGAATGCTTGGATTGCCGTTAAAGCGCTGATGAGAAGTGCATGATAGGAGAACAAAACGTCGTTGAGGTCAACTTGCCCGGTCTCAGGACCAGCGTCAGGAGAGAAGTATCCGTAAGAGTTGTATATGGAGTAGAAGGTAAAGCCGGTGAGATTCATCGCCAGAAAGTCTAGGTTCATGCCCTCAACACTACATTTAGACGATGGAGTACTTCTTGAGACGGAAGTTCAGGATGAACTGGCCATAGAAGCTGAGACTCCAAGCCGAGAAGTAGATCCAGCCGATCACGTCGATGAGCACTTGAGAAACCATCTCGACCTTAATTTATAATCCCACCAGGAGTGTCGCGGTCGGATATTCGCAAATCAAACCAATCAATAGCATCAAATCCTACGTAGTTGTTCATAATTCGTAATATCCTACATGCTGTCTCGAGCTGCATTGAGAAGAGCTCGCTATCTGCTTGGTAGGTTCTCGAACCAAAAGCCAGGGCAACCACAGCAACCCACCCCACCACCAAGTGGACCCAAACAATCCAAGTTCCTGGTTGCCACTCTTGGGATGCTTGCGATTGGTGCACCTGCATATTTCTTTGGTGAGTACATGAAGAATGCCCAGAAGAATGTCAAACAAGAGAGCAAGAAGCCTGTTGCCAGCACCTTCGTCTTGAACAAACCGAAGGAGGAACCAGTGTCAGCCGAGGTGGAAATATTCTAGACAAAAGCAGACCTCAACGAAGGTGAAAAGCGCGCTGTGCAAGTAGGTCCGAAGGAGGAGGACGCAGTGCTCGTGATCAAGCAAAGTAACTCGATTGTAAGAATGCAGATGGAAAGTACTACTGCATCCAAGATAAATGCAGCCACTTCGGATTCAGTCTTGCTAAAGGAAATCTTTTTGGAGAAAAGATTGTCTGCCCGTTACATCATGCAGTCTTCTCAATCGAAACTGGACGCCCCGAAGCAGGGCCGATCTTCGATGGACTCCAGACCTACAAGGTGACCGAGCACAACGGCATATTACAAATTGAGGTTCCTAAAGGCTACCTTAATGTGAACAAGACCACGCCGATGGCAAAGAAGACCAACGATGGCCATCCCATCGTTATTATCGGAGGTGGACCCGCTGCTTTGTCGGCCGTCGAGACTTTGAGGCAGGCAGGATTCGAGGGAAGTATCACCATGATATCGAAGGAAGCAAGTAATTGAGTTCATAACGATAGGTCTCCCGTACGACAGAACTGCTCTCAGCAAAAATCTGAAAGCAAACAGTGAAAACACCGCAGTTCGAAAGGCTGACTTCTACAGCGAATACGGTATCAATATCAAAAAGGGGGAGAGTGTCCAATCAATCAATTACGCTAAAAAGGAAGTTTCCCTTTCAGACGGAAGCACAGTCCCTTATGAAAAGCTGTTGATTGCGTCGGGTGCCGAGACTGTTGTCCCCAAAATCGTTGGCGCTGATCAGGTTCCTCAAATCACCCTTCGCACTCTGGCAGATCTTGAAAAAATTAGAAGTGCCATCAAGGACACAACCAAGAATATCACCATTGTAGGTGCTGGATTCATTGGAATCGAACTATCTTCTTCCCTTAAGGCTGAGTACAAGGATAAGGTGAATGTCACCTTGCTTGACTCACAATCTGCCCCTTTGTAAAGGGTCTTCGGCCCAGAAGTCGGAAAATCAGTTCAGGCTCTTGCCGAAAAGAACGGTGTGAAGTTCGAACTGAGCGCTCAGATCAAATAAGTGAGGTCTGATAACCACCAGGTAGTTTCTGTTGAGCTTGGGGATAAGTCTGTTCCGACTGATCTCATCATCTTTGCGACAGGAGTGCGACCTGTGACCAATTTTGTTGGAAATCTCGAGATCGACAGGGTGGTACAATTCTATTTAATGCCAGAACGGTGGGATTAAGACAAACACCTATCTAAAAACTAGCAACGAAGATGTGTATGCTGCTGGTGATGTTGCGAGCTATCCCTATTGGCTCTCCGGAGGGAGCACACGGGTTGAGCACTGGAACCAGGCTATCTACGAAGGCTCAATTGCTGCCCTTAACATCCTTGGCAAGAAGATTCCTCTAGACAACGTTCCTTTCTTCTGGACCAGAAGCTTTAATAACAGCGTTCAATTCACAGGAGTCACAACTGGCTACGATAAAGTTCATATTGCTGGAGACCTCGCAGCTCAGAAATTCATCGCCTACTACTTCAAAGCTGGTAAGGTCGTCGGCGCTGCCACCATGAACAGCCTGAATTCCATCATGATCATCAACGAAGCACTTCAGCAAGGAGTGATGCCTTCGGCCGAAGAAGTTAGCAAGTCCGATTTCAAGCTCAATTCGCTTATTCCATTGATCAGCACAAAAAAGCCAACCTGTACAAAGTGCCAGTGCATTGCTTGATGATCACTGCATATGTGCTGAATCGCATTATAAAATGTACAGGTTGATTACCGAGATTGACGGAAAACTGAACGAAGGGAACTGTGGAGCACCGTATAAAGTCGTCTATCCTCCTGACAAGTCGAAGGGATCCCTTGAAATATCTCCAAAAAAGATTGATATCGTGGAAAACTGTGGAGATCTCCATCTGTACAAAGATAGCAGATTGGTGGCTTCGCTGAATCAAGACACTGAGCTTCCTTTGGTGAGATCAACAATGGTCCTTGTTCTTGGATTCTCTGAAGCGTCTTTAGACGAAGTGGTGGGACCATTGCTAAAGAGGAGACCAGATATCATCGAGATTGAAGTACTAAAGGACCGAAACCGGCGTATTTATCTGCTTGTTGTCTTCAAGCTTTTACCTGCAAGTGAGTAGTTCTTTACGCGTTACCAATTTCGGTTGATGGACGACGGTTCGCATTTACTGTGTCTTTTCTTGAAGGATGCCGTTTACCTCAGGCCTATGGGAAACTAAGGATTCGAATCCGTATTTCTGCTTGGTAAGGTTGATTCTGATTTCAAGGATTGGATTCAGCTCCCAACTTGCTTGAGCTGCTTGGAAAAGATTGAATGTCTCGTCTCTGGCATCAACTACATCTCGTATGAATACCACGAACTCAAAACTAAGCCCGATTGTCAAGTGTGCCAGCGATTGTTAACGAATAATAAAGCAGCAAAGTGTCAAGACTGTCAGGAAGAGAAAGATTTATGGGCGTGCCTCATCTGTGGCCATATAGGCTGCGGTCGATACAAACAAGGCCATGCTGAAGAGCACTTTACAGACAAGAACCACACACTATCAATAGAACTTCAGACAGAAAGGCTTTGGAATTATCTTAGTGATTCGTTTGCTCACCGAATCATCAAAAGCGAGGGTCAAGATATCTTGAATTTTCCAGAGCATGACTTTGACGAGAACAAACTTGAGTCTGTTTAGGGCTTGCTGTGGGAATACTGTACAAAGATATCAGAAGAGTTGGAAAAGCAAAGGGTAAACTATACTCACAAACTTTAAGATCTCGAATCGCGTCATCGTTGGGAGGAGAAGACTATGAAAGACGAGATCGCTAAAATGAATGAGCGAAAGAAGGCCAAACAACGGGAGGTCGATGTTGTAAAAAGTCGTAAGCTACGATTAGAATTGAGGAAGAAAGAATTAAGAGATCAGATTGAGCAGGAGAAGGAGCTTAACAAGACATTAGAGCGCAAGATTAAGAACACGAAATACGTGGAAAGTGAAGCTGTTCGAAACAAACGTAAAGAGCTGAAGGAGATAGAGGAAAGGATAGATCGTATGCTCAGTGGACTTGACTTTAACTGATAGAACTTGCTCATCAACGACCAGCGATTTTGATTGGCCTATCCGTTGGCAATATCAGCTAAGCACATCCAAATTATAATAGATTAAATGGGATTTGAGTCTGAGGAGCGAAGAAAATCCAAGAAGGAGAAGGATTACCGTGAGAGGGATAAAGATCGTGACAAAGACCGCTATAGGGAGCGAGACAGAGATAGGGATAGAGACCGTGATAGAGAGAAAGATAGAGGACGCGATTATGAGCGCGAAAAAGATAGAGGAAAGGATCGCGATCGGAAGGATCATAAGAAACGTGACTCACCAAGCCGTGATCGTGACAGAAACAAGAAATATAAATCACCAGAGCGAGAACGATCAGATTCAAAACGAAAGCGTGACAAGTATCGGCGTAGTCGTTCAAGAAGTCGGAGAGGGGATGATCGTGGAGGTAGACGTTGGGAACGATAGCATAAAAGGTAACACGAATACGATCGTAGGGATTTCCGTTTTGACAGTCCACCTCGCGACAAGAGTTCTGATGCTTCGGAGGATCCTGAGAAAATGCAGAAACTAAATCATTTGAAGGCCCAACAAGAGTTGGTCTCATCCAAAGCCGATCGTAAACTTTATCTCGGAAATCTGCCACCAAACATCAATGCAACTCAGCTGATGGAATTACTGAACAATGCTCTGAAGAAAATGGACATTAACACCGACAATCCAGGTGATTCAATTGTGAGTGCTTGGATCAGTCCAGACGGTGTAGGGCACTATGCTTTCATTGAGTTTCGAACTGCTCAGGAAGCAACCAATGGGACAGCACTAAACAATGCCTCACTTTTCGGGTATCAGCTTAAACTGGGACGTCCCAAGCAATACCTGGAATACAACAAGCAGCTTATGAACGATATCGGAGCAGACGGGGACATCGACAACATCCTCAAAAAGATATAGGTTATTGGAGACCAAAACGGAGTTATCCTGCCGGTTGTTTAAGAAAGGATCATATGCCCACCCAGCCGAGTGCTCATCTTAAAGCACATTGTTACTCTCGAAGAACTTTCCATTGACGAAGAATACAAGGAGATCTACGCTGACGTTAAGGAAATGGCTGAGAGGTTTGGCAAACTTGTCTCCATGGTCATCCCTAGGCCAATTCAACACATTGACTTGGAATCAGTGCCACTTCGAGTGAAGGGCCTCGGTTATGTCTACCTGGAGTACGAGAACGCAGAAGTAGCGAAACGAGCTAGGAAACAGTTTGTAACGAAAATGTTCTCGGATCGATCTGTCGCATGCGGCTACTTCGATCCGGATCGTTACCGACAGGGAGAGCTCGACATTTCCGAGCGAGTTGTGATCAATTTCTGATGTATGTGCAGCTGGGTCAGATGTCTGATACCTTTCGTTGGACTATCTTGGCATTCTCCCGTCCTATCTTTTCTCTGCCAAGTTCCTTATAGTTGACCTTACACTGATGCTCTTCTGGCATGCGATGGAGATTGCAGTAGACATAGCCGCACTTGCATTAGATGCCCAGCAGACCGACCTTCTTGTTGCACTGCTGGCATCGCTAACGATCAATCTAAACATCAACTTTCCTGATACTTGTGGAGGGCCCTTGGGTGGTTCCGCAACTGGCTTTTCCTCTGGTTGCTTTGCTTTTTTCTATTCGGCAGGTTTGCTGCTCCTGAATAATTCTCTCGAAACTTGTAGCACACAGAACACATCCACTTCGTTGCTTCTGTCCCAAAGAAGCTCTTGCACTTCTCGCACAGCTTCTTCTCAACTTCCTTTCCGTCCATTATGAATATTATAACGCACAGCGAAAGAGTCAATTTTAGGTGCGTGTTTGCACCTTTTTCTTAAAGAGGTTCATAGTACTTATTGGAGGGCTCGGCTCGCCAGGCATTCGCTGACTAAACCGTAAGGGACCTTTGATCTCCACTCTCTCTATCTTCTAAACCTTTTAAGGTTTCGGAGTCGGCGGCTTGTTGAGTCGTGTGAGAAAATTACTCAGGGTCGACATGTTGGACACCGAGGTGTTGATGTGGGACTTACTATCGTTGATTTCATGGTTTTCGTTGAGGATACTATGCTCACTACGCAGTTGTTCTAACTGGAAAGTCTGATCTCGAAGGATAGACTGGAGTCTATTGTATTCTGTATGGCTTTGTTCAATCTGCTACTCCAGGCGGTGCAGATCCCCCTATATAGCATCCTTCGAACGCACTTCGGCGAGGTACCGAGAACGAAGTCCATCCACTTCAGTTTTCAGTTACTTCATTTCTGCTTTCAGCCGTGCTTCATTGTTGCGATACTTCGTTAGAATCCCATAGGCCTCTTGCAGCTTGCACTTCAGAACCTGGTTCTCATCATGCAAATTTCTCAGCTACTCCCATCTCCTCATCTGATCGATACACAGTTCGTGGCAATGCTAAAAGACCTTCTTGACAGTTGGTGTCAGTTGTCCAAGTTCGGCTGTCAAGCTTCCTTCCAAATCCTTGAAGATCTGTATTTTTTATTCAGGGTCCACACGGACAGTCTTTTCGCTTTCCGCAAGGATCTGCTGAAGGTTGTAGATACCCTGCATTAATCACCTCTTACAGAATCTCTGAGTGATTCATCGACACGCGTGATGTTGTCCAGAAAATGTGAGTCGTCGATATCTCCGAGATCCACTACGAAAGAGCTGCATAGCACACTGTATACCTTTCCTTCAACGTCTTCTCTAGCTCCTCTATTTTACTCTTATACTCATCCTCTTTGGTCTTCCAAGTTGCCTATCGTTATTCGGACTCCATGTGGTAAAACTTCTCCATTTCATTGATCTTCGTTGATCATCGGCGTACTTGCAGGAAGGCTTGATGCACCTGCTACCGCAGACTGGCGACAAGTTGCACATCGATCATTTCCTTGTCAGTTTGGTGGGTCTAACCCGCTACCGGTTGTTCCTCCATAGCGATATGGTTGTTATTATTATTGAATGTCATACACCCACATGGTATAATGGAATTTTCGAAATGGCCGATAATGGAAGGATGCAGCATATGAAGGAAGTTCTGCGGAAGTGCAACATATCGGTGCTTACAGAATCGGAATTCAGCAAAACTTATACGAACATTCGGAGGGAGCACCATCAGGGCAGACCGAACTATTCAGGCTATAAGACTGGCCTATCTCAGGAACTGAACCATAGCAACCAAATTCTAAAAAGTCTAAAGCTGGAGGAATCCATTGAAAATGAACCTTTAGGCCTTTCCAAAAAGAGAATGTATCTCAACGAACTCAAGCAGTCCATTGCAGCCTTCAAGCAGTCAAATTCGGTGCTTCAAAGTGACTCACACGTGCTGGCATTGTACCTTAAGAAAAGCGAGATGCTGCAGAACGATTGTGATGCCCGTCTGGGTGCCAACATCCTCGAGATGGAGGTGCCCATCTGCAAACTGATCATTCGGCTTCTGCGAAGTTACGAGGCACTCGCACAAGAAGGAGATTGTTTGAAGGCTGAAAAAGAGCAACTCGCATTAGCCCTGAAAAGCACCGAAAGCAAGCTTCAAATATCAGAATAAAGGTTAAAGGTTTACAGCAAAGATCAGGCCAAGCCAAGCAGTCATTCAGGAAAACATAACGGCAGAGGGACATCTCCTGAGAAGAACTTTCGAAAGTTCAAGGAAGATGAAAAATCAAAGACCATCTTCCAGCGCATTGAGTTGAACGAGCAGGAAATTAAGCATGCAGAGGAAAAGCGGTTAATGGAGAAGCAAATTGAAGACACCCAGAAGAATCTACAAAAGTCTGAAGTTGATAAACTGAAGCTCCAAGAGGCCATATAGTGCAAATCGTTTCAGTTGAAAGGGTTAGGTCTAAGCAATGCCAAACTTGAGGAAGAAAATCGGCTGATTCGCGGGGCTTTGGAAGAGAAAAACGAAGCACTCAAGTAAATGAATTAGGCGCTCCAGAAATATAGAGAAATGACCCGTTACCGCGAACTTTGGATGATGGCAAGCGAGGAGTTGCAGCACAATAAAAGAGCACGGGAGGAGGAACAGAGCGAGCTGGTCAAGTTAGTGAAAAAGTACAGAATAGTGAAGGAACGTCTAAGCAACTTCATGGAGAACAAGTATGTGGAGATCCCTGAGGATTGTGGAAGGGAACGGTAGGACCTGCAGACAATCCTTGACAGTGTTAAAAGATGGTCGGGCTTTACAAGAAGTGCTTTGGTAGGTCTGAATCCTCAGTAAGTGGAGAAGATGCTGTCCACGGATGTCAGTCCACTGTAAAAGAGTCTTGAAGATGTTCAGGTCGCGCTGCCAAGCTTCTATGTTTTTCTGGAGCATCACGAGGAGCGAATCATCTTCGAAATGAAGAATATTGGCACCAAGAGTATCAGTAGCGAGTTCTTCCTTCGCATGCGTGCCATTCTTGACTCAAA
>ERZ724508.83-NODE-83-length-63177-cov-5.386347_pt1 | contig 63177 bp, 86 predicted proteins | sample MGYA00376041_ERZ724508 | MGnify/ENA primary metagenome ERZ724508 (study PRJEB28724, sample SAMN07190887) | wastewater metagenome | isolation source: effluent of sewage treatment plant in Hong Hong | place: USA: Christiansburg, Virginia | collected 2016-03-01 ...
CTAACCCAAGTTCTGCTAAACCCACTGAAGCTCAAGAAATGACCTTAAAAGATGCCTAACTCAAAACGAAGAAAGCTAACAAAAAAGGGTCAAACGAGGTCGAAATGTTCCACGAAGATTCGGCTCGTCACCCAATAACAGGCAACCAGGCAAAGGGCAAGGACAGAATTGGAAATTTAAGGTCGAATGACGATGAAGATTTCAATGAGGACTTTGGAAGCCGTGCACGAAAAGAAAAGCTTGCAGAATTACAACGTAATCGTGATCGAGGTCTTGGAGTGAATCAGAACGATGACTTTGATGAAGATGAAACTGCTCGTCGTCGGAGGAAAGAAGCTGAGAAGGCTAGACGAGACGGGGGACTCGGTGTCAATCGTAACGATGATTTCGAGGAAGATGAAGTTGCTCGTAGAAAACGAAAAGAAGCCTAGAAACAATAGCGAGCTCGAAGGGACGGAGGCCTTGGAGTCAACCGTGGAGATGATTTTGAAGAAGATGACGGTGGACGCCGCAAGAAACAACAGATAGCTGAACAACGAGCTAAGAACGATGGTGGACTAGGCATAAACCGAAATAATGACTTCGAAGAAGACGAAGGCGGTAGGAGAAGAAACAAAGAAACTGAAAAGGCAGCTGCCGAGAAAGCCCGCAACCCTGGTCGCCTTACCTCAAACGATCCAGGAGACTTTACCGAAGACTTTGGAGGTCGTCGGACCAACGACCGAAACGACCCACAACCAATTACTGGGATTAAGAAGTACCAAAACGAACAGTTTATTCGCGACGCAGAATAGTTTGAGGAGCAAAATATGTCCCCTCAACGCCGAGGAAAAGGTCTCATCGGTTCAATGATTCAACCAAAGGTGGGTGGCCACTTATCAAGCAGCCAGAATGATGATTTCCAGGAGTAGGAACTCGGCATGCGCAAACGCCGTTCCAATAACGACGACTTGAAGAGCAACATTGTTAAGAAATCTTTCATGAAGGCCAATCAAGAAGAGAAGGAGGAATTCGACTAGGCTATACGTGACCTTAAACGCACAGCTTCTCGGGAGAAGGGTCTTCGCAGTAATCTCAACCCACGTGGCCAGTACGTGAAAGAGGAGGACAGCGAGTTTGAGGAGAGCCAGATTTCACGAAGAGATCGGAAGGAAGGTATGCAGCAACGCAACAAGTCTCGCATCGGCTTAAAGAGCACCCTAGTTATCGAGCGCAACAACAACGGCGACGATATTGAAGAAAACTTTGAGATCTGATTCTCATCCATATTAAACGTGCGTGTCCCAGTATAATTATGAATCACGTATACAACCAAGGCTCATCATAGTTCGCTGCCCGAGGAGGTCATGCTGAGCTGCTCGTAGTCGCTTGGGGAGATGAACTAAGCGTCATTAATGAAGGTTTAGAGCATGTTCAGAGCTTATTCTGGCTTATCTGTGGGCACCATATGGCCGGCTCCTCGGATCGAAGCGAAGGTAAGACCTTCGATTTCCCAGACCATTCCCGATACATTTTGGTTGTGAGTAACCCATGGTCTCCATGGACGCTTTACAGGTCGCTTGTACTCCTCCATGAACTCTCGCAGCCAGAACTTTGTGCCAGTGATGGGAACCATCGCATCAGCATCCCCTGAATATACCAGCACTTTTAGCCCTGCTTTGATAAGGCCGTTGTACAGATAGTAGGATCCTTCTGGGTTGATCGTATAATCCAGAGTCTATATAGCCAATACGGATTACGTCTGAGCAGGTGGTCCACTGGAGAGTATCGTTCTCCTGTTTGATATGTAGTGGAGCACGGTTTTCATTGAGGTTGAATAGCAATAGTGACCCGATCGAATCCGAGCACCTCAACGTATGCTTCAAGCCGGGCTTGTTCATCAGGTTCTGTTCCCAAAGGTGCATCTTCGGCGGATAGGTCTGGTTGTAGCAGGGGCCATAGATATTGTAGATGTCTGCTCCGGTGGCAATGAAATCAGCTGCGACCCTCTTCTGTTGAGCGATACAGCCAGACGACTTCCAAGCCAGAAGGCAATAGTCGCGGAACTATTTGAAACTCTCATCGGTAATGAAGCCGCGTTGATGTGCATACTGGACCTGGTAGTACGAATAGTAATCGTTCCCGCATTCTGTGGGATGGGTGCATCCATTTCCAACGGAGATTCCCTTCAGGTTGATTCGCTAAACATCAGCTTATTCGTTGAAGTCGAGGATTGCCTTGGCTAGGGTCGGAATGTAAATTCCCGCGTAGCTTTCTCCGGTGATATAGAAATCGTTCTTCTTCATTCCAGGGAACTTAAGAAAGAAGAGCCTCATAGCTAGCAGATTGTCACGAGCGGTGGTAGTATCGTTTGCAATCAAATCCGACTTGTTCTGGCCAATAGAAAAGCCAACTCCAGCTGGGCTCTCCAAGTACAGTACGTTGGCTCTCAAGTTCCACGCAAACGGGTTGATAAACATCTCGGTGCTGTTAGGCTTGAACATCAATGGACCGTTCTCATAGAGCATACCCAACATTGATGAACAGCCTGGTCCACCGTTGAGCCACAGCAGCAAGGGATCGCTATCGGGATCGTGCTGGCTACACTTATCAATCCATCGTACCTTTCGTAGAAGAAGTAGTGGAGGTCTTTGTTGCCTAATGGCGATATCGTCAGATATCCCGAATAGACCTTGTGAGTGTAGTTCTGTGGGAACATTGAAATCTGCGAGATGTCCACCAAGTCGTCCTCACCAGTCTGGCCTAGAACTAGCACCAACAACAGTGCGCAGAAGAGCACAGCGAGGTTGTTCGGCATTAAGAGATAATATATCAATGGCGAGGATATCGTAGTGTCTGCTTGTTGACTATTGTAGGCAAGAAAGAAGGGAACCAGCGCTGAATACAAGCCGCCTAGCAAAGCATACTAACAACAATGTTAGGCTGTTTAGGTTGTCATCATCATCGAAGCCGTCATCTTCCCGACTCCAGGTCGCCTCCTTAGTTACACCTGCCTATTTGTTCGTGTCCTTGGAATCAGAGTGTGAATTAATTCCCTGTTTTCTATTAGGAAAATGCAGCCGCTCTACCTCTCCAAAACCAGAAATCTTAGTCGACGCAAGCTCCTACAGTCCACTTTGCAAAGCTCCGAAGCAGTATTGCACCCTAGTCGCAAATAGAACCGGCAGCCTCAGTTCCGTGGCAAGGATTTACAGAAAAAGACAGATAACAAGCGTTCAGAGAGCAACAGTCGCTACTCCTCCAACACCAAAGGCGCACAGGATCGTCAAACGCGCAAGTAAAGACGAAAGCATATGGTGAGTCTCAATGGCACTCCAGCCATGTTCAGCACTATGATTACTCCTTTCCAGTCACCACGAAGTAGCACGAAACAAAGCCCAAACAAGCACCAGCCGGAACAAACCCTCAGCAAAGAGTCCTTTCGTTTTCTCCACAAAATTGGATCAGGTGGGTTCGGACAAGTGTGGAAAGTGGAGTTTAAGAAGAACTCTCGGTCCTACGCGATGAAGGAAATCAGCAAGGCAAAGTACCCATCGGTGTTATCGTAGAGTTATCTTGAAGAAAAGCGTGCAATCAATCCTCAACGAAAAGGAAATTCTGTGTTCGCTGTATTGCCCCTTCATCGTGAACATGAAGTGCTCGTTTCAGGATCGCGAGGATTTGTATCTAGTACTGGACTATCTCACCGGCGGAGATCTAAGGTATCATCTCTGCTCGAAACCTACCTTTACGGAGGAGGAGTCAAGTAACACTTTCAGGCTATTTAGAGTTCATGGTGGCATGCATAGTGCTGAGCCTGGAGTACATCCACTAAAACAATATTCTGCACAGAGATATCAAACCCTAAAACTTAGTGTTTGAGAGCAGTGGCTATCTCAGACTCACCGATTTTGGAATAGCAAGGAAAAGAAAGGAGAAAAACGCCAATGAGACTAGTGGGACGCCAGGATATATGTCTCCGGAGGTAATTTGCAGACTCAATCATTCCTTCGAAGCTGATTACTTCGCTTTGGGAGTCATAGCCTACGAGTTTATGCTCAGGAGGGTACTTCAGAGGTAACTCAGCGTCCCTACATTGGCAATTCTCGCAAGGAGATTCGTTAACACATCCTCTCCAAACAAGTTCTCGTTGGAAAATTCGAGATCCCCCGAGGTTGGTCAATCGAGTCTGCTGATTTCATCAACAGACTCATCCAACGCAAACGATAGTCACGCCTCGGCTTCAATGGCATATCCTAAATCAAACGCCATCCCTGGTTAAACTCGATAAATTGGTAGCGTCTAAAAAACAAGTAGCTGCACCCACCCTTTGTGCCTCGCAACCTTTGTGAAACCTCTGAGTACCTGCGATAGATAGAATTCTCGGAGGATAGCCAACCAACCAACGAAGACTAACAGCGAATCATGCTGCGTACCACTTAAATACAATGTAGCTATTGGCTGACTCAGAACTGTTTCAAGGCTACAACGAGATTGGTTCGTTCAAAATGTACTATGGGAAAGACTCGACAAAGAGCACGTTCTACACGTACTGTCAATGGTAAGACAAGTGATATTTGCGTTCTCATTATAACAACGATGCGCAGCCTTTGGCAGAACTTCAGGGAGAGGGGATTTTGGGGGTTCACTCGCTACGTAAGAGAGGAGCTTGAGAACCAAAAGCTCAATAGGTAGCTCGTCGGCACTGACAGGAACGGCAATAAGTACTACCAATATTACTCGTTCTATGGCCTTCCCACAAGACGAGAAGTAAGGTTCTATGACCCCGACAATTTCGATATGCAGGATCTTGTCTACTACCGCTGGCTCTACAAGTTCGACTTTGACCCACTCACCAGCGAACAGAAAGAGCAATTGTACTTGTTCGCTAATACAGTTATCTCGAGGAGAAGATCAGAAAGGAACGCGCGTTATAATGGGACAGGCGAGACAGAGAGCTAGTCGAAGAGTTCAAGCGTAAAAGAGAGGAGCTGCTGCTACGCAATCAAGCCTTGAAGGAGTTGGAAGAGGAACGCCGCGACAGCTAGTTGAAGGACATTAAGACACGTAGAGACTGACGGCCTCGGAAGGCACTTCTGCTGATAGTTTTAAAATATTTCGTTAGGGATGGGTGCAAATGCTAGTCGTCGACCTTCCCTGCCGTTTAACCCCTCAGACTACGAGTAGGTTCGCCCAAAGAGTGATAGCGAGGAACCACCAAGCTACCGTGTGCTAAAGCATATCCGAACGGGCATCGAAATGCAAGAGTACCGGCTACAATTCAATGACGAACACGAATTCAACGACTTCTACGACGCCTTCGAGTGGCGCCAGCAGCAGTAGTACGTAGTGAACACCTGCTATCTGGTCGAAACTCATCGTAAGGAGTTCTGCTCGACCCATTATGGAGCAGTGCTCTACACCGAACGCATACCAATCAAGCTTAGCTAAATCAAGGACATTCCCTATCCCGATAACCTCTACATCCTTTATGCGGCGCTGGAGGGTTTTCATACTGTCTACCACAAAACTGGCTTCTTCGAGGTACAAGAACACATGGTTTGCATCAATAAGCAGGGCAAGGTTAAGGTGTGGATCAACGACAACCTCAGCCGCAAGTTTCCTTAGTCAATCTATACTCAGACTGATGGATCAGAGGAGGATATAGTCAGACGTATAATCTAACTAATCGAATACAACACCGATGGGGCAAGCCAACCTATTTCCGTCCAGGAGTACATTCGCAAGCATATTAGTCGGCCAAGCTTCGGAGATGCAAAAATGCTGCTCAGACAGTATGCCAAAGAGCATGGGGTAGGTATTCCTCGTTCCTTTGAGTGTATCCTTGAGGTTTTGAACTCTGACTATAACCGCACTGAAATAACTGATTCGGGAGTAGAGGAGTTCAGGACCTACAATGGGAAGGGGAGCCGACACGCCCCGTCCGTGAGATCACAAGGTCGGAACAACATTAAAACTCGGAGCCGCCGATCGGATAAATATTCTAGGGGGGATTCTCAGAGCCACAATAACAGCTTCCATGATGCAGATCTACCGAAGCATTCGAATAGAAATGGCCGCGGAGATGTGCTGAACAGTCGGGTAAATATTACTCGATCCAGTCAAATTATGCAACACCAGAGGCCGCTTCCACCGCACTTTCCTCCGCATCTGACTCAAAGCAGGCTTCAGCAAAATCATCAGAATTTGATACCCTTACAAGCTCACTCACCCAACCTCCGAAACACCAACTACATCATAAAGGGACCTCTACCTGTCATCACTGAAGGAGGTAGAATTATTCAGCACATGCATCACCCAGTTGGTCCTCAAGGCTTCGTAATCACAAATGGAGCACCAGCATCGCAATCTCCGATGCTCTTTGAGAGTGTCAGACCAGCCTTTTACCCACCCAGCCAGCAGGCTGAAATTATAATATCGACGACTCCTAGTCACGAGCAGATCCACTACATCAACCATAATGAGGCACCGAGAAACTCAATAAGCAAGGAGAGGAGACTCAATATATATAGTGAATCCGACGATTCGCAGCTAAAAATCTAGTAGGGTGCAGAGGTGCAAGGAGGTTAACACCGCACCTACCCACAGATTCCAGTTGTGCCGATCCGAGTGCCTATGGTTATGCACCACTATAGTATCGGTCAACCTTATCAGCAGCCTCATATAAACAACAACGTCATTAGAAATTCGGATCATCAGCAACATCACTCACAACAGCAGCAATACCACCCGATACATCATAACATCTACGACCAAGAGGAGAGCATCCGTTCGAGTCATAAACAACGCAGCCTCAGCAGGTCGAAGAAGTACAATAGTGATGCCGAGCATTCACGTTCAATGAGCCGAAAGCATAAGCGTAAACCTCGAGATATGGATAGCAGTGATCAGTCTCAAACAGAAGAGGAGTACGAATAGGACAGGAGACAAAATCGCAAGAAACAGCAACAAGGCAACTATCGCAAGCAGTAGCCGGTTATCGATGAGGACGAGGACGATGATGATGAGGAATAGCGGATTCGTCGCAGTCGCCGTCAACGTCGGTACCGTTAGGATCACGCCAAATTAAAGATGTATCGGGATCGATAGGAATAATAGTACCGCAGATAGAAGGAATAAGAGGAGTACCGAAGACGTCGTGAGTAAGACGAATTTAGAAGAAAGCGGGACTAGGAAGAATTTAGAACTCGAATGTAACTTGAAGAACAACAGCATCGTGAACGCAAAGCGCAGTAGGACTTCCAGAGACGGGCAGCATTTGAAGAGGAAACTCGGAAGCAGCGAGAACGTGAAGAATAGTATCTGAGACAAAAACATCGGGAGGAAATAGAATACCATAGCCGACCTCGAGATCACCCAACCGCTCGCCTCCCCAGCGATGCATCGAGCCTTCATGATCGCACTCGAAACAGTTACCACTTTCAGCACGATGTTGCTTCACGCAGTAGCAACCACATCACCATGCAGGCGGGTCGTAGATTAGATGAGGCATCTTTCCGGAATCGTTAGCCTCAAGCCTTCATGTACTACTCCAGCGATCAGGACCATCAGCTGGATCCCGACATCGCTCGCGATTTGATGGTGATGCAACTATGAGGCTGCCTTCGATTAAACTGCATAATATTCAAATGAACGGCGACCTTTAACGAATTATGAGGGACTACAACGTAAGAGGAAGGTGATGTAGGTCCCTGAAGGAGTGTTGTCGGCTGAGGAGCTAAGACTATTAAGAGACGGTGGTATCAAGGACAGCGATAGCGATTTCCATGAAGACGATGGATATCGCAGGACAAATCCACGAAGCGGTGCACGGGCAATTGAAATCGAGACCTTAAAATCTGTACATGCCAACCAATTGTCCATGAAGGAAAAACAGATTCAGTTTCTACAGGCTGAGATGGGCCGCAGAGATCATTTACTGTAAATCTAGAGAGAAAAGTTTCGGAGGGATTTGATGCAAGAGCAATAAAGAATGGGTAATGAACTCAGATTTGCGCGGGCCCAAGTTATAAAGACTGAGTCGCAGATCCCCCTGATCAAGGAGGCGCTTGCTGAAGTTCGGAATATGCTCAGCGGTATAACTCCCGAAAGCGTATATCTGAGGTTGAAGGATATACCGGAACGAGACCTCCCGCCTTCTGAATGGATCCTTGTGAGCGTTTGGGACATGTGCTACCCGTTCAAGAAAGAAGTGGAGGAACAGAAGAGATAAATTATGAGGCTGAGAGAGGACTTGAAGGTAGCAAACGACAAGCAGCATCAAATTCTAGCTTAACTCGAGCATTATAGTCGATTGCTTGCTGCGAAGGACGATGATGAGAAGCGCCATCTTCTGAACTTCGAGAATAACAGAAAGAGCTTGGAGTTAGAAGTCGAGAAATGTCGGGAAGAGGTAGAGCTGTTAAGGGAAAAAGGTGCACGCTACGATGAACTGCTTCGTGACTACAACTTCACAAAACAGTAGAAAGAACTATTGGAGGAGAAGATGGGCTATTACAACAAAGCAACTTCTGGAGACGGCAAGGGAAGGATGGCGTCTATTGAGGATAACCAGGCCAGAAAGATGGACTTGCTAACTCAGGATAAGTAATACCTGACCAAGGAGAACATTCAGCTATTGGAGAAGAATAAGAGGGTTGAAGATCGACTGGACCGTTTATAGACAGAGCTGCTCAATGAGAAGAACCGCTCGCAGGAGTACCTACACCAACTGCTGAACCTTCGAAATGATACGAGCCTATCATACGAGCAGCGAATCACCAAAGAACTCTTGGAACTGAAGGAAAAACATAGTATGTAATTACAAGCGACCAAGAACAACCTGATCGACATCTACGAAAAGCAGCTTAGGTTCGTGAAGGAGGCTCTCGATGAGAAATAGTTGAAATTAGAGAATGTTGAACGCGAACTCCGGGATCGATCAAAGGATTCAGAGCAACTGCTGATTGATCATCGAGCTTTCCAGCGCAAACTCGAAACCGATATGGCAGAGAACCGTGTTTCCCTCAAAATCAAGACTTAGGAATTGGACCGAATGGGTGGCATATACCAATAGACTCTCAGTAATCTGAAGGCCCATAAACTTGAGAATGAAATGCTCAAGGAGAAGGTTAATTTACTCAAGGCTGAATTCTACAAATCAGAGGCCAACGCTAAAGACTCTCAGAGCAGCCTGCGTGCTCAAGTCGCAGTTATGAAGGAGCAATTGGCAAACTACGAGCTCATCGAGAAGGAAATCGACTAGGCAGTGGTAAGCCTGTCCAATCTCAAGCCGAACGAAAATAACATTTACCTGAATACCCTCAATTCAGTCCCAACTTCGAATAAACGAAGAATTCAGCAGGCACTTGGTCTTGCCCAACGACTCCAAGCTAAACAACGAGAGATGGATGAGGTGGTCTAGCGGCTCCGACTAAAATAAGAAGAATGCTAGCGACTGAACGAGTAGCTCCGAGTGGCTAACGAACTTCGCAGCAAGACTAACCAGCCATCCTCCTATCTCATCAACACCATCGAATAGAAGGAGAAAGAGATACTATTGCTGCGCAACGCGAACAGGAAAAAGTAACAGGATTATGAAAATATGCGGGAAGAGTATAACCATATGAAATCGCAGCTGGGTCAGGCAGAGACTGACATAAAGCGGCTCCTGATCAAAAGAGAGAACATCCAGAATATCCAGCAATTGTTGGTTAGCCTAGCTGCCGGCACAAGCAGCAAAGCCGATATCGCCGGAGTGGTTGAAGAAATTCAGGACATTCTAGGAGGAACTCGCCAGCATTTTCAACAGCGCAGAGAAGCCTAATCAGCACCGAAACACCTGGACGATGGCAGGAGTAACTTGCCCTTGTGGTACCAAAAACTTGCTGAGAAGCGCAAGAAATGATTTCATTTTGCTTAATAGACCCAGCTGCTTATTTCCATGGTTCTATGGTGGTTGCTGGCGGCTTGGAGTGAATCAAAACTCTTTAGAAACTAACAGATTGGAGGCTGCCACAGTTAACAGTCCCCCCAAAGGGCGGAATGGGTATGGTTTCTCGATATCCACTTTGATTGAACATGAGCCAGATCCAACGATCCAACTGAAGACATTTACTAGTGGTTGACAGGATGAGTATCCTCGCAAGGCATTCTAGTTTGTCAAACCTGTTCGTGCTCCTCCTGCCTCTCCTTCCTTATTAATATTCTTCGAGGGGTTCGTTCAATGAGAAACCATCAGAAATTTTCAGTGATGGCACCCGCCTCGACAAACTCCCAGCTTGGTCGGCAGTTATCGAAGTTCAAGCCCATCCGATCGATGGCCTCTCTTTATCTCGATCGGTGGATCAAAAGGCTTTCCAAAGTGTCTTATCGTTACAAACTCCCCACAGATTTCGCAAACAAACATGGAATGAAGCATCATATTGGTTGGATCGCTCATCTGTACAACATTTCGTAGTTGACCTCATCATACCTCGCGAGAATTTTATCAATGGAATCTTGCCTCATGGGCCTCTGGGGCCTCCCTCCTCTCGGTTTCTTCAATTGAAGCAGCTTCCCGTGCCATTTGCTGATCTACTGCTCGAGCAGTCTGTCTACTTATGAAATTTTGCCATTTTCTTCAGAAGCCATTTTATGAATTTAATTATTCCCCATCTGTGCGAATGTTGCTTATGAACTGCCTCAGGAACTTTCACGGCAATCGTCTTGACAATTGAATAGTTCGCTGAGGGATCTTTCATATCAAAGTTACCACGGTCGAAGAGGGCTTCTGGATTTCGAGATATCCCTGGCTGCTTGGTCAGTGGGGGAGTTCACTATACACGAGGACTTCACCTGATGGTTTTGCATTGATCAATGATAATGAATTTGTCAAAAAACCTCTCCGTTTACCGCTTAAAACGTTCTCAAACACTGTTGAACCATTGGTGAATTGAATCCGAAGCATCTCGAGAGTCGAATACGGCTGATTTGCTGCAGCTCTCTATCGTTGCCAGCTTTCTAGATTTTCCAAACTAAAATGAGGAATCTCTTAGAATATACCTAAAACACTCACTGAAGTCAACCAATTCCGCTGTTTGGATTGAACACTAATTATTATGGATGTGGCAGGCCGGTGGGCATCACGAGACCGTTTATGGGAGTCCAAATATGTATGAGGCTAGCATCGTTCCATTGCCAATCTGCTCAATGCTGTTTTCTTATGAATTCCAGGGATTAGCAAAGGGCAGAAGCAATCCCCTGTCACCCTAAGGCACAATGGGCAGCAACACGACTGGCATTCCAGCGAATCAAAACACATGCGTGTTTCTATGTATCGATCAATGAGCATCGGTGTTAATTGAATGACCCTATGCACTACAGCCTCCCGTTAGTGTTGAGAAGAGATCTCGACACCTAGTTCTTTGACCAGTTTCTCCATTCGATGGGGAAAAAGGGTTGTCGTGAGACATCATTGATCACAATCAAATTTAGATGGCTTAAGAAATACCTTGCAAAGCCCGATCATTTATGTCGAGCATTTGATATGGCTTTTCCGTTCTGTCCGAAATGGCACCGTTTCGGGAGTTTCGATCCCAAATCCACTTGGATTTATGATGAGGGGTTGCGATGTTCCCTCACAAGTTCTGTTATAGCTACTCTGCGTTCGCATTTAAGATGATTCGCCAAAATGTGATTATGACCCTTCATTCTTCAATGATATTGCCAGCTCCAAGGTACCGAACATATGTTTGGAATTGCTGATGAGAAGCCTGTCTCGAGGACCCATCGGCATACTTTCAGTGCCTTCTAAACCCGCAGCCTATTAATATTTGCACTCAAAGATAATTGTGCGTTGCAGTCCCACGCACGAATATTAATAGCCAAGGGGAGTTTTGGCAGCAGGAAGTCCAGCCGACCACTGAGCGTTCCTTGCAGATGTTCTGGTCATCATTTAGCATACCCGATCGATAAAACAGTGGTTGTTTCAAACTTTCTAGAGTGTTCCCTAGCCGGAAGAGCTCAAGATGTTTTAAATATACACAACAAAAAGCATCAGAGAGAGACCGCAATGCTTCCCCGTCAGCGATAAAGTTCATCGTAAGTAGTATTCCCGTAGACTGCAAGTATCCTCTATGTGGAGTCTACTCGATGAAGTTGCTGCGTCCTCCAACCCTTTTTCTGTTTGCTCAGTTGGTGCAACCTTCCGCAGACCCTGCCTAGTTACTGCTCAATCAGATCGTTAGCCTCAGGTGCTGAGGAAATTCGCCGCTATGCCATTATTTTGTTTTTAATTATTTGTGGTCCCGAGATATAAGCTTATCAATCGTGGATAGGAAGGTTCCGAGGGACGAGCTAATGCCCGTGATTTCAGCTTATCTCACCATCCTCAGGTGATATTGCTGCTGAAGCTGCAAGGCAAGGATCTTTTCTCAATCCATTATGTCAATGAAGAGAGTGTGAACTACATTGGTAATAACACACTATCAGAGGCGATTTCTAATTGTGTACCCTTTTGGCGTATCGATATACATCTGTTTCATTGATAAATCTCGGAAAGAATCAATTGAAGGTCGTGCGCATTGTCATAGCCTTCTTTATCCTTACCAACCGAAGCCGAACCGTTTAGAGTTTGTCCCAGATTTTTCCAACTATGCTGGGGAATATCGAGGAATATACACTAAGCATCAGAACCTTCGAGAATACTCAAATAAACCGCTAGCAGGATGAAATTATGCTGTTGCCATATTGGCCAGTCTAACTGAAGGCAAGAGGTTACGGAGGCTCACGGGTTACACAGGGTCTTTCATTGCAGGCGAATGTTTTCTGCGATGGCATCATCATTCGATAATGTGGTTCGCCATTCCTTGGCAAGAGCTCTATTTTGAGTTGAAAGAAAACAGAAGGATGAGGAGTTAATATCATTCAGAGACGCACCTGGCGGAAGCGATTGCGGAACGTAGCATAGCCGATCATCTTTTTTTCGTCGGGCTTCGCTGGGCTATGGGGTAAGCGCTATGGACTTATTGGCTCGGGACGTTGCTCAACATGGGACAGGTTGGGGATCTGTCGGCTTCGAATGGCTGCAGGTTGTAGTAACGCACCTCGATTGTTTCGCAACGGCGATAATGTTTCGGGCTTTCTTCCAGGAGAGTCCATCTCCTATCTATTCATAGAGCTGTTGACTGCATCTTTCCGAAGCGACAATTTTTTGGTGATTTTAAAGTTCTCTCGTTTCTTCATCAATGAGCTTACTCCAACATCAAACACTCCCCTATCGATTTCCTCGATCTCTCGCTTTATCTGAGCCAAATTCATAGATTTCGCCTCCGTATTCATACTATCGGCCAGCTCGGGATTGGCTGCCTATGACTCGTGAGTTATGTGCTTGCTCAGGCTTCCAATACTGCTTTTATTTCGGTCTTTTGCTTTTGGGCTTTTGCATTCTCTCTCCAACAATTCGTAGTCGAAGAGCTCCGAGTTGATGTCGTAGCGACTAGGATTCCCTTGCTTCGACTGTTTTTTCATATATAGGTAGTAGCATGTCGTGAATGGGTTGTGTTTATTATTCTCAACTCCGCCCCTTACTGCACTTGCTTCATAACCGTACAGCTTCTCAACTTCTCTGACGTAGTCGGGGTCGACTGGTGCACGGCATTCGCCAACCTTGATGCCGTTTCCTCCCTTATAAGGCACCATTCGATAGAATTCTGTCTGTTTGATTGCTTCCAGTGCTATACGTTTTTAGGGCCCAGTGATTAGCTTTGTAATTAAAGATCGGGCGCTTGACTCTACGAAGCTTGGCACCTTATAGTCCAGGTTGATAATCTTTTTGTAAAGAACTGAGTTGTTATTGTCCTCGAAGGGAAGATAACCCGTCAGCATCGCATACAAAATGACTCCCGAACTCCAAAGGTCTATAGCAAGGGGTTCATACAGTTTACCCAGCACCATTTCGGGTGCCGCATAGCACGGCGACCCACAGGCTGTCTTCAACCGATCGCCTACTCCGTAGGTATTCGACAGACCAAAATCCACGATCTTGATGTTGTACTGTTCGTCCAGCAGCATGTTCTACGGCTTTAGGTCCCGATGCACTATGTTCAGTTCATGCAGGTATTGCACTCCGCTCAGCAACTGCTGGTAATAGCGGCAGGCCTCGTCTGGTTGAAGCCGTTCCTTTCGGACAATGTAGTCAAACAGCTAGCCGTTTGGACAGTACTCCATCACCAGGAACAAGTACTTCTTCGACTCGATTAGTTAGTATAGCTGAATGATGTGTGGGTGCCGCATCATCTTGAGGATGTGGATCTACCTGCTCACCCTCTCGATGTCCGAAACCTCGGCGATCTTGCTCTTTTCGAGGATCTTTATTGCTACAAGCTAGCCGGTCTGCCGATGGCGGCCTAGCTTCACCTTACCGAAAGTACCCTTTCCTAGAGTCTGTTCGATGGTATAGTTGCCCACTGTCTTGAGCTGCCCTCTCTCCTTCTCGTCGGGAGTGCCGGTAGTTTGGCTCAGTTGGCCGGGCGATCGCATAATAGTTGCAATAAAAAGCCAGCAAATCAGAACTCAGAGAAGTACTCACACTTGAGCTTCTTGCTGCGGCTTTCGAAGAGGACCGTAATGTCTCGGAAGAGAGTGTTGGTGAGGTAGATGTCCTTGGTGATGCGCAGCAACACAATTTCGAGCATGGCCAGGAAGTACCCAATCAAGAACACGAAGCGCTCTTCAGAGCTGAAGGTACGTGCCATCTCGGGACGGTCCTCGTAGGCATTAGCAGTGGGGAGTATCATCAGGAAATAGCCACTCATCCCCAAGAACGTGACAACGAGCAGGTAGTTGATGTATTTCGACCACGCCACCTCGAACAGCTTTTCAGGTTTATGGTCGTAGCTCCAGAAGTGCTTTTCGAAGATTAATTATTCCGCGTACCTCTCGAAATTCTATTCGTAGACCGCCAGAATCTCAACTTCGCGGTCTTGATAGAACCTTTAAGTTCGCTTTCGTTAGGCAAACTTTTGCCTGAAGTCTTGGAAGGCTGTTTGCATGACAGCGTTGTACTCATCACGCCATTCAATCCCCTTCACGTGGATATGCTTCGAGCGAAGTTTGTTATCCGTCCAGTCCTTGACACTGTACCGATCGAATAGCACAAAGAACAGCAGAACCTTCTCGAACAGGACGATAATGAGCACACCGAGCGTTTCGAAGTGAAAGTATAGCCGGTAGTTGTATGGCGAATTTAGCAGCAACAGCTCGCCACCAACCACCAACGAGCACCAGAAGATGCTCTTCTTAAGGTGAGGTTTAAAGAAGGTTGGACCCTTTGAGCCTTTGTTATTACGGTCAAGCAGCACAAATATAAAGAAGAGGTTGAGACTGTTTGTGAAGAACCGCAATGCGTACCACCCGAAGATGATAACCACCACTATAAAGTTGTTCTGGAGGAGACAGGCATGGACTCCACTGGTAAACCTTCCTTCGTTGCTGCAGGTTGAGCCATGTTGGTATCGCGAGTAGTTCACAGCACGGGTGAAATTGTCGTACTTTCTCCAATCCGTGCAGTTCATGGTAGTGCCATTCTTAACATCGTTGAGGAAGCTGCATGCCATTGAGTACGGCTCTGGGATGGCAAAGTATTGGGTACCTCTCCACATGAAGTATTCACTGCATTACAGAAATCAGGTACATCGTACTCTGGGCAAGTGCCATTCCTGACAACAACATCGTCGCGATTGTATAGGCCCTATACTCCGTTTTCTTTGCAGCGAGAAACTCATTGAACTATTAGTGCCCTTTCTTCTTAAAGATTGCGAGAATGCTGACCTGTTGGGTTATCTTGTACACCAGTACATTGACCTCCATGATAAAGCCAAACAGCACGAACCACTAAGCGAGTAGAAACAAGAACTCCGAGGTGGAAGTGTCCTTGCCATCACTGAAAAGATTCAGCTCGGTGCGCCTCTCCACGTAAAAGGGGTTGCTGATATTGTTCACGTAGTCCAAGCTCGGGTCGGGATAGGGAAAAATGGAGGTCTTTTGAAGCTCCTACAAATGCATTTTTTACAGTCAGAGAACTACGGTATGTTAGCTTATTATTGGATTTGGTCGAGAAGTAATGGAGGAGCAGATCAGCGATAGGAACCCACAGACAGCTGGGCCTGAAGGATCGGAATCGCCGAAGAGCCGTCGGCTTGCCAGCATGCTGTTCCACGAAAGCAATATTCAGCCCGAAGGCAAGACCAAACTCGAGAAGATTATGATAGCCCTGGACATTTTCTCATTCATTCCTGTACCGAGAACTGTGCCAGTCTCCACGAAAAGGAGTAAAATTGGCTCCATCATCGTCATCCTCTTGTTTCTGGTCTACGTAATCTATGATTTCGTGGAACTATTTCTCAACAATCCTCCCAAGGTTAATACCTACGAAGTACCACTCGACACCACGGTAAAAAGCTGAGTAATGCAGCCCTACGCTGTCCCGCAGATGGCTATTGGGTTTATCTATGGTCCGCAGCTCGACCAAACCCTCAACGATCCCACTTACATGAACATTTCTCTACTGGAAATCAATACGACTCAGGGCAAGGGAATTCAAAATCCTGCTCAGCTGTACACGTGCCCTCAACTAGACTGGATGGAAGGCCTACAATCCTTTTATCAAAATCTAACATGCATCAATACTAGCACTGTGAGTCTACAAGGTTTACTGTACGCTTCACCTATGAGCCTATACCCTCGGTTCATAGTAACTTCGTGCAATAACTCTGTCATACCCAACAACTGCCAGAGCTATGGCAGTCTCATGAATATGACTGCTGGAGGCAGAATGTTTCTGTTTGTACAAAAGACCCAATCAATGAACTTAGCCACTGGAAAAGTAGGCCAAGGCGCATTCGCTGAATTTGACTTTTACAATTTCTTCTTGGTACCTGGTCTTTACAACCGCATCACCATTACCTTCCAACCTACAACGTATGTGGTATACCCCGATTACATCACAAGCTGGACGAAGAAGACTTACCTCACGATGCCGATAGTCGACCAGCAGTTCCAGACCAGCAACGTAACTACCTACAATAATCTTGACCTATTGAGCATCAGTATTCTCCTGAGTGGTCAGAGTCGCATCAATGAGGTAGTCTACTCCACACTTATCGAGCACATATCACTTTGGGGTGCCTTTTGGGGTGTGTTATTTAGTGTCTTCGCTTTCTACTTCCTGGTGTTCAATCGAAATCAGTTCTATAACAAAAACCAAGGCTGGGACCGCTTCGAAGACAAAATGAGAGAGATAGAGAGGGACATACGCATCGACTACCAACGTCGGTTGATCGAGATGGACGACAGAGGAAACAGGAACAATAGTTTACAGGTCCCCCTTCAAGCACGCAACTATAATCGCCTCGATGACGATATGGATTTGCATGCTCCAGACAGCCTCAATAGGTCTGGCAAGGCCGAGTGACTGTATTCTGCATTCGGGTTGTTTATCTTGACAAGTAGATCAGAGGTTCATGTGACCGAGCTCCATGTACTAGCCCTCCGACGAACGAGGTTTAGCTTTAATTAGCAAGGGATCTTTGCGGTTGAATTCTTCGATGATCTTCTTGCCTTACCGCTTGGTATCTGCTTGCTCCTGCTCACTGAAGGCGAAGTTGCCAAGTCCGAAACATGTCATGATTCGATCGTAGATGTCAAATAGGTTGAAGAGAGCGAAAGCGATGAGCAGGATCGGGAATATATAGGTATTGTGTTCACCAATGCTGATTTCACCGAAGAAATCAAGGAATGCAGATCGTGGCATCCCAGTAATCTGGAGGTAGTTGTAGCATAGAGGATAGCTGACTCGCGATAGGTTGACCGAGGTGAATAGCAAACTGGCAGCTGTTGAATGATGCCGATGAAGACTGTACAACCCAAACACCTTCATTTCGAATACAGAATGACTGATGATGTATACGATGTAGAGCAGCAGAAGACTGTTGAGAATGTATACCACTGGCGCTGACGGAATTTCGTTTAGGTAGTAGAGCACATTGGCTACTTCCACCGCAGGGATGAATGTTGAGAGCTCTCCGATAAACACGATTATCGAAAGCAGACTCACGATGACGAATAGCGCGATGAATCCCCATCGTTTGCACTTGTAGCCGTTGTTGACAACAGAGTGGTTGCACCCGTTCACGTTCTCCACCAGTTCCTCCAGCCAACTATAGTACATTCTCAGCTCACTTACCTTGCGCTTCGTCGCACGATGCAGCGCTGCTAACTTCTCCTCCGTAAGATTTGCCAGTTCCTGTGTATCGAATGCTCGTGAATCCTTGCTGACATCTTTCCGGATGTTCTCTGGGACTATTGAAATGATGGTCTCACAACGGGCTAATAACACCGGGTCAGTGCTGACACGTTGAATGTAGCAGAGTTTACGGTACTCAACCTCCACGTCGAACTAGGTGTCGCTGCGACGAGTATCTACCAGCTCAGCCTCCCGGTAATGATGCTCGATGAGTTTGCTATAGTTACTCTTCAGGAGGCTTAACTTAGGCAGCGAGACTAACCCGTGCCCGAGAAACACCACGACTAGCACAATTCCGAAGATGTTGGCAGTGGTTGCGAATACTGACGGTATTTTGCTCCACATTAACTGCGAACTTGCAATCAAGTAAACAAGCAGGCCTGCAGCGAGGATGAGAAACAGCACCTACTCAATAGCACATTGTACGTATCAGAATTGCGTTGTTTACCAAGGATCGCTTTAGACGCCCTCGCCATGTGAACTCTCCAGCATCCTCATACTCCTGGGCCACAGGGAGTACGACCCATGTGAGTATGAAATTGCCGTAGTAGATGCCCATCCAAACGCTCTTGACTGTGCTATTATCACCTTCGGTGGTCGTTTCATAGAGGTCCAATGGCAGTACTAGCAGAATGACAAAACTCAGCAGCCAACTCACCACCACGAGGACCTTCACGTACATCGGGGCCTACTACTCTGAGAAGTAGCGCACCAGCAGTATCACAGCAGCCAGCAATAATGCTAGCTCCACTAAGTAGCCAATCATCCTAACTATTATGCAATGTCACATAGCCCGACGGAGAAAGTTGTAAGTCACGATGCAGCTGCCTGGCACCCAGAATAACAGACAGCTCACTGGGTATAGAATCAATGTTAGTGCTATGCAGAAAATCCACATCGATACCCTTACCCAACGACGCTGAAACCTTAACGAGTGGTTGACGAAGCGACGGACGAACAGCAAAGGGCCGACGAGACCGCCGACTACAGCAATGATCACAGAGACGATTGAAAAAGCGATCAGCGCTAATGCCAGCATTGGTAGGAACCCCACAACGAAGAGATATTTCCACCCTCGCCAGTACCTCTGAGAGTTCTGCTGTTTTGGGCATCCAAATACATTCCACCAACGATAGTGATGATCGGTGTACCGTCCCAAACAGAGCCAGCAATACTGGTAGTTACACTTCGTGCAGCGCATGTGGTTACACCCACTGATCTTTTAGACGTGCAGTCCGCACTTTGGGCATTTTCTAAGATTAGCGTAGGACTGTACTGGAGGTGCATAGAATCGATGATCTTGCCGTACTGCAGTCGAAACTCAGCCTCGCATGACCTTTCGTGCCAGCTCTGGCCACAATCGAAACAAATTTACTGTCCACATGAACAAGTAAGCTTTTTTTCATCGTGCAGACGCAGAGCATAGCCTTAGCAGCTTGGTGAAGTGCACCATCGAAGGTTGGGATTCCTCGAAAGCTCGCTGTTTCGAACGTAGCGTTAATATGTTACAAACTGGTCAGGCCTGACAACTGATCTAACCTCGTCCCTATTGATCATATGCTCACACCCCTCCACCATACACGGAATTTTCTCGACTTTACGTGTGTTTATTAGGTTTGTGAGGTAGCTGGTCATACACCTCACGCAGAAACTATGCTAGCAGCTCAATGCAACTTTACGATCCATGGGCTCCAAACAGATGGTGCAGGTCTATTGAGGTAGGGCCACCCAATTGATAAATCTCTCGACAAATACATTGAGGTGCTGCAGGTCTCCATCGGCTTCAATCTCCTTGAAATTTGCGGCATAGTACTTAGTCACAAGATGCTCATCGTAGCCCATAGATAGCACCACCTCCTGGAACAGCTTTGCGGGTTAATGCTGCAGTTCGCTCTGCATATCGGCGTGAAAGCTGGGATGCTCATCGTTCAATTGCTCCATATATGCGACGCTCACTGATTATAATTGCAACACCTTTGCAAACAAACAAAGCAAATTTTATGGGAAAGTCTTCCTTCCAATCACCCAAAAGTGATCACTGATAAGAATGATGGTGGCTCTCCCGAGTAACTATCAAATCCTCGCTGACCCATTGACAACTTTTGAAAGATATCGGTTAACAGTCAACCTTTCTTGATATTCCATTTTCGATAATGCACAGGTCTGCAGTAACTTCGCTCGTTGAAAGTGACGAGCGTGTGCAGCGCACCTATCAGTTCCACCGGAAGATCAGCAACGGTTGCTTCGGCTACCTCTTCCTTGTTACGAACCGCTACACAAACCGTCGCTCAGCACTAAAGGTTGAGGTCATCAAAAATGAGAGCAGTCTTACCCTCAAAAAGGAAATGCATCTACTCAAGAAACTGGAAGGCGTGAAGGGAGTGCCCCAAGTCTTCAACTTTGGTCGCACCGAAAAACTTCTTTACTTGGAACTGGAACTCCTAGAGACAGACCTTAGCTACCTTACGGAGAAGGACAGTAAGGTCGACTATGCCTTTATAGTAAAGATTGGTGGGGAGCTGCTGCGCATCCTCCAGGAGGTGCATTCACGAAGCATAGTTCACCGTGACATCAAACCACAGAACATTATGTTGGACAAGGAGGGGCGTGTCTATCTCATCGATTTCGGAATATCCAAAGAGTTTATCGCGGGGTAGAGCGGCATCTCAAAGACCTCTTTTGTGGGAACCCCAAGGTATGCAAGTATCAACGCCCATAAAGGTCGTAATCAAGTGCCTGCTGACGATATTGAATCTCTTCTCTACAACCTAATCTTCATGTGTAGAAAAGACCTTCCATGGATAAATACCAAGACTGTGGGAAACAATAAGCTCGATGCAATTCTAGCGATGAAGCTGAAGAAACCGAGGTTGGAGCTGTGCAAGGATCTTCCCAAGTGCTTTCTTCTCACTTTCGAACATATCCATAACCTGAAACCCGAAGAGAAGCCCCACTACGAATATCTTATCGGGCTGTTCAGAGACTACAACACGACAACCAAGACTTAGCTGAAATCTGAGCCAGCTTCTGAAACTTCGACCCCGATCATCGTGTAAGCCACTCATATGTAAAAGGTACTTTCTACGGCCAGAAGACCTTCCATTGAATGTTCGAACTTCTTATTAGTGCCACTGCCAGACAATGTCGTGACAAACTCCCAAGCTACAATCGATTTCCAAGAAAGCCAGCAGGTCATGCGATCGGAGAGTTCAATGAGCAACAACAGAGAACCGCCGTCCCGAATCCGCTAGGAGGATATGCAAGAAAGTTTAAGCCACGAGGACAGCGTCGAGCAGCGAATGCAGGCACTTTCGAAGTTACCGTTGAATGGTCGCTTTCGAACCAGCCTGCTCCGCCACTGATTAATAATAATTTCCGTGGACGGGGCATGAATTTGAAATAGCATCGGCTTGCACGCACCAAGGACTTTTTTGGGTAGGCCACGCGGCCACAACGGCAACAGCTTCCCACGTTGAAAAAGCAACAGAAATTCGAGGGAGCCGTAGTCGATGGTAATGGAGGTCGCAACCGTCTGAGACTACCTAGCTTACTACGCAAGCCGTTGCTACCCACCAGCGTCAACGTCAGTCTCAGCGGTTGGTCGGATCGTCCGTTGAAGGGCTCCGTGGTGGAATCTGGCGATGATTGCATCCGTTAGAAGTGGTTGCCTGGACAGCGTTGGAGGCTCGGTGAGCTAATCGGTTCGGGTACCTGTGGAGAGATCTTCAAGGCATTACTGCCAGACAGTGGCCGCACCGTGGCCGTTAAACGGATCGAACGGAGCTGCCCCGAACCTTAGGAAATCGAGGAAATCAGAATCCTGAAGATGCTCCGACACAAGAACATAGTTGAATTCTACGGGAGCGAATCTACTCATCAGCATCGTCTTATCTTCATGGAATACGTGTCTGAGAGAAGTCTGAGCCATGTAGTGGCCGATTATGGACCGTTAGAGGAGGTCACTGTAAAGCTCTACCTTAGGCAAGTATTGGAGGCGGTTGCCTATATGCACCGGAAGGGTATTGTGCATAGAGATATCAAGGCATCGAACGTGCTGGTCGGTGGTGATGGGCAGATCAAGTTGTCGGACTTCGGTTGTGCAACTAACAGCAACTCATAAAACTGCACCTTCAACGGAAGCGTTTTATGGACGGCACCCGAAACACTCAAATAAGGTCGTTACAGCCCCAGTAGTGATGTCTGGAGCATTGGTTGCTTAGTAATCGAACTACTAACGGGCCGTTCTCCATGGACGGAGCGTTGCTTCGACAACGAAATGTGCGCAATCTACGAGATAGGCTCCATGGGAAGTCGACCTGCGATTCCTTCGGGCCTCAGCCGACCCTTGGCTGACATCATTGGTCGGTGCTTAGAGCTGGAGCCAGAGAAACGCGCCAGCTGCCGCTCACTACTCGAGCACAGTTATTTTAATTGATAATATTCGTCCGTAAAAGGTTATGGAGGAAGAAGCATACAAGAAGGTAACTTAGCATCCCAACCGTAGAGTTAGCGCCTAATCCTTGACTTTAACAAATCAGGAATGTAGTACCTCTCGCACGGTAGGGACGATCGTTAGAGTAGATCAATATCGCGAATCGCTGGAGTTTCTGAAGAAAGCGGAGAGACTAATCGAGGGCTAACTTCGTCTCCGAGATAAAGATGTGCAGTTGAACAGGCTTTACGGCATCACCCTGAACAATCTTGGGTGTTACTACAAGAAGTACCGGCTAGTTGCTACCATCATAGAACGAACAAACCCAAAGTTGCATTGAAGTACCTCAAGAGGGCTCTAGAGATTGAGGTGTACAATGTGGAAGATTGGATCGCGACGGCTGGTACGCACCTTAACATCTGTGCTATCTTTTCGTTCATGGGCAAGTACCAATATGATTCGATTGCAGACATCAGTAAGCCGCGGATCATGCTGGACTTTCAGTAAAGCTACTGGAAAGGGAACGCAAAGCAGTAGCAGGTAAGACCGTTAAGGACCTCAAGGAGTCCAATCCAACGCTTAACAATACCCTAATGATCAGCTACTACAACATGGGAGTCGAACTGGAATATTTACGCAAGTATATAGAGTCGTGCTAGGCATATAAGCAGGGCCTGGAGGTGGCCAAGATTACCAAACGTGGTGACGACATGCAGAAAGTTTTAGAAGAAAGCATAGTGAGAACAACCCAGGCACATAATAGTCATGAAAAGCGAGTCTTGCAGCTCCTTGAGAAGCGCAAGGAGCAGGAAGAGAAGGGGCACTGTGAGTTCATGAGAAAAAACAAGAAACATTAATTGCTCCAGCCCATCATCGATAACGAAATACAGCCTTTGCGTTACGCCGAATACTCCCAGCCGCAACTTCGTAGCATATCCACAACCGAGCGTCTTGCAAAGGGGATAAGTGAGGTGCGCATCCTCCGCAAACTGCAAAACCGCAGCCACGCAAGGCAACATCTCAGTGGAGAGGCGTTGCCGTCCACAACAAAACAACAGCCACAGTCAGCCCGAGTCGATCCATGATGGTGCTCGAAATAATAATGTACTCAGTAGTCAGTATAGTCAGAGCTCGCTTTCGTGCGATTAGAGGTTGGATTCGGCGACACTCCGGATTGCTTAATAATCGTTTAACACATCTTCAAAAGTGCGCTCAAGCACGACTGCTTAGCTCTCCCGCAAGTCGTGCACCACCTCAACCATCTAGCCTATTCGGCTGGTGGTCTGGGCCAGCTCAGCCATCGTTCGTTTTGCTTCGGTGCCTAAAGCCACTGGATCAAGTTCTTCGTGGAGACGCGCCGCTCGCATAGTGAACAACTTCCAGAGCTCTCTATTCTCCTCCATAAGTCTTCGATTGAAGTTAATTAAGCTGTAGACATCCTTCCAGAGCTATTTATCGGGTTTACTGGTGGCCAGCGCCCATTCCGGAAACTTCTGATTCTTCTGTGGAAGCTGTTTCTTTCTGCGGGGTTTCTCCTCCTTCTTGCGACGGATGAGTGGTAGTAGGGCACTGGGTTAACAATCAACTTTACTCGTCCTCCCGGCGAAAGCGATTATGCTGGTAGTGAAGACCCTCCCCCTCAGATCTCTTCCGTTTGAAGTTGTACATATTAAGCTGGCGCAAGAATGACTGAAGGTTGCCATGTTTAAAGTAGTGTCTAAGCACTGCCTGCTCAAATTAGAACGGTTTGAAGATGAGAAAACCATCGCCTTGGGGGTTCCACCCAATATGCTCCCTGTACTACTCTTTCTACAATAAGCTTTGGTATACAGAGAGCATGTCGTACAGCTTTCGGACGAATTTGCTAGTTTGTGGCTTACGCTCATTGCTCGGCGCTGAGTGTTCGGACTCCTGCATGGTTTGCTCTGCTTACGTCGAATTAATATTATCGCCGGGAATTGTTAAACAGCTAATTTATAGACAGTCAGTTCTTTGCCAGCAACTTCGTGCGCAGGCCTTTGAGGCCACCCTCCTTGCGTTAGAATATGCTCTAGAACACCTTCTCGGCACGGTGTCGATACCTTTTGTTGAGGGCCTTTGAACTGAGTTGGATGAATGCGTAAGGTTCCGGTTTGTTCTTGAGACGTACGTCGCCCCCCGCGCGCGTTGCTTTAAAGGATGAACCCGACTACTTGACCTGATGGATGGTGTCGACTAGGTTAAGTGCATTGCTTACCTCTAATGACCTTGCGCTTCTTCCGGGGAGCCTGCTCCTGTTCAATATCTTACGCTTCCTCCTCATTTTACTAGCGCTTTCGTTTTGCCACTTCCCTGAAGACGATGCGACCGTCCTCATAGCCAACACCGGTTTCTTACTCTTCCTCTGCATCGCTGCGATGTGCCTGCTTCTTACGCTTATCCTCGACAAAATGAAAATTTTCCTTATGAAGATCGTATTTCAATAGAAGATTATTCTTCCGAGCCTTCTCCCGTCGCTCTAATTCTTCCTCATCGACTTACTCCTCCATGCCACCAGCAGCGTGCTCCTATGCGGCTTCCTCTTACTCAGAGGAGGTACTATCTTTACGTTGTGCTGCATGGGCTGCCTTGTTTAATCGATATTCTCTCTTTTGTTCACGTTTCTTCTTTTTCAACTTGTTTTCGGCTCGGACAATGGCTCGAATGATCCTACGATGTTCCTCAGGAAGCATCTGTGTAACAGTCGATTGTGAGTGTCGTTTGGTAAGCTTTAACAAGAAGAACCTGAGTATGTTTCGGTGCTCGTTCTTAGAATCTTCATCCTCCTCGAACAGTGCCTTAAGGACTTGTGGTAATATCTCCAACTGTTTGGACTTGTCGAGCTTCTTCAGGAAGAGCTAGCGAAGGTACAGCAGAATACCTTTGTAAATTTCTTTCTTCTTTTCTTTCAGCAGCACCAGCAGCACTTCAGTGAGTTAGAGCACGAACTTCTCATTCTTCTGCATGTCGAACTTGTTCAGGGTGATGGTGAGGGCATGAATGGTGTCGGTTTTTACAGAAGTAGAGTTGCTGGCCAAACCAGAGCACATCATTTCCACAAAATGTTATAAAATGTCGAGCTGCACCATTCGATCAGTTATTCGACCGAAGAGAGAGAGAGCGACTCTCCTTAACCTTGAGTTGGATTCACGGAGTGATACAATGATCTCTGGCAGGTACTTCTTGACGAACTGAAGGGCTTCTTCGAGACTGCCATTTTCCTCCCCAAGCCCCAGACGCTGCCAGATGGTTTTGAGCATGCCAATACGGTAGCTCTTCGCAAAGATCAGAAGATTGCCAGATAGACCGTCCAGCACACTTAATGCTTCAGTAAGGAATCCTTCTGGCATATATTCAATGGCCTGCGACAGGTATTTATAGGCTTTCTTTTGGAATGAATTGTCCTCGGCTAGCAGCTCTGTTATGAGTTTGAGAACGCACTCCTCCTTAGAGATATTGTTGCTGAGCACTCTACTGTCATTGAAGTTCACTCCACGGCTGATGGCGATTAAAATCTCAAGATTTCGGTGACTGTCGGGGTTGCTCGAGAGTTCTCCATTTTCTTTAATTGACAGCAGCTTGAGCACATTCTTCTCAAACACCCTATCGAGGTAGTCTGGGGTACACACCAACGAAAATGCTGAAACGGTTTTAAGCAAAGGTTCAGCTAACGGTGAGTCCACATTCAGCAACTTGGCAAGGACTGGAATCAACTTCTCCGCTCGCTTGGACAAATCCTTTTTGGGAAGGTTGGGTGCCAGCGAAGCGATTCCCTTCACAACTGCCTCGAAATATTCGAGAGTTGGGTTTAAACTCGTCTCTGCTTCGTCGAGCAGCTGTGCAAGATCATCAATCTTAGTTCGTCTATCAACTGTGTTGAGGGTCGCTAGAGTCTCCCAAAGCCTTCTCAGTACGTTCAGATAGATGTTTCGCTTCAGTAATACCTTCTACAAAGATGCCTTGGCCTTGCATTGCGATATCACTGGTAGGAACTGCTTGAGGAAAACGTTCACTGGTCCTTGCGAACAGTGCTTACTGATGACCTGCAGCATCCATAGGTTGTTGGCCTCGTCGAACTGCTAGTCGGAAGGATCACGCGTGATGGCAACAGGGTACATGTCAAGCACGTTGCCTATGCCAAGCTTTGTGGCCAGTTTTCCGAATAGTTCGGAGAAGAGATGCTCGGGTAGATCTTCCCTCATATTCTCGAGGTCGGTGATGAAAGGCTTGACAAATTCAAAGGCGTTCTCGTCGAGTGCATCAGCAAAGGCTCCAAGGATATTGAAGACTGCTTTCCTAACGATCTCATACCTTGATGAGAGCAGGTCAGTGAGCATGCAGATCACCTTACTGAAGACATGAGCCTCCCCCTCGAGATTCATGGTCTCGAATCTGAGAATATCATCATCGGCAACAGTCCATAATCCGCTATTAATACAGTTACTGAGCATCTGCTTGAGCAAAAGTTCGGTTTGTTTAGCCACCTTATCACTAATCAACAACATTTCACTCAGGGTACTGATACAGGTGGAGAGGTATCGTTTGGCAGAAGTGGGATTGCTGGTGTGTAAATGCGTAATGTTTTAGTACAGTGCTTGTCCGTAGCCGAATAGCAACCGTTCATTATCGTGATCGTTGGGGATGCTGCTCACCAATTATTTCAGAATCTCTTCACTCACGCTGGAGGTGACTAACCCCCCTTCGAACAAACTGTCCAAAAGGAAGTAAATTTGGGTTCGTTGGGCAGCGTCCTCCTCGTCCGACAACTTCTTCCGGCACAAGTAGGCGATATCGTTGGCAAGTTCCATCGGAAACAGCTTGATAATCTTCGATAGGCTTGTTACGTGAGTCTACTTACCCTACTCAAAATTTTGTTCGACTAGTTGTTTGCAGCTTTCCCCGACTCGTCTGCGTATGCTGGGGTGCCGATTCAGTAGTGCATCGAGACACTTAGTCGATTCTTTACGGTCAAAACCAGCACCAACTAAACTCGTAGCGATAAGTCCTTCGAACACTCCCCATTGCTCTTAAGGACGTTCCCACCCTAACATGAGCTCGGTTAGCACTGCGTAGCCATACTTTGATGCAAGGAACGAATGGTTAGAGCTCACCAACACTCCCGTGACTTTCGAAATGAGCCCTGGGACGACTGGTGTGCTGTTCAAGAGCTTGAAGTTGACCCCACCTAGGAAATCGTGTAGCAGAATGAGTAGTGGTTCGATGTGGGTGGCTAAGGACTACTTTTCTGCCAAGCGGTAGAGACTGCCTACGACGAACAGTGATAGAGTTCGCTCATCGGCTGACTTGACCTCCTTGTTGGAGTCGAGAATGGTGGAGAGGATGGTCTAAGCCTTGCGGAAGACCAGACCTTCCTTCTCTGCTAGGGACGAGCTTACAGTCTGCAGCAGCCCTTCTCCTTCCATGCGTTGTTGAAGCTGTTTATTATAGCGACAATGGCTGGACAGCCCGCGATAATATAACACTCGAATAACTCAATGGAAAGACTAATCAAGCGAAGTCACTGCTGCTCCCATGGCTACTATCGAAGGGTATTGGTTAGGCATTGCTCATCGATTATAATTCTATATGAAATTGTCAATTTTGGTGGGTGTTGTGCTGTTGCAGCTAAGCCTCTGCTGGTGGGATGTTGGGCACATGCTGGTAAGCCGCATCGCCTAAGTCGAACTGCAGAAATCCAATCCATAGGTGTACGATCGCTTCACGAAGCTCATTGAAAGCTTGAATAACATGACTGACGGTCGCACACAAACAATCGTGGAGGCTGCAGTATGGCCTGACGACATCAAGAACTACGGTGCCAATCTCTTTAATAACTACCACTTCCTCGACCGCATCTACGATCCCGAGGGATTAATGCCTAGCCTCAGCGACGTTGCTCGCTACAATAATTCGCTGAATGTGATGCATTGGTGCGTCAATGTGCTCAAGAAGAACAATGCGACCAATTCGTTTGAGAGGGCATTCATGGCGAGATACCTATTGCATCTGGCAGGGGATATCCATCAGCCACTGCATTCAGTACAGATGTTCAACAGCACCAAAGCACTGGCGAATGGCGATCAGGGAGGTAATTCCAATCAGTAACTTTAGGCAATCTCATCAACATTACCGTAAATGGAGAGATCTACAATTTGCATTCCTTTTTGGATTCGATAGCCGCGATCATCCAGACGAAGGACGAATAGCCACCAACCAGGCCACTAGATGCGGCAGGCACCAACTACATTGCGAGCCTCGCCAAAAATATCCAAGGGGCATACCCAAGAAGCTACTTTGGCGCAGCAGCCGACGATCTAAACTTCAACACCTGGACCTTAGAGAGCTACGATGCCGCAATCCAGCATATCTATTCGTTTGTGCTGAAGAACAATGTGGCAACTGCCGAGTGGACTATGAAGATCTACGAGCTGTGCCGTCAAAGGATTGCCCTCGCTGGCTACCGCCTCGCCAAATTGATACCCACAATCTACGCATGAAACTGCACGGCATTATCACTTCTTCTCATCCGGATTGTACCGAGTTGCTATTTTCAATGTGCCTGCAGGCTCGTCCTTGTAGGAGATTTTGATATCTCGTACGACGAAATTAGCGTCAGCCTCGAGGTAGCCTTCCTGACGTAGTTGAATTGTTGCCTAACCGATGCAATCGTCGGCGCTAACATCCTTGTCCATCACCGACAGCTTCAGTGAGAGCATGGGGTTGCTGATCTGGAAGCGGAATGATTCATCCCATTTGGGGTGAATTCCGGCGTTCTCCTTAACTGTCGTACTCTGAACTTCACCATCACCGACTTGCATCTTTATATAGGGATCCATCTTGCCGAAGACCTCAGTGTTTCTGGTGAGGTTGGCATCGATGGCTCGCACCTCCAACCAGCTGACAAACTTTTAAGTATAGATGATCTGTAGCTCAACCACAGCTGACTACTTGTCTTCCATGGCCAGGTTAGAGTGCCGATACACGGCATGAACCGTTACCTCATGCCGAGTATCCGGGATCTTCGCGAGTGGAGTTAGGAGAATCTCTGCATAACCTATCTTCGGGTCGTCCGCCGTACCGAATAGTCTTAGAATAAGCTTTTCTTCGACGGTGTGTTTGAACAGCACAACATTCTTCCAAGAAAACTCCTGCCCTTTCGCTTCCAACTCTGTAAGTTGATCGCCTAGCTTCAGCTGTACCTTAAGCTCATCGTGAGCTTCTCCACCCAACTGAAAGTCCTTGCTGGGTACTACCCCTACTACCCTTACCTTGAACACTCCAGTCGCCTCCATGGAACTAATAATCAATGCGAAATCTAAAAACGTAGACCTCACCATTCATCGATATGGAAGGGTCGTAGTTCCACCTCATCGATGGGAACCTTGACTGTAACGGCTGGCACGGGATCCTTTGCGCTGTTCTTGCTGAAGAACTTCTCGTATTTGTCCTCGGCATCTCGGAATTCGCTTAGTGCTCGGGTTAGGTATTCGACAGCGCGCGGGTCTATTTCAGCAATTTCAACTGAGTAAGCAACAATTGTACAGTCCGATTCATGGCTGGTTAGTCTTTTCAGGAAGTTACGGCTGCTTGTGACTACTCTTTCCTTGCTTTCTTCGATGCCTTCGTGATACTTCACCACGACGCTGGTGAGATCCGTCTGTGAAGACGGAGGTTTGTCATAGCACACCTTCACACTTACTGCTTCGGAACGAGCACGACTATTAGGTGCCTTCACCAACTCTGCAAGCTTGTACCGAGAATTGTTCTGATGGTCCTTCTCAAATTGGTGTTGGTGATGTGGGTTGCGGTTGCCCATACGTCTTTGATCTTGCATCTTCTTGCGCATCTTCTTGTAATACTCCTTTTCGTAGTTGTAGCCAAACTTCATATTCTGGTCTTCCTCCTTGCAGTTTTTGGCATTTTCCAACACTGAGAGTAGCAGGCTATATCGACTCTTGAACTCCTCGTTATCGAGATACTCCTGCTGCACCATGGAGTCCTTCTTGACGATGTTGCACTGCAGGTACACTCTGAAGACAATGAGGTGGTGGAAGATTGTGCGTACGTTGAGAGACCAATTCAGAAAGAGCCTGAAGAAGGCTCTGCCCATGAGGAACATGTTGAGATCCTTCCTGACAAAGTAGTTGAGCATGTTGTAGTGATCGTAGTACAGCAGCAGGCATTTGGCGATGGCATAGGAATGATCACTCATTATGATGTTCTTGAGGCCGCTCACAAAGAAATTATAGTTGAAACTGGTCGGGATGCTGCGCTTGGCCTTGTCCAACTCCATAAAGTACCGACTCACCAGCTCAATTGTCCGTAGTGTCGTATTCGAGTCAAAGATGTTAGTCTTGTTGAAGAGTACTGTGATGAATGTGTTCAGAAGTTTCTCGTTGGCCAATAAACTGACAGTTGCATCGACCAGGCTGTCAGGGTAGTCGATTATCGGCCTTCGCTTCATCTAGCAGAGGATGGCTCGGAGTAACTGCGGGTAGCCTGGCAGGTCCTGCCACTTTACGTTGTCGCTGAGGATAGCAATCTTCTCGACATACTTGATCCAGTAGGTGATGAAGAAGAAGAATCCAATACCTCTCTTCTGCATACGATGTCGCCATTCCTGCTTGTCAAGGATTTCCGAGAGCTCCGACAGGTTCTGCCGGCACCTCTCATCGCTATCAAGCACGTCGTAGAAATTGCTTTGCCAATCGAACAGCAAATTAAAAGTGTTTGAGCCTTTCCGATCAATCTTGCTTGGATCATCATTCAAAGAGAACTCAGTGCCTCGCCATTCGGTGATGTCAGGGTCGTCGGCCTTTACCAGAATAGATAGCAAGCGTTCTCGAAACTCCGGCACTCTAAAATATGAGTAGGCGCAAAACAGCTCAACGAACATCCTTTCGTTCTATTCCAGTGCCTTTTGATTGAGGAAGGTCAGCACGTTACGTAGGATTTGGTACAGGAAGGTCTGGAACTTTAGGGCCGTCTCGAATTTCTCCTGCAAATATTTGGATCTTGAGCCCTGCTTGACAGTCTACTTCTACTCTGGTTTGAAGCCCATGTAGGCGAGAGTTAGCTCACCACGCTTCATCAAGGCTACGAGGCACCTAAAAGCAATATCCCTAAACTCGGTATCATCCTCCTCGACAATGGTGAGCAGCCTGAACCCGATATCAATGAACACTTCTTGGGCCTTAATGATCTCCTCTTCAGAGCGGTAGTTATACATCATCGATGATTCTTTTCGAGAGGTTTCCAGGCTTTCCATTTGCTTTTTGAGCTCAAATCGGATGCGAGTTCTTAGCTGTCTGATCTTGTTGTCCTTGATACCCATCTGCTCCATCGCTGCCAACTCATTCATCTGCTGCTGGATGTTGTCCTTAGATAGGATGAGTTCTTGTAGCTCCAGGCATTCCGATATACGGTCGTTGCTGATTATCACAGGACTGCTTTTGACTGTTCCCAGCTAGGTCCGAACGTATACCACCATCTGTCGGTGGAATCGTGGTATTTCTATGGACATCTCCAGCTAGAGATCGCCAATGTACTTGCCGTGATACCACATCTTCTCCTTCACGTCGACCAAATGCACTTCGTATTCACGCCCGTTCTTTGCTACCAACTTCGGCTAACTAAATAGTAGTTTGTTGTAGGAGACGTAGCATTAACCTACCAGCAGCATCTTTGCTGCCTACTCCTCCTCTTGTGGCCCTTATGCTCGAACCACCCATAGAAGAAACTGCATGCATGCGTTTGGCATATCACTACCAAGCATCGTTGTGTTCACCGTTGGTAGCGGCCCTCCTCGCTTTGTCGCTCCCTATTTATTCCAAGTCAGTTCCCGTCGAATTTCGTCATGTGCAGCCGAAACCCTTGCCTTCGACTTTGGAAAGGCTTCTTCCATCTGTTTGTTGGAGACAGCGGCAATCTTTTCAGAATAACTAGCTTAACTTTCTGCATCCTTAAAGGTGCTGCTCTGCGTTAATTACTCGTTTACCACAGACTTGAGCGTGTATTTGAACCCCTCATCCCGCCGATCTTCCAGCAGCGTAACGGAAGCCAACTTACTCTCCATGTGGATGTCTACCACCTCGGTGACTCGGATATCAATGCTCATTCGCCCCTCACACTTGTTTGTGTAGCGGATTGGAAAGTCTTGATGGTAGGGTCCTGTGGCAATCAGAAATAGGTTCAGCTTGAGTTCAGCCACCTTAACCTAGCCAGTGGTCGCTTGGAACACCGAGATAAAGACAAACTTCTTGCGCAGTTCGTACTCAGTGAGTTTTACTCTCACCTGACTATCGAAGGTCCACTGCATAGATGTGTTTTGTACCTTCACATTGTTAGGACCCTTCTTGCGTTACAGTTTGGTCTCAATGCAGCCAGGAATGCTAACCACTACGGCTGCGTACTCCTGAATGGATGGTTCAGTACGTACGGAACATTCTTTAGCTTGACGTTGGACATGCGTATTTCGAAGGGTATCGATGGTAGGTTAGGAAGTTTCCAGGACTCGACATCCTAAGGCTCGGAGTCACCCAGAAACTCGTATTCTTTCCGTTTGGCAGAAGCACAGCTTCCCATATGTGTCTATCGTGATTATAGTTTTATTCGTTCTGTTCGTGGTTGCTGCGACGTCATCAGTACGATAATGTCGGTTTACAGCGGTTTTCGCCGAAGCATATTAGTGGGATAACTCGTTGCCGATCCGAGATAGCTCAAAGTATGGTGAAGCTCCAGCTAAAGACTAAACACGCCAAATAGTTTCGCTTTCTCTATCCGACAATCAATTATAGATTGAACGTGAGTAGAAGGGGCTATAAACAAAGATAATCGGTCAAAAGAAGAGACCTTCAGGCCTTTTGAATGTTGCACGGGCTGACCGGTTGGCCACCACTGATCTCGTCCTCGGGTCATAACTAATATCAGCTACCTTCTTCATCTTTTACCGAAGTTCGTTAGAGTCTGAAATACGCTTTCAAGAGAGTCCGCGTACTTATACTCGGGCTGAAGCGAAGAGTTTGCAATTAAGAGCTGCAATCTCTTATTCGACTACATCCACCAACGACAAATACAATTGACATCGTTTGCAGGTTCTGATGCTATTTGACCGGTCTTCACCTCCTTTATCTAATGAAAAAGTTTCCTCCTCTTGGGCACTATTCTGAATATTATAGAAAGGGAGCTTATCCTTGCTGGCGCTGCTTCCCTTTGCATTTAACTTGTAATTGAAAATCCTATGGATAAGGAATTGCTGATCGCGCCAGGCCAGCCGTCGAAGAAAGCCAAAAGGGTTCTCATTATCGTTGCAGTTGTTGCTGTGGCCATTTGGGTGGCGGCTACCGTCTTGCTAGCCATCAGTCTCAAGACTACGCGCAACATGGTCATTGTCGAAACAGATAAGGCACCTGCAAAACTCGGCCCATACAACGTTGCCAAGGCCTACGATAACCTGATCTTCCTGTCAGGGCAAATCGGTGCAAATCCTTCGAATCCCACAACCGGCAAGCTTGAAGGAGATATCACCCAACAAACCGCTCAAGCCATAAGCAATTTGAAGGCAGTCCTTGCTGCCTCAAACAGTACGCTTGATTAAGTGATCAAGTGCACCGTCTTCCTGACTGTAATCAATGAATTGACGCAGGACATGAACAACTTTAACCTTTTCAACGCGGAATATGGAAAGTATTTCAAGGCTGGTAAGGAACCTGCCCGATCAACAGTAGCTGTGAAAGCCCTCCCACGTGAAGCACTTGTATAGATTGAGGCTGTGGCAGCAGTGACTGAATGACCTCCCCTGAATTCTATCGATAAATAAAACATCGGATGATTGGCTCCATGACCAGTGTGCCTGAGAATCTCTCATCCTTGGAGTGGAAAGGCAGTCGACCAAAAAGGTTTGAAGTTGGGAGACGGCATGTCCACCCTCAGGACGAACTAGACTTCAAATTGTAAGGGAAGGAAGAGTCCCTGCGAGGGAAGAAACACTACTAAGCTAGATACTCCTCAGAAGTGATGAACCCATACGGTTCCACCAAGATCTTTCCAGATAAGTACAAGCGGAGCGACATCTTCGATATCGTCGAGCTGAAGAAGTACCGATAATGATAAGCATAGGCTCATCAATCTGCCAATGACGAAACTGAAGTTTCCGAACCTATAGAAAGGCGAGCACGCAAGCGGTAGTCTGACGAAGATGCAAGAATTGAAGCTAGGCATGCGGAAGCACGGAATTTATCGCAACTTTGCCAAACAGCGCCAAGCCAGCATCAACAAACATGAGTCTAAGCATGAGCTTCCATCGCTTCGCTAGCCACTGTCGCAGCAGATATGATCACCAAAGTTCTCCGGGGTGGTGGTGGGTGGAAGAATAGAAGTCATGCATCATCATCCAAGCCAATTATACTCTAATCGGTATAGGTTGGGATCATAAGGGTCTCAGGTGGTGCTCGATCGATTGTTCGGCTCGGTGGACTAGCTGTCGGTCGACGAAGAGGTCAGTGGTTGGTGCTTCTTCGGTGAGTAGGTTGGAATGCAGAATATCAGCAAACCTCGATTCACTGGCAATGCAGTACAGGTTGACGATGGTGCACCGATCCAAGTCTGCAAGCTTTTTCAGTGTAGTGTGGTAGCAGAACATGTTGAGTACAATGAGGTACTGTTGGGGCGGGAGGCGTTGCCTAAATTCGATGATTTCATTGTAGTTGCGAGAGTGGAGATAGGGGACCAAGAGGACCTTATAAGGCTTGCTATCATCTAATGATTTACCTGTTTCACCGCTTTTGATGACCTCCACGTCAAGGATATTCTTTTGCCACATATCTGTGACCACCCTTTTTAGGAAATGGCACAGTATCCTGACATATTGGTTCAGAAACACATCCTTGAAGTATTCATAGGTGAAGGGCTCACTGATCAGCATGTCAATGAATAGGTCGAGCTACCTTTTGTGTTCTTCCGAGCAGGCAAACACAAACTCAGTGTGTTCTTCGGCCAGGTCGATGACCATCAGCTCATCCTTGGAGCTGTCCCTCAGAAACGTTTCAAGCACCTCCCCGTAAAAGTATATTTTTGTTTTGATTGCTCGACGATAGAACTTACTAGGTAGTTCAACTGCGAATACCTTTCGCGGTTCATATTTTTCATATGCCGAACGATGAAATCTATCGACACGCGGTTGTTTCGACCGCCAGGTACAATGAGGTCGGCGTAACGGATGGTAGGGTAGATGAAATCGTTGTACGAACTCTTCACAAAACGGTTGTACTGCATGAGCACACCTTCAATCGTGCGACCGCGCTCGGCAACATCCCTCTTCAGCCTCCGGCACAGTCTTATGTCATCTATGATTTGACCACCAACTACCGTCGCAGTGGATGAAGATCTTGTATTTCATGAGGTTGCGAATGCGCGAATCGTAAAGAGCCAGAAACCCCTCGAACATGATGATCTCAGTGGGGGCGATTTCCTCCACTTCCGAGAGTCGCTTGTAGGTCTTGAAGCAGTATTTGGGCAGTGATGCCTTGTTGCCACGCAGAAGTTGCTGCAGTATCTCATAGGCCATATCGAAATCCAGAGCATGAGGATGGTCAAAGTTAAAGTCTCTCACATCCACCTTTTCGGTATCAAGGGCTGAATGATGCATGCTATTTACACTTGTAAAAAGCATCGAGCGAAATGACAACCACTCTGAAGTTGCCATCAATAGCCATCAGCCTGCGAATGGTTTCGCAGAGAGTGGTCTTTCCGGCTGCTGACCCACCGGCCATACCGATGAGTATGCGGTTCACTTCGTGTTCCTAACTCATTTTTCTCATCATGTAATTAATGTTACCAGGATATGTGTATAAACTGTCAGTGGTAGATTTTCTGTTGGATCCATTGGATCCGGTCGTACCAGTTCGTAGTCCATTTGTCTGCAGCGTCGAAGACAATGTCTCGCATGTACTTTGCCGCTTCAAAATCGTTCATATGCAGTGCAAACCGTTTGTGCAGGTTATCGAGAGTCTGTGGGAGGAAGCATGGTAGGCCTGACTTCACCATTTGCTTAACTGTATTGTAGATGTGCCAGTGATAGCGCCGCACCACCAGAAAGGCCTTGATGACGAGGTTGAGGTAGAGGCTAAATGGTTAGCTTTATGTGGATCCGCCCATGATCTTGATCATTTCATCGGTGAGCTTGAAATTGGCTGATTCAAATCGCATGTTTCCGGCTGGAGAGATGTCAAAGATGAATCCGAAGTCAATGTGGATGAGATAACCCTCGTTGTTGATAAGAATGTTACCGTTATGGCGGTCCTTGATTTGAAGGAGATACGACACCACCGAATAGGCGGCTTGTGATTTGATGAAGTTATCGCGTGCCTGTTGGAAGTTCTGGTTGTGTTCGGGACCAAATTTATTGATGAAGTATTCGTAGAGGGACTCTCGATTGATCTTCCCGATACCATCCCGTGAGAGGGTGTTGGGCACGCATTCGATAATGCCGCCTATATCGAGTTCCCTGCCAGTTCTGTTGGAGATAGTCTTGTATGGGTAGAGGAACAGGTCTAGGTTATTCTTGTCGAAGATCTCCTGCATCAACCGAATGATCTGCAAGGCTAAGCAGTCCTGCCGAATGTCATCAAACACTTTGAAAATGCATGAGACTTATGTTCGGGCTACGTTATTGCTGTTATCTGGGAACTTCATGTCCTTGGAGTCGATGGGACTCGCTAACTCCATCAACCTTTTCTGCGGCATGGTCTTGGTCTTCATGATAGTCTTCTTCTCGTCTAGCTTCAAGGTTACGTCGTCAAGTTCCAAGGGGGGTTGATACTCACTTTTGAAGAAAGTCTTGGCAGTTCTGTTTGTATTTGACAGCATATGAGGAGTTTGCAGTGGCAGGCTTGGCTGTTTTTCGAGGTCCCTACTGATGGACTTGTCGAACTCCTCAAACTTTCGCTTGTTCTTTGCTTTAATCTTCTCTTCAAAGTATTGGTCGGGTCCCCCATACCGCGTGCAGTAGAATGTGACTAGAATCGGACATTTTGCTGCGCTTTGCATAGGTATACCCGAATCAAGTTTGATCGATGAGACCTGGAACCGTGGGTTCGTAGGCATATAGATCTCCGGCGTCACCGGAATCTTTTCAAGTTCCTCTTGGATGATGCTTCGCTTCACGTCAGCTGGCATCTTCGGCATAAGTTTGCCGCTGATAGCAGTCACACTCTCGAAGAAATCATCCTATAGATGCCAGAAGCTTGTTTATTCCGCATCCATGTTACGAATAGCCAGATCGATCACCTCCATGCTTTTCAGACTTAATTTTTGGAGATGTGCATCGATTTCTGGAGTCCGCTTCGTCTTATTCTGGGGGTCTATTTCCTGTTTGGCTTCTACCTTGGATATCCAGATCAACTGGTGGGCGAACAAAGTTGACTTTTCAGCGTACTCCAGCATAAACTTAAACATGACGTCGCCGCTCCTGAGCGTGAGTGTCTGGTAGAGCTGGGGTAGGTAGAATAGGAGCTGTTATGAGCGTAGTCTGTTGAGGATTTTGGTGACGTAGAGCTGCAGGTAGGCTGTCCCATCATACTCATTTGTCAAGTACTTGAGCAGCAGTTGGATGTGTGGCACCCTCCAATAGTTGATTTCTTTGAGTCTTGCCAACTGATCCTTTGTGTGGGTTATATACAAGTCGAGAAACTCTGGAAAGTCATATCTTGGGTTTCTCGCCAATCTTTCTCCGATTTCCTGGAATATCGCTGACGGGTTTTCCAGGCAGTGGTTGAAATTGCAGGCGATGTTGTAGATTAGCACCAGCGACTTATCTCCTAAGATGGCCAGAAGCTGCTGCACTTCGATGTTTTTCATAAGTCTGCGTCTGCCAGCAAGTGAATAGGGGTTCGAAATTTTACTAAGCTCGCTAAAGGAGAGTCCTTTGGCTTTGTCGATCCTCTCGCTGATGAGACCGAGCAGGATAGCACGCATAGTTGGGAGCTCCACAACAATCTACTGGGCTGGACGCTGCTGATGGGTTCTCCTTGACCTAATGATCTCCGTTTCGGTGTTGACCCTCTGTGTGCGCTTGAGGTTATCAACGATAACCGACATCTGTTTGGTTCGATTATTGCGGTAGAGAATTTCGTCTTTATTGACTTTACGTTTGTTTGGGATCTTGTGCAGCCCCTCATTGTTCAGGTAGTTGCATACCTGGATGAAAATTGCGATTTTGCTCTGAAGCTTCTGAACGTTGCTGCTTCTCACTATCAGTTCCTCGTTGTGGAAGGTGCGCAGCTTTTGGAAGTGGTAGAGGCCCATCTTGAGTGTCTTGTAGTATAGGTAGTCGATGCTCAAGCCTGCGTCCATCACTGACTCATCTTTCTCCAGCGACGCCTTGAGAACATTCACAAATTCCAGCTGGCTTTTGAGCGCGAAGCAGATAGTTTCAAGTGGTAAGTGCTCGAGAACTACTCGTTTGAGCTTGAGATTTTCGAACACTATAGCACTGATAACTGAGAGGCGTACGCCCTTGGCAAGGTTGACTTGTAGATGCTGGCTGAGAAACTTTAATAGCACCTTCTGCATCTTCTTGAGGTTAAGGAACCTTGCCTCGTAGAGTTTGAGCACTATGCACTGCGATGATGGTGGTCGTCCTCCAGGTAACTTTCGGCTCTTTCTCAGCGTCTCGTGAGCCTTCAAATAGCTCTCTCCCAGCTCCGCAGCTTCGTAGTCTTCGACCCCCACAAGGAAGTCAAGCTTGAGATTAAAGATGTCCTGATCACTGACATGGAGAGTTGGGTTGAACACTCCAGCCTTGTTGATTTATCCGGTGAGATAATGCAGCATTTCCGCGATGAGCGCTATGATACCGTTGTTGTAGCTGCCACTGCAGTACAGGAAGGGTACGATCTTGAATAGAATGTATTTCAATAGCCCGCGATTCAGCCATTGCTTGCACACGTCTAGCAACTGGCTCAACAAATGAATGCGTTTTGTCTGGCTAAGCTGAATGGTCTTGACCTGCCCCACCATCTCAAACAGACGGTTGTGGCCGTTTTCGATCTCCTCGGCACTGCTCTGCTGCATCTCCAACTTGTGGATGCTACTGGCTTGGAGATCCACCTGCCAGACGATCTCATCGATCTTGTCGTAACTAGCCTCCTGCAACACTGTCAAGAACTCAGTTTCAATTTGAGGGCGAACTGAAGTGAATATGTTCTGCAGCTCCTTGATACTGCAGCAATTCTTGTGGAGTGGAAGCAAACTCTTATCCAACAGGACACTCTCCCCCTTGAGCATGCGAATTCGCTTTGAAAACTCTTCTTAGTTGATCCACCAGAGACAGGAATTACCTATCAGTACTTCCCGATCAATAAAGTCTCGATCTTCCTTGAAGTTATTTATCAGGTACTTCAGGAACTTGCAACCGAAGTTTAGTTTTGTGGTACGGGTGTTCTACTCACGGACCAGGTAGCCCACTCGCATCTTCAGGTAGTTGTCGTGAATGCAGTGACCTCGCAGAATTACCTGGTACAGAGAGGTCATAATGCTGATTAGTCTGAGGCTTATCTCTTTTATGTCGGTCGGAATCAGCACATTCTACAGAAGGTGTCGGCCACGCATAACTTCCGACTTCGAGTCGTACTCCTGGCTAACCTTCTCGTAGAGGAATGAGATAGTTTCGATAAAGACCATAAGCAATCGAGTAAAGAAGGCCATGTCAGGGATCTCTTCGATAAAATTACGGAGACAGTTGAGACTGAACTGGGCTATGACTGGATTAGCACTGGCAGAACTTTGGATGAGGAAGGAAATGTCAAGCTTACTGAGCTCACGTACCTCCTATTTGTAAGTGTCCTTGACCTTGGCTCTGCGATATTCAATCATGTAGGTCCGTACGCACGTCTAGAAGTACCTTTCGACCATCCTATACATCTCAGTGCTCAATTTTTGGCATTCCTCGAGAAATTGAACAAGTACACTGAAGTATGATTTGGATAGTGGTAGACCCTGTACAATCCTCTCCCTCAACCCAGTGATCCTGAACACCACAATCTCATCGATAATTGCCAAGAGCCCCTCGAACTCGTACTTCCCGAGTTGTTTTTAGAAGTTGTAGCTGCCGTACTTTAGCATCAGCTTTTGGCGGAAGGGCTGGAAAGTTGCACTCTGCCGGTTCTGCAGAAACCCGAATACCACACTTCCGGCGAGTGAGTACCCAAGTTCGAGGTTGAGGTAGCACAATGCTTTTTTTGCTTCGTTATAGCTTTTCTCGTGTTCGTTGAAGGACAGAATTAGCAGGAATTCCAACACGCTGAGTTTGTTCTTATTCAGAAAGGACATTTAGTGACGCATGACGGTATGCGCCAACAGCGATAGCACATTGTTCTCGACTTTCACTATCTATGGACTGTTCTTCTGCTAGTTGGTCCATTCGCTATTGACTTATCTCACCAGCTCCATGAAGAACTCCTCCTTCTCGTCGATAGAGAATGTTGTGAAGGATCTATCGACAATCTGGCACATCTATCGGGTCAGCTTCTCATCGTGGTTGAACTTGATGAGCTTGTAGATGTTGGTCGAGATGTCCTTTATAGAACGCAGCTTTATCTTCTGTTTGCGGCAGGCCATCATCAGAACCAAGTAAAGTTAAACGAGCCTGACCAAGAACTCTTTCTGGCGCCCGCTGCGAGCCTGAGTGTTGAATAGCTGGAAGGCCAATCCAATATCTATCTTCTCCAGTGCAGTCTCTTCAGCTGATGGTTCGGCATGCTTCTTGCAAATTTCCAAGGCAATCTCGACGTAGCTGAGCAGTTGGTTGCTCACTTCCTCAGAACACTCCTTGTGACTGTGTCTCAGCACGAGATCGTTGATTAGATTGATGTACCTGAATAGTCCTTCCTCTAGCTTAGACTTGATGCCAAGGAGGAGCACCTCGACTTTGGGCTCCCATCCCCGAGCCTTTCTAATCTTTTCGTAGAGGTCACTCGGCTCGTACTCATACATGTGCCAGAACTTCAGTGCGACCATATCGACCTTATTGAGTTTGAGCAGCATTTCGTTAGTCAATGGCATGAATGTTTTCTTTGTGCTTAAAGGCAGCAGAAACTTTGGGTTAGGTGCATGCAGAAACTGGTTTTGGAGGTACTGTTGGTTGGGAATCGGTATCTCCAGAATCCTCAGCAGCCCAAACTGCAGGTAATGCACATTCGACAGGCTCTTGGGAATCTCAGTCGCAGATGCTGACTCGCTGAACTTCTTTCCAAGTTGATACAGTCCTTCGCGGTAGTCACCAAGGATTCGACGGCCCTCTGCTTGATTGACCAGTGATTCTGTGACGAACCCCTCCAGGAACTTCTCTTCGATTCGCCAAATGCGCTCATCACGGAGCACCTTCTCTGCGACCTGCACATACAGCTTGAGCATCTCCCGCTTCCAGTCTGCTGCAACTGAATCCAACATTTCCTGCCCCATTTTGTAGAACAGCTTCATACAGTTGCTACGGAGCACTGCGCTCCACTTATCCTCGAAGATTCGGCGTTTACGGTCATCGGCAAGGATCTGAGCAATAGCCTGCCGCAACATCAGGAAGAAGTCATTTTGCTCTCGAGGCGTTGACAGCAGCAGGAACAGGTTTATGTTATTGAAGTCCAGCTAGCAGTTGTTAATCTTGCTCAGACGGAGCTACTCGTATGCTCGTGAGTACAACTGTTTGAGATCCTCGCTACTCACTAAACGTGCGCGTGCTGTTCGTTTGTTCTTGAGCACCTGCCGCTCGATGAGGTGTTCCCTGTGGTAGAACATATTAATAGTGGCAAGCAGTGGCGTAACAAACTCACCAACAAAAAAATAGCGAGTCAGAGCGCGTAGTTGTGGTTCTTGCGGCTACCGCGTTTCAGCGTAATGCTGTTCAGTACGTTCCGCAGCGAATCGTCCTACTCGGACTTCCTCGTGTGGATAGGGCGACGCCGAGCATCGATTGAACCGTAGGCGTTGCGCATTTCGAATGTATTCTTTGTGATTCGGAAGGTCCGGTTCATATCGTTCTCACGAATGGAGATTCGACGGCGTTACTTTGCTTCGAGAGAGTCGTCACGGCTGCTGATACTCCCTCCGCCATACCGCGAGTTGTAAAGAATCTTGGTGCGGTTGAAGAGGTTGGTCTCGCGGGTCGTTGCAATTGTTGCGGCCACTGGCTAAGCAGCTTTCTTCTGTTCACTCTCATAACTGATGCTCTTCTCAATGTTCTTGGAGAGACTGTAATCGAAGTCGTAGAGATCTACGTCGGCCTGAATAGCACCAATAGCTTACTGTTTGGCGTTTGAATCGACTGAATCGGTTTATGGTCCTGCGCATCTGATCCTTGACAGCGGGGAGGTTCTAGCCTATTGGAAGCCTCTCAACAGCTGCCTAGCGCTTCCCTATTTGTGATACTATTCTCCTTCGTTTCAAATCGCCATCGAACTACATGTCATCTCCAAAGATTTATTCGTTAGTCTCAGCTGCTTTGTCTTTTTTCTTTGGGGCTGGTTCCATAAGCTTACGCTCGAAGCTTTCACTGCAGATGTCCGAGGTGCTGGCCTTTCCAGCCTTGAGGTTCTTCTTGAGCATTAAGTAGTAGGTAGTCGTGACGTGGTTGTGACGGTTTGACTATAAAAACCGTTTACTATTCTCAACGTCAAAAGAGAATTCTTTGAGCTGCTCGAGGATGTCCATGTCGGTGGGGATACGGTGGTAGCCAACAATAAGTCCATCACACTGCGTTGGTAACCGTGCTTGAGCCATCCACCTGTGATTCTTTATATCCTTCAGTGTCAATCTCTTCTCTGGGTCAGTATTGAGCACACCCTTCAGCAGATCCTTCGCATCTGCACTTACGAACTTGGGGATGGTGTAATCACCGGCAAGTATCTTCTTGTAGAGTGCGGATGTGTTGGGATCCTCAAACGGTAGGTATCCACAGACCATGGCGAACAGTATGACCCCACAACTCCAGACGTCGACGTTCAGCCCTTCATACTTCTTGCCAGCAATCATCTCTGGTGCAGCATAGCAGGGCGACCCACAAGCCGTCTTCAACAGCTCATCTACGTTGTATCCTAACGGTACTCTTCTTGTAGGTGTTGGACAGACCAAAATCCACAAGCTTGATGCGTTTGTTGAAGTCAATCAGCAAGTTCTCCGGCTTGAGGTCGCGATGCACAATGTTCAGCCGGTGCAGGTATTCAACTCCGGCTAGGATTTGGTGGAGGAATTCACAGGCCTCTTGCTACTTGATCCTTCATCACATACGCCCGTACTTCTTCTTCTTTACGATGTAGTCGAACAGCTCGCCATCGCTGACATACTCCATCACCAGGAACAGCTGCTTCGGGGTTTCGATGATCTCGTACAGCTGGATGATGTTGGGATGCCGTATGAGCTTGAGAATGTGAATCTACCGACTCACCCTCTACACGTCAGCTACGTCAATGATGCGATTCTTCTCGAGCACCTTGATAGCTACCTTCTCGCCCGTGAGGGAGTGCGTACCCAGTTTCACTTTCCCAAAGGTGCCCTCGCCGATTGTCTTGCCTGTATAACTTGTGACCGCTACCGAGGATGTAGTTGCCTATCGAACGACCACGATTGTCTTGGGCTGTTGCACGACCCGCTGACTGATCTAGCTCTTTGGACTGCATCTAACAATTATAATTATTGTGGGTGGTAGTGCAGAAGGCTTCCGCTGGCAGTCGCCATCGCGCTATTTGTGGAATATTTCGCGGAATAATGCAAGAGTATCTGAGGCTTATGAATAAACGGGATGTGCTCCCAGTTTGGTGGTGATGTTACCTATCTCCTTGCCATATTAATTATGTCCTACACAGACAGGACCGCACTTAACAACCAACTTGGCAGCTCTGGCATATTCAGTCCAAGGGAACATATGGCAAGCAGTCAGCTTCAGGAGTGCTCCTCTCCGACCTTGCGTCAAACCATCATGAGTTACTTCGGAAGGGGCATCGAACAGATCAATCGACTTCGATCTCCACAACGCGAGGAGGACCCAACCTTCGAGTTTAGAGCCTACCTCGACACCATATCCGAGGAGCTGCAAGCCTTGAGTCGTTTACGTCGCAACCAATAGAAAGCCAAGATCATGGCAATACAAAAGGTCGAAAATTGCTACAAGACCATCCCCAAGCAGTTCTTCGAGGAGGGCTACGACATGAAATCCCTGCCACAGCGCAAAAGAGTGAAGCAACATCAAGAATAGCTGGGTGATCACCTCGATATGGTGGAAATCACTTTGTTCAGTCAAATCAATGCAAACTTCGGACAGTACCTCGGCCTAATGTCAGCGATGGATGACCTTGAGGAACTGGTGTAAAAAGGAATTTAAAAGATAGTCATCAGTCGCACAACACTAGCCAGGCTCAAGCAACTGTTCCTCAAGCAGGCCGATAAAGTGTCGAGGATGGTGCAGCGCCAAAATTCCCTGCAGAGAACACTGGAGGTACTAGCTATCGCACGCAAGCTCACCAGCATTCCAGAAAATCTCCGAAGTTTAATGAAGGGCCAACAATGGAACTTTTCGGTGCTGCAAGCTGTGGTTGATTCAAAGAACGATACGGATTTGGTGGGCAAACTCGCCTGTATCTCACGGTTCGGTGGTGAGATCAATCTGGTGCATGAAGAGGCCAGGCAGTACCTGAAGCAGCAGATCCAACTGAAGTCCGCACAGCTGCTGGAGGGATGCTTCTTCTATGACAAGGAGAAATGGTTGGCAGATGGCCTACCGAAGAATGCGATAGCTGGCGACGAAATGGACCGTTCATTGAATATGGATGTGACTGTGCTCGATCAGTCTTATTTGCATTCTGAACGATAATCGGAGCATCAACCCGCCCAGGAAAAGCTATAAAGGATTGCTGAGGAGCTTGCCGATGTGGCCTCGTTTGCTGCCAAACTAGGGCAACTGGAAGGCTGTATTTGTGAGTCTGTAATGCAAAAGTTGTAAAGGTTCGATGCATAGTTCTTCAAAGATTTGAGGTAATACCTACACTTTTTGCTTGAGCGTAGCGGCAAACTACCACGGAGCGCCGATCTCACCATGCAGCAGCTGACATAGCCACTTCAAGTCTAGTTCTATGTCAAGATTGTGCTGGTATACTTCTCGATTGTCAAAAGAGTCGTGCTCAGGGTCAATTCGCTCATCGAACTTGCATAAAATCAAGATTTTTATCAGAAGCTTCAGAAGTCGATCAGTGATTTCATCGTAGCGCGCATCCGCTCCTTTCTCGCACTGAAAAAGGTTGCCTCAAATACGGACTATAACACGTTCATGAAGTACATCTCAATCATCGACTACTGGATTGAAGAAGAGGAGGAACTGGTCTACTACAACATTCGTAGTTTGGCACAAACCAAGGACTAGCTGATCGATCTGTACATCACTAATATGCACAAAGAGACACTCACTCGGTAACTCAAACAGGCCCTTGAGACTGACAACTTCAATTCGGTATCGATCCCCTCTGACTACTACCATCAACTCGAATTCCTGTTCAACTACGGTAGCCTATAAGAAAGCGTTGGAAATGCCTGCGATGTAACACTCAATTTTTCGATGCGACGTGACCGTAAACAACGCCCTGCGGAGCTGTAGGACACCACCACAACGAGCAACGTCCGAGTACTTCATAAAGTGCTCTGCATAAACAATAATAACTACCAGGTCAGCCAGAGTTTTCTCCTGCTGTTATAAATTCTTTAGGAGTACGTACAGATGTCGGCAGTCATGACGGACCACTGCCGTAACCTCCAGTAAAAGATTATGGAATTGATTGGATTCTACAATTGGTATCTTAAGGAACTGCTACTCAATGCTGGAGTGTTGAAGTTCCAGCCAGGGATCCGCAGCGTACAGATCAAGCAGCTCTGTCTGGCTGTGCATCTGGTGGAGCTGTTGCAGCTGCTTTTGCCGAAAATGCCGGTGGAGAAGTAACAGCTCCGCATCAAGCAATAGACTGCTGTGAAGGCGCATCATACTGAACTACTGAAGAAGATTCCTACAGTGCTGGTGTACCTGCTGGAAGGGGAAGTGGCGGGACTTTACGAATGTAGAATCGGTCCGAAAAATCCGATTCCAACTGAATACTCCAAGAACATAACTACACTGCTTCGGAATGCCTGCTAATCGTTAAGCGAGTTCTTCTAAGCTGATAGAACAAAGGAGCTCCTGTCGATGCCGATCAAGATGCTTAGCAAAAATTACTTCACATATCTTGCGAGCGTAGGGAAGCGAGGTTTCCAAGAGCTTGACTGGTTTCTCGATGAGCTTGATAGATGCTTCAGTGACTACTTCGAACGGGAGAGTTCATAAATGCGTCAGGAATTGCGCAAGCGTCGTCGATGACCGTTTGATAGCCTGTCTGTCCACTACAAATCGATTATTTAGAATTATGGAGGGTAACAGCACCTCACCCACAGCAGACCAGCAACCGCCAGGCAAAGCCAGTCCACCGCAACAACAACACATTGTCGAAGCCAACAACCGCATAGTCAAAAAAATTGTAGATGCCGAGTACATCGACTCGGAAAGACTCCTGCAGGAGCTACAAGAGGCTATTAAGGTTGAAGCTAAGGGTAATTCAGCTCACAAGTTATCCCTCCGTACGCACGGAGTACCATCACCAAGCCACCTGCCACTACAACCTCGCATGCATATACCAGAAGACTTGGAAGAACCAGGAATGCTGTACCCAGCTTGAACGGTCGATAGACTTTCAGGAACTTGAAATCTAGAAGTGCGCCAACTAGATCGAACGCATGGCGAGGCAAATTGAGCTTATTCGCTGCTTCTTGCAGTATTGTGCAGTGCTGTCGCAGCTCAATCGCCACGATAGAGCGCTTGAAGTGTCCAAGTGCATCATACGCAGTGAGAAAAACATCTTCGAACGCTGCCGGAAGCTCTGTTAGGAGCGGTTGGAAGAACACAGGAACACTGGAACAACCAATTCAAACCTCGTACGCTTTGAAGCAGTACTCATCGAGGAGGCGTTTGGCAAGCTGCAGTACCTTGCCGACATTCCTGATGCAGACACAGTGCTGAGCAGCTATCAGCCCACCTTCCAGGCCATAAGCGAGTCCATTTACTACTGGAAGAATATCCCAGAGAACAATGAAAAGCTTATGCGAAAGGAACTACGTTTGGGTAAGCAATCTGCATCCGTACGCAACGTGCTCGGAGTGTGCAAAAACGATGAATGGGTTGACTCATTCAACATCGGTTCCGTGATGATGATGAAACCAAAGCTCATTGAGGACCGCCAACGCACAGACCTGCTACATCTCATCTCGGCCAAGAGCCTATTAGAGCAGATCTTCTACACCTCCATCGGCTACTTCACAATAGCGACAGAAATTAGGTTCAAGGAAGTTTAGAACGATGTGAAAGGACTTAAGCAAAACGAGAAGCTGATGAGACTTTCCCAAAACGAGTTTGTGAAGGTGTGCAAGGTATCCTTGAATGTTATCTAAGGTGTACCACCTCAAAGCAATTGAGCTTGCCGGCAGGTACGTGTCAACATCCAGTCAGTACATCAACCATCTCATTCTCTCGTTCAATAAGAACTACAAGGCGTCGATGGATCCTATTGTACAACCAAACTTATATTAGAATGAAGAGTCGTTTAACAACAACGATAGTGTAATGGTTGCAGTCGAGACGAGGCAATCCATTGAGGGGAAACCACCAGCAGAGCACAGACCAACTATCGAAACCAAACCGGCGACAGAGGGCCCAAGGCTATCAGCGTTCAGTCAGCAACCTCATGGCAGGTATTCAGAGACTGTTGATAGCGGTCGTAAAACTGTTACCGAAAAGGTCTAATAACCCCCAGAAACTAAACACAAGCATGACTCACGCCATGAGGAAGGGCGGACAGAGCACCACACTCCAAATCAAGGTCGCATGCGTTCCCAGACTAAAGAATCGGCCGAGCGGGCTGGTCACCACCATAGCATCCACCCGACTAAACGCCAAAATCGCATTAAGTCAGAACAGACCTACAAGAAATGCCAGGAAATAAAAACCTTCACGTTTAAGTTCGTTAAGGAAGTCAAGTAGAGCAGTCTCCCAAAAAAGAAATCTTCGAAGAAGCGGTAGCTCAGTCGCAAGCAGCACCGAAAGTGATAATATCTGTTTCTCTTCACAACTCACACGGAAGTGCAAGATCATTCATTGCGAAGCGCATTGGACACGCTGCGGGCCACTGCCCTCTTCCTACTCCTCCTATTGTTTGTGACCGCCTTCTTCACTTGTGTTGGTGGTGTGGATGTCGAAGTCCTCCAACATGTCGTACTTGTCGTCGGTCGGACGTGGCTGAATCTTCCCGCCAAGAATCTGAATAGAAGACCAAATGTACCTTTTAGAGAGCTTCGAATTTGTCCTTGCCAAGGCTTCCTTTTGGTGGCATTACCACTTCAAACTGAACAATGAGGTTCCCACAGTTCATCGAGTCCTTGAAGAAGGGCATGCCCATTCCTCTAACGACCTTGTTTTCCTGATCGGCAATCACCTCGTTTTTGAGCAACGAGATCTGATGAGTTGTGCCGTCCAAGTGCTTCACAGTAAACTCGAAACCGGTGAGGGCATCCAACAGAGATATTTTCTTGCGAATGAAAAGATCAGCACCCACTCTGGTAAACACTGGATGTTTCGCAATGGACACAATAAACAGCACATCTCCAGCTAGACAATCTGGTAGCTCATCGCCCTCTCCGTTGAGGGTGATAACATTCTCATTTGGTGTACCTTTCTCAACTGCTACCTCCAGAGTCTTTTCCTTTTCAATCGTCTTTGCGCCTTTGCAAGTCTTGCACTTATTCTTTTCTTCTACGATTGTGCCCTCTCCTCTGCAGTTTGGACAGTGCTGCTGCACTTGTTGGATCATCGGGCCCATTTGTATGACTTTGACTACTGCGCCTTTTCCCTTGCAGGTAGTGCAGGTCTTGGCATCACTTCCTCCCTTTCCTTTGCAGGTCTCGCAGCATCGTGAACGCTTCAATGGTATTTTCTTGACACACCCTGTATAAGCTTCTTCCAAAGTTATATCAAGCCTCTTCTTTGTAGGCTTTACCTTTGGCATCTGTCGAGGTCGAGATGGGCCTCCTCTTCCACCGCCAAACAACATATTCAAAAGGTCTTGAGTTACCCTAAAGCTTTACCTTGTTCGCTTCCTCCACCTGCGCCCGATAGCCCCTTTTCTCCAAACTTATCGTAAAGCTATCGCTTCTCGGGATCGTTCAGCACCTCATATGCTGCTTTGATTTCGCTGAACTGAGTTGTTTGAATTCACCATACCTTCTTGGCATCACCTCCTTTGTCTGGATGATGCTTCTTCGCCAGCTCTAGAAAAGCCTTTTTGATATCAGATTGACTGGCCTTCTTATTAACACCAAGGAGGGTATAGTACTTTTCGGTGTCATTGTCATCATCGTCGTCTGAATGAGCCAACTTTTACCATCATCGGTTCCGTAGGGACCTCTGCCGCCCATGAATCCACTGAAGAAGGACATGATAATTTAAATAATGCTTAATGCTCACGGTAGCACTTAAGCATGTTGAACAGTCTGGAACATTCCGGAATAATTGTCCCAGGAATAAAGCCAACATAAATAGGTCGACGCGGATCACGTCGCACCCAAAAATAATTTATTCAGCCAACCGACATTGCGGGGGTTGCATTACGGGCAAGCTGTAATAATATCAGCTTGAGGATGTTTGTACACTTACATACTTCAACAGTCCACCGGATATTGAACAATCAAGCCAAAGCAGTTATGTGGGCAGGCAGGCACACGCTCAGCAGTAATACGAACGATGAAGAACGAATAAGGCATTAGGATGTGTTTTTCATTATTGCGGGAATCCTAATTGGACTGCTCGTACTCTTGGGCTGCTGGATGTACAGATTGTCGATATTCCACGAACCCAGTCTGGAATCCGAGATCTAAACTGAGACAAAGGGTGAGGCGGTGACTTCACCCCAACCAAACAAATAAGGTACCAATCCTCCTGGTGTTGAATTCCCCCTTGAAATTACCAGTCCTTCAATAATAATAACCGATCCATCTTAAATGCATCGAGAACAAAGGCAGGAACTCACTCCGTCGAAGAGTTCAGGGCTCTTGCTTCCGAAATCATAAACCCCGTACGATCTTCTCCAACCAGCGAGCGTTTAACTGGTCACTAACCCGAACCCATATTCTTCATCCAAAGTATAGTTCAAAAACCCCAAGGTCAGGAAGCAGTATCTCCGCTCTGACTAAACTAAGGACTTCAAAGCGAGGTTGCCATATATTCCTCCACCGATAACTCTTCCCGAGACAAGCAAGAGCTCGATTCACCACCAAGCCCAATCGACGCATTCCCATTTACACCGAACACAACCGTCGACCATGATATCTGGCTATAACAGCAGCTCATTCAAGCCTTACTTCTGAAGTCAATTCTGCAGTGATTTGTCTTGGCAGCTTCATAAACTGATAATGCTCGTAGTCGCATCCGCTGGGTTCACTATAAACATAAATGAAAGTACCAGTGATCCTCTTACTCACGGTCTTCGCAACACTAACCAACTGCTTCTACTTCGGAGTCGGGCAGCGTCAGCTCTGTCTGACCTTCAAACACATTGGTGAGGATTATCACTTCAGCTACCAAGTCAACGCGGTGTAGCCCAACAACATTTACGTGATTGCACAAACAGTCCATGGGAAGATCATTCATACCTTCACTGAGATGAACAGACAATTCGACGTGCCAGGTGCTGAACCCCTTCAAATCTGCTTCCAAGCTACAGACTCTGAGTACAAATCTGTGTCGATTGACATGTGGAGCGATTCTTCGGCTGCCATCAAGCAGCTCGCTTCGAAGAGCGATGTGTACGCCCTGCACTCAGTGCTAATGGAGGCTTCGAAGAAGGCCCACGAAATAGCACAACAAGAGAAATTCCAGGAAGACCGACAACGTGTACACACGGAAATCATCATAAACAATGAAGACACCGTCAAGAAGTACGGTGTGGCCAAGATCATCATCGTTGTGCTGCTGGCCGGCATACAGGTATTCCTGTTCAAAAATCTGTTCAAGAACGACAACAGGCTGAGCATTTGATTGGTGTAATTGACGGTCACTGACTGCGAAGGTTGCGTGAGGTAGTGGTGCGAACGTATATCTGGCTCTCGTATTCGTTCTTAAGAGGAGGCTGGCTGTCAAGGTCGTTGAGTTTGAGCAGCGAAGAGCTGAGAATACCAATCTCTGAGTAGATCCTGTTAAACATTTGTTCCGGGGATTCTTGGTGAATTTTGTTTTCGGAGCTTGCAACGACCTTGGAGAGGGCCCCTTGAAGCAGTGGGGAGAGGTCTTTAATCTTCTTAATAGACAGCTCTTTGAGGTATGGCTTGGCGACGAGATCAGGGTACGACTCAATTTTTGTTTGGTCAAACTCGTTGACCATAATGCGTAATCCATCCTCGTCTCGAAAGGCTACGCCCAAGCCGTGGTACTCATAGTCTAACTTCAATGCTGTGGACTTCAGACATCTCAAGTATTGCCTCACAGATAGCGCCTACGTGCAGTCGAACTTGAGCAGTAGTATATCTGCAGAGTCGATTTGGTTCATGACTATATCGTCAGCACGGTAGCCCCAACCTATTCCAAACGACTAGTTGTTGGGTCTTGTATTGTCGCGGCTTGACTACATGTTTTCAATGTGCTCCTTAAGGTTCTTGCGGGTGCGGTAATACAGGTAGCCCGCCACCCCACCTCCAAACACCGTCACTGTAAGAGTCAAGTCACGTAGCCTTCGAAATAGATTCATACAGCATACAATAACTTATGCAGAAAGTGTGGAAAGTCACTTGCGCAGCTTCGCATCGATCTCGTTATAAAGAACAGCGCTCCGATAGCTGACCCTACCACTCAGATGCCCACTCATGTCGTATAGGCTTTTAAGCAAGAAGTTGGTGTCTTCCATGCTAAGGGTACGACCGACAAGATCAAGTTCGTGAGCCTGTGTGAACATGGACAGTGTGAGAATGTCAAAGAAGTTGCTTTGGTAGATATCGCTAAACTTTTCCCATAGTCTTTTGGCCGAGTCAACTGGTAACTTGTCAAAAGAGGGTCCTGCCAGAAGAATGCACCTGAGCAGGTATACCGAGTCATCTACTGTAACAGTTAGCAGTACCTAATTAGAATGCAAATTGGTAGGCTTCATTGATCTCCCCACGGTCAACAAGGGAGAGGATATCCTTCCAGCGATCCAGTAACCCATCATCATGAAGCTCGTTAATCTCAGATGGAGCAATAGGAGGTTATGGTTGGTTCTTCGGGCGGAAGTTGCCTGCAGTTCGGATATCTCGCTGAACTGGTTTCGGTGGCTTTATGATCATGCTTTGGAAATTCTTCCCTCGAAACTCGTCGATATACTCTTCGTTCGGTAGCCTTTTGTTTGTGAACATCTCTGCGACATTGTTGGAGGGGCGACTCACACTGATTTCTGGATACCTTTCAGCTGAGAGTTGAGAACGCTCGTATTCTGACACAATAGATTTCTCCTCCTCGGGAGAATCTTGGAGGCGGCCGATTGGCTCTTCATTGGGTTGTTAGTTCATTGCTCTTGAAGAGCCTTGTTGTTGAGTTTTGACGGGAGAATTAGTCTTCGTATTGACCTTGGAAAGTTCAAGCCTCAGCGACTATTCGTGCTCTCGTTGGGTCTTGTTCTTGCTCTGAGAAAACTAAAGAGAATTATTTCCTTTGGGATTGATTGCAGTCGTTGAGCGCTTCAGAAACTTTTCTGCAGTCTCCCGAAGAGTTGACTGCCTCCTCTCATTCTTGAGTTCCCGTATGCACATATAGTCTTACTCCTTTTACATCACCTGCGAATCCAAACGGCTGAGTGCTTGATCATCCAAATCCTTTTCTGACATTACTCCTCCCAAAAAGGAAGAAACTGCTGATAAATGCTCTCCCTAGTCCATCAGTTTCTTTATCTCTTCGCGGCTGAGAATATCCCGGAGGTTTTTCAAGGGTTATGCTTCCTTAGACTGTGGGCGTTGATTTGGAATAGAGGCCTTGCTTGAGGGTCGTTCATACTGTTCTAGATCCTTCAGAAGCTGCTCGGTTGGGGGATCATCTCTCATCGTAAAAGGGTTTTTTTAAGACGATTGAGGCTTCCCTTCGAAAGTCATCTCTCTCTCGAGCTGTGGAACTGCTTGAGTTCCTTCTTACTAGGCAACGTGAAATTCATCGAAGTCGTATTTGCTCGGATTGATACCATGATCTACTTGGGGCCGTTGCCTGGTTGGCTTAACTGGTTCAACAGTCTTGGTTTGTCGTGTGTTTGTTATTTACACCTTTGAGTCGATTGCTTTTTGCTGTGGTTTATTTCCTGCTGCCGGTGATTTGGACTTATTTTCAGATGGCTATGGCTTATCGTTCCAATGGGGAAACTGGTCTGGGACTGTCTTTCTTGCCTATCGTTCTTGTTGTACGTACTTGCGAAGCTCCTTAATATGTGTATCATAGTTCTTTCGATTACGGCCACCTGGAGAGTTATCCAGTCCACCGACTTGACCGCCGCCAACTCCTGTACCCTTCTTCGTAAATTTTTGCCCACGATTCTGTGCACCCCAACCCTTGCCCTTCACAAGTTCTCCGAGATCTTCCTTCATAAATTTCAGTTCCTGTTCAATCTTCTCCCTCGTCTTGGATGTCTACTAAGAATGTTCTCGAGATCTTGATTTCTCCCTCTTGAACTTCTGGCGCATTTCATTGAGCGACTGCATTCATCGATTCATTACACTGAGCTTGTAAGGGGACTGTTGCTTGGCAGCTGATTCTTGTGCTGTCGGAGTAGCCTAGGAGTTAGAATGATCAAGTCCTAAAAGCTGACGCCAAGCCTCAATCGCTTATCTTGCTGCTCTCTGAACCTGTATCAGCTTGTTCTTAGAAGCTTTGTCCAGTTCGCTCAATACTTCCAATGGTTTGATCAGAGATACGTACTCTGGCTTGTCGGTAGTCAATTTGGCTACTGTTGCTAGCAACTTACATGCCTCCACCTTTCCCTACAATAAATTGACTTGTTACCAGATAGGCATTCAACGGTGGTGTTGGCTTCGCACTGTTCCTGTCGTTGTCATTGAGGAATAATAGTAGTTTAGCCACGAATTGCGGAAACTTTCCATCGAGGTAGCCTAGGTTTGAAATTTTTAAGCAGGTGGCCACTCCGTTCATGATGGTGTAGAACTCTGTGTTTGTCTTGAGAAACACAAACAACACCTCTCTTTCCACTTTTCTAATCATGTCAATTTCCCCTTTGCTGTACCAGTAGCTGATGAGCTCACTCACGCAAATGCTTGCGGTGGATTGGCTGGCACGATCCATGCCGGAAGTGAGAATGGCTATGGTAAGGTATGCATTACAGACCAGAGGCAGAAAGATTAAAGAGAGCTTGCTTTCGGCTGGTTCACCCTGCAAGCAGTAGGTGTACATATCGATGAGCGCTCTCGCACAGGCTTATTGCACCGTCAATGAGACATCGTTGAAGTAGGAATGAATGAGCTACACTACTTTGAAGGCAGTCTTGATCAAGCTGGGAGGCTTATCAATTGGGTCGATCAGGTTCGTCTTGTACCTTTAGCATAGGTAAGCTACAACCAACACCTCATGCTCCTTCGTGGCGCTATTGGTGACCGTGCGTTTGAGCCCCTTCATCACACTGAGGTAAACCCTCAAAGTTTCGGCATTGCAGTAGTCCAAAATCAGCTTCTGAATTTGATTCATAGCCTGAATAGACTTCGCTGTACCTGCTCACGAGTATCCGACTGTCCGAGCTTCTCCAACAACCCTGCAAACTGAATCTTAAGCCCATGAGCTGATATCTCCATGTCGTCGTACTGCTTTTTCTCTCGAGTACGAGGCCGTGGCTGCTTGGCTTCCTTCTCCTTCAGCTTATCCAGCATACCCTCTTCCAAGCTGTCGGCGTACACGTCTTGATCCTTCATGGGACACACGTTTTAAAATAAACAGCCAGTTCCAGGGGTTATACACACCACCAATCATAGTCCGAGTCGCAGCAACCATGTGTTGACGCTCTCGCGATGGATACCGGGGACCTCCACGCGACCTACCTTAATGTTCACATTGTTGTTCGAAACCACCTTCGTGAGTTCCTTGGAGAAGGCATCGATATCGCCGCTCAACTTGCGAATTATTGTGCGCTTGATTGCTCGGGAGTTGCGATAGCGAACGTAAACTGGGAGGTTTCCGGATGCAGAGCGTTCAACATGGAACGGTAGTGGCGATACTGGACCGAGTGGCGGGGCATGTGGTAATGCTATGTCCACTTCCTTCTGGTGCAGCTTGTATTTTAGCGGCTCAAGTTTCTTGGTGAGCCTCACCAACCGATCGATGGTGTTGGGATGCAGTCCCTTGTACCTTCTTAGAGGCTCTCTCAAGACCATTGCAGAGAGCACCTGTGCCTTGGACAGTCTGGACATGCTCAATTATAAATTACAAAGGAAAGCAGGTAGTCACTGTTTGACCTGAAGTCTTCGCTCCACTGAATTGAGAAACTATAGGTGCTTTAGTACATCATCTGAGATGTTAGAAGCCATGCCCATCAACCGCGGTTCTTAGTAGCTTGGTATGTGACGGATTCTGCTCATCTCTGTGGTGCGATTACCACTGCTATTGGGATTGGTCGATTGATAGCGCTTATCGCCAATTGACTTGTAATCGATGGTAAGCTTAGTTGGCGATGGTAAAGGTGGCGTGCGGTCCAAAGTCGTTAGCGTTTTAGTTTTTGTATTGCGGGAGGATTCTTCACCACCGAACGACGGTACATATTCGTTCTTCGATATGCTCGCAATTCTGCGATCGGTGGGCTGCTTCGGTGGAAGTTTCATGCCGATGGGAACCGTTCTATCAGGGTGGGTTGGGATAATGGCGTCGAGACTCACTTCGTACGAATGCTTGCTTTGCACCATATCGTACGTGAGCGGTTTAGTGTCACGGTAGACTAGGATAGCCTGCTGCTTACCTGAAGGCCGTTTGCTGTTCGAAGTTGTGCTGGTGGTTGGTATGGTGGACGGTTTACTGCCAACTTCGATGAGTGCTGTTATTCCCTGCTTGCCCATCTTACTGGTCTTGCCCTCGAACTTATCTAGGAAGGACATACCACTGTGCTTGGTAGTTCTTTCGGCCATACGCTCACAATAATATTATATCGTGGGAGAAAGCCCACCATAATGAAGAGTCAGAGTTTAGCAGTGGGCTGTTCCATTTCGTCACTTGTATGCGGTTGGTGGGTCTTCTGCGACGGCGAGGCTGAGACATTGCAGCTATTATTCTCATTCTCTTTGCCGTTGTTGCGATTTGCATTTTCTAACTACTGTCGCAGGCGTATCTCTTCTAGCTCTTTCTTAGACTTCCTCCCTCGCTTCTTCTTGACTACCTCAGCGGTCTCACTTGGCTTGGGTTTGGCTGTATTAAACTTATTATACTTCTAATGAACCGCCCCTTGTCGTTGCGTATACGCTTTTCAGCATGCAGGTGCCTCGACTAGTACTTATACTTCTTGTTGGTTGTGAGCTCCAACTGTTAGGAGGGCAACCGAGCATCCTATGTCATCTTCTTGAATCTATGCATCTCGCGTTTAACACGACGCTTCATTATGCGCTCCCACTGTTTAGAATTGACTAGACGCACCTCTTTGATTGCCAGTACATTGATCTACTCGATCATCATGCTCGAAGATGGAACTATTCTGCTTTCGCGTTAGGGACTCTCCACACGATTCAACTCCCGCACCTCGTAATCGGTGAAGTTCTTAAAGATCTTGTTGCTCTACTCAGGCATGTGCATTGTTATGTTGCCGAAGAAGCTCCCGTAACCGATGGATTCGTTGGTTAGCATGAGATGTCGATCCTAATCCGCCATAAGTTGTCCGTGCGGCGAATTTAAAACAATTATCGAGGAGGGGAACCCGCTCAAATGGGATTTAAGTGTTAGTGCGGCAACTAATAGCACGCCCAGGCAATGTCACGGAACGGCGCTGTCAGTTGATGCACCCTCTTAATAGTCGCAGATAAGCACATGTCGCGAATGCTCCAGCTACTATAGAGACTCGATCTACTTGCACAACTAGGCGTTTGACCTTTCTAGAAATTCTACGAAGTTCACTAATCCAGAGAAGTCGGTCAGGCTCTGCTTCTATTTTTTGGAGAGTTGGCTCTTCATTTGATCCACTTCTCGTTCCAGCTGCTCCACCATCTCAGGTGTCATGTCTTCCTACACGTTGCTTCTGTTGTTTAGCAGGTGGGTCACTCTTTGTTCCTGTAAATCAGCCTCGTTAAGTAGCTCGTTCATTTCGGTCAGGTGGCGAGACTACTCCTCTTAGAATTTCGCCTCCAAGTGGGCATAGCGCTGCCTCTTATCAACTATGCTACTCGCCACACTTTAGTTTTGTTGCTGCAGAGATTAGATTTATCGCTCGATCCGCTTGATCATATTCGCGTAGCTGTCCACGTGTATCTACTCCTTCAGACACGACATTTCGAGTGATGCTATGTCGCTATTAAGATCATTCTTTCCACCACGAATTGTATATGCTCCAGAAGGTATTTTCGAAAAGGTAGGACGGTTGGCCGCTTAGTTTTGAGAAACGCGTGTCTCGCCGAGTGGAAGGCGTGTATCGATTCTGCTCTGTGGCTATACCCTAATAGGGCTGCTAATTCGTGCCATGCGCATGTCGGGGGACTTTGGTAGAAACCTTGACTTCATATTAACAACTAACGAACACTCGTTTCTGATTGATTTGTCACTTCCTCTTGAAGATCATGAGGCGGTTGTTCATGATCATTGGCGTCTTGCTGCTGATGGTCTCTTCGAAGATGCTCAAGATCTTGTCGCCGACTCGAATTGCGTCCTCCTTGGAGAGGTTTTCCATTGTTGCAACTTGATACCTCACATAGCCGAGCATGTCCTCGCGATCAATGATTGGAAACGTTGCATTCTGTTCCCATGTAAATTCCACTTCCCAACCACACTCTGCAGCAGTCTCCGTGATTATTTCATTGAGGTAGAAAGGAGACCTATCTGTTGGCATGGGAAGACCCAAAGCCTGCAGTGCTCGACCGAGGAGGGTGATGAAATTGTTGGTAGCTTTGTTGCCCCAGATTGTAATGCCAAGTCTTGCATTTTAGGTGCAGACCTTATGGATACTCCGAAGCATCTTTTTAGGATCATTCGTCAACATGAGCACCAAATTGCAAACAACCCTATCGAACAATCCATACCCGTCGACGGGTTCTTCACCGTCGCAAGCCTTTAGAATTACCTTGTTCTCCTCTAAAAACTCCTTGGTGGTTAGTGGACTTCGGTACAGGTCCAATTGCTTCCTAACCTTCGTCTCGGCTTTGGCCACCATTTCAGGCGAGAGATCCGTTGCCACATACTGAGATTCCTTACGTTTTGAAGAGATGGCATAATTAAGGAGATGCCCAGCACCGCAGCCAATCTCAAGGAAGTTCCTCGCCTCCCCAAGCTTCAGCATATTGACTAAGCTGAAGTAAAAGGCCTGAGGACCCGCATCAAATTTTTCATAGGTGTCTGAGAATCCATCCCACTTCTTTCTAAGATGTCCTATAGGGTCGTCTTTGTCCATCGGGTCTTCGGTCTATCGGGAAGATTAATAATATAATTGGTGAGCTGGTTTTAATCTGAGCTTAATTCCTGTCGCGAAGTCAGGGAACTCCAACTCACATATTTATCATCGTAGCCGCTACATCTACATTCTTAACTTTATGTGATTCATATAGGCGATTGACATGAAAATCGGTTCTGTGCCTATCAAAATCCGCAAAGTACTTGGCGGCACAAGCATTACTTAAATTTGAATGTATATTCGAGAAATTGTGCTCGACGGCTTCAAGACCTATCAGAACCGGACAGCAATCACTGGCTTCGACCCACAGTTCAACGCTATCACGGGTCTCAACGGCAGTGGCAAGAGCAATATCCTCGACGCTATTCAATTCCTTTTGGGCAGCAACTGCAAATAAATGGTAGCAACTGAAGCTAATCGTAGCTAAGGCTCAAGTCGAACATGAGCGAACTCATCTACAAAGATGGGTATGCGGGCATCACCAAGGCCACCGTCGCCATTAAGTTTGCATGCCCAGACCGCAGTATGCGACCGACGGGTTACGAGGATTGCTAGGAGTTGCTAGTGACGCGCCAAATCAGTAAGGACCACACCTCGAAGTTCTTCATCAACGGCACCACTTCGACTCTCACCAAAGTTAAGAACCTGTTCCGCAGCGTATCACTCAATATCGATAACCCGCACTTCTTGGTCAAGCAGGGCCAGATCACAAAAATCATCAATCTCAAGCCTATCGAACTGCTGGGCATGATCGAAGAGACCGCAGGCACGGCCTACTACAACAAGATTAAGCAGTAGTCCGAGAACATGATGAACAAAAAGAAGGAAAAGTTAGCAATGATTGACTAGTTGCTCAAGAACAGTATCGAGCCACAGATCCGCAAGATACGCAAGGAACGAGAAGAGTATCAAGCGTGGAAAGCAGGTGAAAATAGACTGAAGGAGATGTATAACCGCATTAAGTGGCACGAGTGGCTGACCAAATAAAGACGCAAAACAACCCTCGAAGTAGATGTAATAATTATTCACTATGTTAGGTACTGCACGCACGCAATGATGTTCAGACCAAGACCACTGAGAGAAACAATGCTGAGAAGCAGCTTAAACCTCTGGAAAACGAAATGGAGGCACTGAAATCACAGATGAACACTCTTAATCGTGAGGAAATACAGAAGCTACGGAGTGAGATCGCTACACGGGACTCTCAACGAGCGCATATCATCAAGCGGGTCGAAGGACTGCGAGGCTAGATAGTCACCAGCTAAGAAAACCTCGAGAAGGATGGGTTGGAGTTAGAAAGTACCAAGAAGAAATTGGAGTATGAAACTGCAAGGACTTAAGAATTGGAGCGGGAAATTGAGCAAAACGAGGCAACATTTAGGGAAATGGCTTCAAATGTCGCCGACAAAGGAGCAACAGATATTCTCCAGAGGCAGCTAGCCGAATATGAGAACAAGCTCAAATCTCTCAAGTCCGAAATGAAGACGCTTTCGGATAAACGTGATATGCTCCAGTCCTAGAAGGAGAGCGAACAGTCCTTGGAGAAATAGATGGAGCAGGGAAAGGACAAGATGCAACAGTAGCGTAAACAGTTGCTAGCACAGCTGGAAATGCTTAAGAACATGGAACCCCCTGCAGCAGTGGATGCACCCGAGCATATTGAAGGTCAGGTTAACGCTCTCGAATCGTAACTCAACAAGCTATACCAAAATACTCCCCAGATTCGGTTTAAATATGCTGATCCGGTGGCTGGATTTGCTCGAGCTAGTGTCAAAGGCAGGTTATTCATGTTATTCAAGATCCGTGATAAGAGACACGAAAGGGCCATCGAAGTGGGTGTTGGTGGTCGGCTTCAGAACGTGGTAGTAGACAATGAACAAACTAGCAAACTGCTCATTGATAAAAACACTTTCGGTTTCACAACCTTCATCCCCAATGAGAAAGTAGTTTCCAAACCGATAGCCAGGGAAATTCGGGAATAGTGTGCAAAAATTGCCAATCAAATGGGCGGACAGGCTCAACCAGCCTTCGAACTTACTGATTACGACAAAGAGTTGGAACCGTCGATTCTGTTCGGATTGGGTGGATTCGTGGTGTGCTCCAGCAACGAAATCGCAAAGAAGATAGCCTTTAACCCCAACCGTAATCTTCGCATTAAATGTGTGACTTTCGACGGAGATATCATTGATCCTGCGGGAACACTAACGGGTGGTTACTACTCAGCCAACAACTTTGTGTTGGGTAAGTATGATGAGGCACGGAGGCTTTAGGAGAGGCTCATGGAGCATCGAAGTGACTTGAACAAGGCTAGGACTAGTTATGACGAATACAAGAGGAACCTACGCAATTATCAAAACGGACAAACCGAAATCGAAGCGAAGCAAGAGCGTATTCGCAAAATTGACGAACGGCTGAACAAAGCTAGTAACCAAAACCGTCAAAAGAACTATGAGCAACAGCTAGCAGATATCGCTACCAGACTCAAAGCCCTACAGGTGGAGGAAGTGTCGATTAAGGAAAAGCAGGAAAGTCTTCGAAAGAATCTTAGCAGTGGTGCCGGAAACGAGGCCAATATTCTGAAGCAACAGAAGAAAGAACTGCAGAAGGAAATTAACGAGAAGCGCAAAAAGGTGGATGAGACCAAACAGGCAATCGGCAAGATGGAAAGCTTTTTGGATGAGAAAAAGTCTTAAATGCGATCCGATAAGAAGTCCTTGGAAGAATCGAAGGAGGAGGTGAGAAAGCTCAATGAAAAGCAACGCTAGCTGGCGGAGGAGATTTCTAATTTGAAGGGCGAGTATCAGAAGCTCGAGGAAGAATATATTCGACAGGAAAGAGAGACGCTCAAGTCCGCTAATCGCCTAGCTGTGCTTAAGAAGGAGCACGACAGTTTGGTTCGAATCTGCGAAGAACTCTCCAGTCAAATCAAAAAAGCTGAGTATCTCACTCACGAAGGAGATAAGGAACTAAAGGAGCTTACCAATAGCGTAGCATCTTTGCTGAAAGACAACCCCTGGCTGTAAGTCGAAAAGGCTTCAGAGATGGTGACCAACTATGACCCTGCAACTTTCCGCTATGAGGATGCCCTCAAGGAGTACAATAAATTCAAGTCTGAACAGTAGGTTCTAAAAAAGGGCATCAACTTCAACGTAGAGAACAACAACGAGCGAACTGAAAACTACTTCAAAGAACTCATGGGCAAGCAGCAGATACTCGAAAAAGGTACAGCCCTATAGTTATTCAGACAAAATGACGCTTATTACCAACATCAGCAACCTCGACGAAAAGCGTAAGGAGACTCTTGAGAAGTGCTTCGAACAGGTCAAACATAATCTCTCCAAGATCTTTACTGACCTGCTCCCAGGTGCGGTGGCAAGGCTGAAGCTGGTTGACCAGTCAGATGTCACCCAAGGATGCGAGATGTCCGTCGAGTTTGATAAGGTCAAGAAAAGCCTCAACTAACTGTCCGGTGGACAGCGCTCTCTATTAGCACTTTCCTTCATTCTGTCGCTGCTGCTATACAAACCAAGCCCGTTTTACATTCTGGACGAAATTGACTCTGCACTGGACCAGTCACACACCGAAAACATCGGCTCTATGATAAGCCAACGCTTCCCACAGTCGCAGTTCATCATTATCTCTCTGAAGTAAGGCATGTTCAGCAACGCCAATGTCCTACTCAAGGTTAGCTTCATGGACGGAGAAAGTAAAGTGGAGAGGCAGCAGCTACGCATCAAGAGAAACTGATCGTATGCATACATGGTGTGAAA
>ERZ724508.85-NODE-85-length-62014-cov-7.123033_pt1 | contig 62014 bp, 92 predicted proteins | sample MGYA00376041_ERZ724508 | MGnify/ENA primary metagenome ERZ724508 (study PRJEB28724, sample SAMN07190887) | wastewater metagenome | isolation source: effluent of sewage treatment plant in Hong Hong | place: USA: Christiansburg, Virginia | collected 2016-03-01 ...
CTGAGAACTGCTCCCCAGTGCAGGAATTAACATCCACGCATCTCCTGGACAATTTGTCTCGATAGGTCATGCCAATAGTAGCAGGGAAAGTTGGACATGTCTCGACACACAACCTTGTTGCACTAAACCCGTCCGAGTAGTAGATAGTGGTAGCAGTTTGAGGACACTGAGTCACACATAGTCGCGACAGATCGTCACCGTAATAGTCTGGATTGCTTGGACAAGGATTCACACAATCTCTGGTACTGTTGTCTCCATAGTAGCCAATGGGACATTGAAGAACACAAGAGGAATTAGGAGAACCTGCCACAGTCTCGTTGTAGCGGTAAGTCGATGGCACTATCAGGCAGTTCTGTAAGCATCTTCTCGTGTTATTATCCGCGAAGTAATCATTTGGACAGTCAGCTACGCATATCCGGCCAACATCAAGAGCGTATTCGTTGGCTTCCTTTCGGCAGACCGCAACGCATTGTCGCAAGTGAGTTTCTTTATAGTAGCTCGGTATTGGTGGACAACTCTGAACGCATGTCCAAGTAGAATTGTCGCTGTACCAGCCAGTTGGGCAATCTGTGACGCACTTCTTATCGGCTGCGTCTGAGTAGTCTCCGTACGTGTTTAAAGGGCAAAGTGAAACACATTTCCAAGTAGTGCTGTCTCTGTACGTGGAAAGAGTACTGTTACAGGTTGAAACACAAGTTCTGATACTTTCGTCAGCGTATTGGGGTTAGCAAGTTTGAACACATTGCCCTAAGGTAATATGCTTAAAGTAATAGTCAGGGCAGTTCAAGACACACGATTTCGTGGTGTTGTCTTGGAACCACTGGGCGGTAACATTGGGGCATGCTGTAACGCATGTGTTATCTCCTGGATTGTTGTAATAGACTCCTGGGCAAACAAGCACGCACAGCCGAAGAGGTGTATATGCATAGTATCCAACCGTAGTGTTGCAAAATTGTACGCATTTCCTCGTACTGTTGTCGCTAAACCAGCCAGATTGGCATGAACTTACACATATGTTGGGGCTGTCTTGGGAGAATAACGACGGTGTGGTCGGACAAACGGCTACACATCGCTTCGTGCTGCTATCAGCATAAGTCGTTCCTGTGCAAGATGCGTCACAGGTTCGAGTGTCTGTATTTGCAAATAGCCCTGAACTACACTGGCTAACACAGTTAACTCCTTCTGCGAAGTATGCTGGATTGGATGGACATGTTGTCGTGATGCAGGTGAGGGTTGTCGGGTCTGCTAAGGTTGAACTTGGGCAGATTGAGACGCAGGTCCCAGAATGAAAGAACATCAATGACGGGCTGGTTGGGCAGTTTGCGACGCATTTTTTGGATACCGGTTAGGCATAGAAGCCTGCTGTACAGGCTGTTTAGCAAGTCCGACTGGCTTCGACGGCGAAGTAAATGGTAGGGCAAACAGTAACACAGGAGCCTGATATTGCCGAGTCAGCATAAAGAGAAGGGTTCGAAGGACAGTTTGCGACGCAGGTTTGGGTTGAAGGATCTTTAAGTGGGAAGGAACCCGTGCATGTTCCGGAACATGTCCATGTTCCGTTGTTCCCATATGTTGAGGCGGTTACTGGGCATACCGTCACACATTGTCTACTTGTGCTATCAGCATAGACATATGGTGCTGCACAACCAGAAACTGGAACACAGGCTCTTGTAAGTGGATGTCCAAACTCGCTTGTATTGCTGCAGGTAGTTCTACAAACATATACTGAGCCCGTGCTATCAGCAAAATAGCCTGGTGGACAGCTGGTTACGCACTTGTAGGTTGTAGAGTCTGCCCAAGTTCCTGAAAGACAGGCTAAATTCAAAGGCATAAAATACTTGATGTGCAAATGCGAGTAGGCGTATCTTGAGCAAATAGTCCACCGCTGCAAGCTGTGACGCACATTGCAACTGGACTGGTCTCGGCATATGTCCCAACAGGACAAACGGTTTAACACGATTTCGTAGTGGGGCTGATGTAACTTGATGTGCATGTTTGAACACAAGTCCGACTGGGTGTGGTTTGGGAGTAGTATCCATTAGGACAGACATATACACACAGCTTGATGTTCGGGTTGGTGTCAGCATACATCTGAATTGAAGCCGTGCCAGGACAGTTAGCCGTACAAATTTTGTTGATTGGGTCGCCGTATTATCCTGAAGGGCAATCTAAAGTTAACCGAATTAGTTACTAATGGCCAGCACACAGTAATTGGCTGATCCGTTTATGAAAGTGTTGTTTGGGCAGGTCGCTACGCACATTCTCACAGTCTCGTTTGCTGTGTAGTTTACGAAGTAGTAGTTCGGGCAGGTTGCCGAACAGTTTCGAGTACTGTCCTGTGCGAAGAGACCGCTTGGGCAGATCTTTACGCAGTTTCCATAGGTCGTGGCATTATAGGCATAGGTTGCTGGAGTTGCTGGGCAAGCTGCATAAGCCTGGGTATACCTAGTGTGCATTTCCTATAGACATCATCGTAGTAGGTGTAGTTGCCAGTTGTCCATGGGCATGTTGGGACACATGTTTGCGTGAAGTCATTTGCATAGAGGCTAGGCGTCGCCGGACAGGTCTTCACACAGCTGTTGGTCGAGCTATCTGCATAATAGAGGTTCGGCGAAGTCCATGGGCAGACTAAATGGTTTACATTTTGTACCTTGGACGCACATGTTATTGAGCGGGTTCCAATAGAGCGAGCCGGTGCAGGCCCCGTTGGCAGCGGCCAATAACAGGCTGAGCAGCAGGAGCTACTTGATCATATGGTGATTATAATATAGTTTGGTGGGTTAGCGACCGTTCGTATAGAGCATTCACCATTGCTCGCCTTTACAGCGGAACACGTTGATGCCGACCATATTATCGATTAAAATATCCAATGAGAGTGATTTACGGCATGCTCTACTACTACCTCCTCGGTGTGGTTGGCGCCTGTTTACTGCTTGTGCTATTCGTGCCGAAGTTCGTTCGACGCGTCTTCTTCAGGCTTTGGGATGGTGTACAGCTCAACACGGCAACGAAATTTCTGTTCTACGGTATCATGCTGATCAACATTCTCGTGCTGGTTGACTCTGTGAACACTTACTACCAGTACCGTGACATCCTAGGCACACGTAATTCAAAGTCTATTCAGAGAAGATCGACGCACTGGCAGAAGGCAAAGTCGATTACCTCAGCCTCTATAAACAATCCCGAGAGTTCTACATGGCCGAGCGTAACTTCATGCTCACTGCTTCCACGCTATTCGCAACGTTTGTGCTGTATCGCTTCCTGACAGCCTTTCACAAGCTTAGCGGCATTGAACGAGAAATCACCGAATTCGAGCAGCAAAATAAATGATCGCCTGGATGTAGTGTATAGACGTATGCTCAAACCACCGATCCCAACCTCCGTTGAAAACCCAGCTCTATCCTACCGAATTGAACTATGGGCACAACAAATATCGCACACCGCCGAACATCATTCGACCTTTTCCAACAGCTCCCACATGAGTATGGAGTTGCCTCGGATGACCGACTTGTTAAGCACGCGATGCTCGCTGCCGCTGATTTCAATGGCCTTGTCCACCACGAGGTTCATGAAGCCGTCCACACCAATGACGATTCCCTCGATCTCTCGGCCAGCGTTGATCTTCAGCCGTAGCTTCTTGCCGACGTACTTCACTAGATCTGGTGGGTATCCCTGCTTGGGTTGGTTGCGCTTGACCGAAGACATGATGCTGCCTCGTATAAACTTAAGCAATTGATTATTTCAATCTAGCAGCAGCAGTACCAACCAACAACCGCCATCAACTCACAAGCCGCTACGAGAAGTAGTTTAAGCATCAGCTTAATTATATCAGGTAACAGCTATTTTTCGTATGTACCGCCGAACCAATCAGAAGCAGGTTCAGGAAGAGGAACACCGTGGCTCGTTCAGTCGAAGCCGTAGTCAGTATCTAAAGTAGAACTGGAATCCGAATGTATATCAGAGCCAACTCAACCTTCTCAATAACAGCCAAAGTATCAGCAACATTCGTAAGAATGAAAGGAGGAGGAGCTCGCTGACACAGGAGGAGGAGATCAAGAGCACCAAGAAGAAGACCTCCTCAAAGAATATTGGATTGAAGCACAATCGTGCGCGAGGGAGCATCACGAATATCATTGATGAAGTGGTTCCGCACGTTGCTTTGGGGCGGCCTCGGGAACCACTTTAAGAAGACTTCATAAAGCCGTAGGACATCGGAATGAATAGCAAGGCTGTGCACCACCAACTCCAAAGTGCGATGCAACGCCAGATCGAGCGGCAGAAGGCAGAAATCGTGGCCTTGAACAGCACAATTATGCAGCTCAAACAGAAGGACAAGGCACAAGTCAGCGAAATCTCACGACTCACCAACTTAATCGGTCAGTTGGAGTTTCAATTGATGGAGGACGGTTCTCGTAAGAAACCACAATCAACTCGCCAACCAACCGACGACCTTCAGTCGGAGAACAAACGCCTTCGTCACGACCTACAAGAAACCCAGTAGCTCATCAAAAAGGTGTTACTAGATCGAGAAAAATAGCGTATGTTCACCTTCCACAATTGATATCGCATCCATCTATAAATGTTCGGATCGGTTCTACTCGTAGTCCTCGCTGTGAAGACTAACTGCGGCTGCAACAGCTACCTCCAAGGTGATAATTACACTGCCAAAGGTCTCAGCAATACCAGCTACTGTGGTACGTCATTTAGTTAAAGCAGGAAACATCATCAGATGGCCCATCAGTGACAACACCATCGCAACATCAACGGCATCCGATGCAACTGCTATGGCCCTTTATGCAAAACTCTATTCTGTTTACAAGAGTGGCAGCGACCCAGTTCTTGGCGTGGACTGTCTTGGCATTGCAATGTACTCGTTGTGTGCATACTCCTACCCGACCTGCACACCCAACGACCAGTACGGTGTACCATCGACCGATACCAGCGATAAACCGTACATAGTGGCTGACGTAGAGTGGTTTGTAAGTGGGTTTGCGACCTTTGGCAAGTGCGTTGCCCAAGCATGTTCGAATTCTACCAAACAATCTGTGCAAATCAAGCTTCGGATACATGTTCACATGCTATTCGCTTGGCAAAAATTGTTCTGACACTGTTGGTTTCGTTGTTGCTACAGTGAGAAAAGTTGCGCAATCAAGAATATGGATTAAGAAAGTGTAGATGCTTAACCGGCAGTCGTTCGCCGTGGAGCCCGATTTGAGGCGCTCGTAAAGATGCTTTCTCAAAGATAGTAAGGCTGACGATTAGGTGGTTCTCCCGGATCCCCAATGCCTCTCGAACGAGGTTTTAAATAGTTCTATGGTTGGGGGCATATTATTAATTCGCTTAGTTAATGACCACGAAACTTTCGCAAGAAAGATGTAGCGTCGAGAGCTGCAAGCGTTTGCTTCAGTTGGCAGATTACCGTGTGGCGGAAGATGACATTCACGAGGCTGTTTCAGTTCTTAACCAAGCAATCGTGTCGGTTAAACAGGCCGAACAAGACTCAACTGAGGGAAGGGGAGAACTTCGAGCATTAAAAATCCGCATCTACAGACAACTCGCGGAGCTGTTCCGGAGGATGAGCAGATTATAGCTGTCTGCTCGGTACTTAAAGTAAGGTAAAGCGTCGTGTAATACAGCCTCAACCCTGGAGCAACACACCAACGATACTACCCTATCGAATATCTGCGCACCAATGATCACAGTATCCCCCCCACAGATCGATGCGTGATATGCATTCACTATTACTCTTCCGATCGTCGCTACTGGATACTTAGTCAAGAAATAGCTATACCGCTACCTCTAGTGATATTATATTTCCGTATGCGGCATTTCCCCAATGGCCACTTCCCTGAATGACGCACCCTCATTAGAACACTCCCCCCACAATTAATTATAATGCTGTATGCCGAACTAATGAATTCAATAATAGTCCGGTGAGGAGTACCGCCGTCATGGTCTGTTGTAGCTTACGTGGGTTATTGTTTCGTTAATCTTGCTGCTGAGCAGTGAGCATAGCCTTTCGTACTTATCTGCGGTTAAAGTCATAGATACTTTTGTGTTATTGGCACTCAGCCTCCAGCAGACACTGGCGTTGCAGGAACTATGCCTTTCGCCTGTCGTTTTCGGCGAGTAAGTTCGCGACACGCTGTTCACCCTGCAATATGGACTGACCCAACGCCTCTATCTCCTGCTGTTTCTGGATGAGCTGCTGCTTGAGGTAGATTGTATCTTGACTGACTTCCCCCACGGACCGATCAATCATAGCGTTCTTTGCGTTTAGGTCGTTTCTGAGTTTATCAAGCATGAAGCTGATCTGTGTATTCTTGCTGTTGAGGTCGGCAATATCCTGCTGAAGCTTCGCCTTCTCAACATTGTAAACATTCTCCAGCTCCTGCATCTGCCGGTCCTTTTCTTGGATGGTTTTAAGCAAATTTAAGTTCTTTTTGTTTAGTATTTCCTGGGCGTCCTGAGTCATCTTTAGCTTCTGTTCGCTTGACTTGCTCAGGAACACGTATTTTTTGTTCTACTCCTCTCTAATCCGGTTGACGGTTTCCCGGAGTTCCTGCTCGTAAGACATCTTGTTATTGTTCAGTAAATCATTCAGTCGCTTATTGTCCATACCTAAATCCTTGCGACTGTTCTCGCTCACCTTGAGTCGGTCCTCCAGGTTCTTGACTTTTCTTTCGTACTCGAAGGTCATTGTCTCGACATACTACTGACCCTCCCGCTTGAACTTTTCGAGCTCTTTGGCATAGTGAGAGGTCGTATCCTCAAAGCTCTTGCCATCAATTGATAGCTGGGTTTCCAGAGCGTGGATTTTGCTGCTGTAGATGTCCTGCAGTCGTTGCAACTAGCTCTTCAATCGCTCGTTCTCTAGGAGGAGATCCTGATTTTGGTGGGCTATCGCGTTGAACTTGAACTCGACCTCCGACATCTCCAAATCCTTGCGACTAAACTAATCCTTCAGCTTGATCAGCTTGTTCTCAAACTCCAGTCTAACTCGTCGCTCATTCTCCAGGTCACTCTACATGCGTGCCTTCACATCTCGGAACTTATTGCGTTCACCCTCCAGGATATTGTCTACCTCGCTCAGATGGTGCATTTGACTGTCCTCTCTCAAATCTGCGTAAGCTAGGGTTGTACGTTGAGTGCCATAGAAGGGGTTTTGCTTAGATACACTGCTGAAACCCATTTTGGCATCACCGGCGAAGTTGGTGGTACCAAACACAGTCTGCTTGTATGCCATAAAATCCAAGCCTTTAATATTAAAAATTATTCACAGCTGCGAGAGTCAAGGGGGTTTCAGCCTAATGATCGCTTTTTCTCGCAGTAGAGACGATGCCGCAGCTACTACTCTTAATGGTTGAGCGGCCGTACCACCCGTAGAATCTCAGAAGTGTATTTGGGGTTCTGCTTGATGAGAGTATCCAAGAGCTCCTTCTCAGAGCTAATGTTTGGATTGCGTATAAGGGTCTGTATCATGCTGATGTTGAGCTCCAGAAACAGTTTGGTGTCGGGATTGTTGCGCAGAACGTTAAACATTCGGAATTGACCTTCAGCGATAAGTGCCATTTCTGAAAAGCTCCCGTGGTTGCTCCCCATGAATCGATAGCTGATGACCGATCCTGGTTCCACGTTTTCACGGAATATGTTAATTCGGTAGTCGTTCTCGAAGGAGGGATAGTGCGATTCGTAGTAGTCCTCAGCCAATATTATCAATGTTTTTTTGCTGTAGTTCAGCTTCCGAAGAGTGTAAGTTTCCTCATCACTCAGTATGTACAAACAGGGATCCATTGCAATCACGAGTCCGTTGATTCTGTTATCCTTCATCGCGGCACTAATGCACGTACTCGCACCAAATGAGTGACCATAGGCATTTACCCTTGTAAAGTCAAGTTTCAGATCATCGCCCATTACTGCAGAAAACTTGACCTTGTCTTGAGCAAAGTCCAAGGCTCTTTGAACATCGACTACTCGATCACCCAGCTGAGCCATTCTTTGAGGTCGATTGGGAGCCAGCCCAGGAAATTAGTTGCGAATAACTTCCCTGTGGATTAGCGAGATCACAACGTATCCTTCATCAACGAACTCCCTTGCAAATGAGTATAGAGAATTGAGTCCAAGCTGGTGTGAAAGTATCATCACGGGAAAGCAGCCTGCGCTGGGCTTCGCCTCGGGATAAGTATCATGCATAACCATTCGCGTGTAGTAATGGGTGGTGAAGTACATCACCCACCACGGCAGCTTTGACTTCGTTTAGGTGTCTTTGTTGACTATCTCGAACATTGTGTTCCATACTCCTTATGGAAACAGTCTTTTGTCCCTCCGACCAACTTGCACACTAGTTGGGTAGAATAGCTCGATATCACCCTCACTGAGACGTACTTTCTTATAGCCAACATGTTGTTTTGTGCATGGGATATCGTATACCCTCAATTTGAGAGTGAAGTAGAGGAAGCCCGTCAGCAATAGGAGATGAGCAGTGCCAGTACCGAGAAACAGGTAGCTGAGATAGGCAAGGATAAACACCATCGCGTTTGGTCGTAATCCTTCAACTTTGAATTTGGCTACTGTCACTGCGAAAGTGAGTGTGCTAACAACTAGGGCGCCTAAAGTCGTGATGTAGGGTAGAAACTGCACTGCCAGTAATACAAACTCCAGCCAAAAGTGCTTTCTCCGATAGCGCTACAGGTTGATCATTTTACTTATAATCTATTCGGTTAATGCTTCGCAAGAACAAGTGCTTCCTTGAAGGAGTCAGTCTCGTGGAGTCTCAGCTCATCCTCAATGAGACACACGAGGATCAAAAGCATCGACGGAGGCTTGCTGAGGCAGCACCCAGCTACTAACTTACACAAAGAAAAAGTTACAATTATCAGGTGGGGCAGGAAGCCTACCATCTGACTGGCCCCACCAGCAGGGAACTAAACATCAATATTCCCTTACGGGCTCGTCAAAGTCTCATTGATCCAACACCCATGACATTCACACATAGAACCGATGCTGTCCGCTGTACAAAACTGCGCCCGTCTATTGAACCTCAAAGGGAAGCAACCCCTAGGCTGATAGATTGCCCTGTCCAGAACACTTCCCTGCGACCTACTGAGAAGGAGCTGTTGAATGATTATCACCGAAAGGGAACCGGAAACGCTTATAACATATTCGACGAGGAAGAGGCCCTACTGCAGAAACTTCCGAAGTGTTAAACCTGCAGCACGAACCTAGATAACGTAATTAAGACATACGTATGCATAACTGAAGGCTGTCAAAGAGGTTATGAGCTTGTGTGTCCTGGCTGCCAACCGCGTGGTTTTCATCGAGATCATAACATTTTCCCAGCCTTCAGCGTGCTGTATTACTTCCAGAAGTATACCAACGATCCAGCGGAATCTAGCCGATCCTACCAACTGGCAACAACAATAAAATAAATCGACTCTGCGATCAAAGAGCTACAGTGTGAAATTACTCGATTAGAACAAATGAAAGTAAGTCTACAGTAGAGATCCAGCCGCATTCAGCAACAAAAATAAGATGGCAGCTTTAGAGTCGTCAGCAAGGAGCTGAAAAAGCTACTGACGAACATCTAGGACTATAGTGAGTACGATTTTCAATCGGAACTGAGACGGGTCTTGCAGAATGCTCAAATCAATAAAATTTTGGCAGAGAAGCAAGCAGCGGAGATACCCAGCCATTTCTTTGCAAAGATTAATGAGATGGTACAGACGTTGCCAGAGCCTTTCATTCCTCACAATCAGCACTTGACACAGCCGTTGTTGGTGGAGCCCATGGCGCCACTTAAAAACTACTTCTTAGGCGAGGAGATCGAGCTGTCTACAGCCCTCAACCTTAGCTTAAAGGAGCTTGGAAAGATTCGATTAGTCTGCGATGGTGATACAAGTATCCTAATAGAAAAGGTTCGAGAGGCTTCTGTCGTGTTTAAAGGAAGGAGAATGGATCGGGAGATCCGCAACGTGATGGAGTGTCTTCAAAGATGGGCGATCCGTCGCAATCGTTTCCGGGGCTTCGAATTTACCTTTGACTACAGACAAAATGCGCATCCCACGACTGAGAACTCGCCGATGCTGTCAGAATTGATGCGGATCCCCACCAACAGCATCAAAATTAGTCTGGTCAATGTAAAAAACAACGAGACTGTCAGAAATGAATTCAACCAGGTGTTTACGCAGTACAGGGAGCTCAAGGAGCTGCATATCAGCATGACTTTAAACCACTTGCACAGTCAAGCACCTATTTTCCTGGACAGGCCTGAGAATATTGTAGTGTTCGCAAAATCCCTTGGGCATCGGTTGCTCAAGTTAACAATCAAAGTCCCCATTCACGTATCCGAATAGCACCAGGAGGATTTACTGAGAGAGCTCATAGGCAAGCAGCACCTACTCTCGGCAATTGTAAAATTTGACAACCAACTATCGCCCAAAAACGATGTACTCTACCAGCAGCTTTCAAGGTACTGCCTTGAACGTACCAAGGCTGTCTACAAACTGCACCTGCTGGCAGCAACCTTAAAATCGAAATTCGGTCACGGCCACCACGAAATGCTCGAACTGCTTCTATGAAGATGATCAGCTGAGACCGTTCATCTCCTTCATGCGCTTCATCATCTGTGGATCGTTATCGTTATCCCACTGCGCCATGTTGATTCGTTCCTGCATCTTCTCCAGTGTCTCTTTGAGCATCTTCGCGAAGTCTATTGACATGTCCTAGATTCGCTTCTTTAGGTCGCTGATCTCCACCTCCTTGTTTTTTATGCAATCCTCCTGCTACTTGCGGGTCTGTGCGATCTGCTACTCGCTTTTTTTGAGGTCGCTCTACCGATCACCGATCTTCTTCGTTAATGAATTGAGCTAGTCGCCGTATTCTTTCTGCATTTGCTTGTATTGGTGAGTCATTGCCGTTGTTATGGTTTTGAGCTTATCCTTCTCGTTCTTTAGGTCCTTATCGAGGTACATCACTCGCTAACGAAGTTCGTTTTCAGCGCCACGTATTCCGTCTGCCTTCTACTGTTCGGACACGAGCTGCTTCTGCAGAGTGTGGATCTTGTTGTTGAGCAGTTCGACCTTATCGGCGTCCTCGTCCACTCCGGTGTCCTTCTTGCTTTTCTTTGGTCCCATGAAGTTATATTATCAAAATTCCTCGACGCTGAGCTCGGAGTCTTTCCGGAGAGTTTTCTGCAGGAATTCCATAAGCCTATCCACCTCAAATCTTCCCTCCTCGTCGAACTCGCCCTCATAAATCTCGGACGCAAGCAGGTCAAGCTCTTCTTGAGACTTCCGGATGCCCAGCCCCTTAAATATCTGTTCGAGTTCTTCGAATCTTGCGTACTTTTGTCTTCGAGCAAGGTCCGATATAGACCGAATAAGCCTTTCGCCATAGAGTTTGATAGTCTGAGTCAAATGAAGAAAAATACTTGATTCCACTCTTCCAAGAACTGTCGACGTTTTTGGTAGATGAGTTAGCAGTGAGGTACTATAGTCTTCAGATACACCTCAAGCACTTTCCGGGACTGCACTCTTTAACCATCAATCAAGTCGGAGCTATCGTCGTACATATACCTCACCAACCTAGCGATGCTCTCCCCAGATAGATAGAAAGGTGAGTGGGCGAACAGCTCAAAGAACTGGTGTTCGGTGTAGAACTCTTGAATAAATAGGTCGCCATAGCGTAGCTTATTCTTGATCATGCACACCTTCATTTGGAGAATCTCAGCACGCAACTCCCCCACTCTCACTGGCCTCGTAAATTTGCTTTGAACCGAGCTCTCTGGTTCAATCGAAAGGTTGGTCCTACTCTATCTCCTTACCTTGATGGACCACCTATCCTTCGAAGTTTAGAAGTTGGAAAGCGCTGCCTTGAAGTAGTTATCCTTGAAATTCTTGAGCTCTTCTTGACTCTGCTCCAACTGCTACTGGTAATGTTTTGTCATTGCATCATAATTCTCCTGCAACTGGCATTCATTTTGCACACTTTGCTTGTACTTCTCCTTAAGAGTGACAAGCTCGTCCCGCAGAGCAGTGTTGCTGTTTTACACAGATCGCTTGTTCGAGGTCAGCAAGTCCATTTGGTTGTGGAGTCGTTCTATCTCCTCCCTATCCTTTTCCTCCTGCATCAGCTTCAGTTGATTGATCTTCCTCAATAGCAAATTTTTGTTTTCATGGTTTAGTAGCTCCACTTGGCTGGTCTTCTCGGCTAACTTTTCAATGGCTTCCTTGAGTTATCTTTCCAGTGATTCCTTTTCCTTCTTCAAAATACTTCGCTTTGCTCGGACGATTGCCTTTTCGTGTTAACATAGTCGCAAACTTCCTTTGAGCTTCTAGTTCTCCTCCCTGAGCAATTTGAGCAGCTCATCAACCATTTCTAGGGGCTGTTCCGTGGTAGAGTCAACTCGACTCCGAATGTAGGCCTTGAGCCTGATGGTTTCTTCGATAAGTTCCTGCCTTTCCACTTCTATTTCCAAAAGTGCGTTGTTTGCAGGCACTTTCCTCAACCGAGTAATCTCAAGATCCTTCTCCAGAAGAGAGCTCTTGAGGGAGTTGATCTGCTTGCGCTGGTTTACTATCATCAGGCTTTCATGCTTCGTGGGCTTGTAGCTGTTTTGCGGAGCATTTTTCATTGAATCGTTGGCTGCTTCCTCGAAATATGTCTCAAATTCTTTCAGCCGTTTGATCTAACAGTTCTGTGATACGATCTGCAGGCGGGTCAGTTCCAGTTGCTTTTGTAGCTGTACATTCTCTCGCTTCAGCTTGTACCGCTCTTCTTTGAGACCTTCAACATCGACTTTTAGGTTCAGTCGGGGCTTATGCGTCGATGTGCGGTTGGGTGGCTGGTTGAGCAGCTGCTGCAGGATACATGGAGATTCGTCAGGTTGGAAATTGTCGATTTGTTATAGGAGATTGTTATGATGTTTGGTTGTTGCCGCTATTGACTCACTATTCTACTTTCTTCGGATAGGTACCTTCCGACGTTGTAAGCTGGCAGCACTATGGCACGCCCATTTTCTATTCATGGTAATATAAATTAATAAGCTGGCAAGTAATTTTATGCAGGAAGGTCTCGCCGATAGCTTCAGTTTCGAGGATTCTCGTAAACACAAGCAGGCGCTTGTCAGGAACACAGCCCTCGAGGAGCTCAAGAAGATGGAGGATCGGCTGTTATTAAAGAACGAAGTGTAAATCGACGACTTCGAAGTGGAGAGTGGAGCTGCATGTTTAGCTGACACTGCCACTTAGGATTATGAGCTCAATGAGGAAATCTCCTCGAGGTTTCCATCAGCAGTGCGTACTAATCAAACCCTGTACGAATGCTTGGCATATGCCCTTGTCAGCAGCCTATACAGTAGCAAGGTAGAGAAGAAGCGCACAAAGCTACTGTAGCTCAAGACTATCCTGTACACGGACTAACTTGAGAACCTTTGCCAGGGCATGAATTAAATTCCCAACGAGTACAAACATATTGCCTCTAATAACAACCTCAAGTAGGTACTTGCCAAATTCTTTCGAGTGGTATAGAGAGAACTGCAATAGCCCAATATCTACTCGGCGGATGTAATTTTGCTGAAGACACTCACCAAATGCCCAGTGTTCATGTTCTCGTTGGTGTTGCTGTTCCGGAAACTAGTCAAGAAGCTAGCCTTGCTTTATGAAATGGAAATCGAGGACTATTCCGTCTACGAGATGCAAACTGACCCTGAGCTTGACATACTTTGGCTCTTGGGAGAGTTCTTCGAGATCAGCTTTGTACTCTATCAACTGGATAGTAAGATTATCAAGGAGCAGAAGTTTAAGGTTAACGAAAGATAGCCCATCTGCTTGGTCCGTAATGATGATCTTCAGTCGGATTGGATATACCTCTGCCTGAGAGATCATCGCATAAGAGAGATGTCAGACATCCCAACTGAGGAACGACCACCCAATTAAAACTTTTGGAAGACCAACAGTTCTGCTAGCTAACTCAAAATAATCACCTATTTCGATCGTGGTCAAGATCAATCCCCATAGATCAAGACAAAGCGAAAAGTGCCAAAAAGACACGCCAAGAAAAAATACGAAAAAAGCAATCAACTTCGCTAAGAATTCAGTTACGAGTTCAAAGCCATTAGTGCCGACACCGAGTACATTCTGAGTATGGGCGAGAGTGCTTTGATGAGACTTCAACGGCTCGCAGGATAAGCAGTTGAGAGACCGCTTGAGATATCTCGTACAGTCGATGTCAAGCTCTCTCACACAGGTTCGTGATGATATTGAAAGTGATTTTCTATTTTTCGTTATCCCTGCCCTCGACTTTAAATCGACTCAATTATTTCCATTCCATGAACGACTCAAACAGTGAACGGCGCTCTGGGCGAGTGCACCCAGCTGGGGGAGATAGCCATCAATTTTAAGCAACCGACCTGGCAATCAACCACGTTGAGCTGACTGATCCGTAACGCTAATGTCGAATCTGCATTGAGGCCGGTGGATTACTCGTTCGACCGTGTAGATGTGCCGGAAGTGCAGCTTTCGTGCACTATTAATGCCTGAAGATGTGGATAGAAAAGCGTTCGGAAGACAAGGATGGGATAGTCCGGCATTTCGAAAGGGTTGACTGCGAAATGTGTAAATACAAGTTCATCTTCCACACTCGTACCAAAGAAAAATTCAGCTGTGAGGAGTATTCTCGGATCGATACATGCAGGGGAGATGTCGTCATGGAGCTCTTCTTCATAGGCTTCTTTGTTATTGGAGCGATAGTCAGCAGCATCCTACTTGCAAGAGGCATAAACAATGACCTGACATACCCACCGGAAGGACTTAAGTTTTCCATATCTACAATCTGCTTTATGCTCGCACTACCAGTAAGTCTCGCGTTCGTTGGGGTGTTCGTCCGGACCTTCATCCAAAATTTTTGCATTCGCCGGCAACGCGTTATCATAAGCATAGACGAGTACCAAGGCACTGAGAGACAGTTACAGCATGCTCAACCAACACAGTGAAGTGAATCTTTGAACTGTGGATGAGTTTGATTGTTTATAATCATTTCGCGTACGATGGACTTCGAGCACGATTAGTTCGGCAACCACCCCTTGAATGAAATCGATTCGTACGAAGGAGACAAGCCACTGTACGTGGAGCTCCCCTCCTAAGAACAGTTGGGCATTATGAAGGTCGCATCAGAGATCTTCTAACTACCACTTGACTATGGAACCAAAGAGCTGAGAGACAAGCATCGAATCAACAATAAAATACGCAAGTATTTCATCAAACGCTTCTTTCTCTTCAGCAAATTCGATGATGGCATCCAGCTTGATGAGGAGAGCTGGTACTCGGTGGTCGGCGAGCCAATATCACTGTGGCTGAAGAACAGGCTTTTAAACTCCAAGATCCACCTCAACACTGTATTTGAACCTTTCGTTGGTGTTGGCGGAATAGCAGTGCATCTCAGTTGCATCGCACATCGTTACATTGTCAATGACTTGGATCCCGCCAAGATTGAGATGCTGCGCAACAATCTATCGGTGTACGGTGTCGACCAGACCAACATTGATTTCAATCAGCAGGACTTTCTGGAGGTGGTTCCCTTCAAGAGTGATCTGATAGTATTATGCCCACCTTGGGGAGGTACCAACCTTGAGATGTACGCTACAAAGGATCTGGATGAAATCATGGTTCCGAAGCTGTCTGACATTCTCAAACACGCCTGTGAGTTTAGCCACAACATGATTATACAGATGCCGAAGAACACCAATATTCAGAATCTCATGAAGGTTATCTCCCGCGCTTATGGAACGCCAGTTGCTCAAATTGTGAAGATTATGTTCAACAAAGTTGTGTCCCAGCTGTTCATCTTCATTGGTGACGAGGCTTTTACACAAATACTCCGCTCGGATGTCTATGGGATGCTATATGACACTTTCAAGTGTGAATCCAAGGAAACCCGTGACAAACTAAAGAAGGAGTACCGGTCGAATCCGTCTGATGTACTCCGTCAAGCCTACACTGTCACTCACCCAACCAATAAAAAACAGGCCAAGAGACCAACCACACCCAAACAGCACCGACTACCATTTTGACTATTGCATTAACCTAATTAATCGTCACAGTTTATTCGACAAGATAAACTTTGCCAATAACTTGCCCTTGATAGTACCTAACTCGGCATCCAAATTAAATCTTAATCTCACATCGGAAGGATGTCATATCTTTCTCACCATTATCTTCTTTGGATTCTCCCTGAGGAGGATACTTGTGTTGTCCTTCTTGAAGTCCATATCGCTGACCGAGCCAGTTCGACTATGGTGGCTGCTTGGAATCTCTGCGTTGGAGGATATCCGAATTAATCCGGGGTACTCAGTACTCTGGGTCATCTCACGGGTCGACTTAATATCGGGTTTTGGTGGGCGAGGCGGAAGCTCGTTTGGTCTCACAAGGGTTTGAGGTAATTGTTGAGAAATATGCCGGTTGCTAGAAATCATGCCGTTGTTACACATTGTCGTTTTTTCCCTGAAAAAAGAGGTGTCGAAGTACTCACTACTCATTTTCCTTTCACTCTGCCTCTCTTTAAAACACAAAGGAAAGATTTTTGTTGATACTGGAGTTTCTTCTTTGGCAGTCCTTGGCTTGAAGCCAGAGCCTGTGTATTGTTAGACATCTGTTTCCAGCTTTCTCAGCTTATCCTTTATCTCTCCGCAACGCGCTTCGTATTACTCCAGTCCTCCAGGTTTGTCGGTTTTATTGTCTGCTCCATTGGCGCATTTAAAGTATTGAATACCCTTCTGGCCAATTTCCCTCATAGGGATCATCGATTGTGATACTAACGGTACTTCCTGCTTGACCGGCGTATTCCATTTAGAGGGATCCTCCTCCTCTGTGACTTTGGTTTGGTTGGAATCACAATGAGACTCCTTCATGCTGCTGACTTTGATGGTTGTGCTTGCTGCTGTGCCGCTTTCCTCGTCACTGTCTGAACTGCTAATGCCTTCCTGAGTGAAATCAATATCGAGATCGTCTTGTCGATGGTATGTCATGTAGGTGTTTTGATCATCCTAAGCAAGGTACCGGTATTGACCCATCCTTAGTCGTCGATCACGAAGATCCGGCTGCAACTCAAGCTTTTCAAAGAGTACTGTAATGAGTTAACCAGTCTCGATGTGCTGCGCGAATAATTGATTGGATGGCGCTTTTCCAAAGAACAGCCGCTTGAATAACAGTTGAAAAGCGAAGTCCAGAATAGGATGGTATTCAATGAAGCGGATAACCTTGTTCGCACTTTTACGACTAGCAACCAAATGGAAGAACTCCACAAACAGCTTGCGCAGCAGCTTATCATCGTAATAGCTTCGGAACTCCTCAGGCACGCCTTCTCGGGTCAGGTAGGTAAGTGGTTGTGACTAGTCATAAGCGACATGTTTGATTCTTTTCAGCAATCTCATGGAGTTATCCTAGTAGGCCATGATGAGTATGCACAGATAAAGCATGCGCAGGTTGTTGTTATCGGTACGAACCAGGCCACCCACTCGCATGAAATCGACCCCTTCAAGTCCTTCAAGGCAGTTGGGCGGTGCAGTAAAGTCACGAAGTAGTGCTCTAGGTCTTCCAAGACTGAAGTGCGAAAGGCCAGGACATGGAAACTTCAGGATCTTGATTTCAGTCTGAAAGATGAGCTCGATCCGCTTCAAAGCCTCTTGAGTCATTAATGAGAAGTTATAACCAATCTACTGAAAACCAACAGTATCCGCCACTCTGCACCAGATTGTATGAACATCAAGACTATTCCCGGAGTCCTAGTACACGCATATCGTCATGCCGAGAATCGGCTAGCCGCTTGAATTCGATCTCATCCTAGCAGTAGAATAAAAGATAAGTCAGAGCAGCGGCCGTTGCTATAATAGTCAGCAGCTCAAACCATTGGAACTTTGTTAATCACTACAGTACTGATGTCAGGGATGTCAGAAACTTCCATGACTTTGTGATGACTGTCTCGTTGGCATTCGGATCACTTACTTTAGAGCCCTTTTTCTTTTATTTGCCACTGCCGTCTTTTTACTTGTCACTCTCATTGGTTAAAGAGGCATTATCAGCTTCTGCGCCTCCACCGACCAATCCAAGTCCACCAGCCTCAGGTTTGTACAGCTGATTTCTTACAAATCTTGTCCAGGCTTCTTTGTTCTTATCCTTATCTGCTTTGACGAGGGTGTGATTCTGTTTGAACAGCAGGAAGGTTGGGTACAGGTCGATATTGGACTCATTGCATAGTTTCTTATTAGCTTTGCTGTATTAACATTTCTCTACCAATCGACGACGCCGATACGTAGGCCTGCGGGATACCTGCTTGCATCTTCTGAGACTGCTTTTCCAAACTCGTTCCAGGACGGCATGGTCTTGACGCAGTGGGGACACGTTGGCGAATAGAACATTATGAACCAATCTGCAGTCAGGTTTTCCTTCGAAGTATTGAATGGTCTGCTAGCGCCTGTAATGTTCTTGAAGGTCTCCTCAGTGATCTTTGTGATGGATGGATCCACGACTATTTCGTCCGGGGCCTTACACCTACCGAAGCTGAATACAGCCAGCAACAGCAGCAACCAAAGCATTTGTTATAAATAAGTTGGGCTACGTGTCAATTTGGCACCAGAGTACCTCAGAGTTTCTCCATGATCTTCTTGAGCTTCTTGGCTGCTTCGCCATCGGAGGGTCCTACCACCGTTCCCCTGAGTACGGCCAACACTTCCTCTCGGAAGTTGTTGACGAATTCGGGATATTGCACAGCCTTCTGCAGGAAGTTCAGGCTGAATACCAGGATGCCCTGGTTTTTGGTATTTCGGATGATGTCGAGAATTCGTTGCACAATCTTATTGGCAATGAGATCCTTGAGATATGCGTTGCTATGCCTCAGCAAGTTCGATAGGGTGCTGATCGTGTTGCTCATGAGGTGCTCATCCTCAGTAGCGAGTACTGTCGCAAAATGGGGAATCAACGGCTTGATATCATCTCGGAATCTAAATTTAAACCAATGTTTACTGCTCGTTATAGTAGCTGATATTTCCAACAGCGTAGACGATGTTCTTGAGGATCTTCTCGTAATTGTTAGTCTTGGTGCTGACTGTGGAAGCGATAGCGCCGATCACACGATATTTAACGAAGTCCTCGAAGAATTGGATGCTGTGCTTAGCTAGATTGCCCACAAGATTTAGAGTCTTTTCCCTTACTAACTCGTTCGGGGATAAAAGGTAACGAGGAATGTGTTCAATCAAGCCGATCTGAGCGATGTTTGGATAGTAGTCCATCTTTGAACGAGCCAGATGGGAGACGATCTGAACAAGTTCCAGCAAGATCTCAGGGTTTGAGTGGCTTAATAGTTTCTTGAGCTTTTGAAGTCCACTGATGGCCATGTAGTCCAGAGTGCTACCACTACTTTTTTGAAGCACTTTGAGCAATACTGGAAGGGACTGAAGCAACACACGGTCGGTCATGAGGTAGTCTGATACGATCAGCCGGTGCAGATTGAGTACATCAGCCTTGCTGTAAAAGTCGGTCATTCGCTTTTCGTCTCGCACGAGCAACTCTCGCATAATGGCGAACATATTGGTAAGGAATGCAGTTTGATACTCATCTCCAAAGTCCTAGCGAACTTTACAAAGTTCCTCCTCACTGAGTGCTATGGGTAAGCAGTCGATCAAGCTTGCTACCAATCGCCGATTACTGTTTCCCTCGCGTAAGTAACATAGCAAGTGGGGAACAATGCGGCAGAAAGAACCCATTGAAAGGTTGATCTGCATCCCCTTCACTCGCACGATGTTATCGTATATCTTGTTTTGTTACCAGATTTGTGAAATTTCCTTTTCCTTATCGTCGGATCGTTCCTGTTGGGAAATACTGGCAAGTAGGTCAGATAGGATATCGTCAAACCGAAAGGAAGGTTGTCCAAAGGCCCATCCTTCGACAGCTGTCACCGTATTGGCCTTCTTTGCATCGTCAATTGACAGTAACTCACCTGCTTTTCTCGTCAATAGCTTGTTCAGTTCAAACCGTTGCTTTGAGTCTGGTTTGTTGAGCAGTGCCATATGCAGAATGGAGATCTGGAAGGTCCTGGAAAGTTCGTTATCGTTGTTCCAGTCAAGATTAGCGACCTCTTGCTTGATGCTATCTAGACTGACCAGTTGCTGTTTCTCCTCCTTCATCAGGCAGTGGTTCACTGCCATCGAGTAGAGTCGATTCTTACCATGTAGCAGCTGCCAGTTCTTGCAGGTAAGGACTGCTCGTCGGAAGTCGCCTGAAACCTTTACACATTCATAAAAGACGTGCCAAAAGAATTCCATGTCTTGCAAGCTGTAACCCTAAACAGCACGAGCGAGCATAGGAACCAATCCGTGTTCGAGGAATCCATAGGCAGCATCAACCCGCAAGGAGTGCATTAGAGTCTGCATTTTCTGGATGAAGGGTTGGTCTCCCTTGAGTGGATGAATGAATTTTTCAAGGCACTCCAGCACGATAATATACTCCCGTTAGGGTTGGTACTTGCTAGCGATAGAACTCAGCAATCGGCTTTGTAGCACCATCTTCAGAAGTTCTTCAGAGTTCGAGAGGGTTATGACTGCCTGGTTCGCAAGAATGCCAACACACTTGAGCAGGTTGATAAGTGTGGGTTGTGCCAGTTTCTCTCGCTGAAGCACATTCTGAGTGTACTCTACAACAGACTCAGCTGGCTCATGGTCCACCTGTACAGCGTCGAAGTTGTTCTTGAGCAGATAGGCGATCAAGTTATAGATCTGAGCCAACAATTCATCATCTTCAGCGCAAGGTACCAAGTTCACGACCGACATGACCAGATCTTTCTTCTTGGTAATATCATCTTCGCGTTGATCAGCGTCCAGCCTAACCTTGGTGATTAGCAGAGTCAGCACCCGGAATGCAATTGTTAGACAGTCTCTTCCCACCTTCTCGCCTGAGTTGTAGATCGTGAAGAGAGATACCAGCTTGTGGTAGAAGATCACGTTCGACTTTAACTATTTTCCGTTGATACGGTTGCTTCGAAGATCTTCCTAGTATTGTTTAAGTTCCTCGATCTCGACTCGATTGTTGTGGTTAGCCAGGTTACTTGGGCGAAGTACGTCTACATCCAATGGAAAATCCTTTTCAAGTTGAGACTAGCCTCTGTTACTGATATCCGACATTTCCGACAACGGCATTCTTCCAGTACCGTTGGTGACTCCCTTGAGGAACGGGTGCATGTTGATCTGCTACCAATCATAACGGCTGCTCGGAGATTTTTGGAGCATGCCCTCGATGAGCTCTCGAAGCTCAACATCCATGTCCTTGGGGTACTTCACCTTGTCGTGCAGTATCTTCGGCAGCAGTTTGTAGTACGTGTCAGCATGGAACGGCGGGATACCTGTCGACAGTTCATAAAGAATGATTCCGAGCGACCAGATGTCGATTTTGTGGTTGTATGGCTTTTCACTGATGATTTCAGGAGCGATGTAGAGTGGTGTCCCTTTGAGAGAATGCAAGCATATCGTAGCCGGCGACATTTTCCTGGCAAACCCGAAGTCGCAAAGTTTGACTATGCCATCACGAATGAGGATGTTCTGCGGTTTCAAATCTCGGTGAACGATGCGATTGGAGTCGAGGTAAAAGAGCGCCGAAACTATTTGTCGAAGGTAGTTTTTGATTTCCTCCAATTTTAACCGCCTTTGCTTTTACAGAATTGAAGCGAGGTCGCGCCCAGCAAATTCAGTGACCAATATGATTTAGTTTTGAGTTTCGATGTGGTCGCGCAGCTGGATGATGTTCTCATGCTTCAGCTTTTTGAGGATTTCGATTTCCTGTCTAAGTCCCTCCAGTTCCTTCCGGTTCTTGCCCTTGCGCATGATGAATTTCAGTGCAACAAGTTCGTTGGAGGTGCGGTCCACTCCTCGGTACACCTTGCCGAAGGAGCCCTCACCGATTAGGTCTTGCAGCAGGTACTTGCCAATCTCCTTCACTTTCATATTTAAAATATTCGTTATAAACGCTCCGAAGGTGATTTCTTATGGAACTTTATCAATGAAATTCCAGCAGTTGCCGCAGAACTCACCCAAGGACTCCAAGGAGTCTATCGGCCAGTACTTCACGAAGACATCACCACTACTCGAGAACAAAGATGCTCAGTATGTCCTGAGAATGCGCCGAAGTATTAAGAACAGCTTCCCCGATCAACTCGCAGTTCTCAAAGGATAGAAGCCTATAGCATACGAGAGTGACGACCCGACTTTGCGAGCCCGATCGCACATCTATCGGGTGCCTTCATTGTTGCCGCCACAGCTATCCTTCTAAATCGCCGACAAGATTGCAGAGCAGCAGCGTAAATTGGAGGCGGGTTCACGATGCAAGATACCCGAACTTAAGTTCGGATCAAATACGGTCAATAGTAGTCGTGTCCAATCTCGGTTTAGCCATCGGAGTTCGTTAAAAGAACTTGAGGCTTGGTTAAAGAAGAAACTCTCGACAATTCCCTAGGCTGAATCCGATGTTCTTTAATACAAGAACTTGATTGTAGGGCTCGGGATGAAAGAGTTGGTGAGGCTGCTGAAGACGAGGTGTGAGTAGGAGGGGTAATTATTGGAGAGTCTTTGGGAAAATATGTGGAAGGTCTGTCAATAAGTCATTCGCTTCCTCACCAACGAGCTTAATCTTTGTAGGGCCAACCTTAACGAAGAACTCAAGGGAGTTGAGAGCCTCTTTGTGGTGAGGCTGACTTAATGCAATAGCGAGCTCACAAAGATTAACGAACGACTGGCTGCTTTGTAAAAGTAGAATAGTGAACTATCTTAAAAACTACATCGAGCGGTTCGAAGCAACAAAGAGCTCAAGGCGTCGTTGAGCCAGAGCAGTGATAGCTCCGATAAATTCGAGCAGGAGTACATGCGTGTGCTGGAGGAGAATCTAATGTTGCAGCTGCCGAATATCGAAAGGCGGTAATGGATCAGAAGGATGTATCGAAGTATCAAATGCTACAAACAGAGGATCGCCAAGCACATGAAAGCGAACATTAAGCAGCTTGTGATCGATCGGGCGCAGATGGACGGTGAGGTCTTAGACATCGATTTCGACGGATTGGAGAACATCGATGACCCTTACCTGAAGGAATAGTTGCAGGGCAAAGAAGAGATTCTAGATATGTAGTTCGCAACTAAATGTTATGGCGTACAGGCTGTAGTGGTACTCGAAAATGTGAGAACACAAACACATTGCGTTGAGTATGCGAGTTGCCACACAGAAACTGACTTCGAGAAAATGGATGTTGTCGTGCAGACCGCTGAAGACTGGATATCACATGAGACTCTCAGCAAGATCAATATGAAGCTCAAGCTGGACAAGGAAAAGCTGGAGCAGCGGTTACGTGCCAAACCATCGAGTGGCAGCAAACTAGGTCGAAGGGAGTCTCTAACTGTGAGTGTGAAATCAAGCAATAAAATGTCGTTCCAAGGCTCACAAAGCGAACTTTCGGAATGCGTTTAGAACTCCGATGAAAATTTCGAAGATCTTCGGAGTCGCAAAGACATTTCTGATAAAGAGAACAAATCGATTCATAGCTCGCAATCTTCCGGCAAAATCAACCAAAAGATACTCAGGAAAGGCTCGATAAGAGAGCGGCGAGACAGTGTGAGCAAGGAGTATTTTCAAGGCAGCACTGGCTTCCAAAAACAGCGTAAAGGGTCCTTGAGTTCTTTCGAACCGACCAAGTTTGCGATGAACAGGAGCATGGAAATCAGCATCCAATAGAATTCTGTAGCCGAAATGAGCTCACTTCTGGACCAGAATACGGTCCTGGAGGAAAACGAAGAAATTTCCCAGACTTCTAAATCAGAATGCGGATCGAAGAAGTTAAAATAAACTTCACCACAGCTCACACAAAAAGAGCGAACAGTGAAAGAGTAACTGAAACTGAACTTACAGGAGGGTGAGAACCAAAAGAGCATTGTCGTGGACAGCGATGGTGGAAAACATCTCTACAACTGCAATACCATCCGCGAAGAACCAGTTTACCGGTATGAATCCGAGTAGTCCGAAAGATGCTCGACTCAGCGCGATAATATAGAAGAAAGGGTGATGTCTCGTGAGTCATCACCGGGGTTCACAAACGAACCATAACAACCCCTCTTCTTCAGCCGCACCAACTATGTCGACCACGCGACCAAACGATTGAGCATTACTGGAAATATTGGTGGAATCAACCCCAGGAGCTTTGTACGAGGCAGAAAGAGCACCATTCTTGGACGTGGATAACGATTCCAATCGGAGAAGCTTCAAGAGCCGAAGGAGGAAGTGGTGGAATTAACAGGAAGCGATGCTGAACTCTTTTCCAAACTCCAACGCTACAATTTTCAGACGCTGAGTCGGGTGAGGTGCAATAGAAATGAGTTCGACTATCGTGAGCTAATGAGGGAGACGACCTACCCATGCAACACCCAGTAGAAGAAGATGGAGCTAGCCATCGACAAAGAACTCGTGACAGTATTAGTGGAGATGCTTAAATACTACAGAAAACTCAAAGTGCTCAAGCAGCATACTGCAAAAGCCTTTCTGCGTAATCTCCAGCCCCTCCCCCTTATCATCATTCAAAAGTTCAGTCAGAAGTACGGGGTCAAAACCCTTGCAGTCAAGCATTTTAGGCAGGTCCTAGCTTACACCCACCAACTCAAGGATAAGTATCCTCGATATAGTCTGCTCCACCTCCTGCTGTTTTCAGACTTCAAAGTGATAAATGCAGATCCGCTCAGGCTGTTCCTCAAGCTGCTGAATGCTTTGGATCCGCAGTATACTATGCTCAGAGATAATGCTACCACAGACCGCGACATGGACTAAGTTGAATTAAAGGACTCTGCAGTCGCTGAGGCATGCCTTCCCTACTTCCCTGAGGCACCAGAAAAGACTGAACACACAACTACCATCAGCACTTATGTGCTGAGAGTCATTAACTTGCTCATCAAAGAACAATCAGCGAAGACAAGCGAACTGAATTGGTTATATCATGCGCTTTGTTGCCAGCAGGGTTTACAGCTCGAAGTACTCGCCAGTTTTACTATGAACTTAAACTACCGACCAGAGATTGAAATCTACCTGCTCAAAGAGATCTTTAGCAGCTGTGACTATCGATCGACAGACGGCAAATACGAGATGAGCGAAGAAAGATTCGTCTCATTTTTGGCATCGACAGACTACTTTACACTTGAGTTTATCAATAAGACCCTCACGGAGTACAACTCAATTTACTTATCCACTCCGCCAACAGTGAGTTGGCTTTCAGGTATGCTCATTAACAGCAGCATTGTCATCCGCCGCCTTTGTAAATACCTGCTTGAGGTGCTCAACAGTGAAGGAACACTCACCCCAGAGGCACAATTGATCTGGAAGTACATGCAATTCACTACAGTTACTCAACGGATTCGTGTCATCACCAATGAAATCATTGGCGATTGGATATTCCTCGGATCTCGAGAACGGCTTATTGCAAGCCAGGATGCGACACTGTTCACATTGTGATGCAAATCTGATAAAGTACTAAACATCATTCATTGGTCAGTCTCCCATACTCAACAAAGCGACCTTTGCCTTGATGGAACTAATGTAGTGCTCGTCCAGCTCCGCCTTCTTCTTTATCTCCAGCAGCGGTGTGTCGAAGTGCGCGAAGCGGAGGAGCTGTTCTTTGTTACGAGCTTTGCCATCGAGCAACATAGATTTCACTCGGATCCGATCCAAGCGCTATTGTGAACTCAACTTGTCGTCCTTCAGGTCGTCCGTCCAGCTGTTCAGAATTCGGTTGTTTCGAACCTGAGTTTCATAGTCTGTAAGTGGCTTGTATCGCTTTTTGATCAGGTTGGGTTATTTCATTGTGGTTGGTTATGGAGTCTCCGAATGCAACTTATCTTATGAGTCACGTTCGTGTTTCTTGGCGCTTTCCTGCCGATGTTTCATCCTCTCTCCAATTCTTCTGGCGAACTAGAGGTAGCGAAGACCGTCTTTTTTGTGATCCCCTTACTTGACCTCCTCGTACACAATTACATTCGCATTCTCTAAGTTACCGTCAAATGTCCGATCGTCGAGTTGCACGACTCGCTTCTTCAGTCGCTTCCCTTTTCGGTCTACTTTTTGAATCAATTCTTGAAGCTCTTTCTTTTTGTTTTCGTCAACTGCAGGTGGATGCTATTTCTTGAGTCTCTCCCCGTACTCCTTCCTCTTTTCCTATCGGTAGTGGCCAAGGTCGATTGGATCGATGACTGCTGCAGCCTCCTCCTCAAGAAGCTCATGAAAGTGACTCTTGAAATGGTCCTTCTTAAGCTGTTTACGTTGACTCAGCATAAGTTTGTACTCTTCCTATCGTTTGGAGCTCAGTTATTATTTCTTTTCTAGATACTTCTTCTCGTGGTCAATAAGTTCATCCATGCTCAACTGTCGGTGGTTTTCACGGATCTCCTTCAAACGCTGCTCTTTGGATTGCTACAACGGCAGTATGTACCGTCTTCTAAACTCCTCTTCCTTCTCCTTATAAAGCGGTTTCTTGGATTTGTACTCCAACAAAAATTTCATGAACTCCTCTTGCTTATGCTTGTCTTTCTGGCGTTGCTCTTGCAGTTTCATACGCCTTTTCTGTAGCACACCCAGGATCTCATCGCGCTTCTCCTTCTCCATCAACGAGTTGTTATACGTTCGTTATTCTTCTCGTCTAAGCTTTTCTTCCTACTCGCGCTCGAGAATTGCTCGCTTGCGACGGGCACGTTAGCTCCGTTCCAGCTTCTTCTTTATCACGTACTATTCCGCTAACCGCGTCTTCGTACTCTACAGCCCAAACGATTTGTAGTCCAGCTGGTCTTCAATATTATTCATCCTTTCCACAGGTAGCTTCAGTGATTGCTGCCTTAGCGAGGCTTCCGAGAAATACTTGACTTGTTCCATCTTCTCATTAAGTACGTCGAGTTTGGACTTGAGTTAGCCTTCTCGGATTTTTATGAGGCGTGCTTGATCAATTTTTTCGAGCTCAGCAAGATCTTCTTTGGCGAGATCTTTCTTCTTGTATACGAGAACATCGTTGCGGTCGATACCTTCCAGAATGCTCTGCTCTGATTTTTACATGCGGTTTTGCAACAGGTCCTTCATCAGCAGCTGTGTTTCACTGGCTTTCGGTGAGTAGAGTCCATCCTTCATATAGAACTACTGAAGATACTCCTGCCTATCGTAGTGGTACGACAAGAAGATCTTGTCCTCCCTGACAGATTGAGCCTACTTGATGTACTACTTGTAACATCATCGAGTACTTCTGCTACCACTGGGCTTACTACTTTAGCTTCGTGCTAGAAGAGCTTTATTAATCCTTAAGGAGGTCTGACAAGCCCTCTCTGCTTCATGTTTTCCTCCACTCGGTTATGCGGTTCAGGGGCCATTGAGAATTCTTGGTTGTACTGGCTAGGTGTTGGCTGCCTCTCGCCGCTCCCTCTGGCGAAGATATCGATCGTGGGCAGCCCATCCTTTCCCTTGTTCCTATGTGGGTGCACCTACGGAACTATTTTGATGATGTCGTTCATGTAAATAATTCAGTAGGGCAAGTTACATCAAGCAGCCTTGGGATGCTGTGTGTCAAACTTGACTATCAAATCAAGCATATCCCTATCGCTGAGCTTGCCGAAGAATAGCAGAACACTGAGGTGGTTGACAAACTCCATGCGAAGCGGCTTTAACGAAGGTTCCCTTATGAACTGGCGGAGATGATCTATCAGATTTCGATTGCTTATACCACGGCGTACACCGTAGTTGATTTGAATCTTGCGAACATAGGAGTTCCAGAGGATAAACATTTCCTTCTGAGTGGGCGAGACATCCACCATGCTGTTTATCCGCTCTCGAGCATTTTCTTCAATGTCTCCGATGATCTCCTCCTAACTATCATGAGCTTCATCCTCGCGGATCTCCCGAAATATATCGTCGTACTTATAGAACTTGCGAGTCTTTACAACGACCTCGAACTTGCCAATCTTTTCCAGCAAGTACTTCAGAAAGCTATCAATCTTTCTATGGAAAGCTGAATGACTAGCATCACATACTTAAGACGAAGGACTCTGGAACTATCTTCTTGTCCTTGATGCGTGGATCCTACAGTAGCCGAGTGATCTTGAGGGTGTGCTCGTCGACAAGGTAAGTGAAATTCATCTGAGACATTCATATGAATCTGTACATCGGGATGCACTGTCTCCAAGTGGCACAGCAACATCAGTACGTTCGGAATAGGTTTTCTGCAGACCTCACACCGAACCTCTGGCAGTGGGCTGGAGGTGTCCACTCCTTTCCCGGTGTAGAGCACAATGGTGACATCATTGAGCCACCCAAGTTTCCTGGTGAACTATTTCTTGTTTTCCTCAGTGCTATCATTGAGGTGCGCCTTGATAGTGTTCATAAGTTGAACCTACAACCGCAGGTCAAAGCTCCTCTACTCTTCAATCTCCATCAGGTTAAACTTGCTTCTGAAATAGTCGTAAGACTAATCAATATGAAGTATTGGCAGCAACCCTCCTCACCAATTTAATGCAAGGTCTGCCGATAATTAGTTAGAAGTATTCGGCGAAATCATCACTGACGCCAGGAAAATGCAACTTACATTCTCTGTTTAGATCGCGCGTATTGCCGGTGCTATTCCAAGGCTCACAGAGTATTACCACTGGAAGGGTATATACCTGTTGGCCGAACTCGCTTATTAAAATTATTTGGATGACATCCCAAGCTCGCTCGACATCCAACCAACAGGCGTACCTGTCGAGGATTGCTCAAAACGCCTTCATGGACTCCAACAAAAAGACACCCAACGCAAGCCCCAGCAAGTTGGATCAAATTCAGAAGGCAAACACCAATTCCACCTTGGACAACTCCACGAAGAATATTGCTGCTGCCGACCGATTGATGGATTCTCCTAGCAAAGCAGGCAACCACTTCGACAGCAACGACAACCAGCACGACATGTAACTTCCCTCCAGGACGATGTCTCCCGCACGAAAGAGTATCAAGAAAGCTCAATCGTACTGCGCTCTCGACGACTAGGACTTCCACAAGACTAAGGGAAAGTTGTTTGAAGCAAACTTTAGCCATCACGATGCCGAGACGTGTGTCTGTGCCGACTGCCAATGTGGAAGGCATCTCTGTAAACTGAATGTAGTCAAGCCTGAACTCCACATCAATACCATTTACAGAGGAGATTTCAACAATAAGCAACCGATTGGCCTCCTTTCCTATCGACCTAGGTCAGGAAAGAGGCCCGAAGGTCCCCATATCGACATGAAATCAATGTATGGGAAGGAGTTCGTTCCTAAGGGTAGTTCTATAGAACGGCCACACCCTGAGGATCTCTTGGGAGTAGGAGGACCCTGTGCAAACTTAACTACGTACGGTTCGGGATTCCCAGGTCATCGAGGAGACAATCAATACGTATTAAACCTTGTCGATTCAGATCAAACCCACGAACAATACGAGCCTTAATGGCATGCTGCCCTTCAACGGTGGGAGCGTATATCGAAACAGCTATGTACCAAAACGAGGCCGTAGCAATGAAGCATATCACCTTAACGATACCCTGAAGGTCGGACAGACTTGGCTTGGAAACACCACTTACCGTGAGAATTTCCGCCAGCCAGTAGAAGGTTATCATACAAACTACAACCCAGAGAATCGCCTTGATAACGGTCCCGCCTACCCACACCAATACTGTACTAATTTGGACCAACATAGAAACCACTTACAAGAACGATTTCGTGACTAAGAGCAGTAGACTGTGCCCATCGAAGATCCAGCTAGAAACTCGCACAAAGGGACTGTTCAATGACTCCAAGGGCAACTTCAACGAAAATACAGATTTCAAGTCGATGAATCCCGAGTTCCACGCAATCGCCACCAGCAAGCATAGCTACGTCTGATTATTCGCTTAACGCACCACAATAATAATATCTGCTCAACGGTTTTATGGTCAGTTGGGTGGGAACTATCCTCTCACGGCCAGCAGTTAGCTGCGCAGTCTATTGGACTCCCTCGCTTCTTTCAGATACTTCTACTGCATGTTTTGATTTTAGTGCTTCAGCAGGTCGTTTTGCTATTTGATTGCAGCGTTCTCTTGCTCGTAGTAGTTCTACATTTCCATTGATAGGTCTCGGGAACGGTTCATGACGTCCTTGCCTTTTCTGATCATCTTGTTCTCTTCAATCAGGTTATCAATCTTCTTGCGCAGCTTGCTGTTATCGATGTGGCTGGCGTTATGCAACTGCTATCGAAGCACCGCTATCTGAGACTCCAGCTCTTTGATGACCGAGTCCTTCTCAGCGATGATCGGGCTGATGCTGAAGCCGGGATTGACTTGATTCAACCGTAACTGAGCATCACGCAGTTCCTTCTCTAAGAATGCAATCTTCTTCTTAAGCTCGCTGTTTTCTATGATCAGTGTATCGCTTCGCTGTTGAAGCATTAAGTTGACCGAATTGAGCTGATCAACCTCCCTCTTGAGCCTGTCAACTTCACCAGTATCTGCATTATAGCCTCGAATGGGGCTCGAAGCGATGCTGAGAACCTTGGAACTTTCGTTGAGCCGGCTATTCTGTACTTCAATATTCTGGCGACTGGCACTCTTCAGCTCGACATTTTATCGAACCAACTTTTGATTGTCGTTTTTGAGTTGGCTAAGCTCTCCGACGAGCCTGTTGGTATCGACAGGAACATCTCCTGCATTCCGCCTCTTGGGGTCTTTCACGCTGTACTGTTAGCTTTGTCTTGACAGGCTCTTTTACAACTGTTCGTTCTTTTTGAGTACGTGATTTAGCTGTCTAGCTATCGCCTATTTCTCACGTTGCAGCTGCATCAGCTTCTCGCTCTGAAGCTTCGGGTCTGGCTGCAAAGCCGACTCATCAAGTGAATCCAGAAGATTCTACATCGACTTATCATGGCCCTGCTGGAGTCTCAACCTTCGGTTCTCTTCCTGAAGTTTGATGTTGACTTGCGACAGTTCCTCCATTTTGCAGTCTATCTCTTCGAACGGCGCGGGTTTCTTCGTAAAGCTACCTTGGAATATTCTATTGCCGCCTTTGGACTTTAACTGAGCATTCTCCTCTGTGAGTATCTGCACCCTCCTAGTCAGCTCCCTATGGTCGATTTCTAACTGAGCGCACTTTTTCATAAGAATTTCTGATCGCTTGTCTGTGAGGACTGCGTAGCTACGATCGAGGTCCTGCTGGTCCTGGCAACGATCTTCAATGATTCTCGTGTATGTCACGATGATGGATTACAACTCCTCCTCAAGTCTACTCACCTCTGAAATATAGAATTCCTTATCCTTGCAGAGTTCCCGGGAGTAGTCCAGAAGCCTAGTCATGTCGATTTTAAGCGAATGCAACTCCATGGAGTAGTTGAATGTATCCACGTTAGCAAGGTCTGAATTCTCTATCTTGTTCAACAGGCTGGCAGTTTTGACTTCCTTCTTCGCTACAAAGGCCTTTTGAGCATAAAGGAAGATGTCCTTAGCAGAACGGTTCGCAAAACGAAGGTCAAGTCGCCCCTCAGTAGCCGAGACCCTACTAGAGTCGAACAGAGTCGAGAGGAACTTGAACAGCTCATCCTCGTACCTTTCAGTGAAGCTAACCGATAGCTTTGTGGGATCTCGTAAGTTGGGATCGATGCGCGGCTCTGCTATGGTGTATTCGAACTTGTAGCTGGTCTGGCTGATGTTGTCGATGAGTCGGATTAGGCTATCTGACAGCTTTAGTGTACACTCCCTTTCTCGGTCGGGTGCTTCAAGAAATACAGTGAAGGTTCCCTGCCCAGAGGATAGTACTCCCTCCACCTGCTTTCTTGTTAGGAGGTCAATGCGTACAGGTGGGAACTAGACTGTTGTGGTTCCAGCGTGCTCCTCATCGAGACTCTTCATAGATCAATGAGTACCGCAATGTCCACCTTAATGACAGTTCCGAGGTCAGCAGGCTAGCACATATAGGTGCTTCCCTTGATGTGCTCAATGGTAGTAGTTACACCGTTCTTGGTGCGGTGCCAACAATATCGGCAGGGAACAATACCCTATCGAGCCTTGCTGGTGTAGCTGGTCACAATGATATTTGAGTTGGTTTCGATGATGCGTGGCTCGGCCTCAACGTGAAACTTCGGCTGTTGCGTATTTGGGCCAGGAGTTGGTTTGAGCAACCAATCGAACATCTGCATGATGTCAACCGAATATAAACTATAAAGCTGGCAACGCGACTATCCCACCAGCCCACAAGCTCAGATAAACTAAACTGCCGATCGTACCCAAACTATCTTCTAACCCCACCACCCGACACCATTGAAGAAGTAAGTGCTGGAATATTAATCACGCTCATGCTGTTCAGTTGGTCTGCAGCTGCTTCACAAACTTGTTCAGCATTTCTTTTTCAGTATTGTGCTCATCTTTGTCATGGTAGTTGTAGCGGTTGGCTTTGCTTCGGCGGAGCAACAGTTTGCCGTTACGCTCCACCCGCTTGCTCATGAAGATCTCAGTGCTTCGCCCCTTGATGTTATCCTCTTCGAATCCCCTCGTGTCCATTTGAAATCGGAACTCTTTTATTATATTCCGACGGGTCTGTGCCGTTCCATTTAATATGGCTCTTCTGATAGTTTCTGAGCCCATAATGGGAGCAGTAATTATGGTATGCCAAAGGTGTATGAACAGTCACTGTCGGAAGGAGGATATCTCCTCAGGGGACAGTTGGTTGAAGATTGGCAGCGACGGGCTCTTGGATGTCTTTATGGAAATCTGTCTGATAGCGTTGGCGCTGACAGTCTTGCCCATGAGATGAGGAAGAGTGTTGTAGACTCCATGAATTACATTCTTGACGATGTCGCGAACTTCCATTCCGACTCGGCCAATTTTGACGGTGCTAAATTAATGATTTGATTACTAGACGGGACCGTTGCCGATCATGAGGTAGGTGTAGTTATTGAGATCGTTGAGGTAAGCAGCGTAGTCTTCGCCAAACTGTTCTTTCTTCCAAGTAGGGACACTTTGGCAGTCAATTGGAAATGGGAATTTCTTTCGCTCGTAGAACAGCTTACCGGCTGGCTTTCTCAGCAGATTGTAGATTCGCCAGTCGCAGAAGAACAGGTCGTAGCTGTAGAGTAGTGATCGCTTGTCCTTGAGCAGCTTGTAGTTCTTTTTGAGCTTTTCATATCCGATGACCTTAGCTACTGTGGGAACACTCAGATCCTGCAGTCTATCCTTGTACTCGCGTTGTGGGTCTGTCACGAAAATGGCACTGCGAGTGTTGAACTGCTCGGAATAAATGGGCACGGGGAGTGGTATCTGCACTGGCTTGATGGAGTACTCCTCAGGTACGACTGCTAACACAACCTCTAGGTAGACGAACCCCTCATTCTCAAAAAGCTCATCAGATTGGTGTGATTCCTCGAACGCTTTGAGTGCTTCTACGGCCTTCTTGACCTGGAACTTATCAAGGACAATCTGTCGGATGACTTCCTTGCGATAGCGGTTGTACCGCTTAGACTTCAGCTCAAGGTATTGCTCATAGTCCAGCAGGGGCTGCACCTGATACTAACGCTCACCACTGACTGTCTCCAACTTCGGTGCGCGCTTCACAAGCTTCTTCGTTCTGGGTGGCTGAACCTCCGGCTGCTCGACGTGCTGCTTCCCCATGTTGAAACCAAATATTATAGTGAAATCAACAGTTCAATGAACTCAAGGCGTGGGATTCTGATTGTGTTGTTGTTTCTGAATGTTGGACTGTTCCTCTGGCACATCTTCATACACTGCACGCCTCCCTACATCTCCTACTTCTCACAACTTACAGTCCTCGGTCAGAGCTTAGTTGTGATCAACTTCATCCTTGCTATCAAGCACTTTCATCAACATAGATACTCAAAGTTGCACAGCCGGCTCTACATAATCAACTTCTCAATCGAAACTGTCGCTGTGTTAGGCTTTTGGGCCCTTCGAATTTTCTTCACAGAGGGCATTCTAGACCCCGACCAGGAACGTAGCATGCTGATATAAGCATTGAGCGTGTGGATGCACGGGGGAAGTTATCTCACACTGGTCTACATTGGACGCTGCGGAAAAGTTCAGCTGGAATTCGGTTTTCGTAAGAAGATGTTTTTGCACTTTTGCTGGGGAATCATCTACATTTTCATACAGTACTGGCACTTCACCTCACTCGACAAGCACATCTATTCCTTCTTGGTGTTGTTCGATTGGAAGGCACTGATATCCTTCGAACTGATTCTCTACGGGCTGTCAGTTCTCAGCGACTACTTCCTGACGTTTGCAATTGAGCACAAGCAACACATGATCGAAGAGCAGGCAGAAAAGAAAAAGGAGCAGGAGGCACATCGATAACACGAGGACCACACCAGTAAAAAGGGGAAGGCACAGTGATTATTGGCAGTAGTAGCAATAAGGTGTTTGATCGAATGGAAAATACTCATCAAACACGAAATTCTATTGAAGGGTATTAACATTCAATGAGAAAATCATCCTTCCAAATCCACTCGTTCGATAAGCATGGTGAGAGTGTCGAGGTAGTAATCGAGGAACTCTCTTTGCTCCTCCTTCATCTCTTTAAGGCACAGTGCTTCAATAGTCAGAAGCGAATCCACATTGAAGGCGAATACCAGGAGGAACTACAACCCGAAGTATTCGTATTTTCCGACACAGCCAAACTCGTCGAAGCTGTAACTCTCCTTCCTGCCCAGCTCCGTGCATTCTGGGAACAGGAATGTCATCTCGCTGACAGTCAGTACCTTCTTGGTATAAACTACTCGGCGTGATGTGTAGTATCGGTGCGAGTTGGATTGGTTCCATTTGACAAACCACTCTTCGCGGTCGAGGTACTCCAGCGTAACAAAGCGAGTCAGCGTCACTGGCAGCAGCACTTCACTCCTGTGCTGCTGGAGCTTTAGCTCTACACTGCAGACCCCCAATGGGAATTCCATGATTTCCAAGTGGAAACTATGCTCAGTTTACGCTGTTAGTATGAATTTCGATTTGACGTTCGTGGCATCAGTCACTTGGAAGGATTTGGATATGTTGTATGTACACTTAATTTCCTTCGGCTCTCCGCATTTGTTCCGGAAGGTTATTCGCAGATGCAACGATCGGCAACCTTCCTGTATGATTGTGCATATCACTTCGATATCATTGTCCTTGTAGAGGTGGGATCGATTATGTAGGCAGTTCCTTCGAAAACGACTGAAGAGCTCTTCACTGTTAAACTTATCGCTGAATGTGCTGATCAGCCATTAAGGAGTGTGGTTGATAGGGCCCATCTCAGCGACTTGCTTTCTGCGTTGCTTCTAGTTGGTAAAGTCCGACAATCGGAATCGATCAGTTTGCTGCCTTTAGGTATCCCCAAATGGGCTACGGGCAATTTGCCTTGGATGACTCCGTTCCTCAGTATGGATTCGTTTTTGAGAGCTGATGAGTTGAGGTTTGTATTTGGTTACAACGAGTTCTGGTGAGACGCCTGAGGATTCAGCACTTTTATGCATAGATTCGTCAAACCTCTCCGGAATGACAGCATTCTATGGTGGGAAGTATCGGTCGGCTGACTGAAATTCAGACTGAGCAACAGGCATTGGTTTTACGCCATCCAGATTAAGTTTATAGTTCCGGTTGCAGACCTTCCCAACTTCGAGCACAAAATCCTATTGGTGCAGCATTACAGTTTCAGGAGTGTTTTCGGCTTCCTAGTGGTTAGCCTTGCCGGGTGGAGACGAGTATTTGTTGACAACGGCCTCTGATCGAAAGAGCTGTTCACTACTGCTGCCTGGTGCGCCTTTCTTGAAGAAATTCAAATGGGCAGATTGCTGGTTGCCTGGGCTTTGAATGTTCACGTCATTTCCTACCGGTAGAGAACTCGAGATGTTCTTCTTGCTTGAGTGGATGGTAAGGTGAATCCCTTGTTGCTTACTCTCCGTCATGATCTGCCTGCTCATCGGGGGAGCAATAGGACTCCTCTCCTGCGCTGTTGTTATCACCTCGTTCATTATCTTCTGCTTTGGCAGTTGCGGTTTCGACTGATTAATCAATGTGAACTCCATTGGTTTGATCTCAACTGGCATGAACTGTTCAGGTTGAACTGAGAGTTACTCTCGGAACTCACCAAATGAGATCTAGCGGTTGAGTAGTCGTGGGTAGTTCTGGAGGTAGTGTTTGCACCATTCCAACGATTGATCGAGTCTGTTGCCGACCCTGACCCCACTTGCTCCTAAGGATACGCGAAGCTTATCACTTTGAGCTGAATCATGAAGCCTATTGAACATTGCCACCTTGTGTTGGTACTACTGGAGTTTTTAGGGACTCGGTTCTCCCTGAGTGAGCTTTTCTTTGATTGCCTCCACCTCTGCAATATCATACAGGATTTGATCCGCCGTAATTCGGGAACCATTGAGATCGTCGGTCTCACTGATATATGAGTCTTCGAAAAACTAGACCTTGTCGTTGCGGTTCTTCAGATTTCTTTCAAACTCTAAGTTACGAGGAAGTGGTTGATCGAGTTGCTCTGCCGGCACCTTCTTCTCTGCAAACCCCTTGAAGTTCGGATAGGTTGCTACGAGGATGCTTCCGTCATACAGTCGGGCCCACCGAACGAGGTAGGGGTAGTACAACTCCCTATTTGATGATTGCTCCAAACAGGGAAGCAGCTTGTTATACAGCGCGTTCACAAGCTTTGGATCTGCAGTAATAGCCATTTCATTTGCCAATGCGATAACCTCCCTTGTTTGTTACTGATCTCCACTGCGTAGGATAGTAACGAGTTCCTTGAGAAGCTGCTCCAAGGCTTGTCTACATAATTGATGCAAATACCCGTTGCCCTTCCTGGCTTCCTCAAGTTGCTCTTTGCGCAGCTCTGCGGAGCTCTTCAGGTTCGGAATTCCAAAGCTCATGGCGCTAACCGCACTATTAATAATCGTCGCAGTCAAAGGAAAGTTACATCACCTAAATGCTTGCTTTATCCTCCGGTTGTTCGAGGTCGTCTATTTCTCGAAGAGGCAACGCGTTTCAAAGGCAATAGTCCTCTGCCCATCAATTTTATTGATGTTGCCATTTATTATGGTTTAAATCTTTCCCGAGTCGTCGGCTGTTTTGCAGTTCTCACTTGAGAATGTGTTGATGGATTGGGTTAATCCGACAGGGAGACCGCCTTCAGAAAGCCTTTTATTGTAGTCCGGTTGAGTCGGAAGTTGCTTTATTCTAATGGTACCACTCCTCCCAAGTTGTGATCTCTTTGGTTGCTGAATTTCGAAGTTGATTCCGACTGTTCGGAAGAGCATTCGCCAGTATTTCGAGGTCTCGCGTGGAAGTGCCAGCCATCTGCCGTTCTTTCTGATTCGGTGTACCTGCACTACTTTAGATTGTTAGAATACCTGCACAGTAGAGCTCGCGAAGAGAAATATCGCGAAGACGATCGGTATCGACCAGAATAAACCTACTAAGGCGAGCCTCCTTCATCATTGCATCGAGCTGCTCATTCGACAAATCGACGTGCATACCATAGAACTATCGCTGAAGGTCTTATTTGCTCACGAGGTTGTCATTGTTGGTGTCAAGTCTTACAAATAGCTCCTCAACTAACGATTTCGGAACATACTCGAAATTCCAGGATGGTTCTTCCATGACCTGCAAACCGCGCATGTCTCTGTTGAGAATGGTTGGTTGGCTGCATACCTTCGACAGCGGAGGGCGTCCATTGTCGTTGGCAGCTAATGCTAACCCCAGTTGTATCTCACTTGAGTCTATTTTGACCAGAATGGTTGAATAGTTATTGCTCAATAGGGATATTTCATCGTCGGGGCCTACCTTCTGCGTCCACTGCGAGGGTCTGTTCTTTAAGCGAAAGTAGTCTTGTAGCACCAAGAAGCAAACCAACTCGCAGAATAGGTCTGGTAAAATTGGTCTGCAACGGTAGAGTTGTAGGTTGACGAGCCTGTTGTGCCTCCTGAAGGTGTCCACAAACTTGACTCCTCTAGAAGTTGCTGACGCAAACTACCGACTTTACTGCTCATTGTAGTTCAGATCTGAAAGCACGCTTGTTGTTTAGGAAAGTGCCGAGAAGTACTGGACCGCCTGCTAGACCTGCTCTTCGGAATTGATTGCTATTGTCTCGCCAAATTCAATTGTCTGGAGCTTCATGCATCTGAAGTCAACCTTCTCGCGAAGTGCTCTACGAATCCATTCGTAGATGTAGGAAGGATTGAGTCTACACTCGCTGACTGCTGCTACCAACTGCTCCTCGATAGTACGGCCTCTGATCTCGGAGATGGAATCGGCGCCACTGAGGGATGGAAATAGACTCATTTATTCTATCGTGGAAGAAAGACGACTATGCGAGCCTGCGTTCGTTACAACCTCCAAGACGTCATCGCCAATCCAACAGTCTCGGAAAGTGCTTTTGCAGTGATGAGTGAGGCTATCAGCATTAACAACCTGCTGCGAAACACATCAGCAACGGCACTTTGAACCATCAGGATTTTGCTTCTGGGTATCTCCGATGTTGATTTTATGCTCGGGTGCCTTGGGTTTACTGGCTGATTGGTCTTCCTCCTCGGGGCTATACTTCTTTTGCAGTCTCCCAGCAATGTTTCGAAACAGATGCTGGATGTTCTGTCCAGTTTTTGCTGATACCTAGAAGAAGCTTAGGTCGTTGTTCTTTGCAAAGACTTCCGCTTGGGTTTGCTCGACTTAACGACCTGCAGCATCGGCTTTGTTGCCAACAAGGAACACAACTGCCTCATCCCCTCGTGTTTCCTTGACGAAGTCAATCCATTTCGGTAGGTTCTCGTAGGATGTTCTACGTGGATGGTTGAGCGTACTTGACAGAGATATCATACACGATGATACAGGCATCCGAGTCTTTGATGTAACTGGGGATGAGCGACCGATAACGCTCCTGCCCAGCGGTATCCCAGAGCTGCAGCCTAATGGTTTCATTGTCGATCTGTAAAGTCTTTGTGAGGAAATCTATTCCGACCGTTGGCTGAATAAGCTGGGTGGTACTGCCGGCGTGTCGTTGTAGTTGTCATACATGAAGCGAGAGATAATGGATGTCTTGCCGACGTTCTGATCACCCGCAAACACCACTTTGTACTTGGTCACTTTCGACATTTAATCAGTATTTCGATTATCAGATTGATAGCTGCCAAACCAGTTGGCCGGCAGTGACTTTGGAGCGAAGGAGTGCTTGCTGTTTGTGCCTATTTAAGTTAATAATGTAGACCAAGGAGTTTGAGTACGAGTTGCAAGAGGAGTGCCAAACTCCCTCCACCAACAAGCGAGCTGCAGAGCAATCTCGCTTCCTCGAAACCATTGAGTTCGATAGTCTCCAAACCAAGCATTTCTATGCGTACGGCATTGGGCACTTCTTCAATGATCTCACAGCTGCCTATTGGTTCAAGTACGAGTGGATCAACTCAGCTTTGCAATCTACTACTTAGTCACCGTTGTGAACACACCAGCGGCTGGGTTCGCCTTTTTAATGGGCCAGTTAACAGACTCGCTGACAACGCCATTAGCGGGGTACGCCTGCGACAATCTCAAGACCAAATTGGGTCAGAGGGTATTCTGGTATGCAGTCGGCTTCCTTATATGCATCTTCTCGTTCCCAATGATCTTCAGAAACATTCAAGCATCATCAATAACGAAAGAGTATCTATACTACGGCGGATTCGCAAGCCTATTCAACTTCGGTTGGGCTTTCGGACAAATCAGCCACCTCAGCCTTCCGCCAGCTCTGAGCTGCTCTCGCCTGAGAAGAGTAAGAATTACTGAGATAGTCAGGAACGCCTCAATAACCTCCGCAATACGTTCACGTTCATCGCAAACTTCACTCTGCTGGCTGTTCTATCACTGCTTTTCACGTTGGTGCCAAACTACTCCAGCTACTACTTCGAGATCGCGGTGCTGGTGGTGTGTATGGGTTCGATAACAAGCTTCTTTTTCCTCTGGACAATTAATGAGGCAGAACTCACACTAGCTTGCCAACGTAATCGATCAAACCTCGTTAACCAGCTTCCGGAGGAAGTACGAGAGCAAGAGCAAAGGTCAAAGACTAATTTCAAGTGGTCTATTTGGCTAAAGAACTATAAGTTCTACTTCTTTGGACTCGCTTATATCTGCTCCAGATTATCTGTAAACATGATGGCGTAAGAGTTATCCTGACTCAGCACCCTCCTCCCCTTCTTCATTAAGATTAGAGGAAGCTCTCAGTACACAACCTATATCATCATGATACTCTACATCTGCTCCATCGTGACTTCTGCCAAAACACGGACAGTCTCATCCAAGGTTGGGAAAAACAAAACATTAGTTATTGGGGTAGCCTTCTCAATTGCAGCCTCCCTTATGCTCTATTTGAACCCAGACACAGAGGCAGTCTTCACACTAGTCATCGCTGCTTCCTTTATTGGAGTCTCCCAAGCCATCATTATGAACTCAGTCATCAACTTTATCTGCGAAGTGATTGGAGCGAGAAGTGAGAAGGGTGCATCAGTATTCGGGTAAAAGACATTTAAGATAGGATGTACAGCTTTGTCGACAAGATCGTGACTGGCATAGCAGTTTACTTCGTAACACTGCCCGATACAATTGAAGATACGATATCGCTGCAGCGAATAATCCTGCTGGTTCCACCAAGTTTGGGCATTATGAGCTGCATGTGGGTATTCCTCACGGTTCCGAAGAACAAACCAATTTTGGTGGAACAGACGAGCAACCCCGAGCCAAACTTGAAACGCATAACTGACGAACTAGTCATATGAGTGCTGCTGACTGTGATGCTTGTTGATGCTTCTCCTCAACTATTCGTTTGAGGGCCCGTGCCTGCACATTTTATGGATCGTTGCTCAGAACTAAACTAAAAGTTAACGCACCTTGCTAAATGTACGGGCGGCTCAGCTCGTACTTCTCCAGTTTGACTAGGATGGCTGCTATCATCAGGTACGCCTGTATGTTCATCGTCCACATTCGTGCAGTGGTATCGGCAGGGCTTCCTTCAAACAGCTGCGGGTTCAAATAGGTCAGTGTCTCCTTGAGGATGGAAACTGCTTCAAGGTAGTCCTGCTCGTGGGTTCGCTGACCAGCGAGCTGAATGAATTTGCTGGAGCTGTCCAACAGGAGCTGCCACTTGAGCTGCTCGGGCGATTCCTGCATTGAGTTATTAAAGAATGCAAGCAGTCACTAGAGCTATAGACTATCATCGAAGAGACCTTGCTATTTCTGCTTCTTCTTCTCCTCTAGCCTCCACTGGATGAACAACTTCTACATTTCTCCGGCAGATGGGCTGCAAGTGGTGCTGCAGTATCGAATACCCTCCATACAGATTCCGTCGAATTTTATGAACTTTTTGTCGCAGTTTGGACAGCATTCCTAAGTTGGTCGTTGAATTACAGTTATTGAGTTCATATAGTGCTTGTAGCATCGTTCCGAACAGAAGTTTCTATCTTCATAAGCAAGGCTCTTCTGGGCTGGCTTATAGCAACCGAAGCACACTAGCTTGGTTGTGAGATCCGGGGCCGATTCTTCCTTGCTGTCAGTTTGAACGGCTAACTCCTCGATCTTCTTGTACACTCCGCGGTAGGCAAGCACAGCTGCTTCGAACTCCATCCTGTTCTTCTCCTAGTCGTAATCTCCTTCGAGCAGAGAGTTTGCCTGATTGACTTGCTAAATCGGCAATGATGGCTCTTCCTCCTCGAAATTCTGCTCATAGTCAGCTTCATCTGCTTACTCCCTGCTTGGCACTTCAACTTCTGCAACTGGAACGTTATTTGCATGTTTTGGTTGTTCCACTTCTTCAACTTCAATCAATGGCAACGCTATCTTCGCCTTTCCGAAACGGTCACCGATGTTGATTTGAGGCTGGATATCGACCAAGGGTTGTGAGTAGGTTTGGGGTGCAGGCTAAGCTTCTTTCGGAGGTTTTATGGAGTCAACTTCGTTACTGGTTCCGCTACCTATCGGCTTGAAAGCTTTGACTCCGAGCACCTTTTTGGTATTCACCCCGTACTTCTTGAATGCCTCTTTTTGCTCCTCGAGAATCTTTTGGGCGTAATCTTCGCTAACATCATCGGTACTTTTGAGGGGAGCTTGAGTAGTGCTTGCAGCTGCTTTCCATCTCGAAGCCGATTCGTTCATCTTGCTGCTTTACGCTTGGGTTACTCTTCATCGCGCTTTTCCTTCTGCAATTCCATGAACTTTTTGAGTTCGGATAGCTTTTCTTCCTGACTAGTTTACTGCAACCCGTACCATCTTACGCGTCTGCTCCTCCAGCTTCATGGTCTCGAGCTGCCTGCATTACGCTCTAAGGTACTTGGCCTTGCTGCGGCTGTTTGATATTCTCTTCGACATTCAAACTTATTATATTCGTTTCTGGAGTTCACAGTCGAAGTTACAACGTTCCTCGGCAATGCTCCGACGACCACTAATGATAAGTGATTCCACTTCGTAGAAATACAATTAATATTTCCAGTAAGACTCATGTATACGCCCTCTCGTACATCCCGAGAACAGACATCGGCGAATGGATCAGCATTCAACAGCTACTACACTAGACCTACGGTCCTGCTTCCGCGACATAACATCAAGACTGGCCATGAATCAGCCAATTCCAGCTATAGCTACGTCACTGCCACCAACCAAACGCATCTTTACACTCCCAATCGGTTGGGAATTGACACTGTGAGCAATATTGCTTCGAGAATGAAATCCTCGATGGTCGTGGAAACTCCAAAACATTCCGACCTTCGTGCTCCCTCCGAACAGCAGCAGTATACTCCCAACCTCAAACTGTCTATGTTAGATGAGACTCGTGACAGCCTGAGAACCGAATGCTCCGAAAGAACAAATGTACCGGTTTTCTTATGCAGGTCTCTAGAACTCCACGGGATACCAATATTGAAGCTAGGTTGAGATTTGAGAACAACAACCTCAAAGAAGAAAATCGACTGCTCCGAGAGGAGGTTGAATACCTGCGGTAGAAATACACAGCAACCTTAATTCGAAAGTACAAGCCGAACTGCAAAGAGCTATTTGATTGAATGTCTTTCCGTGTGTTCTACGAAAGAGTCATGCATATCAGAGTCAGCAGCATTTGCCACGTTGCTGTTGTGTTGGTGGTGCCTCAGGCTTGCTAGTTAGTTGCACTTTTGGGCTCTCCGGCAATTTCTCTTGACCGTTGTTAGTGAACTTATTGTCAGTTGCATTGCTATCCTCACCCTTGCGTTCTTTAATTTCTCCCAACGAACTATGGTAGTCGTGGCACTTCACGTTATCAAGGTTGTCCAAGACTTTCTCAAACAGCTCCTCTACGTTCTCGCCAGTCTTCGCAGACATTTCGAAATAGTCGACTTTGAGATCAGCTGCCATCTTCTTGCCTTGCTATCGGGAAACCTGCCTGTGTAAGCACTGGCTTACCTATTGGGAAGATCAATTTTGTTGCCCACTAGGATGGTGTAACCCTCGAGACTTTTGTTGTCGTTGTAGAGGGCAAGCCAGTTCTGCACATCAAGCAGGGATTGGCGACTGGTGACGTCGTACACGATGATTGCGCAGATAGCATCCTTCAAATAGCTGGGAATGAGCGACTTAAACCTCTCCTGACCTGCAGTATCCCACAGCTGGAGACGGTATGCCTTTGATTTATAGCGAACAGTCTTGGCGAGGAAGTCGATACCGACGGTTGGCTACATGTTGCTTAACTTACGTTCGACTCCTCACTGAACTTGTTGTTGATGTACTTCTCGATGATGCTGCTCTTGCCCACGCTTTGGTTGCCCAGAAAAGCGAGCTTATACTTCGTCTTTGAGCTGTTAGTGGTCGTCGACATGTTTATACACTTCTACTCGTTATATCGAATCGCAGCCCATTCCACTTACAATATCCCAATGAACACCCATCGGCTATTACTATTCAAATGTTGCTTCAATGTTTGTCGCTGATGGCAGTTGTGGTGGGTGCTCAAACCATCCTGACAATGCCCATGGGGGTGCACTTAAAGACGCTTGGAGAGACCCAACTTAGCCATCTTAGGCACTTCAGAAGTTCCAACGAGACTTACGCGCTGCATAGTCGCCTTACGCTTTTCACTCTTAATCTGACGGTAAACGACCTTCCCTACCAGCTGTCGATTGACACGGGCTCCTCTGACTTCTTCATCAAAGGCGAAAACATGACAGGCGATCCAGAGTAAAAATACTCGTGTGAGTAATGCGTGCGACTTAATGATCATATCAAGATCGGATACCTCGACGGGCATCTGCACACCTACCGAACTAAAGCAACTATCAGGCTTGGCGAGCACTCCTTCAAGTAGCATATCCTCGTGGCTTACAAGGCAAGCACCAAAAATTATGAGGACATGGGAGGTATCATTGGACTTTCTTTCCAGGAAATGGCAAAGAACAACTACCCGAACTTCATAAACACACTTATCGACAATCGCATCATTGACAGCTATGTGTTTGGAGTCAAACTGAATTTCCGCAGGAAGGGAGAATCTTTTATAACCTTCGGGGGCTCTGACAGCAAGTATATCAAAGAGGATGCCTAAATCAACTATTACCCGATCCCCGAAGGCACCCTCAAGTATAAGCTGAAGATCCACGATATTACAGTTGGTGGGGTCCAACTCCCAGTTCACGAAGCCTTGCTAGATACAGGGAACACCTGCATATCTATTCCCGCTTAGCACGCTGAGTCGATCCTCGAAGAGTTCAACAGAAAGAGTAACAAATGCAGGTTCGATGCTGAACCTGGTAACAAAAGATTCGACATCATGAATTGCATGGTGAGCAATTTCGATGAGCTACCGACCATAACAACCCACATCGGAGAACACTCATACTCCGTCGGTCCGGAATACTATCTGGATGAATGCCAACGCGTTTAAGAAGGAGAGTATAACTGTTCAACAATGCTCGAGGCAGTTCGGGGACGTACATATGCTCTGCTTGGAGATTTGTTATTCCTCAAGTACTACGCAGTGTTTGACCTTGAGAAGCGGCGCATAGGTCTTGCCCGGAACAACGACCACACAACTTTGGATGACGTGCTTCATCATCGACGCTGATCACGGTAGAGACTTGAATTATGCAAGTATCACGCTTTGGCTGTTTTGAGCCTCTTGGCGGCTGCCTTAGCGAGTCGTTTGACTTGGGTGCGGCGGTTATTGTGGCATCCCAACAGAGAGCTGTAAGTGCTGCTGTCTGGTAAACGAACTGGGCCGTTTTTCCAAATGAGGTCAAAACCACCAACTTGCTCCTCCTGGGTGTTCATCACCCTCTCAATATCGACGATGGTGAGAACATCGTCAAGCAGCCCGCATTTGAGATCAAAGTCGAACTGGGTGTTTGCAGTCATGGATGGTCTGCATAGGTATAAAATGTACCCCCCGTTAACCTCTAACAGCCAAGGTTTCAGCTAGGAATCGAACAGGACGTCATATCCGTACAGTTCGAAACAGTGTTTATCGTGCATAATGAGCTTCTGTACTGCCTGCAGCGATTTCAGCACTATATTTTGAATAGCTGTGAAGCTTGCGTTGACTTTTTACACTCCGTAGCGCGATATCAAAAACAGCTTGAGTCGATCGAGCAGCCACTTCCCTCCTCGCTGCTAATCGTAGTTCTCGGAGCCTTTCTGGATCTCAACATTGGTCAGGTGGCCGACTGTATAGCATCACAATCTACATAAATTCTCGATATCCGTGTCGTTATAGGGCTCGTGCGTAAACCTCGCGAAACCACTCCGATAAAAGTAGACTGTCAGGGGGTTGTAGCTAGTCACGAGCACGTAGATACGCATATCGAACTTCTTCCGCCCAAGCAGAAGCGGATTCATAATGTAGCGTTGTATGATATACGGTTCGCATTGCTGAGGTTGTGGCGGCATTTGCTGCGGGGGTATGTTTTCCTGAGGTTGCTGTGCCTACTTCTCCTACTTCGCCTTTTCCTTTTCGAGTTGTTGCTTATTCCTGTCCCCTGGCTTCGTCCGCCACATCGCAATCTGATTGAGCTTGCTAATAAGGAAGATGCCCTTTCCCTGACACCGTGAGATGGGCTTCATAATCCACAGCAGCTTGTTCTCCGTACTCGCTAATTTCTTGAACTCTTCGACATACAGGAAGTATTCGCTGGGCAGGAAGAAGGTCTGGGGAATGAAGTTGACGAGAGCAGCTTACTCCATCCGCCCTTCCTTTTCCAGTGTCTTCTTGTACTTCTTCAGATTTTTTATGAGTAAATCCTTGCGGCACAGCTGCCTTAGTCGATAACTACTTCAGTGTAGAAGCGAAAGTGGTTGACTCTTTGGGTTGGACGCAGATGCTTTCCATCAAACACTTCGTATATGCATTCCTTCTCGACCCAAAAGATGTCCCAATCATCCTCTTCGGTTTCCTTCCACTGTCGGTTGTTCAAAGCTGCGTACACACAGTTGCGGAAGTTGGTTCGGAACTTGATATTGGAGCTACATCGAGGATCCTCTGTACAAATGCACTGGGTAGAGATCCTTGCGTATTTGCTGGCGGAAGTATTCGCTCATATTATACTTTCAATCTGTAAATCCCATCAGGGGTTCTCGCGGGACTGGGGCTGACTGGCAGCAAACCTCCGGATCTTCTCCACGAAGGCCATCTTAAGGATACCACGTTCGTTGCGAAAACTGTTCAGCGACATATCTCGGTGAATCAAGCAAATCATCTAAGCCAGCAGCTTGCCTACGGAAATGTATCGGACTCGTTTCATCTGCGATAAGTGAATGTATACCTCACTGCTCTGCTGTAAGGAGTTAGTAAGGATCAGCTCCTTAATACCTTCCTCGTCAACAATGCGATTTAGTTCGTCTCCTGGTGACAGGCCGTGAGCTGCAAAACAGTAAATATCCTTGGCACCTCGACTCTGAAGATCACGGATACGTGAGCGTATCTTTTGGCCGGTTCGAATGATGTTGTCGAAGACAATTATCTCCCGGTCCTTTACATCACATCCCAAGTATATGTCATCTGAGTAATAGAAACCCATATCGCACTAGAGGTCAAAGTAGCGAAACGTATCCTTTAATGATTGGACGTGAAAGCTGTGAAATGGATTGAGCGAGGTACCAACGATAACAGGATGGCTGATTTCCTTGTGAATGAGGTACGGAACGATCAGATCGGAGCAATCTAAGTTGATGAACGTGCATCTGTTGGTGAATCCCTTCATTTCGTGAAGTTGTGCGTTCATAGTTATGATCATATCGCAGCCGCAACTCTCGATCATTTTGGCGATGTCAGCAGCGAAGAAGGTTTTGGTTGAGCCATCATCCTGTGCACTATCAGTGAGACGGGTGCTGTGCATTCGAGAGTACGGGAAATAGGGAATGATAGCCACAACGGCAGTTGCTCCTGCCTTTTTCATGCAGGAGACGGCAAGCATGAGTTCCATCAGCCCATCGTTAATCTTTTGATCTTCAAAGGTCTTGATGATGAATACCTTGTGGCCACTGACTGAATCCAGCAGCCGCATGTTGATTTCTCCGTCTGAAAAGCGAAGTGTTTCATGCTTTCCGAGGGAGATGTCCAGGTGGGAGACGATTTCATTGCTGAGCATTCCGCTGCCAAAGGAGAAAATCTTGAGGTCTGTATGTTCACATTGTTCAGGTGAGAAGAAGATCTTCGACATAGTAGCTTAAAGCTCTTCTTCCATATTGACGCTGCCCCGGCAGCGGAATTTCTCGGAACTCAACTGTGCGAACACAAGTGGGAACGCCCACCTTCTCCACCCCTGGAAGGCTTGCCTGAATACCCTTCGCATCAAAAGATATTATTGCTTTGGGGAGCATCAATATTATAAACATGAGTCGAACCAAAAACACATCGTTGATGCCGGATTCACTCGCCTCGACGGCAGCAACTTCTCGACGTCGGTCAAGGAGCCCTGAACAGCGAAGGATAGATATAGCAATCCTCAAGCTCAAGCAGAAGCAGCTGCGAAGGGAATGTGACTCTCTCATTGGGGAAATCAAGCGATAACAAAATCAATCAAGACCAATCCAGAAACAGCCAACAACGCTAAAGGAGCTAATAAGTCTAAGAAGCTAAAATAGCCAGCTGAAGAGTATGTGCAGGGCTAACGAACTCCATATCGGATGCTTGGAGAGACGCATCAATGGGATGGTTGAAGAGAAATACGGAAAGCTATCCTTAGAATCACTTATCCAAAAGGAATGATTCTTTTATATGAAGCTGTGTATTTGGTTAGCTACTCTCATCCTAGCTATCACTCAACGGGGTGCAGCCAAACGGATCGACGCCGCTCATCAGATCAACCTTGCAGATGTAAACCTAGGCGACCTCATCGAAAAAGTGCTTCCTTCCCTCGATATTTCTAAGCCACTCTATGAGCTGGGGAAGATCGTTAATCGAGGCGGTCAGGCTGTTAGTCCAGGTCTCGCAAAGGCAGGGAAGTTCAGCACATCAGCGGGCATTGCCTTGATAAACATTGGCACCTTGCTGAATGCATCAAGTTAAGTACTCTCAAAAGAGGGCTCCATTGGAGGAAATCCGAACTTTTTAAATGAAGCAGTAGCTAAGATGCTTTTACGGAGAAGCCCTCACAATGGATCCTTAAGAGAACTAGCCTTAAAGCTCAATCAGAATCAAGGGCTCAGAACATATGAGAAGTAGGTTGTGATGGAGCCCCACAGACAAAAGCCCATAAGGAAGACCATCAGGTCGCTGAAACGCCACCCATCAGCCACGTAACAGGACTAAGTTTATTTGCCTCTGGTGAAAAAGCCGATAGGGACGGAGGCTGGTTCCTCTGAATGATTCGTTCCTAATTCGAGTATGCATGACACGGCATTGGTTTCGCAGACTTGCAACGATCTGTTATAATTATGAGTTGGAACAGATTGATCTAGGGAGGAGGTTCATAGCTGCAATCCGGCAAAAAGGTGCCTTCTCGTTAAGACTCCTTGCAGTTCTCGGATAACAAGGTCTAACCTGCACATCGTCACTTCGAAGACTCCCTTAATAACTTTCACGTTGCCTTCAGCACACCCATGAAATCTACGAGCGAGCGTAATCGAAACGACGAAGTATTGGTCAGCTACTCGCAGCTCCTGGAGGTGCTGGACCTGATCAGTCAAGCAAATCACAGTAATCGTTGTCTTACCTAGAGGTAGAGGAGCTTGAGAAGCGACTGTTGAGCAAACCCTTGTTAGTTTAAGTTGCCACCCAAACCCAAGTTCATCAGCACTCGTCTGGCTACCCATTGAAAAGAGGTAGCCACCAATGAATTGAGCTGTATGACTGCTGTCTAATATAATATTCCACGAAAAGAATGAAGCTCAATCAGGTTGAGATGATCTCGACTCTACTACGGCAAAAGATCGAACCGCCGGCTTTGAGAAAACTGAATTCAGTTCAGCTTTCAGATGACAACTTCGTGGAGCTTCCCTGTGAACTACCAAACCCGCCGATGACTGCGTTGGCAGCTCGCTTGCTCCAGCAGCTGATGCTTTCCGGAGATTCAACGTAAATCAATGAACTAGTTGAAAGTGCCAAGGTAAGGTTCAAGTCCATTACGGCCTGCCCAAAGAACTTTTCACAGAGCTTCCAAAACGAAGGCATTATGGATTGTTTAACTTCGACAATTTAAACAACTGCTAAACGAACGACGAAGGATCCCTTCGAGGCCCTGACCCTGAGTGTTGAACTGCTGAACACAAAACCCACGACTTACTTTTCGTTTATGTGCTTTCTGCGAGCAAAAGCGATTCTTCATCTGCAAAGCAACCCATAAAGATATCGCTATGTGCTTATCGGGAACGAAAAAGATGTGCTCAGCAACTATGAATCAGATGTCAGGGGGAATTGCCTCCAGCTTGTGCTTGATTCAGTCGATGCAGAGCTCACAATCAACTTCAACGAGGCAGTTTAGAAGTATGGGCACCTTTCAAGTCCCCTCAAGATTGAAATCACTTCCTTCGGGCGCAAGTGGGTAATCAAATCTGCCTTAAAAGGGTATGACTCCAAGACTAAGCACATCAACAAACTGGATTCTGACCGTTTGAGTTCAACATGTAACACTCCACCTCCACGGGGCTTGGCACTCCAGAACATAGTTGGGCTGGGGATACTCTCAATAGGCACGCGATAAAACATCCCGACCAGCAGATTTCGTAGCTGCAATCTCTGCGGCAAGGAGAAGAAAGAAAGGTTTTGCCAGTGCAGAAAGTTCCGAAACGCTGGGAAGTAGAACTAAAACAATGCATGACTTGTCTATAAATATATGGAGACAGAACTACGAAAGCGAAGAGATCGGATAACAGCTGGAGTGTCTAAGGAGAGAAGGGCACAGTTGCTAAACCAGAGAAGACTGGAGTCTGACTTCATGAACAGTCCTGTGGCTGTGCTGCCTACCCTTATTCGGAATCGCGATGTCGAGTTGCTGGAATAAATTCTGGACGAACTGACATTCCTCGATGAAGAGTTGGTACAAACACTCGGGCTTTCTACACTAAGCATAAAAGCGTATGCCGACGAGAGTGACGAGAAGATGAAGAGGGTGCTGTTCAAACTCATCAATCGGTTGAGGCTGTGGCACTCGAGCTGGCTGAATGAAGCTATGCACCTGCTCCCTACCAATTCGGATATGCTGAAGGAAATCGTCATCTACATCGAGTCGCACGATGTAAAGAACATTGCAAAACTCGATGGTGCTGTCGTTTAGAAGCTCATTACTGCAGCTGAGCAGTGCAAAATGGAGGATCTCCCATTGATGGTTGCCATAGTCGGGGGTTTTCAAGCATCACTGACGAATTTACACAAGAAACAGTTTACCCCTGCACTGGTTCGAGCACTCACGACCAATAATTTGCAAGCTTTGATCATGACAATGGAGTTACTCAACGACATTCAAGCAAATTCACCTGGGGCCATCCCTCTTTTGGTTCAATAGAAGAGTGGCCTACTCAAAGTCGCTAGCGGAAAAGACTATCAAAGCAGCTCGACCGCCTTTGAGTTGATTTCCAATCTCCTATCAAAAGAGGATGAGGTACTGTTGAGGTTCTTGAATGAACCCGAGTTCGAGGGAGTGCTCAAGAAGCACCTCACTCATACCTTCGCAATGAGGAGGAGAACGGCATACTGGGCCTATTCTAATTTTGCAGCGGCTGATGCTGGAATACCTTTAGCACTCAAGCTCCTACCGACTCTTGTCAGCAACTATCTGATTGAACAGAACCTTCACGAAAAAGTGTAAATTCTATTTGGTTTGGTGAATCTAGTCTATCTCGCTTCGCATGAGGAACTCCGCACCATAATGGCGCATTCGGGGGCAGTACAGACAGTCTTAGAATGCCTAGATATGGACCTCCCTGACCTCACCGTCAAGTTTACTGAGGCAATGATCCTTGCATCTCAGAAGAGCAAACTGTGGCTGATATGCCTGAAACGAGCAATGATCGAAGAAAAGCTGAACGTACTGATCAACAGCCCAAACGAAGAAATTTCACACCGCTGCGATAAGCTCTTGGACCTGCTGATGAGCCCTGACAACGAGGACTACTGATTGATTCCAGCATAGACGTATACAAAGTCAGATTTTGATGCCGGAAACGAGCTTGACATCCTCCCTGAGGAACAGTTGAGCTATCTTATTGAGGTACACCAAGTAGACTGGGTCGTTGTTACCTGACAGATACTCCACTGCATTTTGGTAGCACTTGTTCAGCTATGTGATGCTGTCCTTGTTCAGGTACCGTTGTAGATTCTGCTCAGCTTGCTTTATGCTTGCCATTATCGGAGTGAATTCGTCCTTCCGTGCAGTCTAGTAGTCGACCGTGGTGCTCTGAAACTTCGGTAGAGACTTCAGCAGCTTCCGTTATAGTCCTCGTGCATTCACCACGCGGTACGTCAGTCGAAGGATAGTCGGTTCCAGAGTTAGCTTCTTTTGCCGATGAGTCTTCAGAATTAGCACCATCTAAGACTCTTCCCGATTAAGTCGAAGTTCGTTGACAGCCTGGATCTATGCAAACTGGAAGAGCGACAGGTACTTGATCTCTGCTTCGGAAGGGACGTGCAGCTTGCTGCTGAGAACATTCGGCTGAAGGTTTGGCACAAATAGAAAGAGGTGTGTATCGCTGATTCCCAGATAGTGCATGGCTATCCTGTCTGTTTCCAGCTTGAAGGATTGGAAGAGTTCTAATGGTTTGAGCTCGGCTAATTCCGGCAGCGTAAACCTTTCTCCGAGATAGAACTTTCCCATTTTCTGCACCAACAGTGCGTTGTGCGCATCGCTACTCAGTCGCTGTAGGAAAGACGGAAGTTTTTTTGCTACATTGGCGAGACTCATCTTGTGGTTCCAAGTATCTGGCAGCAGCACATCGTCCAACAGGTCACGCAGATCGTTGATGAATGGCTGGAAGAGACCTGTTCTCAGGTACAACCGAGGTTTGCTGACAGGGAATGCACGGCCGAGTGCCAACTCGAACACGATCTGCTCGTTCATGAGTTTGAAGCTATACTTGCTGGAGTCCATGAGAATCTCCACTCGTAACTTGCCAAAACGTACTGCGCTCTTTGATTTGACATCGGCAAGCTCCGACAACATTTTTAGTTCTGCCTGCACTCTCTCCCGTATGTTTAAATCCCTGTAAATCGCTTCTGGCCCTTCTTCCTGACTCTCCATTGCGATATCCAAAAATATTAGTCCAACAGTCTACGAGAGTATCATTTTAGACGAGCGCCGATCAGTGGAACTTCGGCAAGTGCACCATAACAGTTTAGGCGATGAAACGGTGTACGATGCGTTCGTTATTCTTCTGCCAACCTTTCGTAGGTTTACTGGTTTGGAAACGATCCTACAGTTTTTTGATAGGGTTGTCTCCGATCGGTGTTGCTCAGTGGGGCTTTGATTATTATATTCAAATTCTGCTAAAAGGAAGTACTGCCTAAGCTCGGAATCTTCATTGGACACGCTGCAACACTGGCAGGACCTTCAACATCTTTATCGAGGTTATGTGGGTATTCCTGCTGACCAGTACCTTCGTTAAGGGATCGTGAAGGGGGTGCTGGGTTGGCATTAGGCTCCACATTCTCAATGTTATTTGCTTCATTTATAGCTCGTGTTTTGGAGACGCCTTCTTTTTCAGGAGAAAGTTCCTTGGTTGTTATAGTTGTCGGGTTGCGTGAAGGAACACGCCCATGCCTATTTTTGCTTCGGATTGGCGAGGGGCCTATACAAGCTCCCATATTAATAATACACAGCCTTCTCACTAAAGATTGCCTAAGACGGTCGATCGTTAAACCCGATGCTTATAATATTAACCGCCGGGAATTTAAAACCAAGCGATGCAGGAGCCTGTTCAACCCCCTCCCTTCTTCGAATATGAGTTCCTGCCTCAAACTCCTCCGCTGACCCCTGAGTACGTTGCCATTCTGGATTCGATGATGGCTGGCCCCTGGACAGATGGTTTTCAATGCATCACAGCTCTAAGGTCCATCGTCAAGTTCAATCCAACTCTCGCTGCTGATGTGGTGTGTCGCTATTCAGTTGCCATCCTCGAGTTCATCAATGCAGGCAAGACGCAGCTTCTCAAGAACTCTCTGTCATTAATCAAGGAAACTTTCCTCCTTGGGAGATCTGTTAATGTCGAGAAGTGTGTGGATCCGTTCATCCGAGTGTTGGTTAAGAAGAGTGCCTTGTAGCACGGACTTCTGAAGGAAATGGCTGACCAAGCCTTGGCTGTGTTCACATCAAATTGTGGTTATGATGCAAGCTTCATGGTAATCACAGAACTAAGCTGCGAAAAGAATGCTAATCTCAGTGAAGTTGCAATTCGGCAGTTGGCCAAACTGATTGAAAACGTTGGAGCACTGATTAGCCAGCTCAAGCCAGAGACCCTCCAGCGAATCATGAAGTGCCTGACATTTTTGCTGAGCAGTAAACGTCAGAACATAAAGAACTGGGCTCTTCAAATCTGTATGCATATCTTTGGACAGATTGGAGCTCAAAACTATCTTCAGCTGATGGGCTATGTTCTCAGTCAGGAGGAACAGCAATTCATGAAGGCAGCCATGGAAACTCGAAAGGAATCCAAATTCAAGGATGTGAAGCCGCTCAATGTGGTACTCAAAGAGAGGAAATCCATGCTGGGCGACTCAACCAATCAGATGAACATGCAAGGCTACGGTTCAATGGATAACCAGGAGAACTTCCCCAACGGCTACAACTATCCGATGCAATGACCTTCCTTGTTTGTTTACCATTTGCTCATCCATTCTAAATTCTTATTGGAACTGCGGAGAAATGGACTTGAAGGACACCAAAATTGCAAACAAGTTTCTGGTTGGCCCGAAGATCGGCGGTGGATCGTTCGGTGATATCTACCTTGTTACTCTACAAGGCAGCAACACTGTGCTTGCACTCAAGAAGGAGGATGAGAAGTCAAAACATCCTCAGCTCATGGCTGAAGCGAAGATCATCAAAACACTGCAGGGTGGCAATGGGATCGCCAACCTACATTGGCAGGGGCAGGAAGCTAAGTGCAACATAATGATCGTTGATCTGCTAGGTCCAAGCCTTGAAGATCTATTCTGTCTGTGTGGAAAGAAGTTTTCCATGAAGACGGTTCTGCTGCTGGCTGATCAGCTCATACAGCGCATTGAGTATCTCCATTCCAAATCATACATCCACAGGGACATCAAACCGGAGAATTTTCTGATGGGCCTTGGAAAAAAGTCGAATGTAGTCTACATCATCGACTTTGGACTATCGAAGAAGTACAGAGATACCAAGACCCTACAGCACATACCCTACAGAGAAAACAAGAACCTCACTGGCACTGCTCGGTATGCAAGCATCAACGCCCATCTTGGGATTGAGCAGTCCCGAAGAGACGATCTCGAAGCAATAGGATATGTGCTATTGTATTTGTCAAAGGGGTTCCTCCCGTGGCAAGGCATTCGGGTACTGTAAGTTGTTATTATAGGCAAATAACAAAGTGGAAAAGTACCATAAAATAATGGAAAAGAAGATGACCTTACCAGTAGAAGTTCTCTGTAAGGGACTACCAATTGAGTTCTCTACCTACCTGAACTACTGCCGCTCGCTAAAGTTCGATGATAAACCTGACTATGGCTTTCTCCGTCGCAACTTCAAAGAGCTTTTCTTCCGAAGCAGTTACTAATGGGACTATGAATTCGACTGGTGCTGCACTGATGAATCGCGAGAATACAGTAACGGGAAGCTGAAGATCGAGGTTAAGAGCAAGGACGACGTGTTAAACATTCCAGAGGCAGAGGTTGCTGAGGGTGGTGATACGAGCGAACTTCCTGAGCAAAGCAATCTTCAACACCAGTCCGAAGACAACACCAACGGCTATGAGAACATTGACGATCCATTTGAAGCTTCGGAGATCAACCTAGTGAACCCTGCACGCGAGAAAATCGATCTGGAGGGAATCAAGCGTAAAATGATAGCTCAGTGACAAGCCCTATAACTTAAATAAAAATGTCCACTAACACCGTCTCGGTGGCCAGTCGACGGAGCTCCAAGTACTTACTGCAACCAACTAAAAAGCCCGTATTGGGCCAGAACGAGCTGTCTGAAATCAGTGAAGAGGAAAAGTAGGCGCCTCGTGTCCGCAACCAAGCCGACATCCTCAAGGAAATCATCATAGAAAAGAATAAGGAGATCGCCGTGCTCAAGCAGGAGCTAGAACGCCTCAAGTCACACTCAACACAAAATCTAGTTCTAGCAAGACCCAATGCAACAGGAGATTCTTATCGGCAGCGTGAACGAAACCTCTACAACTACGCAAAAAACCGCCACAAACGAATATTCTCGATGGGTGAGTATGGGAATGACGCGCCTCTCGAAAAACTTCGGACTAAGTAGAAGCGATCATTGTATGAGTGACAGCATCCCTTCAATTGCAGTCAAACTAAGCCCGCTTCTCTCCTGCGACAGACTCCTCTCAATTGACCTTTCACGTAGACGCTGCGGTCGCACCAGTATCGAATCCTCCCGATTCGAGTTCTACGACACCTTTTTGTCTTCGCGTTGGTGTTCGATTCGTTCTCATATTCAGATTGCTCGACGAATTCGAAGCTAAAGTTCCGACCGACGAAGACTCCAGGTGGAACTACGACATCAAGAGGAGCCGACGGATGGTTTGTCTGCGATTCATATTCTTAATTAATGTCTTCCTACCTGATAAATTTTCTTCCTTGACAGCATAGGGTGGTGCCTGGTCGATTGTTTTCTCGGAAGGTTGGGTCGGAGAAGGATGTATGCTGCTTTATTTAGAGCGAAGCATTGAAAGCCTCAGCTGAATCTCCTCAACTACTCGGGGCCTGATCTCACATTGTTCCTTGTCCTTATTGGCTCCCAGAGTGAACTGGTACTTGTCATGTGTTGACTATCTTTCGTCTCGGATCAAGGTCGACTCATGTTGGCTATCGTAACTGTTGTTCCTGTTAAAAGTGAACTGTTCAGGTCTGGAGGTTGGCCAGGTGGGAGTGGAGGGTGACTATGGGAGTACTGCGTTCATTTGAAGGAATAATTATGATTTTCCCTCAATCGAATCGTCATTTATAGGGGGAAGCAACCCAAGGAGTTTGAGACTTGATTGGCTCAATGATTTAAATATGCTGGGTGATCAGAACCGCAGCTTCTTGTAGAGGAACCTGAGGCTGTTGGCCTTGTCGCCGCTCTTGGGATCGGGGAGGTTCCTGTACTTCTCGCTCAAAGTCTTCCGGACCTACAGGGTGAGTGCCTGCCTCTTCTCTCCAGCAACAGCTGATTCGTCCTTGATATCCTTGAAGTCCTTGAACTCTTGATCGCCGACGACATAGCGAGTGGGCATCAAGTGGTTGAAGTTGACGAACTTGACAAATGGCTTGATAGAGGTCCTCTTCAGGAACTGCTTCTTTGAAGTCCTGCGAGCGACAGTGCGGGGGTTGCGGGCGATACCAACAACGAGAGCATTGGCGAACCTCCTGGACTTGTTTCCCTCTTCGTAGCACTTGACGACGAGTGCCTTCTTGCCGGCGTGTCTGCCCGACAGCATCAGAACAACGCGGCCGCTCTTGAGGCTGAATCACAAAAGTTGCGTACATCTTGCCCATTGTTAAACTTGTGAAGAAAAAATAATCGATTTATAATATTCAACATAATTAATTTCCCTGGTTGGGTCGGCAGTCGGGGAGGCTTTTGGCGCTACTGTCAACCCCTCGCAAGACTTTGCCGCCACTTTGCGAACCGGTTTGAACTTCTGAGGCGCCATAAATTATCGATTCGGTCGTTAAAGCTGATCCAAATCGGAACTAACTGATAATTTAAATATAATGGACTACACCAAGCAGCTCACCAAGGAGGAGCTCGACGAGTTTACTCTGCAGACCAACAACTTGCACTGCGACGAAAAGATACGGTAGGCCTGCGTGCGCTACTTCCTAGAGTACAAGGCGTCAGTTCCCAACGTAGTTCATTTGTTAGGCAGATCCCCAGCGACAAGCTGAGCACTACACTTCGCTGCACCTACTTCATCGCCGAGAAGAGCCAACCGACGTTTAACATGAAGGTAGAACAAGCGATATTCAGGGCGAAAAAGTACGCGGAATCGGCTTGTATTTGAATCAGTTTCTGAAGAACAACCAGCTCGACGACTTCATTATCATCCTCAAAGAGATCCTCAAGAAGATCAAGATTACCGATGCAGATGCCGAGGCCGATCTCAATCACGTCATCAAACGAATCAGCTTTCTCATAACCTTCCACACGAAGTTCGAGAAGGTCATCCAGAAGCTCAACCTCAAAGAGTTCATAGGCGAGAGCTTCGGGTACTCCAAAATCTTCTCGTCCTTCGTCTGGCTCATCTACGTCGACGCCAAGAATCACATTCTCAAAAACTCCTTGGAGCTTATCGAAAATACCTGCATGCTGGCCCATGTTATCGCGTTCATGCTGATCTGCTCCTGGGACTATCTCAGGCCGGCTGCCTACGTGGATAAAAAGTTCGCAGATAAGAAGGAAATCAACTTGTTTGTGCAGGAAAAGGTGCTTGAGATGTTCCTCATCAAGACCATCGACACCTATAGGCTCATCGCAGGCAGCTTCGAGGACTACTTTAACGGGCTCGCTCATTCTAATATCCTCAAATTCTCTGCCAAGACGATGGACTTTCTCAGCCCTGAACACATCAATCTTAATTACAAGAAACTCGATTACTCCTTCCAAAAGGCCTTGACGCCAGAAGATATCGATGAACGCATCTTCTTCAAGGATCGCGCAGCGAATCTCACTCCTTCCAAATTCACTCCTCTGTCGCGTCACGGGTACGTGAGCAAGATGGCAACCAAACAGCCAGCAGGGAGGCCAACGCAGCTTGGTGGTGGAAACTTCGATTCGAATAAGGAGAACTTCAGCAGCCATCGTATTCTTACTTACGAGATGATTGAGAAATCGGAATCCCAAACTCCGAAGGGAGTGACAAATATCAACGAAATCGTACATTTTGTTTAATTATAGAAATTCCCAAAGCAAGTGATCAACTCGCCTTCCTTAACGAAGCCAACCCTGATCTGCTCGACTCCAGTTACGACGGGTATGGAGATGTACAACTATCTCAATGATAAGGCCAAGAAGGCAAAGGACGCTAACTACCCAGTGAGAAAGTCAGATAGCTCAATCACCCATATGATTCAAGAATTGCTGGAGAAGAGTAGCGATAAGAAAAACGATAAAACAAAGTAAATCAAATCGAATCTGATCTTCTCTCTGTACAAGATAACGAGCGAGGAGTATGGTCAGCTGTATCCGCAAGACAGAGAGAATTAGGGATTAGCTCGGGCCTTGCTTGCGCTCAGCACCTAACTTGTATTCTTTGTGTCGAACATCACGATGACCTTTGAGGAAATCGAGGAAATGTTGGAGACTGGCAGATTAGATCAATGGAAAGCTTGCGACTTCTTTTTGAAGTTCGATCGGGCGATGCCCTCAGCTCTAAAACTTCACCTGCTTGACATCGAAGTCAACATTGTATCAGCAAAGATTTGGCTTGACGAACAGCTGGTTCACCATATGCACTCCTTTGCCAACGGCGGAAACTACGAGGGTCCCTATGGAGAGGTTCTCGAGAAATGCTTTAAGAGGCTGCTGCATCAAATAGCCTTCCAAATTACACAGCTCTCCCAGATTCTTAAGCTCGATGACCGTGTTTCCTAAAACGTATTCGACACTGTGAAGTACCTGCTGGTGCACCACACCGATCTACTCCACTATCGGCATATCGACCAGATGATAATCTGCTCGATGTACGCAAATTGCCGTGCATCACAGATAGACATTAAATTCAACGAAATCAAGTCCAAGTACGAATAGGCCAATCCCAACAACAAACCATTCCACGACTAAATTATCTGCAAAGTTTACCTCGGCGACCAGCGTGTTGATCTTATCAAATTCTACAACGCCATGTTCATTGGGCAGATGAGAACTTTCATTACTAGCATCAAGGAGAGCCAGCCGATTCACCATAAAGTCGGCGCTCCGATTTTGCAAAGTCCTCTCCGAGCGATTATCCCCAAAGAGCTCTCATTCAATAAGATTCCTAACCAGGCCAAGAAAGCTTCGAAGACGCCGCAAACGAATCTCCTTTACGCCTACAATGAAAGCCCCATTTTGAAGTACGAGATGAATGCTTTCAAGGGCACTGCACTGCAAAGCCGCAAGGTGATAAATTTCGATAAGGAGGAATAGATGCTGAAGAAGAAATGTAACGAAATTGCCGAGCAGGACGACGGACTTAGCCAAACTAACGAAAAAAAAAAAAAAAAGTGTAAAACATTAGATAATATAGTCCGCAAGCCTCCTACGACAATGCAGCATCTCAACCCGCCCCACAAGAATCTCTACGACAGGAGATGATACCTGAACTGCCGTTATATCTTTAAGAGCTGCCGTTGCATTTTGGCTAGCCAAGATATGCTAGTGGGCCAATTGGGTAAATGCACCAATGTCCCTGGTTGGTTGGGTTTTGAAGCAGCTGTGGAATTTCCACGAACGAGATTGGCTTCCGCAGCAATTAAAGTTTCCGGTTGGAAGTGGATGAAACTGCCTGCCGGCAGCGATGTTGGCTCCCCGCGGAAGAAATATCATCATGTATTCTGTGGGTAACCCCTGAAAAATCAGAAGAGGAATTCAAAACGTCTGCATCGATCTCCTGTTCTTAGAGACGTAACGGCTGACTTAAAGGTGCACACAAGGGATCTAGAGCCAATCTTATCTGTTTATTATTAAATGAACGATATTCAGCTTAACCCTTGGAAAAAGCCAGCGTATATGGGTAGCAAAAAGGTCTCAACCGGACAGAACTTCTATTCAAATGAATACTATGCGGAACAAGCCTTACCGCCAGTCCAAAAGAATAACCGCATAGGACTGAGGAGCATGAGCAGAACTGAACTATCCGAGGAACGTGCAAAAAGTAGAACCAATAAGGTCGAGAATGTCCTCAGCAGGAAACCATCCGAGCAGCCAAGCAACACCGACTCCATAATAAAACTGCAGAGCGTCAAAAGCCAACCACGGCTAGCAACTGGGGTTCAAGAATCCTCAAGATTGAGTCTTCTTCAAAAGGATAGTAAGGTATCCCAACCTGCGCGGGAAAGTTCTCGCTTCCAGCGGTCTGGCTGCACTTAAAAATCAAACAACAAAGCAGAATGTTATCTGACGATGAAGACTAAAAGCAAGATGACACTACATCTGGAGAACAAGGCACTCGAGAGCTATCTCGATGAGTTGAAGGAAAAGCAGTTGCCTGATTCACGTCATAGGGCGGGTTCGGAAGAAATAGCAATAATGAACTCAACAACATCAGAAAATGGCTCAAAGCTAGCCAAGTCGCGCTCCAAATAAGATACAAGCCAGCAGGACTGCAACAACATCTCACGCGTCCTCGAGGGTGGCCCTAACTACCTGCGAGTCTCCAATTACTCCACAGGCGGACAGTTGGAGGACATCAGCCGAATCTAAGAGCAACCAGCATCCAATAATCGACAATCGCAGTGCAAAGTGGTATCATCGGCATAACGCGATGAATCATTGTCTTTGATCAACTATCTGTCGAAGTTCAAGGACGAAGAAACGGCAGACCACATCGACGATCAGTAGCCTACGGAAGAAAGTCTAATAAATCTGCTTAGCTGTAGCATCATTCCGTAGAGAAAGACTCCTCCAACCATAATGGGCAGGTTGTATTCCTTTAACATCCTTACAACATCGAAGCAAAGTTCAATCAAGCGAATCGAAGCACATGCAGAGATCATCCGATTATATGAGGAAATGAGTGAGCTTGGAGCGATGTTCTCTGACTGTCCTAGTTGGAGCTTACTGCGGGCACTTCTCTACAGTAAATTTTATGCGGAGCGAACAAGAATTGAAATGGCTCTGAGGGGGCACGCAAATTGCTTCACTCTGACAGGTCTCAACGTCAGCAATAAAGACCTCAATGAACTGCAAAGATTCCTCCAACTGGGCTCTATCATCGGAAAGGTCAATCGATAAAACGAAACACTCCTAGTCCGGCTTAAGAAATTGACGGAGCCGTTCAGGGGCAGTCGAGCTGAGTTCAATGAAAACACATTCACAAACACTCTGTTAGTGACCGAGCTGAGGAAGTAATACGTACGACTTTGCCAGCTTGGCAGCCACCCACATATCCTGGAGAAGTTGGGTTGGATTGTCGCAATCGTGCTGTTGACAGAGCAGCTGCGAAACCCGTTATGCCAGTACTTTAGTGGCTGCTTGCATGTCCCTACTGCCGAATATTTTCTGCGGGAATACTATCCAATCTATAGCCAGGTGCTTCAACAGTTCTGATTGTGCACGTCGGTACTAATGTGTTGGGGTGGCTCTTAGCCATGCCCTATAATTATTAATTATCATGTCTGCTTCAGGTATGCCATTAAGATAGTTTAGCTGGAGCTCACAAGAACCGT
>ERZ724508.87-NODE-87-length-61714-cov-7.421285_pt1 | contig 61714 bp, 50 predicted proteins | sample MGYA00376041_ERZ724508 | MGnify/ENA primary metagenome ERZ724508 (study PRJEB28724, sample SAMN07190887) | wastewater metagenome | isolation source: effluent of sewage treatment plant in Hong Hong | place: USA: Christiansburg, Virginia | collected 2016-03-01 ...
ATTGCTTATGGTAGCAATTTCTTTCTTACATCTTTCTTGTAAGAAAATGCCTGCATTAAGTCATGATGCAATTATAGAAGATACACTAACAAGTGAATTCAAACCAAGTAAAACTGTATTTGAATATCTTACTACTAAGACAAAAATTGAGTTTTCAGATGGTGTAAATGCGGATCAATATGCAATGACGCTTAGAATTAAAAAGGACAGCGTTATTTGGGCAAGTATTGGTAAGGCAGGTGTTGAGGGAGTACGCGGACTCTTGAGGCCAGATTCAGTATTTGTTCTTGATAAAATGAAAAATGAATCATATAGTTATGATTTGAATTATTTGCAAAGTATTATTCAATCTAATTTGACTTACGAAAACATTCAAAATTTGATGGTTGGTGATTTGCTCATTGATTACAATAAAAAGATTGATCATATTACAAGAAATGAGAGTTGTTTTATTTTAAATCAACATAAGGACAATCTTACAATAGAAAGTTTTATTCGATTTGATAATCTTAAAGTTGAAAAGGTATTGATTGAGGATGTAATTACACATGCAAGAACAAATGTGCTATACAGCAATTTTATGATTGCAGATTCTATATTAGTTCCTTCTATATGCACGATGAAAATTGATTATATAAAAGATGAGAAAAAGCAATCGTCTCTATTGGTACTGACGCATAATAAACTAGAGTTCACAACAAAGCCTCTTAATTTTCCATTTAATATTCCTAAAAAATACAGTGAAAAATAACATCAAATATCTAGCGGTATTGGGATTGCTTTTTATTGTGATTACGACAACCGTTGCACAGAAAAAAAGTCGTAAAGATCTTGAGCGTGAACGCGACAATAACCTGAAAAAAATAAAAGAGACGTCTAAAGTTTTAGAAGAAACAAAGGAGCAAAAAACAGCTACTTTGAGTCAGCTAAATTTATTGAACGATCAAATTGAACGACGCGAAACCGTAATCCATTCGATGTCTGCTGAAGTAAGCTTGTTAGAACAAGAAATTGTTGTTCAAAAAATGATTGTACAAGCACTTGAGGAAGATTTGAAAGGATTGAAAGAAGAATATGCACAATTAATTTATTTGGGATATAAGCATATGAATGGATATGATAAACTCATTCATATTTTATCCGCAGATAATATTGGACAAATGCTTCGTCGCAATAGTTATTTCAAACAGTACGCCCATGCGCGTACGTATCAATTGGAAGAAATTCAAAATGTAGCCTTGGCAATGAAGTCTTATGAGCGTATGTTGGCAGAGAAACAAGCAGAAAAATCGGGTTTAATTTTGGCGAAAACGAAGGAGACAGAAAACTTAACGGTTACCAAAAACGAACAAAATACAGTTTTAAAGCAATTGGCCTCTAAAGAAGAAAAACTTAAAAAAGATTTAGTTGAATCCAAAAAAGCAGAAGAAAAGCTTCAAAAATTAATTAAAGATTTAATTGCTGCCGAACGTAAAAAGGCAGTTGAAAAAGCAAAAGTCTCTACAAGTTCTACCAATAAAGCCACTGCTGAAAAAAGTGTACTACTGTCTAGCAGCTTTGCTGGCAATATGGGGAAATTGCCTTGGCCAGTACAAAATGGAAGAGTCACCAATCATTTTGGCAGACAATCACATCCTGTTTTAAAAGGCGTATTTGTAGATAATTTGGGGGTTGACATATTAACTGTTCAAAATGAAGATGTTAAGGCAGTATTTGGGGGGAAAGTAATTACCGTTGCTGAAGTGCCAGGCATGCATAAAATTGTAATGATACAACACGGGGAGTATTTTACAGTGTATGCGAAACTGCGACAAGTCAATGTAACTACGGGGGAAGAGGTTTCTGTGAAGCAAAGTATTGGCTCCGTTTACACAAATAAAGAGGGCGAAAGCGAATTGCAATTCCAAATTTGGAAAAATGAAGCGAAGTTAAATCCTGAACTTTGGCTTCGAAAACGCTAAACTATCTATTCAATCCAAGTTTATCTTTCCCTTTCTTGTTATATTTTCCTATCTTTGTTAGGTATACGAAAATCCTCTAACAATCATGACGTTAACTATTTGCACATTGCTATTTCTTGGCAATATTGGACCTACAGAATGGATTATAATTGCCGTTTTAGTGGTTTTTATGTTTGGTGGTAAAAAGATACCTGAACTTGCTCGTGGTCTTGGTCGCGGAATACGTGAATTCAAAGATGCCAGCAAAGAAGTAAAGAAAGAAATTGAAGACGGTATCAACGACGACACAAAAAAAGATTAACATTGAAACGTTATAATTCTCTACAAGAAATTCGGAAAGACCTTTCCGGGGGTGCTATTACGTGCCGTTCTCTAACTGAATACTATCTTAGAAATATTGAAGCTAAAGCACATTTAAATGCTTATGTAGAAGTATATGCGCAAGAAGCATTGGCTACGGCTGATATTGTTGACGCTAAAATTAAGGCTGGAACTGCAGGTAAATTAGCCGGAATGGTTGTAGGCTTAAAAGATGTGTTATGTCATAAAGACCACGGATTACAAGCCTCAAGTAATATTTTAAAGGGTTTCATTTCTCAATTTAATGGCACTGCTGTTGAACGAATTATTAACGAAGACGCTATCATTATTGGTCGTCAGAGTTGTGATGAATTTGCAATGGGTTCATCAAATGAGAATTCTGCATTTGGTCCCGTAAGAAATGATATAGACAATTCGCGTGTGCCTGGTGGTTCCTCAGGGGGCTCTGCTGTTGGTGTACAGGCGGATACATGCTTGGTTTCTTTAGGTTCAGATACAGGTGGTTCTGTCCGTCAACCTGCCGCATTCTGCGATATAATTGGGTTTAAACCTACCTATTCTAGAATTTCTAGATATGGGCTTATCGCTTATGCTTCGTCTTTTGACTCAATAGGTATCATGGCTAGAAGCATTGAAGATACAGCATTGATGTTGGAAGTGATTGCAGGCTACGATGATTTCGATAGTACGGTTTCTTCTAAGCCAGTACCTAAATATTCTTCAGAACTGTCGTTTACTGGGAAAGCTAAAATTTGTTATTTAAAAGAAGCTGTTTCATCCGATGCGGTAGCAAAAGAAATTCGAGAAGCAACTCAACATAGAATTGACCAATTGATTCAAGATGGACATACTGTTGAGGCTGTAGAATTTCCCTTATTGGATTATATTCTTCCTACCTATTATATATTAACAACTGCTGAAGCGAGTTCAAATTTGTCTCGTTTTGATGGCGTTAAATATGGCTATAGAAGTTCAAACGCAACGGATCTAGAATCCATGTATAAAAAAACCCGTTCCGAAGGGTTTGGTAAAGAGGTTAAAAAACGTATCATGTTAGGTACTTTTGTATTAAGTGCAGGATTTTATGATGCGTATTATACGAAAGCACAGAAGGTTCGTCGTTTAATAAGAGAGTATACAGAAAAACTATTATCGGAGTACGATTTCATGTTGTTACCAACAACAACAACAACTGCATTTAAGATTGGTGATCACACAGCAGATCCACTAGCAATGTATTTAGCAGATATATTTACAGTGCATGCTAATTTAGCAGGTATACCCGCCATTTCAATTCCCAACGGAAAAGATGCGCAAGGCTTAGCTATTGGGTTGCAGCTAATGGGAAAAGAATTTGAAGAAGCAAAATTATTGGCATTTTCAAACTATTTAATAAATCAGAATGATAAGAAGAATCTGTAAAGCAGTATCGGTTTGTTTATTTTTCACATTCATTTATTTAATGAATGTATCGTCGGTGCATGCTCAAATGGATTCAACAAGTGTCGTTACTTCAAGCGATTCAACAATTATTGACGCCGAGAAATTTGAAGAAGCTGCTCGTGCTTTGCCTGCGCAACCAACCGAGGATGAAATTATTGCAAAGCGTTTGAAAGCTTTACAAAATGAAGTTCCTTTGGTTTTTAATTCTAAAATAAAAGGCTTTATTAATTATTTTTCTGTTCGAAATGCGCGCTATGCCCTGGTAATGGAACGTAGAAAGCGTATCTATTTCCCCATGTTTGAAGAGATATTGAAATCCCAAAATGTGCCGGAGGAGATTAAATATTTGGCCATCGTTGAATCTGGATTAAATGCGAAAGCTGTATCACCTGCTGGTGCGGCAGGCTTGTGGCAATTTATGACCTTTACAGGTAAAGAATTTGGTTTGAAACAAGATGAATTTATCGATGAACGCTTAGATCCAGAAAAGGCAACCGTTGCTGCATGCAAGTATTTATCCGCATTGCATCGTACGTTTAATGATTGGGAATTAGCGCTTGCATCCTATAACTGCGGTCCGGGCAATGTGCGTAGAGCAATTAGAAGGTCTGGATACAAAGAAACCTTTTGGCAGATATATGATTTCTTGCCTAAAGAAACACGTAGTTATGTACCGCAGTTTGTGGCTTTGACATACATTATGAATCACATGGCGGATCATAATATTGTTGCGGATTCATTAGAATATCCAATCGCTTTTGATACAATTACGGTTAACCAATATTTTGATATTTATACGTTTAGTGAATTATTAAACATTTGTTCGGACGATATGCGCGATTTGAATCCAGCTTTGAGAAGAGGGATATTGAATGGTGCATATGCATATAAAATAAAAGTGCCCGTTGATAAAATGGCGCAATTTTATTTAAATAGAATTGATATTTTAGATGCCTGCAGCAAAGAAGTTCCTCGGGCTGGCGTGGCTACAAGTGCTGTACGAACAACATCTAGTTCGAGTAGCAGCAGTAGCAGTTCAACAACAAATTTGCAAAAAGTATATTATACCGTTAAAAGTGGAGATGTATTAGGGACAATTGCCTCTAAAAATCAGGTATATCTTGCCGATATAAAACGATGGAATAAACTATCCTCAAATACAATTCACGTAGGTCAACGACTGGTGATATATAAAAAGGGAAGTGGACATACAACTACAAACAGTTCTGTTTCGACTGCAAAAACTTCATCGTCAACAACAAAGTCCACATCTTCAACAACAAATTCTACACCTAGTGTATACTACGTGCGGTCGGGAGATAGTTTGTGGACGATATCACAAAAATTCCCAGGAGTAACAGTCGATAAAATAAAAAAATTAAACGGGTTAACATCCAATAGCATTAAAGTTGGACAAAAACTCATTTTAAACTAATAGGTATTTTGTCGAATAGGATGCATTTTTTAATACAAAACAACTCATAGCACGAATGTCAATAAACAGAGAAGATGCATTGAATTACCACATGCAAGGTAAGCCTGGTAAGATTGAAGTTGTTCCAACGAAAACGTTGAGTTCGCAATTAGATCTGGCATTGGCTTATTCTCCTGGAGTTGCAGAGCCATGCAAAGAGATTGTTGCGGATAAAGAAAATGTATATAAATACACTGCCAAAGGAAATCTTGTTGCGGTAATAACAAATGGTACCGCTGTTTTAGGATTAGGCAATATTGGTCCGGATGCATCAAAGCCTGTAATGGAAGGCAAGGGCGTTTTGTTTAAAAAATTCGCAGGTATTGATGTTTTTGATTTAGAAATTAACTGTGAAGATCCGGAACAGTTTATTAAAATTGTGGAGTCTCTTGAGCCAACTTTTGGTGGAATTAATCTGGAAGATATTAAAGCCCCAGAGTGTTTTGTGATTGAGCAAGAGTTGCGTAAGCGAATGAGCATTCCGGTAATGCATGACGACCAACACGGCACGGCCATTATTTCTTCGGCTGCTTTAATAAATGCACTTGAAGTTGTAGGTAAAAATATTAATGAGATAAAAATTGTAATAAGTGGTGCAGGTGCTGCTGCAATTTCATGCACCCGATTATACAAGCACATTGGTGTGCGTTCTGAAAATATCGTTATGTGCGATATTAAAGGAGTGTTGCGTAAAGACCGTCCAGACCTTGATGTATCTCAATTAGAATTTGCCACGGATAGAGATTTGAATACCCTAGCCGACGCATTGCCTGGCGCAGATGTATTTGTGGGTTTATCGGCAGGCAATATTTTAAAGCCTGAAGCTCTGATGACAATGGCAAAAGATCCGATTGTTTTTGCACTTGCAAACCCTACACCTGAAATTGATTATGAACTAGCGATACAAACTCGCCCTGATGTAATTATGGCTACGGGCAGATCTGATTATCCCAATCAAGTAAATAATGTATTAGGCTTTCCATATATTTTCAGAGGTGCATTGGATGTGCGTGCAACAGAGATTAATGAAGCAATGAAATTAGCAGCTGTGTATGCAATTGCAAATCTTGCTAAAGAAATGGTGCCTGATAGTGTAAATAAATCCTACGATGACAATAAAATTTCTTTCGGTAAATATTACTTAATTCCGAAACCCTTAGACCCACGTTTGATTACAACCATATCCCCCGCTGTAGCCAAGGCAGCGATGGACAGTGGCGTAGCAAAAAAACACATTGAAGATTGGGCTGCGTATGAAGTAGAATTGCTTCAGCGTATTGGCATTGATCAACGTTTAATGTCTCGCATCATAACACAAGCAAAACAAGCTCCTAAAAGAGTGGTATTTGCTGAAGCGGATAATCTTAAAATTTTAAAAGCAGCTCAAATTTTAGCAAATGAGGGGATTGCGTTCCCTATATTATTAGGCAATGCAGAGAAGATTGAGCACTTAATTGTTGAACATGCGCTAACAATTAAAAATTATAAAATTGTTGATCCGTTTGAAGAAAAAGAAAAGCGTATTGTGTTTGGCAATATTTTGCATAGAAAAAGAAGTCGTAAAGGAATAACTGCAGAAATGGGTCGCACCTTAATGCGCAATCGTAATTATTACGGTGCAATGATGGTAGAGACAGGTGAAGCGGATGCTTTTATATCAGGATTAACCCAAGAATATGCAGAAACGATTAAGCCTGCATTACAAGTAATTGGTGTGGAAGAAGGAATTAAACGTGTTGCAGGGATGTATATTCTAAGCAACGATAAAGGCGTATATTTCTTTTCGGACACAACCGTCAACATGAATCCTACGGCAGAAGAGTTGGTAGATATTGTTGGGGTAACAGCTAGAGGTGTGAAGTTTTTTGGTTTCGAACCGCGCATAGCCATGTTGTCGTATTCTAATTTCGGTTCAAATGCGGGTGAAGTACCTGAAAAGGTTGCTAAAGCAACAAAATTCGCAAAAGAGAAGTATCCAGATTTAATTATAGATGGCGATATTCAGGCAAACGTGGCGGTAGATACGCACTTGCAACAAGAAATGTATCCTTTTAGCGCATTAGCTAAAGATGGGGCAAATACATTTGTATTTCCTGCCTTAACATCTGGTAATATAGCATACAAATTATTGCAAGAAGTAGGTGGTATGGAAGCAATTGGACCATTATTGATGGGAATGGCAAAACCCGTACATATTTTACAACTGGGCTCCTCCGTACGTGAAATCGTAAACATGGTGGCGATTGCTGTTGTTGATTCACAATCTCACAACAATAAAATAAATTTATGATTGCTTATATAGAGGGCAAATTAGCACATAAGGATCCAACCTATATCGTGGTTGATGTGCAAGGTCTTGGTTATCAAATACGAATTTCGCTATATACCTACACCCAAGTAAAAGATCTTGAGAAAGTTAAAGTGCATACATTTTTACACATCAAAGAAGATGCGCATACACTTTTTGGATTTGCGGATTTACTTGAAAAGGAAGTATTTATGCACTTGATTTCAATAAGTGGTATTGGTCCAGGGACAGCCTTAGTAATGTTATCTTCTTTAAACCCATCTGAAGTTCGGGACGCAATCGTTAACGAGGATGTGCGTACCATTCAAGGAGTCAAAGGAATAGGAGCTAAAACAGCACAGCGAGTAATTTTAGAGTTAAAGGATAAGATGAAGAAAGAATATATGCTTTCTTCTACAGATTCTAAACAGAATTTTTCAATATCGCACAATAGTATACGTTCTGAGGCGTTAACTGCCTTGGTAACGCTAGGTTTTACAAAAGCAATTGCAGAAAAGAACCTAGATGCGATTTTAAAAAACAATTCAAATCAATTAACACTAGAAGACCTGATAAAACAGGCTTTAAAAATGTCTTGATCATCCCTCAGTGAACTTAAGGAAATTTACCATACTGTCGACATTAGGGCTCTCCCTATTTTTTGTGTTTTGGGCTGCATTGTCTAGTCCACAATATCGTTCTATCCGTTCGTTCAAGAAATTTTTAACTCCTGAAGATAGTACTCAACGGAAAAGATCGCGTAGACCAACTAACGAATTAGATGACCGTTTGGGAGACCCGTATACCAATAAAACGAATCGTTCTCCAATGGATTTGGAAAATCCAGATAATATAAAAGAAGAGGTTGAGCTCGATACCGCTACTGGAAATTATATTGTAAGAGAGAAAATTGGGGACAAGGAATACCGCACGCAAACCTTCTTAACATTTGAAGAGTTCTATAATTACAAGAACAAACAAATGTTGCGCGATTATTGGCAAAATAAAGGCAACGAAGCCATTGAAAATCCAAGAGAAAATAAAGCTGGCAAGCCATTCGGCTTTACAAAACACATAAAAGGATTAGAAGGTCCGTTTGGTAGTAACTATGTAGATATTCGTCCGAGTGGTTTGGTTACGCTAGACTTTGCAGGTCGTTGGCAACGTGTCAACAACCCGTCTTTGCCGATTAAACAGCAACGTAATGGCTTGTTTGATTTCGACCAACAAATCAGTATGAATGTAATTGGTAAAGTTGGTGAGAAGTTGAAACTAACGGTTAACTGGGATACCAAAGCTGCATTCGAATTTCAGAATAGTGTAAAAATTCAATATACAGCGTTTGAAGAAGACATCATTCAAGCCATTGAAGTAGGGCGTATCAATATGCCTTTGAATTCTTCTTTAATGACTGGGCCACAAAATTTATTTGGATTTAAAACCAAATTAAAATTTGGTCGATTAACTGTTACCGCTGTTGCTGCTAGGCAAGATGGTAAAATGGATGAAATTAAAATTGGCAGTGGCGGGCAAGGTAGAACATTTGAAATTAAAGCAGATGCGTATGAAAAGAATCGTCACTTTTTCTTAGGGCAATTTTTTAGAGAACACTACGAGCAATCGCTTAAGACAAGTCCAACTATTATTTCAAATGTACAGGTTACGCGTGTAGATGTTTATGTTACCAATAGAAACAATACAACTTCCAATCTACGTGGGGTAGTTGGCTATATGGATTTGGGTGAAAATGATTCTATTTATCGTACAAACTTAAAGACTCCTGGCAAGAAAGATATTGCTCCGTACAATACTATAAATAATCTGTACAATGGACCAAACCCAGTTACGCAATTTAGAAATCCAGTTACGCTAAGTGCTGATGTAAGTTCTGCACCTCTTAATTTGCAAGACGGAACCGATTATACGTATTTAAAAAGTGCACGTAAATTACAGCCATCGGAATTTACATTCAATCCACAATTGGGATACATCACTTTACAATCCACGATCAATGACGATGAAGCAATTTTGGTTGCCTACCAGTATATCTATAATGATCAAAACTATAGTGTAGGAGAATTGACCGACGCCTTATCTGATGTGCCAAATGACAGCTTAATCATTGCAAAAATGATAAAGCCACCATTTGTAAAAACGCGGTTACCTACCTGGAACTTGATGATGAAAAATATTTATCAATTGGGTGTTACACAAATACAACGCGACAATTTTCAATTTAGAATTATTTACAAGGATGATGCTACAGGTAATGACGTGCCTAATTTGCAAGAGGGTCAAAACACGGCAAATGTACCCTTGCTGCGCTTGTGTGGCTTAGATTATTTGAATCCAAACAATGACCCCTCACCCGATGGTAATTTCGATTATGTAGAAGGGCTTACAGTTGATTCTCGAAATGGTCGAATTATATTTCCTGTACTTGAGCCTTTTGGTTCAAATCTAAACAGTAAATTTTTACCAAGTGAAGAAGCATTTAAAAAGAAATATGTATACTCCGAATTGTATGATTCAACCCAATCGGATGCACAACAAGTCGCAAGTAAGGATAAGTTTTATTTTAATGGTCGATATACTGCCGGTACAGCAAGTGAAATTGTTTTGCCGGGAATAAATGTGGCGCAAGGTTCTGTTGTTGTTATTGCTGGGAGTACAACCCTAACGGAAGGTTCTGATTATACGGTAGATTATAACTTAGGTAGAATTAAAATTCTGAATGAAAATATTCTTGCATCTGGACAAGAAATACGCATTCGATTTGAAAAACAAGATTTATTTAACTTTAGACGAAAATCATTTTTAGGGACACGTTTGGATTATCAAGTAAATGAAAATATTTTACTTGGGGGTACCATGTTGCATTCAAATGAAGCGCCGAATATAACGCGTGTAAATATTGGAGACGAACCCGCAGCCAATACCATTTGGGGCTTAGATGCAAATGTTAAAGCCAACTCGCGTTTGTTGACACGTGCGGTTGATTTATTACCCGTAGTATCTACAAAAGCACCTTCAAACATTAGTTTTCAAGGAGAATTTGCACAGTTTTTACCTGGCTACAATAAAGTGTTGGATAAAAATGGCGGTGGCGAAGGTGGTATTGCATTTATTGATGATTTTGAAGGAGCTAAAACCCCCTATGACTTAACACGCTCTCCACTAACGTGGGTAATTGCAGCAACACCTAAAGGTTTAATTGGTGCTAACGGCGACTCAACAAAATTGATAAATGGCTTTAAACGTGCACGTTTGGCTTGGTATAATATTGATAATATTTTTTATCGATCCAATAACGGCTTGCCCGATTATTTGAGCTATGATAAAATCACCAACCATTTTGAAAGAAACATTACTCAAAAGGAATTATTCCCTCAGCAAGATGTGAATGTTGCGGTAACAAACATTCCGACAATCGACTTAGCGTACTATCCTTCAGAAAGAGGTTCGTATAATTATAGTGACAACTTAAATGTAGATGGAACATTAAAAGACCCCAAAACGAACTGGGGTGGAATGACCAAAGCAATCAAAAATAACATTGACTTTGACAATGCAAACATTCAATACATTGAGTTTTGGTTGTTAAGTCCGTTTATGAATACTGCCGACGGCCATACAGATATCGATGGAAAACCATTTGATGTAACACAGAAAGGCACGTTAAGGTTTAATTTAGGAAACATCTCTGAAGACGTATTGCCAGACAATTTGCAATCGTTTGAAAATGGATTATCTCCAGATGGGTCAAACACGGGTACAATAGGTACAACATGGGGGCGTGTTACGACTAGGCAATATATTACCAATGCTTTCGACAACAATCCAAGTTCAAGGCCAAACCAAGATGTAGGTTTGGATGGTTTAAATGATCTTGCTGAATTAGACACTTTTTCAACTCGGGCTGCTCTAATAAAAGCTAAGGTAAGCCCCAACGCGTATGCAGAAATTAGTAGCGATATAAGCGCAGATAACTTTAAATATTATTTGGGAGAAGGGCAAAACGCAGCAAATCTGACCATTCTACAACGTTACAAATCGTATAATTTAACACAGAATAATTCCCCCATAAATGCAGGCGCAAGCATCACGCCGTCAAGTACGAGTTATCCAGACAACGAAGATTTAAATCAAGACAACAATTTAAATACCCTGGAAGAATATTATGAGTACATTATAGATATTGATAAATCCAAATTTGTAATAGGTCAAAATAACATCGTAGGTTCACGCGAGTATGTAGTTACACCAGCGGATAAATCCAAAACGGATACGGTTACCTGGTATCAGTTCCGTATCCCAATTCGAACACCGACTTCAACGTATGGCAATATTGATGGATATAAATCTATAAAATGGATGCGTACCTATGTTACGGGATTTGAAACGCCAGTTGTTTTGCGTATGGCTCAATTTCAATTAGTAGCAAACCAATGGAGACCTTATTTATTAAATGATCTTAATGGAGGTATTGTTAATCCACGTATAGACGAATCTGTGATTGATATTTCTGTTGTAAATGTGGAAGACAACAGTACGTCAAATGGCAATACTACTCCTTATGTATTGCCTCCAGGCTTTAACAGAGATTATGATGCAACATCAGTTGTTACAAGAAGAACAAATGAACAATCGATACGCTTGTGTATTCAAGACTTGCAAAAAGGGTCAACGCGTGCAGCATATAAAAATGTAAATTTGAATCTGATGAACTATAAAAATGTAGAGATGTTCATCCACGCAGAATCTCAAGCAAACATACCCGATGGACAAGCATTTGCCATCTTGCGTTTGGGTACAGATTACACAAATAATTACTACGAAATTCAGGTGCCTTTATATTTCACTAGACCCATTAATTCGGTAGATGAAAATGTTGTTTGGAATGGAGCCAATACCATTAATGTTAGTATCAATGATTTAGTAGATACAAAGGTGATGCGCAACAGTAGTGGCGCAAATACGCAAGTTGGGTTTACCCGACAATTAGCAAATATGCAATATGTTTCTGTAGTAGGAAATCCAGATCTGTCGGCTGTTGTAGCAGTTATGATTGGAATTAAAAACCCTCTTGGAGGAACAACTACTGCCCCAATGAGTTTGTGTATATGGGCAGATGAGTTGCGAGCCACAGGTTTTGTGAGTCATTCGTCTATTGCGTATGCAGCAACATTAAATGTGCAATTGGCAGATTTGGGATTATTACGAGGATCACTGCGTTATACGTCTGCTGGTTTTGGATCCTTAGATCAAAAAGTATCGCAGCGTGAAAGAGCGAATACCCTTGAATATGGCTTGAATACGAGCCTTGCTATGGATAAATTTATTCCAGGTAAAACGGGAATGAAAATTCCACTTTATTTAGGTTTTAATCGAAAAGTGATCACACCAGAATTTGATCCACTAAGCCCTGATTTGTCGGTGAAGCAGTCGGTCAATAGTCAAGCCGACCCTGCTGGGTATAAGAAATTGATTATAGACCAATCCATGACCAAGTCTATCAGCTTACAAAATATGCAGAAGACGAAGGTTAAGCCTGGTGCTAAAATGCATCTCTATGATATTGAAAATGTAACTGTTTCTTTGGGATACAATGAAACCAAACGAACGAGTTATGTTTTTAAAAAATATGAAGACAAAAACTATACGGGTGGTTTAGGCTATAATTTCTCTAAGGCTGCCAAAAGTTATACGCCTTTTAAATCAATGGCTGCAAATAAAGGGGTATTTACGCCTTTGTTAAAAGAATTTAATTTTTCGCTGATGCCGAGTCAACTTTCTTTTAGAGGAGACCTTGTTCGTAAATTGACAACAACGCAATACTTCACCTCTGTTCCTGAGAATAGAGCACAAGATCCGATCTATCAAAAATCTTTTACTTTTAATCGTAATTATACCGCCTTATGGAATTTGACAAAAGCATTAACTGCCACCTATAGGGCAGATGCCTATGCGGTTATTGATGAGCCAGACAGGGCACCTGGAGATAAAGCATACAAAGAGACGGTTAAGGATAATTTACTTAAAATGGGTAGACTTAAAACGTTTAGCCAAGATTACAATGTGAATTATAAATTACCACTTGATAAAGTAAAAGTGTTGAATTGGACAACAGTGGACTATACCTATACAGCGGGGTATAATTGGACAGCCCGATCTTTGGGGCAGCAAGATTCCCTAGGTAACGTAATTCAAAACAAACAAAACAATCAAGTGAATGCTCGTATTGATCTTGATAAACTGTATAGCAAGTCGAAGTTTTTGACGGAAATGAAAAAACCAAAGCCTCCATTAAAAAAACCAGATCCTAAAGACACCATACCACCACCACCCAATCGTACACTATTAAAATTGGCGTTTAAAACCCTAATGATGATACGAAATGCGAATGCAACTTATGGATATGAAAGAAGTACCAGCATAGGTGGATATATGTATGCGCCTAAAATGCTGGGTTTCTCTGGGCATGATGATGGTGTAATGACACCTTTCATTTTTGGCTCACAAAATGCAGACATAAGAAAGGATGCATCAGCATCTGATGCAGGATTAATTTCAAAGTCGAAATACCTGAATGATCAATTTACTCAAAACGCAAATAAGAATCTTACTTTTAGAGTAAATATAGAACCCACGCGAGATTTGAAAATTGTACTAGATGCAAAATACACAATAGGCAAGAGATATACAGAATGGTATAGAGTTGATTCTACTGGCAATTTTTCTTCTCAAAACCCTAACGTTAGCGGCAATTTCTCCATTTCTACGATTACCATATTAACAGCTTTTGATAAGCATGTCTCTGGATCCTCAGATCCGAATTCTTCCAGAAATTACCAACGATTTACAGAATATAGGAATATAATGGACAATCGTTTGGGTGGGACAGCCAAAGAGAATGCTCCAAATTCACAATCGGTTTTGTTGCCGGCTTTCTTAGCGGCTTACACGGGTGGAGATCCCAACAAAGTAAACATAAGTGGTATTCCTAAAATCCCATTGCCTGGTTGGCAAATCGACTATACGGGTTTGGCAAAAATCAAAGCCTTGGCAAAGAGGTTCCAATCCATTACCTTATCACATAAATATTCCAGTCAATATTTAATCGGAACTTACAATTCCCAAAATATTTACAATTCGAACTACATTACACCAACCAGTAATTTTTATGATACAGGAAGGGTGCCTGATTCTACAAATGCTAGTGGGCAACTCGTCCCAATATACGTTATTACGGGTGTGCAAATAACAGAGTCCTTTGCGCCATTTGTCGGCTTTAATGTGCGTACTAAAAATAAAGTGTCGTATAGACTTACCTATAGCCGATCCAGAACATTAAATATGTCCGTAACCAATGCGCAGCTTACAGAAAGTTATAACAATGCATGGCAAGTAGGGATTGGTTTTGCGCGTTCAAATATTGCCATTCCTAAATTCTTGACCGGTGGCAATAAAGTGAATTTGAAAAACGAAGTAAACATACAGGTAAACTTTACCATCAATGATATGATTACCTATCAACGCAAGTTCGATGAAGATGCAACTGTTACTGCTGGTAATACCAATGTGCAATTTAAGCCAACCGTTAGTTATAATGTGTCACAACGTGTAACTATGATGCTGTATTTTGAACGCACCATAAATAGCCCTAAAATTTCTTCTTCCTATAGAAGAGCAACAACTGCAATTGGTTTACAGATACGATTTACCTTGTCTTAAATCCATGTTTTTGCTTCTCTTCAAAAAAGAATGTATTTTTGGGTGTTAAACATAAAAAAGAGTATGAACTTTCCATCTGAATTAAAGTACAGCAAAGATCACGAATGGGTTCGTGTTGAAGGCGATGTAGCATATGTTGGTATCACAGATTTTGCTCAAAAGGAATTAGGCGATATTGTGTATTTAGATGTTACGAGCGTTGGGCAAACAATCTCTAAAGAAGAAATTTTTGGTACAATCGAAGCAGTTAAAACAGTTTCTGATTTATTTATGCCTGTAAGTGGCGAAGTATTGGAATTTAATGCTGCCTTAGAATCCGCACCAGAATTGATAAACAGCGACCCATACGGTAAAGCATGGATTGTTAAAGTTTCTTTAAAAGACAAAGCAGATTTAGACCAGTTATTGGACGTTGCTGCTTATACTGCATTGATAGGTGCTTAATCGCACATTAAATAAAACATTCCTCAAAGTTTATGGTCCTGCCATTCTTTGGGGAATATTTATTTTAATAGCAACCTTAACACCTGGCAAATCATTGCCGAGTAGTTCCTTGTTTAGGTTCGATAAGCTCATACACATGTTTATTTTTGGTGTATTTGCATGGCTCACATTAAGAGCGTATTTTTTATCGCATACAAACGGAAACAACAAAAATAAATTTATTGTTTATGCGATTGTATGTACCGCAACAATTCTATTCGGAATCTCCATTGAAGGGATGCAGCAATTTATACCCGATAGGGGGGCCGACATCTATGATGTACTTGCAAATTCATTAGGTATTATATTAGCTCAAATTCTTTTTTATCTGTTTCATAAAAACAAATAAACATGAAGGTGAAAATAGGCTGTATTGTCGTTCTTCTATGCATACAATTATTGTCTGTCGCACAAGATTTAAAACGCGTGCAGCAAACAATCAAGCAATTAACGTCAAAGAAGTTTCATGGAAGAGGAACCGCATTTGAAGGCGACAAACTAGCATCCGAATACATTGCGCAACAGTTTCAAAAAATTGGACTTGTTCCTCAAACCAAAGACTATTTTCAATCCTTCTCCTATGGGGTAAATATGTTTGCGGGCAGTATGAAGTTGAAATCAAATCTAACACATTTCAAACCTGGAATTGATTTTATTGTACGACCAAGTTGTGGCTCTGGCAAGGGGACATACCCCGTGTATTATTTAGATACGCTTGTATTTACAAATGAAAAGGTGTTGGCGGATTTTCTAAAAAAAGATGTTACACATTTAGTAGTTGTCTATAATAAAAAGTTGCTGGTAGATTTTAATGCATCTACTACCGATTTGTTAAAACAGTTGTATTCTGCAGCCGCAATCATTGAATTGCAAGATGGGAAGTTAACTATGAGCATTACCGATCAATCATTTGGTACGCCCGTATTTGAGGTATTAACACGTATATTTTCAACAGAAACAAAAACAATAACGTTTGACGTAGATACTAAAATTGAACCCAAGCATATCGCCAGAAATGTTATTGGCATGATTGAAGGAACTGAAAAACCGGATTCGTTTATTGTTATTTCTGCGCATTACGACCATTTGGGTACATTGGGAAAGAAAACCTATTTCCCTGGTGCAAATGACAATGCGAGCGGTGTCAGTATGCTCTTAGAGCTGGCACATCATTATGTCGTGTATAAACCTAAGTATAGCATGTTATTCATTGCCTTTGCAGGTGAGGAGTCAGGCTTAATAGGTTCTTCTTATTATGTACGCAAGCCTACTATAGAACTTGGCTCCATTCATTTTTTAATAAATTTAGATTTATTAGGCACCGGCGACGATGGCATTATGGTTGTGAATGGAAGTGTTTTTAAAAATGCTTACAATACGCTTGTTGCTATTAATGAACGTGAAAAGTTTTTGCCTGCTATAAAAATGCGTGGGGAGGCAGCAAACTCCGATCATTATCCTTTTTACAAGCGCAATGTTCCCTGTTTTTTCATATACACACTCGGCGGCATTACTGCGTATCACGACGTGAAAGATATCGCCAAGACCTTGCCATTAACAAAGTATACAGAAGTATTTAAATTGATTGTGCTGTTTGTAGGTGAGCAATAAGACCGTTTATTTATTGTCGGGAAAATGTCGGGAAAGAAAAGAATGCCAGACTGGATATATCCTATAAATTCCCCATAACTTTTGCTCTTGTTTCATTAACATGAGACTCTCCACAACTTTTGAGTATTATCGGTTGATTGCCCTATGTAGAATTTATCTATCTTATAAGAATAGAGTACGTATACTTTTGCCATAAAAATAAAAAGCCTTACTAAATTTTAGTAAGGCTTTTTGCTCCCTCTCTTGGGCTCGAACCAAGGACCCCATGATTAACAGTCATGTGCTCTAACCAGCTGAGCTAAGAAGGAGTGTCTCCGAATTGGGAATGCAATATTAAGTGTTTGTTTTGTATTTTGCAATACTATAATGGATTTTTTTTTCATCTTATTCAGTATGAGTACTTTTATTTTCATAAAACTTTTTTGGAACACTTCTTGTATTAGTACAGGCATAGAAATTAACCGATTTGTTGAAATATTCATGCGATGGTTCAGTAAAATAAAGACAAATGAATATGACTATGTAAAAATATTAACCTCTTCAAATCGTTATAATGAATACGATATGAAGGAAATTTCTTCAACAATATATACATTCGCATACAGATACGTTTAACAACTTACTCTATGAACTTAAAGAAAATAGGCATTTTGGCCGTAATGTCCTCAATATTTGGAGGAATTGTAGCTTTAACAGGCTATCAGTATTTTACCAACAATCAAACGCTTACATCTATAGAAGCAATGCAACAGAAAGCTGCATTTGCGAGTTATTCGGATACTGCAGGATTGGCAGTTCCAGATGGATTAAACTTTATTCATGCGGCAGAAATAGCAACACCAGCCGTAGTGCATATTAAAACCTCTTATATTGCTGAAACGACAAGACCTAGCACGCGTGACGAGGAAATGTTCAAGTATTTTTATGGCGACCCCTATGGCGGGAGCAATCAACCTCGTGAAGCATCTGGTTCAGGAGTTATCGTTACAGCAGGTGGGTATATCGTAACCAATAATCACGTTGTAGAAAAGGCTTCCAAAATTCAAGTGGTGTTAAATGACAAACGCACTTACGATGCGAAGCTCATTGGCACAGACCCCACAACGGATTTAGCGTTGATAAAGATTGAAGGCGAAGCAAACTTGCCTTTTGTGGTATATGGCAATTCTGATAATGTGCGTGTAGGGGAGTGGGTACTTGCAGTAGGCAATCCATTTAATCTAACATCCACTGTTACAGCTGGTATAATCAGTGCTAAAACACGAAGCATTAATTTATTGAGAGATAAAGACAATATGGCAATCGAATCTTTTTTACAAACCGACGCGGTTGTGAATCCAGGAAATAGTGGAGGTGCGCTTGTGAATCTTCGTGGTGAATTGATTGGTATTAATACTGCTATTGCAAGTCCGACAGGCGCATACGCGGGCTACTCGTTTGCCGTGCCGGTATCTCTTGTTAAAAAAGTGATTGACGATATTATGAATTACGGCCAAGTGCAAAGAGGTTTATTGGGCGTAGTGATTCAAGACATGACACCCGCACTGTCAAAAGAAAAGTCATTGGATTTTGTTACAGGTGTATATATTAGTGCTGTGAATCAAGGAAGTGCTGCGGATTTAGGTGGTTTGAAAGAAGGTGATATTGTTACATCAATCAATGATATTATTATTGGATCTACATCTCAATTGCAAGAAGTGGTTGCCCGATATCGACCTGGCGACAAATTGAAAGTTAAATACATTCGCAAAGGGGATGTTAAAGAAACAAGTGTTGTTTTAAAAAATAAATTGGGTGACATGGCAATTGTGGCTAAAAACGACAATTCTGTAAAATCGAAATTAGGCGCAGATTTACAACCTGTTTCAGGGGGAGAGATGAGCGTATTGGAGATTTCTGGAGGCGCTAAAGTTGCTAAAATTTTCAGTGGTAGATTGAAAGAAGCCGGTGTAAGAGAAGGTTTTATCATTACTTCAATAGACAAAAAGCCAGTCGCTTCACCAGATGATGTGGTCCGTATTTTGGAATCTATTTCTAATGGTGGTATATTAATAGAAGGTATTTATCCAAATGGAAAAAAAGAATTTTATGGAGTGGGCTGGCAGTAACCTATTCCTTTAAAAATATATAATTAAAAAGTGTTCTTCGGAACACTTTTTTTATGAAAACCGTATAGTAAAGAATGAATCAGCAGGAGAAAATTGTAGCAATTAAAAAAGTTTTTCAAATCGAAGAACGCAATAGTGCGGCTTTGTCAACTTCAAAAAAATGGAAATCCAATAATACATTTGTAAAACATTCTCCCATAGATAATAGCAGGCTAGCAGAGGTTGAATACGCAGATAAAAAGACATATGACGAGTTGATTGATGATGCTCAAAAAGCATTTATTATTTGGTCAGCGGTCCCTTCTCCTCAAAGAGGAGAAGTTATTAGACAAATTGGTGAAGCGTTCCGATTACAAAAGGAAGAACTTGGCACATTGATTTCAATTGAAACAGGAAAGCTCTTACAAGAAGGTTTGGGAGAAGCGCAAGAAATAATAGATGTCTGTGATTTTGCTGTTGGCCTATCAAGACAATTGTATGGTCTTACTATGCATTCAGAAAGACCAGAACATAGAATGTATGAACAATACCATCCACTTGGAATTGTAGGCATTATCTCTGCTTTTAATTTCCCCGCTGCTGTGTGGTCTTGGAATGCGATTATTGCTGCAGTTTGTGGTAATGTGAGTATTTGGAAACCTTCTGAGAAAGCCCCATTATCTGCTATTGCGTGCCAGCATATTGTATCGAACGTATTGATTAAAAATAAATTGCCAGAAGGGATCTTCTCCCTATATCATGGTGCAGCAGATCAAGGAAGTTGGATGGCAGAGGATGAGCGCGTGGCACTGGTTTCTGCAACAGGTTCTGTAGCAATGGGCAAAAAAGTGAACAAGTTAGTCGCAGGCAGGCTGGGTAAAACATTATTGGAACTGGGGGGCAATAATGCAATTATCGTTACTGAAAATTCAAATATAGAAATGGCTGTTCGAGCTATTGTTTTTGGTGCAGTAGGTACAGCTGGTCAACGTTGCACAACTACACGTAGGCTTATTGTTCATGATTCAGTGTACGATATCATCCTTGCAAAATTAAAGCACATATACGGACAATTAACCGTTGGCAACCCATTAGATTCAAAATCATTAGTTGGTCCTTTGATAGATCCTGCAGCAGTGGATATGTTTGAGCAACGAATTGCTCTTGCACAAAAGGAAGGAGCTATATTGCTTGCTGGAGGTACCAAATACAAACCTGCAGGTTTTGAAAATGGAATGTATGTTATGCCTGCGATATTAGAAGCGACATCTAATATCGCATCCTTGCAAGAAGAGACATTTGCACCTATATTGTATGTAACCAAATATAAAGGTGATGTGCATGAAGCGATTAAAATAAATAATAATGTAAGGCAAGGCTTATCTTCTGCAATATTTACAAATAACATGCATCAAATGGAGGTATTTCTTTCCAATAAAGGTTCCGATTGTGGTATTGCAAATGTAAATATTGGAACATCTGGCGCAGAAATTGGCGGCGCTTTTGGCGGAGAAAAAGAGACTGGTGGAGGTAGAGAATCGGGTTCAGATAGTTGGAAAGCCTACATGCGTAGACAAACCAATACAATTAACTATGGAAATACACTCCCATTGGCGCAAGGTATACGGTTTGATCTCTAAATTATTGCGTTTAAATTGAATAGAATTTAATAATATTTATTACATTTGATTACTTAAATTTTTACTATGAAAAATACGGATACGGCTGTGGCGACAAAATATCATTCAATCATGTTGGTGGATGATAATGAAATCGATAATTTAATTAATCAAAAGATGATTGAAGCGGCAGGGATATGTACGCATATCTTTGTTCACTCTGGCGCAAGAAGTGCAATTGAATTTCTAAAGAATATTGAGAAATTAGCCAAAGGTTCAATAGAATTGTATTTGCCTGATTTGATTTTTCTAGATATTGATATGCCTCTAATGGATGGCTTTCAGTTCTTAGAAGAATTTGAAAAAATGTCTGATTTGATAAAGAATCAATGCAATGTAATTATGCTTACATCTTCATTAAATCCTCAGGATTTAATGAAAGCAAAGAAAAATAAGCACATTGTTAAATACATTAACAAGCCCTTAACCTTAGATAATCTTCGTAAGATTTGATTTTATACTAAACTTCTGAAAGTTTAGTATAAAAATTCTCATTTAATGCTAAATAATTAAACGGCGAATAATACGCTGGCAAAGTCAAGCTTAGTCTCTCAGTTAATAGAGTTAGTTTGGCTTTTTTGCCTTTTTTACCTTCATTAAGTGCTGTTTTGCAGATTTTAATAATCGTTACTGCATGCGGACATTCATCCTTGCCCAATAGTCTAATTTGTCTCTGAATGCTATTTACAAGCTGATTAAATAAATCATGCTCCTTGATAAGAGTGTATTGTAGTGCTAAAAATAATTTTATTTCTAAAAGCGTATTCGGATATCTTTTAATAGATGTCTCATTTAATAAGCTGTTAAGATACTTCGCAGCTTCGTCATACTTTTCAGCAAAGAAACATCCAGAAGCTCTATAATTTACATAAATAATAAATTCTGGAAGGTTTAATTTGTTGGTTTCATAGTCTTCAAACAATTCTTTTGAATCACCATACATCATTTTCTCCGTACGGTCACCTATGTAATGTTTCTGTTTAGCTAATAAAATGCCTGGCGAAAAAGTGTACAAAGAATAATTAGAAACGAAAATAGGTATGGATTCAGTTATGTCGTCAATTGATTTATTTAAAACAGTTGAGTTGTTTACCATGGAATAATATTCAACTTTCAGGTAATCCAACACTAAAATTAAATGGTAATAAATAGCATCTAAATAATATTGATCAAAAATATTTTGAATGGATTCAAACGTTTGCTCCATTTCTGGATTTGCAACTTTCTTAATTTTTAGTTCATGGAATAAATTAATGAAGGATTGGAATACATACAATCTGTGTGATTGGTATAAATTCGCAATATTATTCATTTCACTTTGCAATAATTCAAGACCTAATTTGTCTGTTTCACTGCCTGTTAAAAAGTACTCTCCATATTTTTTAAAGTAATTACCAAGCATGTCTTCTGCCTTATCTAAGGCAAGCATATATGCAACGTGGCGGTTATATAACTGAGAGTAATTAAAATGATCTTCTGGGGAATTAAGTAACAGTTTTTTTAATGTTTTATATATGATTGTTAATTCATTTGATAAATCATAATCCAACAATTCTTTTTCCAACTTTTTTAGAGAAGCGATTGCAATAGCACGTTTCTTTGTAAAAATAATATCATGAACCGTTGCAACTTTTTTAATCAGAGATGTTCTCGGACTTTCCATTTCTTGAAGAAGATACTCTTCAATTTTCTGGTTTAATCGAGACCGTAAGGTATAATATGCATTGTTGTTCACCTCTAACTCTTCCATGATGCGCGTATCCGAAAGTTGTTTCTCACGCATGAATTTTAATAAATAGGCAGATTTCTCGGCGTTACTGTTTATTAAAGAATCGTAGATTGCTGTATAATCCTTGGTGGACAGCTGTTTGATGATATTTTTGAGCTTAGACATGAAAAGTGTTAATTAAAACAATACAGATTCTGGCACAAGGTATGTGTTTACTCAAGCTAAAGTACTAAAAAGTAGACGATAAAATCTATTTAATGCAAATTTATTATAAACATCAAATTCGATATGCCATATTAGATACAATTATTGGAATAGAACCTAATATGTATCCGCAGTACTGCTTTCATGGGTGTTGAAAAACCATGAAAAGGATAAATCAGCAACTTTAATATAAAATTGAAGTTGACAAAAATACTTTTTTAAAATGCCTGCCCTAAATTGTGGAGAATATCGGGCTCGAACCGATGACCTCTTGACTGCCAGCCAAGCGCTCTAGCCAACTGAGCTAATCCCCCTTATGAAACAAATCTATAACAAATGAACCTAAAGTACCCTACGCGCCTTGATTAAAATGTTTTCGTAGTAACTCACATATAAATCGCTCTCTACTACACCTAACTTGGTAGATGAATGAATGAACTTGACATCTCGTGGACCATTCACTTTACTTACCAAGCCTGCATGAACAACCTTCGATCCACCCTTTTTGTCCGTAAAAAACACAAGGTCACCTGGTTTCAAATCAGCGTACTTAATAGCAGTGCCTACTTTACTCTGCTCCGCAGAAGTTCTAGGTAAGGTAATCGAAACTTCTTTAAAACACAACAACATGAGTCCAGAACAATCCATTCCCGCCCTACTGGTCCCCCCAAACTTATAAGGCGTTCCTACATAAGACTTGGCTGTTTTGATGACTTTGTCTGCTTTTTCGTTACTTTCATGTATCTTTCCTTTTGTTTGTTCTTTCTTGGTTTTGGTTTTTTCTGGTTTTGTCGAAGCAACTTTTGAACTTTTACAACTCACAAAGGAAAATAAAGCAACAAGAAGAATAGCTAAAGATAAATGGCGCATTGAATAGTGTATTAATTAACTGAAACGTATATGTGTGGAATTACGGGAATTTTTGCATTTAATCAAATAGGTTCTTTCTATATGATCAATTTAGGGAAAAGCATGGACTCGCTTTCTCATAGAGGTCCTGATGGAAGAGGCACCTTTGTTGATGATTTGATAGCGCTTGGTCACAGGCGATTATCTATTATTGATACTGAAAATGGACGACAGCCAATGCGTGATATAACAGAGCGATACGTAATTGTTTTTAATGGGGAAATTTTTAATTATCAAGAATTAAAAAAGCAGCTTATTGAAAAATTTAATTATTCTTTTCAAACACATTCAGATACAGAAGTATTACTTGCAGCCTATATCAACTGGGGAGCGGATTGTTTAACAAAGTTGAATGGTTTTTTCGCATTCGCAATTTACGATAAACAAGCTCATGAAATATTTGTTGCGCGTGATCGCTTAGGCGTTAAACCATTATTGTATTACATCGACGAAGATAAATTTATTTTTGCTTCTGAAATGAAGTCGGTATTAAGCTATAATATCCCTAAGAATGTAGACTTAGCTTCTGTTAGACAGTATTTTACGTTGGGATATATTCCCGAGCCAAATTCAATTTTTACAGATATTAAAAAAGTAGAAGCAGGGAGTTATTTAAAAATAAGCAAATCAGGTATCGTTCAAAAAAAATATTACGAATTACCTAAAACTACAAACCCAACAGCTACAGTTTCTTTTGAACAAGCAGCTGTTCAAGTAAAAGAGCTATTTGCGCAATCTATAAAAGATAGGCTTGTCGCAGATGTTCCAGTGGGTGCATTTTTAAGTGGAGGAATAGATTCAAGCATTGTTGTAGCCGAGGCTTCCAAGCAAATAGAGTCCTTGAATACCTTTTCAATAGGCTTTAAAGATGCAGCATTATTCGATGAATCTAAATCTGCAGAGCTTGTTGCCAAAACGTTTCAAACAAATCATACATCCATAGTATTAGGCACGAAAGATTTAGCAGACAATATAATGGACTGCTTAGAAAGTATGAGCGAGCCATTCGCTGATAGCGCAACATTGCCCTTATTTGTGTTGTGTAAAAAAGTAGCTCCCTCAATTAAAGTAGTACTTTCAGGCGATGGTGCCGATGAATTATTTGGTGGGTATAACAAACATAAAGCGGAATGGATGGTTAAAAACCCTTCCAATAAAGTGAAGCTTGCTAAGGCATTTGAACCAATTATTAAACTCTTGACCGCCAATAGAAATACGGCGTGGGGGGATAAAATTAGGCAAATTCAAAAACTGATTAATGGAGCGAAATTGAACGATTCCGAGCGTTATTACCTGTGGTGTTCTATCTTCCCGGCCAATCAACTTCTGAAGTTATTTGACACTAAGTTTGAGGGCAAACAGGAATACGAGAAACGTAAAACAGGTATTTTACATCGATTTAAAGATAAAAAATACGACATGAACCAAGTTTTGCATACAGATATGGATTTGGTATTGGGGAGCGATATGCTGCATAAAATGGACTCTATGTCGATGGCAAATGGATTAGAAATGCGAGAACCTTTTTTAGATAATCGACTAGTTGAGTTTGTTATGTCATTGCCAGCTACTTATAAAGTAAGAGATGGCGATACAAAAGCTGTTTTAAAGGAAGCGTATAAAACCGAATTGCCTAAAGAGATACTGTCTAAATCAAAGCATGGATTTGATGTTCCTTTATCTATTCTTTTTTCGAAAGAACTTAAAGAATGGATCATTAATGAGTTATTGAATGAGAAATTGATTGCGGATCAACAGATTTTCAATTGGAATTATATTAAAATAATTAGAGAAGCAATTAATAAAAATGGTAATTTAGACGAATTGCATATTTGGTCCATTATTGTCTTTCAATTTTGGTGGAAAAAGTATATGATTTCGTAAATTGCAAGAATATGGTTCACTGTAATTTAAACTGAATCGGATTTAGTCAAGAATATATCAAGAAAAATACATAAGAACAGAAAATGAAAGTTGCATTAATTACAGGAGTTACAGGTCAAGATGGCGCTTATTTAAGCGAATTTTTATTGAAAAAAGGATACGAAGTACATGGTGTAAAAAGAAGATCTTCTTTATTTAACACCGATCGTATCGATCACTTATATGTGGATCAACATGAAAAAGATGTAAAGTTCAAATTGCATTACGGTGATTTAACAGATTCAACAAATCTAATTCGCATTATTCAGGAAGTGCAACCAGATGAAATTTATAATCTTGGTGCAATGTCGCATGTAAAAGTGAGTTTTGATACGCCAGAATATACAGCAAATGCAGATGGTATTGGCACCTTGAGAATTCTTGAAGCAATTCGGATTCTTAAATTAGAAAAGAAAACAAAAATTTATCAAGCTTCTACTTCAGAGCTATATGGCTTAGTACAAGAAGTTCCTCAAAAAGAAACGACTCCATTTTATCCACGTTCTCCGTATGCGGTTGCTAAAATGTACGCATATTGGATTACTGTTAATTATAGAGAAGCATATAATATTTTTGCTTGTAATGGTATTCTATTCAATCACGAGTCTCCTTTACGCGGCGAAACGTTTGTGACCAGAAAAATTACACGTGCTGTAGCTCGTATCGCATTAGGTTCTCAGGATAAAGTATATTTAGGGAATCTCGATTCTAAAAGAGATTGGGGACATGCGAAAGATTACGTTGAGGCGATGTGGCTGATTTTACAACAGAAAAAAGCTGAAGATTTTGTAATTGCGACTGGTGTTACAACCACGGTTAGAGATTTTGTTAAAATGGCTTTTGCACGTGTAGGTATTGAACTTGAATTCAAAGGCAAGGGTGTAAAAGAAGTTGCTGTTGTTGTTTCTTGCAAAAACAAAGAGTTTCAATTAAAAAAAGGGAAGGTAGTTGTTGCAGTAGATAAAGCATATTTCAGACCAACAGAAGTAGATTTGTTAATTGGTGATGCAACTAAATGCAAGAAACTTCTTAAATGGAAGCCAAAATACAACCTTAAGATGCTTGTAAATGAGATGGTAGATGCGGATGTTCAATTATTTAAAAAAGATGAATACTTACGTAAAGGTGGATTTAAAACATTAAGCCAAAACGAGTAGTATCATGGATTTAAATAGTAAGATATACGTTGCTGGACACCGCGGTATGGTTGGTTCAGCAATTGTTCGATTGTTAGAAAAAAAAGGCTACAAGCACATCATTACACGTACTTCTAAAGAACTCGACTTAAGAAATCAGTTAGAAGTGCAGCAATTTTTTCAAGCTGAAAAGCCTGAGATAGTAATATTGGCCGCGGCTAAAGTTGGGGGGATTCACGCGAATAATGTGTATCGCGCAGAGTTTATCTACGACAACCTTATGATGGAGGCAAATGTCATTCATCAAGCATATGTGTCAAAAGTTGAGAAACTGTTGTTTCTAGGATCTTCGTGTATATATCCTAAATTGGCACCACAGCCATTGAAAGAAGAATACTTACTAACGGGAGTATTAGAGGCTACAAATGAACCTTATGCGATCGCTAAGATTGCGGGCATAAAAATGTGTGAAGCATACAAAGATCAATATGGTTGTAATTTCATTTCCGCTATGCCTACCAACTTGTATGGTCCAAATGATAATTATGATTTAAATAATTCGCACGTATTGCCTGCACTACTTCGTAAATTCCATGAAGCGAAACTATCGGGTGCAACGGAAGTAGAAGTGTGGGGCTCTGGATCGCCATTACGTGAATTCTTGCACGTGGACGACTTAGCTGCTGCGTGTTATTTTCTATTAGAGCAGTATACAGGTAAAGAGATCGTAAATATTGGAAGTGGCGTTGACTTGACCATTAAAGAATTAGCGACGTTGATTAAAGAAGTCGTAGGGTTTAAAGGTGAGTTAAAGTTTGATGCAACGAAACCTGATGGAACACCCCGAAAATTAATGGATGTTTCAAAATTAAAAAACTTAGGTTGGGAATATTCTATTAATCTAAAAGATGGAATAACCTCTGTCTATAAAGATGCGTTTAAAACACAATAAATAATTTTTCCTAAATCCATCATATGTAAAATAGAGAATGCAAAACAAACATATACTATATATTACATATGATGGACTTACGGATTTTTTGGGGCAATCGCAAGTGCTCCCATATATCATTGGCTTAGAAAAAGAAGGATGTCGCTTTTCAATTTTGAGCTTTGAAAAAAAAGAAAAATACGAAACCAATAAGAATGTAATTGAAGCATTGATTTTGGGTAAAAATATTCAATGGTATCCAAAGACCTATCATAAAAAGTTTTCAATACTCGCTACGATTTGGGATTTGCTAATAGGCTTTATTTTTGTAACCAAGCTTCATTTTAAAGATGCTTTCCATGCAGTGCATTGCAGAAGCTATATACCATCGATCTTAGGGTTGCTTTCAAAAAAGATATTCCATACAAAGTTCATATTTGATATGCGTGGCTTTTGGGCAGATGAGCGTGTTGATGGCGGATTGTGGAATCTCAATAGCTTCATATTTAAAAGAGTATATCAATTATTTAAATGGATAGAAAAAAAATGTATTTTGAATGCAGATTATGTTGTAACACTTACACAGAATAGCTATGTCGAGATGCAGCAATGGAAGTACGTTACATCAACGGTTCCATTTAAAATTATTCCGTGTTGTGCAGATTTGAATGTTTTTAATCCAAATAATATTGTTGTTGCCGATGTAGTAAAACGTAAGCAAGAACTTGCAATTGAAAATCAAATTGTAATTAGTTACTTGGGCTCAATCGGCACGTGGTATATGATTGATGAAATGCTGAATTTTTTTAAACAATTTCTCACATCACACCCTTCTGCAATTTTTCTATTTATTACGCCAGAAGAAAAAAATGTAATTGAATCAATTGTCGAGACACATGGTATTCAATTTGACCGAATAAGAATTACAAAAGCGCAACGGCGAGAAGTCCCAACGTATATATCCTTAAGTACATATTCGTTATTCTTTATCAAGCCTTCATATTCCAAAAAGAGTTCATCTCCCACAAAACTAGCTGAGATTATGGCAATGGGAGTGCCTGTAATTTGCAATAATAATGTTGGTGATGTTGAACAACAAGTATTAGCGGCGAAGGCTGGATTCATTATTGAAGAGTTTAATACAGAGAGTTACATAAATATAATCTGCGAATTAGAAAACAATTTCGATATGCATTTTCAAAAGGAAATAGTTGAAAAATATGTGCAGCAAAACTTCTCATTGGAAAATGGCGTAAAGTCATATTCAGAAATATATTCGCAAATACTTATATGATACCCTATAATCAATCAAGTCAATCTGTAATTAAATCTACTAGCAGGCCCATTCAAGTATTCCCCTTGCTTGGCAATGTAGACATGCAAACAGTGGATTCTTTTGGTGAGGAGTGGTCCACTTTCCATACGTTTAATGAAGCTGAAATTTTTACAGCTGGAGATAATTATTTTGACATTGTTCCTGAAAAGATACTTAATAAGAATACGAAAGCATTGGATGTGGGTTGTGGAACGGGGCGCTGGTCTTATTATTTATCAGAGAAAGTAGGCTTTGTCGAATGTGTAGATCCGAGTAAAGCTGTTTTAGCTGCTGATAATTTATTGAAGGATAAAAACAATATTAGAATCAGCCAAGCTTCGGTGGATAATATTCCCTTTTTAGATCATTCATTTGATTTGGTATTTAGTTTGGGTGTATTGCATCATGTGCCAGATACGAAAGACGCTATAAAAAAATGCGTTCAGAAATTACGGCCCAATGGATATATTCTATTGTACCTATATTATAATTTAGAAAATAGAGGATTTATATTTAAAACGCTTTTTCATCTTTCAAATTCATTGAGATGGGGTATAAGTAAAATGCCAAACGTTATTAAAAAGATCGTGTGCGACCTTTTAGCCTTTTTTGTATACATACCATTTGTTGCATTAGCAAAGTTGTGCATGGCATTGGGCATGTCTCAAAAATGGGTACATAAGATACCTTTATCGTGGTATGCAGACAAATCCTTACGAATCATTCGCAACGATGCATTGGATCGATTTGGAACGCCCCTAGAACAACGATTTTCAAAAAAAGAAATTACAGAAATGCTTGAGCATGGTGGTTGTTATAATATTGTTTTTGCAGAGAATGCTCCCTATTGGAGAGCAATAGCACAGAAAGTATGAGTGTAAAACACATCTTGGTTATTTGTCCGCACCCTGAAGGTGTGGCTCCAGGGCAGAGACTAAAATATGAACAATATTTTGAATGTTTTTCTGAAAATGGGTATGAAATGAATGTACAGTCATTTATGTCAAATCGATTTTGGAAAATTGTTTATAAAAAAGGCTATGTTTTGGAGAAAGTATTTTGGACCCTGTATGGTTATATAAAACGTATTTTATTAATCCCCTTTTTACCATTTTACGATGGAGTTTATTTATTTTTAAATGTTACGCCTTTTGGGTTTTCTTTCTTTGAACGAATATATCTTTTCATGAATCCAAATGTGATATACGATATAGACGATTTGGTTTTTTTAGGCAAGACGTCAAAGGTTAATCGATTAGTAACACTCTTAAAACATCCGGAAAAATATTTTTATTTGATGCGCAATGCAAAACACGTAATTGTTTGTACGCCTTATTTAGAAGAAATTGCATTAAAAAAAAATAAGCATGTAACAGACATTTCGTCAACTATAAATACCGACACATATTTGCCTGTAAATACATATTCGAATACTAAGCCATTGGTGCTTGGTTGGTCTGGGAGTCACAGTACCTTAAAGTATTTTTATTTATTGGAAAATATTTTAAAAGAATTACGAAAAAAACATGAGTTTAATGTGTTAATTTTTGGGGTGACAGATTGCAAGGTTGATGGGCTAGATATCGAAGTTATTCCATTTGATCAAAAGCTTGAGGTAAGCACCTTACAAAAAATTGATATCGGCTTGTATCCTTTACCTTTAAATGAACAATGGGTATTTGGCAAAAGTGGATTGAAAGCATTGCAATATATGGCTTTAGGCATTCCAACTATAGCAACATCAATTGGCGCAAACTTGAGAATCATTGAAGACAATGTTTCTGGCAAATTGGTAGTAACAGATGCAGAATGGATGAATGGGTTGACGCAACTTCTTTTAGATTCATCTATGCGTAGAAAATTAGGCGAACAAGCACACAATAAGGTTGTTGAAGAGTATTCAATTCGATCTAATAAAAATAAATATTTAAATATTTTGAACGGAGTATACTAACGACTGCGTTTTGTAAAAAAATGTTTGAATTTAAAAGACTTTCCATTTTCATCAGGTTGTAACGTATATAGCAATAATATCGCTGCTATATAAAAGGGGTATCCTTGTATCTTGTAGCGTACCAAACTTCCAAAGTTGAATGATGTGATCCCTACCATAAACGAAAACAATAGGCCAAATAATAAAAAAAATTGGAGATTTACATCTTTAGAAAGAAGGTCTAACGTATTTTTGAATTTTCTTTTTCTAAATAAAATAAAAGTATAATAAAGTACAACGGAAGATTCTAGGGCCGACAAGAGCATTATGGGGTTCCTGGTTTCCCAAAGATAAGGTCTGAAAAGAGTGACATTTATTGCTGCAGGCATTTTTAAAATATAATCAAATACTCCATTGTCCATTTCGCCTAAACTATAACTAGAACCTTCAGATTTAATAGAGATTTCGTGAATATAATCTCGCTGTATTTTGGCTGTTTGTAAAATTTTATCACTGGAATAACGTTCCTTTTGTGCGCCTAACTGCGTAACAACAATATAGCTTAGAGCGAGACTAAAAATCACAATAAATGGTGCAATCATAAATCTTAAGAACGTATTTTGGATCTTCTTTTTGTAGTGCTGGGTCACCATGAAAGAAAAACACGGTATGTAAGCTAAGAGAATATATATTTTAATATTTAGAATAATATACCCAGTAAAAATTATGTACAATATATAAATGGGTTTGAATTTATTTTGGATGAAAATTCGATATAAATAATAATGAATAATACATAAGCAGGAAAAGCAAATGGTGTCTTTAAGGATTGCACTACCCCATACAATCAAACTGGGTGCAGCAAAAAAGGCAATAAAGATTGATTGTTTGTTGTTTGGATATAATTCAAATAATAATGTTACTAATTTCCATATACACCAAAAGGATATAAAGCTGAAAAAGAATGTTGTAATAAGGTATGAATTAAAAGTGAATAGATTGAAGAATGTTGAAATTTTGACTACTATCAATGTGTCCGGCGCATTTATGTAATTCAATTGCAATAGTAGATTTTTCAATTCGATATCTTCTCCTTGAGGAGAATAAAAAAATATTCGAAAGATGCTTTCGGGATGCTCAAAAATCAAATTTGCCAATATCCTGCTTTCATTGTAATATGTTCCGATATCTCCTCCATGATAGTAATAGTTGAATATTAAGGTTACAAAAAAACCACCCAAGACTTTCAGGCTTAAGCCTAAATAGATGTATTTTTGTATGAGTTGTTCTTTATAAAAAAGTTCAATAACTATACGTGTTGCAACAAAAAAAAGGAATATATAAATAGGAAGTAATAAATATTCATAGCTACTTATTAAATCCTTATAAATTGCTAATTCATAAATGGATAATTTTTGAAAGCCCCTCATTTATTGTTTACTAGTAATTGATTATTTGTTGAAATTAACGAATAAATTGTATCTTGAGCAATAAAACCATAATAATGAGCATTAAATTAGATTCAATTGACAAGAAAATCCTTGAGATTCTTCAGGCAAATGCTAAAATAACAAATTCGCAATTGGCTACTGAGATTGGTTTGTCTCCTGCGCCAACACTTGAACGTGTTCGTAAGCTTGAAAACATGGGAATAATCAAAAGTTACCATGCTGAGGTTGAGCGCGAATTATTAGGAATTGGAACGGCTGTATTTGTCTCTGTTTCTTTGTCAGGCCATAAAAAGCATCAGATAATGTCTTTCGTTCAGAAAATGAATGAAATCCCTGAAGTGGTAGAATGCCATCATATTACGGGATCTGGTGATTTCCTTTTAAAAATTCTTGCGAAAGATATTAATTCGTATCAAAAATTGATTTTGGATAAATTAGTAGATATTGAAGAGATTGGAAACATGCAATCCATGGTGATATTATCTACCTATAAGGATTCTAAAGTAATGCCTATTTCTTGATTTTGTTCAATCGCTCAAGTCCCTGGTTTGAATTTTGAGTGACTTCACGTATTGTGACGGAATAATTGTTTTCATCTAATTTTTTTACGCGTTGCAATGCACGCTTGTAATATCTTTCAGCGCGGTCATTAAAATGCAGCATTTCATATAGAATACCCAATCGGCAAGCTGCTAAGGAGTAGTGATAGGATGCTGAGTTGTCTGACTTATCTTCTCCAAATTTCACAACCTCTAAAAAAAACCTTTCAGCTTCAGAGTAGTTCTGAAGTTTATTTTCAATTAAACCTAAATAATAATATGCAGATAGGGAGTAACCCAATTTATTCATGTTTGCTGAATCAGCAAATGCAATCGTTTTTAATAAATAAAACTTCGATTTTTCTGAATCTCCCTTTTCATATAATATTCTTCCTAAAAAATAACTTGCATACCTACCTGTATTTTCTTCATAACCAGGCATACCAATATTTACTTTGTAGTTAATTTCATAGCATATTTTTTCGCAATCTGCATAATAACCAAGTTCCCATGCCAATCGAGCATAAACCCGTTGGAAATAAGGGTTGTCAGGATAGGTACTGTTTAGTTTCTTAGCGATGGGATAAGCCGCACGAGAATTGTTTTCTTCATTATTATAAATGGTCATTAAGTAATATTGCGCTTCTATACGTGTATAAAAAGCACTATTTGCACATTCGGTTAATTGTGCGATACCTAGGCTTTTACTTCCCTTCGGAAACATACTGATAATGGGTTTTAATAAAGGATATTCTTCTTTAATATATTCTGCATAATAGTTGAAAATGGATTCGCCGAATAAAAATTCAGGACTTAAATCACTTTTGCCTTTTGTATAACTTAAATATTTTAGCGCACTTTTACCTTGAAATGCTGCTTTAATATAATCTTTATTGTCAGCAAAATATCGTCCCTTAAAACCATAGGCTGCACATAAGAAAAATGCGGCCTCTACATTACGGTCATTTTTAGAAAACATGGCTTCTCCTTTATCAATCGCCAGATCGATGTAGGTTAAAAATTCTTTTTCGTATGTATTTCTAAAATCATCTGTATTTATATATGGCACCATTTTCCAAAAGTTGCTCAGTCCCATCAGGAAATAGGGCATGGGGTGTTCTGGGTATTGATTTCTTAATTGTAGAAAATAATTTTCGGCACGATCAAATTTGAAATTGTACATATCATTAATCGCATCCGTAGATTCTATTTGGATTGTATTATCCGCTAACAACATACCTGATTCTTCCTGTGAAAAACAAGCAGTTGATACCAATAACAACACATACAAAAACAGATATCGAGTCATAATAGATCTTTCTATTCAAGCCTAAAGTAGAATTTTAACGAAAACAAATGTACATTTATTCTTTCGAGCAATACTTATATCCTATGCAACTTTTAAAAGAATTGTGTTCTATACACGCTCCTTCGGGAAATGAAGAACCACTGAAAGATTATATATTATCGTACATACGTAAGAACATGTATACATGGTCACATACGCCAACTGTTTATCAAGACGGCGAATTGCAAGACTGTATTGTACTCGTATTTGGGAAACCCAAAGCGGCTATTTTTGCCCACATGGATTCTATTGGCTTTACTGTGTCGTATAACAATCATTTACATCCAATTGGTTCTCCTTCAGCAAAAGAAGGATATAAACTTTTTGGTAAAGATTCCAATGGTGATATAGATGGAACCTTAAGGATTGTAGAAGGCGAATGGTTTGTAGATACAAATCGTATTATTGATCGGGGTGCGGAATTAACCTTTGCACCAAACTTTAGAGAAGAAGGCGATTTGATTTTAAGTCCATATTTAGACGATAGACTAGGTGTATGGACTGCATTAAAAGTTGCTGAAACACTTGAGAATGGCATCATTGCATTTACCTGCTGGGAAGAACATGGTGGTGGTTCTGTAGCGTATTTAGCACGATGGATTTATGAAACGTTTCAAGTAAAGCAATCTTTAATTTGCGATATTACTTGGGTTACAGAAGGTGTTAAAGCTGGCGAAGGCGTAGCAATATCTATGCGTGATCGAATGATACCCCGTAAAAAATATGTAAATCAAATTATCGAATTGGCAAAGCAGTCTGGCATAAACTATCAATTAGAGGTAGAAGGTGCAGGTGCTAGCGATGGGCGAGAATTGCAGTTGTCCCCTTATCCGTGGGATTGGTGTTTTATTGGAGCACCTGAAAAAGACGCTCATACGCCCAACGAATCTGTACATAAAAAAGACATCGATTCTATGGTTGCATTGTATCGATATCTGATGGAGAAGCTCTAAAGCCGAATGCATGAGAATTTCAAATATCTAACGTATTGACAATGTGTAAATACGTTAGATATTTGAAATTCTCATGCATTTAAAAAAGACTTATACGATTCTTTTTAAATGGCTTTACGAAATAATATTAGTCCTACTTTGTCATATTATAAAATGATTGAGTACTATGTAAACTGAATTGTTGCTGATTTTGCCGTGGTTGTGTCTTTTCGACCAACCACTTGCTGCCTGAATTGCGACAAACTATAAACTTGACAAAGTAGGATTAGTACACTTTTTTGTAAACGATGGAAAGTATTTCATTAAAACAGCCTGTATAAAATAGCCAGCATATAGAATATAAAATGGCTCTATAGTAATTGTCCTGAATCTATTCTGTACATAAAAGACGGTTGAAAACAATATCATTGTTAAGAAAATAGCTATCATAAAGAAATGTTCTCTATGGTTCTGTGTGCAGCTTTTATATAGCCCTAGGTATGCAAACAGATAAATAGGGAAACTTATTAAGAAAGAAAATGCCCATTCTAAAATGGGATAATGTCGATAAGAAACTCCCGGCATTAAATAAATAATAAAATCGTATAACTTTAATTTAAGAATATCTTTTGGATGTGATCTTATCCATAAAAAGGCATCTGCGAAAAATATTTTTTGTTTTTTGTCTTGTGTCAAAGAAATAATTGAATCAAAGCGCGTTTCATCTCCATTGAAATAACCAGCAGTATTTGTGATGTCTTTGATCTTCGTATAATCGGAAGACGTTTTTTTTGGAATATCTACAATTGATTTATACCCTGCATTCGTATTTCCTAAATAAAATTGGAAACCTGATCCGTTTGAAGATAAAACATAGGTGTTGTTTTTCTTCAAATGATATAATCCATAGGGAAGAGAGCATATCAATGCAATTGAAGCAAATATACTTGTATATAGAAGGGATTTTTTAAAAGATTTAAGAGTTATAAAAAACAAAAGAGGGACAAAAAGAGAAAATAATAAAATATGCGATTTAGTTAAATAGGTAAGGGAGAAGAAGACTGCCGAAAAAATGAGCGATTTTATATTTTCATTCTTATAAGCATCAATCAAATAATAAATAGTTATAATAAATAAGCTTTGAAAAAGGGTTTCTTGGGAAAAGGTATTTACATACCAAAACGTCATTGGGAAAAAACAATAAATAATGGTAGAGATAGCTGCAGTAAGAGAATTGTTAAAAAGAATATTAGAGATTTTATAAATAAAAATACCACTAATGCTTGATAAAATGATTTGAAATAAAATCAATGATGTATTCCAGTATTGTCCAAAGCTAATTTTTAATAAAGCAGCGAAGCATGGAAATACTGGAGAGGTAATAAAGCGGCCGAAATCAAAATTAAAATCACCTTTAACGGCATTGTCTGCAAATTGAATTAAATAAATTGAATCGGGTTGCAACGAATAATTATTGTAAAATCCGATAAGGAAGGAGAATATTATTCTGACAATAAAAAAGGAAATAAATATTATTGAATATTTTTTCATAAAAGTTTGACTTAAATATAATAATGCGAATTTAATGAAATAATGGACTTGTCAAGGAAATATTGATTGACTCAAAGGCTTTAAATGCGTTAGCTGTCTAATTTCTTCAAGGCTTTCTTCCCCAAATGCGTAACCTTTCACCGAAAAAACGTATTTTTGTACCTTCAAAGAAATAAAACATACCCTATCATGTTAAACATTGTCTTATTTGGTCCTCCGGGAGCTGGAAAAGGTACTCAAAGTGAAAAATTAATCGCTACATATAAAGTAGCACATTTATCAACAGGAGATATTTTTAGAGATCATATTTCTCGCCAAACAGACCTTGGAATAAAAGTTAAAGAGTTTATTGATAATGGCTTGCTTGTGCCTGATGAAGTGACGGTGGGTATCTTAAAGGCTGCTATTGAAGCAAATGCTGGAGCAACCGGATTTATTTTCGATGGATTTCCAAGAACAGTGCATCAAGCAGAAGTGCTGGATAAGATGCTTGAAACATTAGGTACAAAAATACATGCGGTTGTAGCGTTGGATGTCAATGAAGTTGAGTTGAAAAAACGCATTGAAATTCGCAAACAAACTTCTGGTCGTGCAGATGATGATGCAGAAAAAGTATTGAAGCGCATAGACGAGTATTTCCAAAAAACAATTCATGTATTACCCTACTACGAAGCACAAGGTAAAGTAGTTAAAGTACATGGCATTGGTGAGATTGAAAATATCTTTACTGAAATTTGCAAAGCTGTTGATGCAGCTAAATAAAAATAAATAAAATGAAAAAACACAGATTGACTATTAAAATCAATCTGTGTTTTTTCATTTTAATAGTTTCAAGTTATATCATATATGGAAACTATTATTTAGTTCTGTAACTCATGAGCTAAATACGATTAAACCCGTGACCTTGGCCTCTGACGAATAGAAAAAAAGAGCGGTAAAATCAAAATACGCCATCTTGTTCTGTATATGACAGACCAAATGAGCATTCAAATCAAAATTTCATCAAGCGTTTAGCATTCCGCTTTCCGCTTTTAGCTTTAAGAAAAAGTGGCTTCATCCAACTTTATAGATTACGTAAAAGTATGCTGTCGCTCCGGTAAAGGGGGAGCAGGCTCAGCACATTTCCGCAAAGAGAAACATGCACCACTTGGCGGTCCCGATGGTGGAAACGGTGGTCGTGGTGGCCATATTATTTTGAAAGGTAATGTTCAGCTTTGGACATTATTACATTTGAAATACACGAAGCACATCATGGCTGAAGATGGTGAAAAAGGGGGTACAAACAAATCATCTGGTGCGCAAGGAATGGATCAAATAGTGGAAGTGCCATTAGGTACCATTGCACGTGATCCAGAAACAGGCGAAAAGCTTGCAGAAATTACAGAAGACGGACAAGAAATTATATTGATACCAGCTGGTAGAGGTGGTTTGGGGAATGAAAATTTCAAAACTTCTACCAATCAAGCGCCACACTATGCTCAACCAGGGGAACCAGGTATTGAAGCTTGGGTGGTTTTAGAATTGAAAGTACTAGCGGATGTTGGTTTGGTTGGCTTTCCCAATGCGGGTAAGTCTACGTTATTGTCAAAAGTTTCTGCGGCAAAACCTGAAATTGCAGACTACGCATTTACAACCTTAGTGCCTAATTTGGGTGTAGTAAAATACCGTGATTATCGTTCGTTTGTTATGGCAGACATTCCGGGTATTATTGAGGGCGCATCAGAAGGCAAAGGTCTTGGTATTCGTTTCTTAAGACATATTGAACGTAATTCAATCTTGTTATTTTTAATAGCAGCTGACTCCGCAGATATCCGTGAAGAGTATGAAGTGTTACTTAATGAACTTCGAAAATACAATCCTGAATTATTACATAAAGACAGAATTCTAGCCATATCCAAATCGGATCTGCTGGATGAAGAGTTGAAAAGTGAAATTAGGAAAGAACTTCCAAAAGGAATCGAAACCGTATTTTTCTCTTCTTATTTAAATCAAGGATTAATAGAATTGAAAGATTTGTTGTGGCATACAATGAATAAACCTAAAAACGATTTCATGGACTAATTTACAGAAAGTGGTGTCATATTGTCAGAATAATACCTTGGCAAACTTATTGACACATCCTTTTTGTCAAATCATACAATATCATGGCTAACGAAAAAGTAAACGAAGAACAAATCAATAATTCTGCTGATAAAGAGGTAGTTGAAGAAACTGTTGCGCAAGCTCCAGAATTAACTGAATTGGAAAAAGCGCAAGCTGAATCTGCAGATTGGAAAGATAAATATGTCAGACTGTACGCTGAGTTTGATAATTACAAAAGACGTACAAGTAAAGAACGCATCGAATTAATAAAAACAGCAAATGAAGATTTGATGTCTAGTTTAATTCCTGTAATTGATGATTTTGATCGTGCGCTTAAAAATATTCCTTCTACAGAAGAAACAAAAGCGTTGCGTGAAGGTGTAGAATTGATCCACAATAAGTTTGATAAAACTCTTGAGCAGAAAGGTTTAAAAGCTATGAATGCACAAGGTGAAGTATTCAATCCTGATTTACATGAAGCTATTACCCAAATACCTGCACCAAGTGCGGATATGAAAGGTAAAGTAGTTGACGAAGTTGAAAAAGGATATTTCTTAGGAGAGAAAGTTATCAGATACGCGAAAGTAGTTATTGGAGCATAATTAAGATGGCAACAAAAAGAGATTATTACGAAATCTTAGAGGTTACTAAATCTGCCTCTGGCGATGAAATTAAAAAAGCTTATCGTAAGCTTGCGATTAAATATCACCCAGATAAAAATCCAGATAATCCCGCTGCAGAAGATAAATTTAAAGAAGCAGCGGAAGCCTATGAAGTATTAAGTTCTTCAGAAAAAAAGCAACGTTACGACCAATACGGACACGCAGCCTCAGGTGGCGGCGGTTACGGTGGTGGAGGGATGAATATGGATGACATATTCTCTCAGTTTGGCGATGTTTTTGGTGGCGGCGGTTCTCCATTTGAAAGTTTCTTTGGCGGCGGCGGTTCTAGTCGTGGTAGAGGTGTACGTAAAGGCACCAATCTTCGAATTAAGTTAAAATTGAACTTAGAAGAAATTGCCAATGGTTGCGAAAAGAAAATTAAAGTAAAACGTCAAGTTGCTTGCGATGATTGCAGCGGAACGGGCGCTAAAAATAGTTCGGTACAAAAATGTGGTACGTGTAACGGAACAGGTCAAGTTAAGAAGGTAGTCAATACCATGCTTGGACAGATGATGTCTGCTGCAACGTGCTCTACTTGTAGTGGAGAAGGTACTGTTGTAAAAGACAAATGCAATACCTGCCACGGACAAGGAACAGTAGAAAAAGAAGAAACTATAACCATTAAAATCCCTGCTGGAGTTGTAGATGGCATGCAGCTTTCTATGAGTGGTAAAGGTAATATGCCACCACGCGGAGGTGTAGCGGGCGATTTATTAATTCTGATTGAAGAAATTGAAGATGAGTTTTTAAAACGCGATGGATTAAATATTATTTACGAATTATATGTTACCTTCTTTGATGCAGTTTTTGGCACAAGCATAGAAGTGCCAACTGTAGACGGTAAGGTTAAAATTAAAATCGATCCAGGTACACAAAGTGGTAAAATATTACGTTTGCGTTCTAAAGGGCTTAAAGACGTTAACGGATATCAAAAAGGTGACCAATTGATTTATGTGAATATTTGGACGCCACAAGAATTGAATAAAGAAGAAAAAGATGCGTTAAATTCAATTAAAGAATCTCAAAACTTCAAGCCAAACCCAGGCAAAAACGACAAGTCGTTTTTTGAACGCATGAAAGAGTTTTTTTAAAAAAATAAATGATTAACCCGAAGCCCTCTTTCTAAGAGGGCTTTTTTTGTAAATATTGAATATTCAATTATGTGTTATTTTTTGGTTTATTCTTAAAATTAGAATGAATTTAGCACCTTGTTTTTCCGTAAAAGTGCCAAAAAAACACTATTTTTGCACGTATTTTTATTAAGATAATACCAATACTATGAAAGTGTTAAAGTTTGGAGGTACCTCTGTAGGTTCTGTAGAAAGTATCCGTAAAGTCGCAGAAATTCTTTCTTCTTTTAAAAAGAAAGAAAAATTTGTAGTTGTATTTTCTGCTATGTCAGGAATTACAAATTTACTTGTTGAAGTAGGTCAAAAGGCATCTACAAGTGATATTTCATATCAACAAGTATTAAAGGCGATTGAACAAAAACATGTAAGCACGGCAAAAATATTGATTGATGTAAAAAATCAAGGCAAAGTAATTGCACAATTGAAGTTGGTATTAAATGAATTACAAGATTTACTTCACGGTGTTTATTTGTTAAAAGAATTATCTCCCCGTTCCAACGATTTAGTATTGAGTTTTGGTGAGAGGCTTTCAGGTTATCTTGTTTCTGAATTTTTAAAGCAAGAAGGCGTTGATGTATCGTTCTTGGATGCACGTAAGGTTATTATAACAGATAATGGTTTTGGTTCTGCAAAAGTAGATTTCAAAAAAACAGATAAAGCTGTTAAAGAATATTTCAAAGATATTAAAACGAGTGTAGTTGTAACGGGCTTTATTGGCTCAACCGATAAAGGTGAAACAACAACATTGGGCAGAGGTGGATCTGATTATACGGCTGCTGTTATTGCTGCTGCATTGGATAGCGAAGGTATTGAAATCTGGACAGATGTGGACGGCATCATGACTGCAGATCCACGCAAGGTGAAGCGTGCATTTACGCTTCCTCAAGTTTCCTATATCGAAGCAATGGAAATGTCGCACTTTGGCGCAAAAGTTATTTATCCGCCAACCTTACAACCTGCATTCAAAAAAAGAATTCCTATCTGGATTAAAAACACCTTTAACACAGCGTTTGAGGGAACTTTAATCAATGAAAAAACAAGCGTAACCGATCATTCTGTAAAAGGTATTTCATCGATTGAAAATATCTCGATGCTCAATTTGACGGGTAGCGGTATGGTTGGCGTACCAGGTGTTTCTGGACGTTTATTTGGTGCATTGGCACGCAATTTTATCAACGTAATTTTAATTACACAAGCATCTTCTGAACATTCTATTTGCTTTGTGATTGACTCAAAAGAATCTGCACATGCGAGAGCTGCTGTTGAAGAAGAATTTGAGCATGAAATTAAATCAGGGAAAATTGATAAACTGCACGAAAAAGATAATTTAGCGATTGTTGCAGTAGTTGGTGACAACATGCGCCATACCCCAGGTATAGCTGGTAAATTATTTTCTGCTTTAGGTAAGAATGGCGTAAACGTTGTTGCAATTGCACAAGGATCTTCTGAAATTAATTTGTCCGTAGTAATTGATAAGTCAAATTTAACCAAAGCATTAAATGTAATTCACGAATCATTCTTTTTGAGTGATGTGAAAACAATTAATGTATTTGTTGTAGGTGTTGGTTTGATTGGTAGTGCATTATTAAAACAATTGCAAAAACAAGGCGCATATCTTTTGAAAGAAAAGAATTTCAAAATCAATGTAGTTGCTTTGGCGAATAGTAAGAAAATGCTCATCAATGAAAATGGTATTGCATTAACTTCTTGGAAAGAAAAACTAGACGAGCAAGGAGAGAAAGCAAATTTGAAAGAATTTGTAAAACGTATGGTTGAGTTGAATCTTCGCAACTCTATTTTTGTTGACAATACATCGAATAAAGATGTTGTTTCATTTTATCATACAATATTGGATGAAAGCATTTCAATTGTAACGCCGAATAAGCTTGCAAATTCAGGCTTGTATAAAGATTATAAGAAGCTTCAAGAAACGGCCTTTAAACGTGGCGTGAAGTTGATGTACGAAACAAACGTTGGTGCAGGTCTTCCAGTAATCAATACATTGAACGACTTGAAAGATAGTGGCGATAAAATTATTCGTATCGAAGGCGTCTTGTCTGGAACGTTATCATATATCTTTAACAATTTCAAAGGAGATAAAAAATTCAGCGATATTGTTAAAGAAGCAAAAGAAAAAGGTTTTACAGAACCAGACCCAAGAGATGATTTAAATGGAAAAGATGTTGCGCGCAAGATTTTAATACTAGCGCGCGAGTCTGGATTCAATTTAGAATTCGACGATGTAGTGGTAGAAAATATTCTGCCAGCCCCTTGTTTAAAAGCAAAGTCTGTTGAAGAGTTCTTTATTCAATTGGAAAAAAATAACGATGTGTTCTCTAAGAAAAGAGATGCCGCAGATAAAGCACACAAAGTATTGCGCTTCATTGCTAAACTTGAAAATGGGAAAGCAGAAGTAAGCTTGCAAGCAGTAGATAGTACGCATCCATTCTATTCGTTGTCTGGAAGTGACAACATGATTGCCTATACAACGGAAAGATATAAAGAGCGACCATTGGTAATCAAAGGGCCTGGTGCGGGTGCAGAAGTAACAGCTGCAGGTGTGTTTGGCGACATTATTCGTATCAGTAATTACCTGAAAGGGTAATACGTTTTAAGTTTTAAGTAATAAGAAAATAAGCTAGTGAGACTATCTGTATTTTCAGTCTTAAAACATAGAACTTAAAACATAGAACTTGAAAATGAAAGATAGTATAAAAGTATTTGCCCCAGCTACTGTAGCCAATGTTTCTTGCGGCTTTGATGTGTTGGGCTTTGCGGTAGATAATCCGGGGGATGAAGTTCTTCTTCGATTATCTGACAAAAAAGGCGTGCGCATTACTTCAATTACCGGAGACGATGGGCGCTTACCAAAAGATGCAGAAAAAAACACAGTTAGTATTTCTATACTTCGATATTTAGAAAAACTAGGGATTGAACAAGGTATTGAAATTGAATTAACAAAGAAGATGCCTTTGGGGAGCGGCTTAGGCTCTAGTGCTGCTTCTACTGTTGCAGGAGTGTATGCAATCAATCAATTACTAGGCAATAAAATGGAGGTTAAAGATTTACTTCCATTTGCAATGGAAGGCGAATTCTTAGCTTGCGGTTCTGCACATGCAGACAATGTTGCGCCGTGTTTATACGGTGGTTTTGTATTGGTAAGAAGTTACGACCCATTGGATGTTGTAAAACTTTCTGTGCCTGCTAATTTATATGCAACCATTATCCATCCGCATGTAGAAGTGCAAACAAAAGATGCGCGCAATATTTTACCCAAACAAATACCCTTATCACTTGCAGTTGCGCAGTGGGGAAATGTTGGTGGCTTGGTTGCAGGATTATTGATGAACGACACCAATTTAATCGGTCGTTCCATGCAAGACCTTATTGTGGAACCTGCACGCTCCGTATTGATACCAGGTTTTGATGAAGTTAAAAAAGCAGCAATGGATGCAGGTGCATTGGGTTGTTCTATTTCAGGGTCTGGCCCATCGATTTTCGCATTAAGTACGAATAAAGAAACAGCACAGAAAATTGGTCAAGCAATGAAAGCGCAGTTTGACGCAATACGTATCGGTAGCGATGTGTATGTGTCAACAGTTAATAATGAAGGACCGAGAATTATATAAATTCCAAAAAACAAAAAACAAATCCCAAACTTCTACAGATGGGATTTACAGTATAAAGAAATTGTAAAGCAAAATAAACACGAGCTTTATTAAATCGAAACGAATTTACCTAAAGCTGTAAGCTTTAGGCCTTACGCTTTAAGCATAACGAAATGAAACTATATAGTACCAATCACCAAGTACCAGAAGTAAATTTGAAAGAAGCCGTATTCAAAGGCTTGCCAGATGATAATGGCCTATATATGCCCGACCACATACCTACTTTGCCACAATCTTTTTTTGATACGATTGAAACCTTGTCTTTTCAGGACATTGCGTTTGAAGTATGTAAAGCATTGATTGGAGATGAGGTTCCCGAAAAAGAAATAAGAAGTATTGTAGACGATGTGTTGACATTTGAAGCTCCGGTTATCAAGGTAGAAGACAATGTATATGTGCTTGAATTGTTTCACGGGCCAACCTTAGCATTCAAAGACTTTGGTGCACGCTTTATGGCACGCTTGATGTCGTATTTTTTGCAAAAGGAGAAAACCGAAATTATGATTTTAGTCGCTACCTCTGGAGATACGGGTAGTGCTGTTGCGCAAGGGTTCTTGGGTAGAGAAGGGATTAAAGTTACCATATTATATCCAAGTAAAAAGGTTAGTGATTTGCAAGAAAAGCAATTGACTACTCTTGGGCAAAACATCACTGCGCTTGAAGTTTTAGGGACGTTCGATGATTGTCAGCGTATGGTGAAGCAAGCATTTTTAGATAAAGACATTACGTCAAAAATTAATTTGTCTTCTGCAAATTCTATTAATATTAGCCGATTGATTCCACAGTCGTTCTATTATTTCTATGCCTATGCACAAGCTAAAAAATTAGGAAGGAAAGTTGTGTTCTCTGTTCCGAGCGGAAACTTCGGAAATATTTGTGGCGGTTTGATTGCAAAAAAAATGGGCTTGCCTATTGAGATGTTTATTGCATCTACAAATTTAAATGACATCATGCCAACCTACATTAAAACAGGTATTTTTACTGCAAAGCCATCTGTTGCGACAATAAGCAATGCAATGGATGTTGGAAACCCCAGCAATTACCCGCGTGTAATCGAATTGTATAACAAAGACATTGAAGCCTTGCGTAAAAACGTTATTGGTAAAGTGTACACGGATAAAGAAACCGCAGCGGCAATGAAGGCCGTATATCAATCAACAGGTTATGTGATGGACCCACATGGTGCCGTTGGTTATTTAGGCTTGAAAGAATATTTCAAAGAAACTGGAATAGATGCTACAGGTATTTTCCTTGCAACTGCACATCCTGCTAAATTTATTGAAGTTGTTAACGATATAATCGAAAAGGATGTTGAAATCCCAGCGAGACTTCAAGAAGTTGCGAATAAAAAGAAAGAATCTATTGTAATCGATAACGATTTCGAAAAATTAAAAGCGTTTTTGTTGAAATAAGACAAAAGTTTATTTGTTGAAAGCCCTGAATATCTATTGCTATGAACTTAAGCATTATCATTCCACTTTACAACGAAGAAAACCTTATTTGTAAAACAATACAAAAAGTACTTGACGTACAGATGCCGACTTTTGTAGAGACGGTAGAAATAATTATTGTGGATGATTGCTCTACTGATAGATCCAATAGTGTTGTTACTGCTTTTATCGCGAATAAACCAAATATAAAATTTTTAAAACACGCTGTCAATAAAGGTAAAGGTGCAGCTGTTCGAACAGGTATTACAGACTCCTCAGGCGATGTTTTTTTAATTCAAGACGCCGACTTAGAATTGTCTCCAGTAGATATTCCTTTAATGGTAGAAACGATGTATGAATTGAATGTAGGATTTATAAATGGTTCTAGATATTTGCCAGGAGTCTACCGACCTTTATCTTCTTATAGACGATATTTATTTAACAAGCTGTTTACATTAATGACTTCCGTTTTGATTAATGTTCGGCTCACAGATATGGCGTGTGGGTATAAACTCTTTACACGCGAATTATATAACAAGCTACATTTAAAAGAAAATCGGTTTGGTTTTGAAGCAGAGCTAATCATTAAGGCAATGCGAATTCGAAAGAATAATATCGCAGAAGTTCCTGTTCGCTACTTTCCTAGAAACGAAGGCGAAGGGAAGAAATTGAAAAATATAGATGGCTTAAGAATATTCAAAACAATTTTCAAATACGGAGTATTGAAATTGAATTGAATATCGAATTGTTTATCAAGGTTGAACGCTCTTATTCAGTTGGTATTTTTTCAATCAGTTCACTTGTAATACGTTTATATGGAAGTTCTTTTAAGTCGAACCGCTCCTTATTTAATTCATTTTGTGAATGATAAGCCCACCATGTGGTGTATAGAAATAAGTCTTTTTCAGTATAAACCTGTTCTCTTAAATTCACATTGTCTTCTTCAATAAAAAGCGAAACGCAATTTTTGGGATCGTTTAATGTACTCAACAACATTGTTTCATAAGAACTTCCCCATACCACTAATAGTTTGTCTTTATTTAAGTCGTTAAACTTCACAATAAATTTTTTATTCGGGTAGGTTATTGCCGCCTTATTCACAATTGAAGTTAAATAATCCATTCGGCTTCTGTAAACATCTATACCCGTATTATAAATAACTGCCAGTGAGTAGCCGAGCATAAGAATTGTAATGGTAAATGTCAACGTGAAAACTTTCATGTTTTCTTTTGCAATTGCAAACAACGGCAATGCTATGAAAAAATAAAGTGGCGCAAACCTCGCCTCCATAGACATGTCTGAATCTCCATTATGAAAGGTGATTGCTGTTATTAAAAAAAAGCCAATTATAAATAATAATTGAAAAGTTAGTAGCAACCATTTCTTGTGATAAACATATATAGCAGTACTAATCCCAAGCAATAGTAGTGGCAATGAATAAATATTCGTGCGATGCATAATAAAGTGAATGGGGTAGCTAGTAAATATATTTGGCAGTATAATATCTGCATGTTTTAACTCATCAAAAAATGATGTGTTGTGTGTTTCTCCAGGGAAGAAGAATTTTTGCAGATAGATACAAAGGAGAAATACCAACAGGATATAATATTTAGGTTTTCTATACTCATTGTAAAATAGAGGAATGAATACCAACGCAAAAAGTGTCGTAAAAAGAGTAACGGGGTGCATGAAATAGTTCAAGAGGATTAAGAATATACTTATTACAAAAAAAAGCACATTCGACATTTTGGCATGAACCTGATACGATAGGAATGCATAAAAAAGTGCACCGTAAGCCATAAACATATACGTCTCAGAAATTGCATGGTAAAAAGCATGTCGGTACATGATTAAACATGTAAGGATTAAAATACACGCTTCAATATTTTTAAATATATACCAACAAATAGTAAAACAAAGGATATGAACGAGAATAAAAGATATGGAATAACTTAGGCCAATGGTTTTAATAGACGAGCCTAGTGCTACGAAAATCATTGGTAATGATTGATTCAAATACATCGAATACCGCTCTACAAATATGGTGAATGACTTTTCATTAACCATATGGAATAATTGATTAGCGGAATCTGTATAAAATACTCTTTCTTGATAAAAGTAAACAGAACCTATTAATATAACTGTTAATATTAAATATCCTATTTGGATAAATGTTTTATACGTGTTATTAAAGGATGTTTGAATCATGAATGTTGGTATTTTAATTTAATGTGTTGTGAATGATCAATAGTATTAAAGGAAATAGTTAACAATATTGATTATTAGGGATAATGCAACCCATAAGAGAATCAAATTCCTATGCAGTAAGATTATTATTTAATTGCGAAGATCCAAACATTGTCTTTATTGTAAAGTTCATTTGTAGAATAGTTGGAGCGTATATAATGGGTCTGCATATCATCAGCAACGATGACAGTGTCGCCAGTAATAAGCTTCATATAATCACCATAATCGATATGCACGTCCGAAAGCTGTAATCTTTGAATATAGAAGTAAAGATGTTGTTGAATATCTGTATGGTTAATTATTTTTAGGTTTGTAGGTACACTATTTTCTGTACCATCAAAGTAGCGACTTAATCTATATAAACTATAGTCGCTACTATTTTCATAGGTGGGATGCCTATTTGTTAAAACAATATCTATATAACTTATAGAGGTTAATACTCCTATTAGAAATAGAACTAAGCCATATTGAAACGTGGAAGGCCAATTTGTTTTACTAAATAGTTGCGTAAAAATGTTATAAAGTAGCAATATACAAATGCAGGCTATTAATGGCAGTAATGGCGCCACATACCATGTAAGAAATGTTTTAGAACTATTTATGATAACAAAGAAACAAATGATTAATAATAAAAAATAGTTGAATAGTTTTTTATTATTGAATGTGTTCATTATAAATGGATATGTAATTAAACATACCAGGAATAATCCAAACCAAAAATATGTTTGTTTGAAAAGTAATTGGTTTAAATAAAAAAACAAATCTCCATTATGATTTTCTTTTACCTCTAAAAATCTCCCACCAAGTTCATTCTCATAAACAGCTCTCAGATATCCATTATTTTCATGTTCTCGCAAAATATAATAGGATCCAATAATGACAAGATACCCTAAACAACTTATATAAAAATAGGGGTCTTTAAGAATAGCATATATTTTTTTTTGAAAGAATGCATAGACTAAAAAACCAGGCAAGAAAAGTAGCGGAGCAATACCTTTTGTTAAGGATCCTAATGTTAAGAATAACCCAAATAAAATAATATGAATTCTGTTTTTTGTTTCAATATAATAATAAAATTGTATCGCACATTGAATCATGAAAAGAATCAATAGCGAATCATAGTCGCCGGTTCTTGCTACATGGTATCCATTAAAACCTGGCAATGCAACAAGTACAATGCCGCTAAAAAATGCAATCCAAATATTGTTAGTTTCTTTTTTTAAGAAGAAAAAAAGTGATAAAATTGTCGCAAAGGCAGCAATCACAGAAGGTGCTCGTAGTGCGCTTGTTGTTAATCCGAAAATATGCATCGATAAAACTTGAAGCCATATTAGCAAAGGTGGTTTTGTGTTCCACATATCTGGCGAACCGTTATAATATGTAACGAGCCAATTGTGGTTGGTAAACATTTCAATTGCATTGGCAGCCTGTCTAGATTCATCCCATAAGTATAGGGGTAAGGCATTTAAAAATTCTAATAATGGGTATAAAACCAAAATTGCAAATAAAAAGTAGATGCAATAGGTAACAATAGAATGAGTTGATTTATTCATGGTAATCAACTACGATACGTTTGTTTTATTTATCACGTAAAGAGGTCGCTTTTTGATATTGTTTCCAATTCTGCTGATATATTCACCAATGATGCCTATACAAATCAATTGAATGCCACCAATAAACATTACAGACAACATGATTGAAGTCCAACCTTGAACGGTATCCTTTAAAACAAATTTACTATACAAGGAATAGAGCATTACAATAAAGGCAAAAAATGAAACAATAAAACCTGCCATAGAAGCAAACTTTAATGGAAAATCAGAAAACGAGGTAATGCCATCCATGGCAAATTTAAACATTTTTTTGTATGTATATCCGGTCTTACCTCCAAATCGTTCTTCACGTTCGTATTCAATATACGTTTGTTTAAATCCAACCCAGGCAATCTGGCCGCGCAAATATTTCTCTTGTTCAGGCATTTGTTTGAGTACTTCAACCACTTTTCGGTCGATAATTCTAAAATCACCTGTATCTACCGGAATATCTATGGACGTAATACTTGACAAGATTCTGTAAAATAATTTAGCAGTCAATTTCTTTAAAAGACTTTCTCCATTTCTACTTTTTCTTCTTGCGTATACTACTTGATAATCTTCATCCATTTTTTTATACAAATCCAAAATCAATTCTGGAGGATCTTGAAGATCTGCATCAATGATTACAATTCGTTTGCCAATGGAATGTTCCAAGCCTGCCGTAACAGCAATTTGGTGTCCAAAATTTCGACTGAAATCAATGTATTTTACCTGAGGGTTATTTAAAGATAACGCTTCAATAAGTTGAATAGACGTATCTTTACTGCCGTCGTTTACAAAAATTAATTCATACGTAATGTTCATTGGTTCTAATACCTTATTGATTCTAGTATATAGAATTGCAATATTAGCTTCCTCATTAAATATGGGAATGATAACAGATAAATCCATTTTATTGTTTTAAAAGCGATAATCTACCAATTTAGGTATTTTGGTTAACAATTTCATCTGGTTTGAAGCTAGTAGGGGAATTATAATTAATAATAAGGTCTTTATCTAATCTGAAGTAGTCCATGTAATAAAAAAGGTCATTTTCTTTGTATATTAGTTTTTATTCATAACTTTAGTATTCAATTAATTACAATACCATTATGAATACGGGAACAGTTAAATTCTTCAATGAAACCAAAGGTTTTGGTTTTATATTAGACAACGCAAGCAACAAGGAAATTTTTGTACATGTTTCAGGCTTGAAAGAACAAATTACAAAAGACGACAAAGTTGAATTCGAAATCGTTGAAGGTAAAAAAGGTGTGAATGCAGTAGATGTGAAAAAAATCTAATTTATTCCATACAACACACAATCTTAAAGGGTTTTCACTTCAGTGTCAACCCTTTATTTTTTCCATGCTGCTTCAATTTCATGTACAGGTAGTGTTTGGTCCTTCATGCATTTGAAATGTTTTTTCGGGCAGGAGTTGTATCCAATTTTAGAGCAAGGTCTGCACGGAAGGTTTTCTACTTGCCACGCAACATATTCTGTTTTATACGGGTACATGCCAAACTCAGGCACTGTATTGCCCCATATAGAAACAATGCGCTTTTTAAAAGCAGCAGCAATATGCATCAATCCTGTGTCGTGGGTATATAAATAGGCTGCTTGCTGAACAATAGATGCGGATTGATTTAAATTGTATTTCCCGCAGGTATTTAAAATCAAGGACTTACTTGGGTAGCTGGCAACCAATTCTTCTGCCATAGGCGAATCATCTTTGCCACCTAATAGAACGATAGGAAGTGTTATTTTTTGAACGAGTTCTTTTAATTTTTCTATGGGCAATCGTTTCGTTGCATGTTGCGCGCCAATCGCTATGGCTACATAATTTTCAGTTTGAAAAGCGGCAGGCAAATCTGCCAATGCTACTACGTCTTTTTCTGGTATAAAGTAATCCAAGCCTTTCTCATCGTTATGCACGCCAAGTGGAATGAGTGTTTCCATGTAACGATCTACGATGTGTTTGTCTGGCATCGTTTTTAATTTCCAATTCACAAACAGCCACTTACGAATATTTAATTTGTTGAAGGAATAGCTTTTTACACCAAGCGACCAAATTATTTTTTTCGTGCGTAGGTTTTTGTGTAAATCAATAATGATGTCAAATTGCTCATTCTTCAATTCTGTAATGAGTGCATTTGTTGAATGGTCTAAGATATGTACTTTATCTATGTACGGATTGTTCGATACGATATTTTTAAACGCACTCTTCGTAGCATAATGGACCTCAACTCCAGATACTTGTTCTTTCAAACAACGAACCACAGGAGTCGTCAATACAATATCACCAATCGAAGAAAAACGCAGTATTAAAATTTTCATATCAATCTATAAATAGAAATTACTTGCCCTTCGTTTTTAACCATGCAGATACTTTTTCTAAAGGCCATGCATTAAATGTTTGATCTACACACAAGCCCGCCTTACGAGCCACGCAAATGCCAAAGTGCACATCTGCTAAGCCAATTTTTTCATGTGCATCGGGATTGATACTAATGATGCAGCCTTTATCTAAGGCATAACCAATATGTCTCCAATCCATATCCAAGCGCCACGGATGCGCATTGATTTCAATGATCACATTGTTTGCAGCACATGCATCAATGATTTTTTTGTGATCGATTGGATAGCCTTCACGTTTTAACAACAACCTACCTGTTGGGTGACCAAGCATGGTTGTAAACGGATTCTCAATGGCTGTAATTAAGCGCTGGGTTGCTTTCTCTTCATTCATTTTTAGATTTGAATGGATGGAAGCAACAATAAAATCAAACGATTTTAATACATCGTCCGAATAATCCAGAGAGCCATCATTTAAGATATCCGACTCAATGCCCTTAAATATTTTTATGGTATTGTATGTAGCGTTTAATGTATCTATTTCAAGTTGTTGTTTTGCTACGGTTTCTTCATTCAAACCGCTTGCATAAAAGGCCGATTTAGAATGGTCGGAGATACCAAAATATGTATATCCCAATGCAACACATGCTTTAGTCATTTCTTCTAAGCTATGTTGGCCGTCGCTATAGGTGGAGTGGTTGTGAAAGCTTCCTTGAATGGCGGCATCGGTAATTAAATCTGCCAATCTGTTTTCTTCAACAAGTTTCAATTCTCTATACCCTTCTCGCAATTCAGAAGGAATAAAAGGGAGTTGAACACGCTGATAAAATTCTTCTTCACTTGCAAAAGGAGTCGCATGCGCAATTTGTAAAAACGTTTTTCCGTTCGCATCTGTTAAACGAAGGTGATTCGCGCCAGAAGAATGTTTGATGAGCTCAGATCCCAAATGAGCTGCATCTGTCATGTAGATTTCAACAGGAATTTTAAACGTTTTATATAAACCATACCATCTATACAAGCCCGATTGCGTGGGGATTTCTTCTAAATAATCCAGCGTTTTTATGTTGGCAAATAATTTAGATGCATCTGTGGCTGCAACGATAAAGGAAATACGATCTACTGTCTCCATCATGCGTCGCATTTCTCCGCAAAGTCTAACACTAGAATTTAAATCCGACTGTAATTTTTTCTCAAGTTCAAATGCCGTCGCTTCAACATCCCCATACAAAAACTTGTCGGATTGCTTTATAACAAATTGAAGCACTTGAATGATATTGTCTTGTGTCTTTTCTCCAAAGCCTTTCAGATTGGCAACGGTATTGTTATGGCAGGCTTCTAATAATTCTTCTTTCGTCGTTATTTCTAATTCCTTCCAAAGGGATTTTACTTTTTTGGGTCCAATCCCTTTGATTTGCAACAACTCAATAACACCTTCTGGTGTTTTTTGTAGCAAGGCTTCAAGTTCAGCTAATTTACCTGTTAGGCTTAACTCCGTAATTTTAGCAGCAATGCTTTTGCCAATACCTTCTTGTTTTTCTAATTCAGCAAGCGATAATGAAGCGAGCGGGATTTCAATTTTCTCAATTTGAAATCCCGCATTCTGTATGGAACGAACTTTAAATGAATTTTCATCGTGCAACTCCATTAATGAAGCTGTTTGTGCAAGCACATCTGCAATTTCCTGATTTGTCAAGGAGGTAATCGGTTTAATTGAAAGGTGTAAAGATAAAAAGTTTTAGGTTTTAAGGTTGAAGTATTATGTAAAAACTGTTCTTTAATACTATGGAAGAGTAAAATTTCAGGGTTTATGCAGAAAAACAAGGTTATTACTCATTCAAAATGCTTAATTTTAAAAGACGATTTTAATCAAGTAAAGTAATGCCTCAAAAAAACGTATTACTTAAAACATATAACTTAAATCATGAATTACTGGCTCATAAAATCCGAACCCTTTAAATATTCTTTTGATCAATTCTTGAAAGATAAAAAAACATTCTGGGATGGTGTGCGCAATTATCAAGCGCGCAACAATCTAAGAGCGATGAAAAAAGGTGATTTGTTATTGTTTTACCATTCGAATGAAGGCAAAGAAGTTGTCGGAATTGCCAAAATAGTAAAAGAGGCATATCAAGATCCGACTACGGAAGACCCAAATTGGGTGGTGGTAGATGTTGCTCCGGTTCAGAAACTTAAGAATCCGGTTACCTTGGCAATGGTTAAGGCAGACAAACGATTGGAAAATATGTCGCTTGTTAAATCCATGCGTTTATCGGTACAACCTGTTCGTAAAGAAGAGTTTGATATTATATTGGAATTAGCTGGTGAATAAAAAAATCAATTCTTTAGCCCGCTATATTCTATAAAATTCTATATTTGTAAAATTTAAAGACAAAGAGATATGTCCAAACGCATAATAATCGACAACGATTTGTTGCAGATCATGTTGGATCGGCTTTGTCAACAATTGATTGAGTCCCACGATGATTTCTCCAATACAGTAATTTTAGCGCTTCAACCAAGAGGAGTTGCAACTGGTTTGCGTATTCATAAAAAGCTTGAAAAGGCTACTAAAAAGAAAATTGATTTAGGGTATTTAGATGCAACGTTTTTTAGAGATGACTTCAGAAGACAGGCGGGTCCTTTACGTGCAAATGCAACGAAGGTGCCATTTCTGATTGAAGGGAAAAGAGTTATCTTGGTAGACGATGTTTTGTATACAGGTCGTACTGTAAGGGCTGCAATGGATGCTATGATGGCATTCGGCAGACCTAAAGATGTTGAATTGCTTGTAGTGATCGATCGAAAATACAGTCGCGATATTCCAATCCAACCCAATTATGTGGGCAGAGAGGTAATGTGTCAAGAATCAGAAAAAGTGGTTGTAGACATTAAAGAAATTGAAGATAAGAAAGAATTAATCTGGTTAGTCAAGAAATAAAAAATAAAATGAGCCAATTATCAGTAAAGCATTTATTAGGAATAAAAGATCTTACACTTAAGGATATTGAACTCATTTTAGAAACCGCCACTCAGTTTAAAGAGGTTATCAATAGACCTATTAAGAAAGTTCCTTCCTTGCGCGATGTGACCATTGCGAATGTTTTTTTCGAAAATTCAACGCGTACACGTTTATCTTTTGAATTGGCTCAAAAACGTTTGTCGGCAGATACCATCAATTTTTCAGCAGCTGCAAGTTCCGTTAAAAAAGGAGAGACCTTACTCGATACTGTAAATAATATATTAGCAATGAAAGTGGATATGATTGTGATGCGACATGCAAGTGTTGGCGCACCACATTTTCTTTCAAAGCACATTAAGGCAAATATTATAAATGCTGGCGACGGCACACACGAACATCCTACGCAGGCATTGCTAGACAGCTTCTCTATTAAAGAAAAACTAGGCAGTGTTGCAGGTAAAAAGGTGTGTATTTTTGGAGATATTTTACATTCACGTGTAGCCTTATCCAATATTTTTGCCTTGAAAAAACAAGGCGCAGAAGTAATGGTGTGTGGCCCCGCTACCTTAATACCTAAGTTTATTGCAGACTTAGGCGTGAAAGTTGAATTTGATTTACGCAAAGCCTTATTATGGTGTGATGTGGCAAACGTCTTGCGCATACAGCTTGAGCGACAAACAATCAAATACTTTCCTACACTTAGAGAGTACGCACAATATTATGGCATCAACAAACAATTGCTTGATTCATTGAATAAAGAAATTGTTATCATGCACCCAGGTCCAATCAATAGAGGCGTAGAATTAAGCAGTGATGTAGCAGATAGTGGGCACTCCATCATCTTAGATCAAGTAGAGAATGGCGTTGCAGTGCGTATGGCTGTAATGTATTTGTTGGCGGGGAATAAATAATAATTTGTCGAATCAATATTTTTTATGCGCCAAATTATTAATCGAGAATTCACAACACACAATAATTTTGTAGTTTAGTATACGATATACAGAAGGTATTAAAATGAGTTGATTGAAAATGATTGATTCGTTTGGATAGTAAGAAGCGGAAAGTATTAATATAAAAGAATTCAACGATTTTTAATCAGGTATTGCGATAAGAAAATGATTCATTCGATAGATGTTATGTTTATGCATTCCCATTCAGCCTGTTCGAAATTTTAAATTACAATTATTAGAACAAGGCAAGTGGCTACAGGTACAATGCCAATAAACTGCGTTGGGGAATAAATAATGTAACGATTGTTGCAACGAATTCTACAGGAACAACAGCAGATATTTAAGATCAATCCATAGACAATTACAGTTATGATGCGATTGGTAATTTTGTAAAAGATTATCCAGAAGAAATTGAACTACATAATAATTCTGTGAGTAAAAGAAATAGGGTGTTTGCTATTAAATAACATAAAATTCATATGAACATAAGTATTTATTTAATGCTGATAATGGTACTATTGTTAAGTAGTTTAACATTTAATGATGATTTATTCCAAAGATATAATCCTAAAATTGGCTTAAGCGGATATCAATTTAAAAAAGACAAAAAAATATATAAAGGGTTGATGCCCATAAAGTATCAAACGCATAAGAATTTTTTATTTGATTCAACAGCACTTGAATACAGAATTGAGATTGTGCATGATCATGAAAATAAAATTCATTATAATGATTCATATAGTAAAGAAGAGTATCTTAAAACAGTTGATTCTTATTATATGGTGATGGACTATGTAGCCAGAATGTACAGATTAAATATTAGTTCAGATAAGTTAAATAAAGAATGTGTTTTTGAGCTAGATTATATGTTAAATGATTCACTTTCGAAATATATAAATGAGTTTAAAATATTTGAAGGGAATCATCCCACAGAAAGCGATATAATATTAAAGATGGGACAATATACTCAGTGTTATCAATATGTTTTTCGACCAATTGTATTAATTGAATTAAAATAATATAACTGTGAAACTTCGATTATTATTTATTGGACTTGGAATAATACTTGTTTCATCGAGTTTTATATACTCCTGCATTAAAACTTTTATTTGGGAGCATGAATTAGTATATAAAATACCTCAGTTAATCGATGAATATCACTTAACTGATAGTTTATGTACTAGTTCATGGATGCTTCAGTTTGGAAAAGAAGAATTGGCTGTTGGTAAAGAACCGTCATTTTTAATTTGTAATTGTGCATTTCTAGATAAGTCCCAAAAGTATCGTCCCAAAATATACAACAAAAAACAATTTTTAGAATATTTAAATTTCAGAGGATTAATTTGCGAATTAAATGCACGTGAATTAAAACAGCATTATGAGAATAAAGTTGTTAATAAGTGCTTTCGAGATATAGATGATAGTTTAAGACTTCGAAATCTACGATTTAAACCTTCGGTGGAATTATTTAAAAAGATGAAACATTTGACAGATAGTTTAAATCAAAAAATAGCTAAGTTGGACGAATATTCAAATCATAAGAAATTAGGAGTTATGGCATATTGGATGGATATGGAGTATTAAATTGCAAACTCACAACACACGATAATCCCGAGGTTTGGGCTACGGTATACCGAACATGCTAAAAATGAGTTGATTGAAAAATGACTAATTCATTTGTTAGAAACTCACAAAAAGTAAGCAGCGGTAATGGTTAATATAAAAGGGAGCTGTGAATTTTAATTAGACATAGCGATAAGAAACCAATACTACAAGCAAGCATTACAGATAGATTTTGCAATTATGTTTTCGGTTTTGTTCGATTCGTTTTATTTTCGCTTCTGTAGAGTAGGTAGTTGTTTCAATGGAAAGATGTTGGTTGGTATATACTTCCATTGGTATTCTACCATTTAAAGAAGCATGCGGGCGTACACAAGAATAGTCGTATACAGCCAAACGGATGCATTCATTCAGCTGAGGCAGCGTTGTTGGTTTGTGATGCCGAGATAACCTTTCATGATTTTATTGATCGCTTCAGTAGGTTTGCTATAGCTACGATGCGAATGGCAACATCCAAACCTTAGCGCGTTATGATGGCAGCGGAGTGAAGTTTGATGAGCTAGATTACAATTACGAAACCAAAGCAGACGGATACAAACATACAACCAATAAACTGCGCTCGCTAGATGATGCAGCAGGAGTAAGCACTACCAAAGCAGATATTGAAGATCAATCCGCAGATAACTACAGCTACGATGCAATTGGAAACTTGACTAGCGACAATCAAGAAGAGATTGCAAAAATTGAAATGGACGGTATCGGGCAAGGTTAGACGCGTGATACGAACAGAGAGCAGCCAAAAACCAAATCTGGAGTTTGAGTACGATGCAAGTGGTCAGCGGATTGTTAAAAAAGTAATTAAAAAGAATGGCAAAATAACTTCTACGTATTATCTTAGAGATGCAAGTGGGAATGTAATGTCGGTGTATGAGTATACTCAAAACGACGATGCACCCGTACTAGCTGAGCAGTATTTATATGGTTCTAGCAGAATCGGTGTATATACGCCAGTAGCCACAGCGGTAGCGTTACATATGGGTAGCATAAGCTTTGGTCGTAAATCATACGAGCTCAGCGATCACTTAGGGAACGTCAGAGCAACGCTGAGTGACTATAGACGACTGGGCTCGATAGCAAAAGTTAAGACAGCAAGCGACTATTATCCGTTCGGTATGCAAATGACTGACAGAATGGTTTCCAATATTGATGGATATCGTTATGGGTTTAATGGACAAGAGCAGGAAGTAGATGCAGGCTCATTCAATTATGACTTCGGGGCAAGGATGTACGATAGTAGGATTGCCAAGTTCTTGAGTGTGGACTTTGCTTATCGTAAATATGCGTTTTGGTCGCCGTATCAATTTGCTGCAAATAATCCTATACAACTTATAGATCATAAGGGTAATGATCCTATTTTGGCTCAACGCTCTTCAAATAGTGGTAACGTTATGATTATTTTGGCAGATTCAAAGAACTTCGAAATAGATTTACAAGATTTAACGTTATCTAATTGGGATTATGTGATTGTTACTGATTTTAAGGATGCAACAGCATGGTTGGAGAAGAATTATGGTGGCACAAAAAGTGAAAAAATAAAAAATTTAGTAGTTGGAACTCATGGAAATGGAAGAGGATCAATATTTTTCCATAAGACAGATATGAATACGGATAGGATGCATATAGAGGCAGAAGATTTTTTGCCTACGCCGCCTGCTTCAACTGATAACGATCCAAATGAACCCACCCCAGATCCAAGAACAAAAGAAAGAGCGGGTGCAGAAATGATAAAAGGAATTAAGAATTACATATCTAGCGATGCAAAAATTATGCTTTTAGCATGCGGTGTTGCTCAAGATCCAGATATGATGCAAGCTCTTTTTGATGCTTTAGGAGGGGGAGATATAGAAGTATTTGGAAATCAGGATTTGACAGCTGCTGGTAATGCAGGTGTAATTAGCCAAACTACAGGTACTAAAACTATTGATATGCAAATAGGACGTGATTTAACAACGAAGGGAGGGAAGGGATGGATGAAACAAACTAAAGATGGCTTGATTCCAATAGAAAAAACTACAAAAGTAAAAATGAGTAGATTTAATGGCATTACAGATAAGAAAAAGACACCTAAAACTAAAACAAATGGCTCCTAAAAAAATATGGGTTTTGATTTATATCTATTTTGTTAGCATAATACTTATACAAGCACAAATAAAATCAGATAAAACTATTTCTGAAATAATTTCAGATGCCCAAAATATACATTCGAATAATGTTTTAGAAAGTAACTTTAAAATTATCTCAAAAAAAATCCTTTACAGTTCTTTTGAGTTTGAAAATTTTGAAGGAAAAAATAATGATAGTACCAACAGAAAATTTTTTGAAATTTCATATTCAAAAGTAGGAGATGTTTTAGGTATTAAAATGATAGATAAAAATGGGCTAGGAAATTTTTATTTTCACGTTATATATACTGAAACTAAAGATACTATTCTGCTTATTGATGATTTAGGTGATAATAAAAAAGGCTCATTTAGAAGACTTAATTCTATTATCTGGAAAAATAAAAATCGTTTTTTTTTACTGAATCAAAGAAGGTTGGATACTGGTTTTTTTAGTAGTGGGATTCAATCTCTATCTGAGTTTTATATTTTGGATTCTCAATTAGTACCAAAAGAAATGATTACTCTTTCTGAAGGTTATGTGATGTCATGTACAACATTCAGATATTATTTCTATGTTAATGATGTACATGAAAAGATAAAAATAACTTTATGGGGATTATCTGCACCAGTGTTTATAACATATAAAAGTTCTTTAGAAGATATATTAGTCGGATTTAATAAATTGAATGAAGGTTTTGCATTAGCAGGCAGCCATTGTAATGTTAGTCTTTATCCAGAATTGAAATATTACTGGAGAAGGACTTATGAATATTGGATAAATACCGTTTGGGATAATTGAGTGATGGTTATAATGTAAAAAGGTTAGATGAAATATTATTGTAATGTTTCATCTAACCATAATAATTTAAAATTACTACTTTGGTCAACTAATATTTTTATTTTTGAATTATCGACAATATATATAGGTTCTTCAATATCATAAAAAAATACAGACCAATAGTATGATAATTCTTTAGAAGATAATTTTCTATATGAAATAGGTGCTTTAGAAAGCTCTTTTATAATATAATCCCATACAACCTTATTTCACCGTGGTCTGTGGCACACCATAGCCGTCAACTTAAGAGATTACTTATCTAGGAAAACAAAGAAAAGTCAATTTTAAGCCGAAAAATCAAGAATTTTTCAGCTTACCTATCAAAATTTGTATCTGAAGAAAGCATAGAATCAATTGCCAAGGAGTCAGGTTTCAAACAAAGGTCTTCGAAAATTTCACCAAAATCTTTTATTGAAACTGTTTTCTTTACCAACTCTAGCAATAGTCCTTCGTTGTCAGAATATTGTATTGATATGGAACACAGTTCTAGTACTTGCGTTTCTAAACAGGCTTTTGATAAGCGGTTTAATGAACGCACGAAGGAAATGTTGTATATCATTCTACAGAAAGTTATGTCTAAGCAGGTAGCCTGCAAACATTCTTTAGTTGAAAGCAAATCGAAATTTACAGACATACGAATAATGGATAGTTCCGAATTTAAATTATCCAAAAATCTTGCAGCCGCTTTTCCTGGATACGGTGGCCTCGGACGAGAAGCGAGTGCTCAAATACAATTTGAATATCAATTGTTTGGATCTAGAATAACAGAATTTACAATTGGTTCAGCAATAGATTCTGATTCAAAAGCAGGAATGAAAAATATTGATTCTATACCTGCCAATACCTTATTACTTAGAGATCTTGGATATTTCAGCCCAAAAATATTCAATGAATTATTAAATAAGAATTTATATTTTATTAGTCGGGCAAAATCTCAATGGAATTTTACATACGTAAAGTTGAAAAATTAGTGCGATTTACTACAGCATATATTATTAATAAGTTAACATGTCAAGACACAAAATATCTTGATATGGAAGTTTTTGTTGGTGCAGAACAATTAAGGGGTCAGGTAAAAAAGCTGGGGAGTAACTGATAAAATATTAACTTTACAG